>Ga0209427_10009906_pt1 | contig 10599 bp, 6 predicted proteins | sample DeeMarSWOR136_30_FD_187465 | JGI IMG/M metagenome (GOLD analysis project Ga0209427, IMG submission 187465) | Marine sediment microbial communities from White Oak River estuary, North Carolina - WOR-1-36_30 (SPAdes) (version 2) | ecosystem: Environmental > Aquatic > Marine > Intertidal zone >...
GTTACAATATTATTGATTTATCTTGCGAAAGGATTAAAATTGAATTAAAGAATATCGGAAAAGAAGGCAGAGTTGTTGTGAACAGGAAATTTTAATTGATTTTTAAATATTATTGCTTTAACCTTCATTCTTATAAAAATCCGACGTTCGGGAGGGAATTTCACTAAGATTTACTTCCCATAAACAAACTGAGAGCAAGTCCCGTGATCAGCGCAACCAGCGAATCGGTTTCAAAATACCTTAATGAAAGCAGCTGCTCTAATGGGACTACGGCAGGATTGTAGATCCTGTCAATAAATATTTAATAAATTTTGTCGCCGGAAAAAGAGATGACGAAACGCCGGAATATTGGAATTATTACTTAAACTGTGCGAAGCCGGGGATTAATTATTTTTCCTTTACTTTCTGAGCAGCACCCATCAATTCAACGGTTCCGGTGCCAAGAGGAATGGGCTGTCCCACGATAATGTTTTCAACAACGCCGTCAAGAGGATCGGTTTCGTTCATGATAGCCGCGGTTAGTATATGTTTTTCCGTTTCCTCAAATGCAGCTCTTGCAAGAACAGAACCCTTTTTCCCGCTTATGCCGTGCCTCCCGACCGACCTTATATCGCCTGTCACGGTCATTTGATCGGCAACAAGCATATTATGCCGTATATCAACATCAATACCCTGGTCATCAAGAACTTTCTTTGACTCCGTAATTATCGCATTTCTTGCCGCTTCAATTCCTAAATTTTCCTTGATTTGAAATATATCGTTTGTTGTAGTTCTCATGGTATCAACACCCTCAACACCAAGAACTCCTTTCAAATTTGACCCCTCGGCAAGCATCATATACCCCTCGTAATCATCACTTTCATCCTTTTCTTTTTTCCTGATAAAGCACCTCTTTATATCTTTAACTCCCCGCAGGCGCTTTCTCTCCAGCCGGTCTTTAAGTTTTTTAAGTTTCAGGAGAGATTTTTCATGAAGTGTAATAATATTATTTTCCTCATCTTCAGTAAATTCCTTTGCGGATTTTTTAATTGTTTTTTTCGCGCCCTTGTCTTCTGTTGCGACTATTAAATTCTTCTCTTTAACATCAAATGAAATATCGCAGACCTCTCCAAGGAATTTTTCTTCAAGACGATTTTTGACCTTTTCTGCTCTTTTCAATGTTTTCCTGTACTTTTCGTCAAGATAAATCTCCATCAGCGAATCCTTAGGTGCTTTTTTTGCATCGATAATTTCAATTAAGCGGGGAAGACCGAGGGGGACGGCAAGTTCTGCGACTCCTGCGTAGTGAAATGTCCTGAGGGTCATCTGTGTTCCCGGCTCACCTATTGATTGTGCGGCAACCGTTCCTGCTGCTTCTCCGGAATCAATTAATGCTTTTTTATAATTCTTTAAAAAATTCTCTTTATCCTTTTTATTTAAATTTTTTATTTTATTTTTTATTGTGTCAGGAATTTCCATTTTTTTAATTATTTATTTATTAAAATTGATTGAAATTATAATTACAAATGATTACAATAATCACACTCTAATCACACTCCTTTTTCTGCAACGACATAACCGTCTTCCCACTTCGGAACAATCTTTTCCATGCTCTCCCTGAAATTTTGTTTTTCCGGCACCCCGTCATCTCTTGTCACATTTCTCATATCAACAACATAGTGTGTTTCAACCGTTTCAGGGATTTTTGCAAGCATCTTTGAAAATTCATCTATTATAACAATTCCCTCCTCCTTTATTTTTTCTCTGTCAACCATGGCAAGTTTAAATAATTAAATTATTTATTTTAATAATTAAATTTGAATTTCTTTAAAGTATCAAATGGTTTTAGTGGAAAATGAGATAGAAAGGTTTTGATCCGAAGTTATTGCGGGATCGGTGTATCTGAAGTCGGCGTTAGCCGATTTTGGCGAATGAAATGAGCCGTATAGTGTCATGTTATATGACCCGTTAGAGCAAGGAGCGACGAGAGCGTTCCACCCACCTTTTAACTAAAAGTTTTTGTGGCTTTATTATCCCTAAACATCTTCAGTAATTAATACTTCCTCTCCCAGCATATCAATAATCTTAACTGCTACCGTTGTTTTTTTATCAGGGATTTCGATTTCATATTTTCCTTGCACTAAATCATTTTTCTTTTCCGGGACGTCCGAGTGGACAATATTGAAAACTTTGCCGTTGTAATCGCTGTCAATTAAAACAACATCAATCATACTCCTGAAGTCGGGAATTTTAACTTTAATTAGTTTTTCCTCGTCATTCAGTCTCTCAATTATTGAAGGGGAAATAAAATCTTTTATTTCGATTACTGCCTTACCTCCCTCTCGTTTAATATCAACTTTTGCTTCCGCAGGCTTATAAATTAAGAATTTGCCATACTTTTTATCCGTCCTTAATTCAATAACCTCCAGCTTATTTACAGGGTGTTTTTTGTTGTAATCTTCAATCCACGGATCAATCGCCAACTCTCTCCCTAAACACACTATAGTTATATTCCTGTTCTCGTCAGGTCTTTTCTTTAACTCATCCCGGATTAACTGCAAATCAAGAAGCGTAAGCGGGTGATTGAAGTCAATAATTTTAACCAAATTCCCCCCAAGCGCCCCGTCAAAGAACATATCGGTTTTTATTCTTTCAATTCCGATATGCTGAATTGCTAACTCTGTTGCTTCCGTTCTAAGTAACTGTAAGTAATATTCATTTACCTGGTAATGAGCGAGAGATAAGCAAGGTTTTTCAATATCCCCGTTTAGGGTTTTTTGCCTTCCGTTCTTTTTGTCATCTTTCGATTGCTCTATCATTAGTTTTTGGAGTTCTTTCATAGAAGTTTGAATTGCTCCTTTATTAATATCAATACCAATCCACCTCCTACCTAATTTTTGAGCTACTCTCTGTGTTGTTCCACAACCACAAAAAGCATCCAAAATTAAATCATTCGGCTTTGATGTTAAATTAATTATGCGGTCCAATAAAGATTCGGGCTTTTGCGTCGGGTAATCAGTCATCTCAGGATTATTGCCTTGGAGATTTGCAATATCAACCCATAAATTATTGGCATTTTTTCCTTCACTTGGTCGTTCATTCCAATATGCTTTCTCAGCCACTTTTCCATCCCTAAAAATTAAACGATTGTCATTCTCTAATGCCTTTAATTTTTCTTCAATCATCCTCCACCCTTTTTTCGGAGGATAATATTTATTTCCTTTATTATCAACATAAGTATAAACAGTGCCAGGTGTTGGTCCTCCGGTTTTTTGTAATGGAAATTCACGGTATTTCCCCCTACCATCATTATCCTCATATTTATACATTGCTTTTGTAGATTCCGCCAAAGGCATATAAATCTGATTTAAACTATAATCCTGCGATTTGGAATAAAGATATAGAGTATTAACTTCGTCGGGTAACATATTTTTGGTTGTTTTTCCGGAAGCACTACTTTGCCAGATTATCTCATTGATAAAGTTTTCAGCCCCGAATATTTCGTCTAAAATAATTCTTAAGTATGAATTTCTGTTTGAATCGCAATGAACAAATATTAAACCTTTATTCGATAGTAATTCTTTAAGCAGGAGCAATCGTTCATACATAAATTGTAAATAATTATCATTAGCCCAAATATCAAAATATTGAATTTGCTCACCTAATTTATAATCTTCTCCTTGAATTTTTCTATCGGAACCACCTCTTAATTCCACCATTCTAATATAATCTGCTTTTGAGTCAAAAGGCGGGTCAATGTAAATCAAATCAATTTTTCCTCTGAAACCATTCGCAAGCAGGTAGCCTAAAACTTCTTTATTGTCTCCGTGAAACAATAAATTTTGCCAGTTATCCTTTAATTCGCTATATGTGGGGTTTTCTATCTGCCCTGCTTTTCCTTCAGGATTAAATACTTCTATTAATTGAGCGGGGAAACTCTTAATGTAATCTAAAGGTTTCTTTCCCACCCAATACAGCATCGGTCTTCCTTTTGCGGGTGTTATTTTAATTTTCTTTGTTGCCATTTTTTAAAGATGTTTTCCGTTGATTGGTTATTAGTATTCATTGTCCCATGTTTGATGTGATACCCCATATTACGTTCTTTACAGAAACTGATTACCTGATTTGCACAATGTTCATAGAACTCTTTGTTATTCTCAAATTGGCTTGAATTAACATTATAATTCATTTTACCAAAAATTATTTTGTCGGCAAACGATATTTTATCTAAGAGTTTGCTTAAATCCTGTTCATCATCTATGTTGGGTGTAGGATATGGCTCAATGCTGACCCATGTCTTCATGCCGTTATCATGCAAGAATTTTAGCGACTTTATTCTTTCCCCAAAAGGTGCAGAATGTGGCTCAAAATTTTTCTTGAAACTTTTACCCAAAGACACCAGTGTTATCCCATATTCGTTTTTTGCATTATATACAGCAGTATTTGTTAATTCTTCGGGGAATACGCCTTTTGTTAAAACGGTGCATTTTATGTCATTCTCATTAAGTTTTTGTATTATTTTTAATGTTAACTCTTCTATTTTCCTAAAAGTCCGCTTATTTAATTCATCATACATAAAAGGATCAGTTGTAAAAGAAAGGTGGACAAAATCTATTTTATTCTTATATCTTGGTATTTCTTTTTCGAGTAATTCCAAAGCATTTGAGACAATCTTTGGATGCAACCATCCCTCACTGTTATTTATCTTACCATATCGGTTTGCCATCATCATGGCATAGCACGGGTATTTGCAACCATGAGAACAACCAAAGACATGATTTATAGTGAAATTTCCATATTCGACTTTTGTTTCGTACAACAATGATTTGCGAGTTATGTTTGGAAATGTGTCAAAATAGATAATATCATTTTCTTCAATACTTCTTCTCAATTCTTGTTTTTTTTCCGTAAGTTTTGGAAACCGTTCTATGTATATTTTATTAGTTTTTTCTAATTCTTTCAATGCATTCCTGATATCGCTTTCTAGATAATCTGTTTCATCAATATTCTCCTCAATGATTTTAATATACTTCTTGTGACATTTCGGATACTTGCTTGTAAGAAATTCATTTACTTCCTGAATTTTTGTATTCCCTATTTCAGATAATCTTAATTGATTCGCTCTGCTTCCAAGATATTCTACTCTGCCATAGTTAAATTTTGCAAATGAAGATTTCATTATGCTGGCACCTTTATAATGATTGGTTAAATGGAAAAGATAATAATAAGTTCTCTGCATATCTGGAAATTCTAGTTTATACGGAAAAACAAATTTTGCAATCTTTTTTAACTGACTTCTGTAAAGATATACTATTTTATTTTCTTTCTCCGCTCCGGTTAATTTCGCTAAGGGCACCCATTTGTCAGTATCAAATAGATCATTCATGGTTTTTTTATTCTGTTCCAAAGAAAGAAATCTAGCTACTCCATTGAACATAAAGTTCAAAAATATTTCGGATTTTTTTATGTTCATAATCCTTTTTAATGTTAACATCTTAATCGCAAAACCAAAAGGATCTACAAAGAAAAAGGTCGGTGCGATATTGGGTGTATCATCTAATAGTTTGTTAACTGCTTGATCAAAATCATTATTTATAAAAATTGGGTTAATGTCAATTTTTTCGTATTCAAAAATTTTTTTGATATTTTCTAAATTTTCCTTGTTTTGATCAATAACAACCATCCTTACATCCCTACCCAAGCTTATTTTATTCTGGTTTATTATTTGCGCAGCCCTTACTGGAGAACCATAATACATCTCACCGTTTTGATCCTCGTAAGCACCACAACCACCAAACCCGTCAATATAATTTAATTTATTGTATCTTCCTAAAATTTTTACCCATTTATCAAAGTAATCCTCAAATACTTTGTGTTTGATCTTCGTCTGTTCTTCGTATTTCCAAGTTTTGAATGGTAGTTTATCTGTCATTTTGCTTGCTCATAAATCCAGTTTCTAACTCTTTTGAAATTTTCAATTCCAATCTCATCCTCGCGTGTTACTAATACTTCATATTTTAGTTTATCGGGGTTCAGGTTTTCTATTTTCCTTATCGCCATTTCTTTTGTTTCGTCCCTGAAAACTTCTCCCTTAATTTCAACGATTAAAATCTTCTCGTTTTTCTTTCTTATGACAAAATCGGGGGTGTAATTTCTCCATTTCCCGTTTTTGTCTTTGTATTCAAACAGGAAATCTGTCTTTTTGGAATCGGTTATTGCTCCCGTAAAATAGATGTCTTCTATATCATCCGGGTCCTCATTTAATGCGGTTATCATTTTTTCAAAAAAGTCTTTTTCGGGATGAGAATCCATTTTATAGGGAGAATAATGGAAACTGAAATCTTTTTTGTTTATGTCTTTAAACATTTCATATCTCAACAGCAAATCCTCTTTATCCTTGTGGTAAATAATCTCTGTTGTGTAAACACTTTCCCCGTTAACCACTTCCTTATTGAATCCTTCCTTTTTGACTAAAGCAAGAGCGACTTCTATCTCCTCCTCTGTTACCCGGTAATTCTTTGTTTGATTCTCTATCTGTTTTCTTAATTCAATTAAATGAGGAATAGGAATTTCACCTTCGGGATAAACTTCCCTTAGCATTTCACAAAGTTTAGTTAATTCCAGCCGGTACAATACAAAAAGTTCAACCGCGGCTTCATAAATATCCATAAACTCTTCCGAAAGCGTAATCTCTTGTATGTCTTTTTCAGATAAAATTCTTTTCATATCTTTGCTGTCTTTCACATCATAAATTATCTTTTTACCCGACTTTGCTTCAATATCCGGTTTTTCAATACGGATTTCTGATTTTTTGTTTTCATCAACAATAACTTTCTTCACCTTCCTCTTAACAAGTATCGGCGGAATTTCAATTTTTCTTAAAATCAACCTCTCTTTTCTCATTTCCTGTTTAGCAAAATCCAATACCGCCAGACTTTCACCAAATGTTTCTTTTAACTGCGAGTTTAGAATATTTACATTATCCCTTGATAAATAGATTCTTGCTTTTTTAGTATTGCCCGGAACCTGTCTTAAACACCTTGAAGCAGCCTGCAAAACAAAATTATTACTGCTTCTCAGTTTTCTTGCTAAAGCAGTGGCGAAAAGAGAAGGGCAGTTCCATCCTTCCGTTCCCATGTTTACGAGGAGATAAACCCGGTATGGGTTATAGGAGTCATTTATCCTGTTGTTGAAGAAATCCTTTTTCTTTTCATCTGATTTATTATTTACATCAAAAACGATAGACGGGTCAATGCCCAATTCAACAAGTTTGGTTTCCACAACGGGTTTAATATGTTCTACATCCTCTGTTTTTGGAAAATATATCGCTATCTTGGATTTTGAGTTGTCATAAATACTGGTGCTTCCGTATTCCTTGAAGAAATCTTCCACGACCGTATCAATGAAATCCTTTGCGTCAATGTCGTCATAAGAATATATACTGTCTTTAACCTCTTTTAAAATTCCATCTTTTATCCCCTGCGATAGACTATACCAGAAGATAACATCCTTGAGCATCTGTTTTTTATAATACGGCGTTCCTGTTGTATTTACAACCACAACAACATTTGTATTTTCATCTAAGTAATCAACTGTTTTTCTAACTTTTTTAAGCCCCTTCTCCAGGTTCTGCCCATAAGTGTGGTGGGCTTCATCAGAGAAAATAGCAAGATGTGGTAAAGATGCTATTGTTTGCAGCCTAAGATTCGCAATCTCCTGTTCTTCCTCAAATTTTTCAATTTCTTTATAATTTAATAAATTAAATTGAACTGTTTTCCCTGTTGGTTTCTGGATTCTTATTTTTTCAGTGTTCGTAACAATGATATTAAAACTGCTTCCCCTCACAATAGGAATATCTTTTTCCTTGTCCTGCGTGTATGTTATTTTTACGGAACTCATAAATTGTTTGTAAAATCTGGATGGTAATATTTTTTCAAACGGGATGTCTGATATTTCTTTCAATGCACCTAAAATCGTCTTACCTGGCGCAAAAACTAAAGCATTCTTTACAAAGTCGTTTTGATATTCCAGAGCCATTGCAAATTCACCGGATATTATCGCACCGATAAGAACAGTCTTGCCTGATCCCATCGCCAATGCAAGAATGTAACTCGGATAATCTAAAGTTAATGATTCCCTCACAGTTTGTAACTTATTAGTTTTAACGAACCCATCATCCGTTTTAATTTTTTCAAATACTGCATCCAGCCCGCCGGAACTCATTAATTTTATTAAATCTTCCTGTGACAGAGAAATCCCCAATGCCTTAAATAGTTTAACCGGGTCATCGTACAATTTCTTGTATAAGTCAAACATAAGAGGTGTTTTTTCAACAAGCCTCAAATACCAGTAGGTTTCCAGTGCTTCAAATTGTGCCTTCCTTAAATACCTTAATGTTTTTTCTCCTGTTTCGGATTCAATAAAATTAAAATTCAGTATTTCGGAAATCGCAGGATAACCGCACACATAATCATTATTTCTCCATTCTTCTACTTTTTCCTTTAATTTGTTTGGAATAAAAAGTTCCATTTGTACGCCCGAACTTGTTACTTTAAGTTCTTCATAAATAATTTAAATTGTTAGAATAATATAAACTTTTTCTTTTTGCCACGAAAACCTGTCAAAAATATTCATGTAAATTTTAAGGTGGGTGGAATTCTATATAACGACAGAATATAAGCAGTAATAATCCCGCACTTTAAACAAATAACCTCACATTAAATTTATATTAAATTTAAAAATTAACTGGATTCTAAAAATCGCTAATATGAAACATAATTTTAAGCCGCTTGAAGACATTTTGGGAGACAGGATAACAACCGATGAACTTGAATGTCAATTATACGGCACGGATTTAGCCCCGCTCCCGAAAATAATTAATTTATTATTTAAAACAGTTCCTGATGCTGTTGTCCGCCCGGGGAATACAAAAGAAATTTCAGAGATTATGATGTTTGCAAATAAAAATAAAATTTATGTAACCCCGAGAGCATCAGCAACATCAGCTCTCGGAAATGCCGTTCCGACAAGGGGTGGAATTGTTATGGACATGTCTTCTCTTGATAATGAAATTGAAATTAACGAAGAAGAGAAAACCGCCCTCTTAAGCCCGGGTGTTGTGTGGCACAAACTTGAAAAAGTTCTTAACAGGAAAAATTTAACGACAATTACATATCCCTCGTCAGCCCCGTCTGCAACCGTCGGCGGGTGGCTTTCATCTCCCGGTTACGGTATCGGTTCAATAAAATACGGCAGTGTTTATTCCCAGGTTCTCGGCATGGAAGTTGTTCTACCCAACGGCACCATCAGGCAATTATCGGGAAAAGAGAAATATAATTTCCTTGGAACTGAAGGCACGACGGGAATAATTACGGGTGTGAAATTAAAGGTTAGAGACATCCCGGAAAAAATGTCGCATCATCTGCTCAAATTTAATACACCGGAAAATTTTTGCAGTACAATTCAAAAACTCGTGAAAATCAACCCGTTCAATATTTCCTATGCAGATAAAACATACATTGAAATGATTAAAAATGCGGTTGAGGATAAGCAAAATAGCATAAACCCGGATTTTAAATTTAAATCATTAATTATATTTGACGGGAGCGAAAAGGAAGTTTGCGAATCAATTAAAAATTTAAATAAAATCAAAAATTCGGATAACATTAAAGAGCAGTCGCCTGAATTGGCAAAAAAAGAATGGGAAGAAAGATTCAAGCCCATGAGAATTAAAAGAAGAGGTCCGACACTGCTTGCAGGCGATTTACTTGTCCCGCTAAAAAACCTGAATACCGTAATAAAAAAACTGAATGAACTTAATATTTCCAAACTTGGAATTGAAGGAACGGTTGTAGCAGAAAACAAAGTTGTTGTAATGCCAATGTATCTGACGGACGAGCGAAAATTCCTTGATTTCATTTTTTCGCTGAGGCACCTGAAAAAGATGAATGATATTGCAATTTCTGCAGGAGGAATTCCTTACGGAACAGGACTCTGGAATTCACCTTATTTAAACAAAATTCTTGAAAGAGAGGAATTCAATAAAAAAGTCGCGTTCAAGAGAAAATTTGATAAAAATAATATTTTAAACCCCGACAAGCATCTTGGTTCCGGTCTTGCAGTCCCTTCATTGATTTTCAACCCAAAAGTATACGGGTTATCAATGCTTGCGGCAGAAGTTGTTTCAAAGCCGCTTTCCTTTATGGGAATAATCAGATAGAATTTCATCACCCGATTTCCTCAAGAATAACACCCCCCCAATCCTTACCGGCTTTAATTTATTTGTTAATTCAATTGCAAGTCGGGCAACACCCCTATTTCCTCGCAGGATCGGAAAAGGTGCGAAGGGAAGAAAAGACAGATATACAATTCTTTCTGATGTTGCACTGGAAACCCTGAATTTATATTTAAAAGCATATCAACCGGAGAGGTGGCTTTTTACCGGGGCAAAAAAGACAGGACATTTGAGTACAAGAAGTGCACAGAGAATATTTGACATCGCAGTCAAAAAAGCAGACATTAAAAAGGGTGTTTCTATTCATAGTTTAAGGCACTCGTTTGCAACTCACTTACTTGAAAGCGGTGTTGACTTAAGATACATCCAGGAATTACTGGGTCACC
>Ga0209427_10009909_pt1 | contig 10597 bp, 8 predicted proteins | sample DeeMarSWOR136_30_FD_187465 | JGI IMG/M metagenome (GOLD analysis project Ga0209427, IMG submission 187465) | Marine sediment microbial communities from White Oak River estuary, North Carolina - WOR-1-36_30 (SPAdes) (version 2) | ecosystem: Environmental > Aquatic > Marine > Intertidal zone >...
ACCTGGAGCAATGACCAGGACCAGAGGGTCGATTTTTTCATGGAGGGACCGAAAATGGAAATCTTTCACAACGCCTATGATTGTTCCGGATTTTTGGGAAGAGAAAGGAATCGAGCAGGACATGCGTTGTCCGATTGGAGATTCCATGCCCATGATTTTGGCGGCAGTCTCGTTGACTATGATTCCATCTGATATGTCAGTTGGATAATCCCGGGAAAAATATCTACCCTGAGCCATTTTGATATCGAATATCTTCTGGTAGTCAAAATCCACCGAATGAATGGGCATAAAAATTCTTTTATCCTCCGGCTTACCTTCCCAGCCAAATTTGTCTGATCCAACCCTTGTGGAAAATGAGCCGTTGGTGGCGCAGACAACCATGATATCCGGATTTCTCAGGAGTTCACTTTTGATGGTGTGATACTGTTTGCGCAAACTTCCTCTGAGTTCCATGTTGATGACATGGCTTTTGTTTATACCCATATCCGTATTTCTCATGTACACAAGCTGCTGGTAGATGATGATTGTTCCGGTAATCAGAACGATGGAAACGACAAATTGTCCGATCACGAGGAGTTTTCTCAGACGGATATTTTGAGAACTTGATCTCACAAATCCTTTTAGAACGGTTACGGGCCGAAAATTGGAAAGGAATACAGCCGGATAACTGCCTGAGATGACCCCTGTCAGGAAAGCTATTCCTAAGAAGATAAATAATGTACTGTCTGAATAAGACAGCTTCAGTGGTTTCGCCACGATGTTATTGACAGAGGGAAGGAATGCTTGAACCAGTATCACAGCCAGAATGAACGAAATAAAAGACAGGAGGATGGATTCACCCAGGAATTGCTTAACGAGTTGAGCTCGAGTCGAGCCAACGACTTTTCTCATCCCCACTTCTCTGGCACGTTCCATCGAGCGGGCTGAGGATAGGTTCATGAAATTAATGCAGGCAATGAATAAGATGAGTGCCCCGATGATGGAAAAGATATAAACATAAATGATCGGGCCGCCGCCTGTGAAATTATGGAGATGAATTCGGGTGAGAGGTTCCAAATGCAATGTGTAGGGAGATTCGGGAAAATGTCTCTTGACAGTCCCGGCGATTTTTTCCTGGATTGCGCTGGGATCTGCATCTTTTGGCAGCAGCACATAAGTTTGATAAGCGACCACGTCCCAATCTTCAATGGTCATTCCAGACCAGGTCACGAATTCAAAGGGTAGTAGATAGTCGAAACGAATATGAGTATTGTAAGGGACATCTTTGATAACACCCGTGACTTTGAGGTCAAACCATCCTACCCACCATTCGAATCTGACGGTTTTTCCGAGGGGGTCTTCCTCATGAAACAGTTTAGCTGCCATTTTTTCCGTGAGTACGGTAGAATGCGGCTCAGACAGGCAATTTTTCGAATCGCCTTTGATAAATGGAAAAGTGAATATCTCAAAGAACGAATTATCTACACCGCGAACCTTTCCGTTGAAAACCTGATCTCTGTATTTCAGTGGTGCGTTCATTTCTCCGAAGGATCTGGTGAAGTTGATGATTTCCGGATAGTCAGCCTTTAATGCAGGGCCCAGAGGACCTGAGCCATAAGGATTGTATATATCTGTGCCCTGAGGATTATGTAAAACTCTGTAGATTTCTTTGGCGTTCGAGTGGAATCTATCGAAACTCAACTCATCCTGAACCCAGAGAAAGACAAGGAAGCAGCAGGCCATACCGATAGCCAGGCCGGAAATATTAATGAAGGAATAGCCCTTGTGTCTCCTGATCTTTCGGAGAGCCACTTTAACATAATTCCAGAGAAGCTCGGGCATGAAGCGAGGCGGCTTCCAGGGAGGCCGGCCGTTCAGACGGCGGGTGTAAGTTTTATAGAACTCCTGACCGATGTCATCTGTTATGCCGATTTCTGCAGCCGCTTTCTCAAAAGCCTCTTCTTCACCGATTCCGCTGCGGATTAAACTGTCAATTTCATCCCGCAGGTGGGATTCCAGCTCGACGATGGTGCCGTCTTCCAGCGCCTCGTTCTTTCTTAATGTTTTCTTCCATTGTATTATCGCTTTTTCCATGTCAAACATTTTTTATCTCCTTGTCATTGCCAGCAAAGCGTGTTAATTTCTTAAAAAGAAATATAATTATTCGCTTCCCTTTATGAGATTGCCGCGTCGCTTTGTTCCTCGCAATTGCACAGGGATGAGATTCCCATTGCAAGTCCAGATTCTATCCATTATTTCAATCTTATGCTGTTATAGGCTTCCAAAGCTTCGTTAGAGCGGAATGGACGCTCAGCCACTGCTTCCTTTCAGCTTCCAGTTCCTTTCTTCCAAGGCTTGTCAGGCTGTAGTATTTGCGGTAGCGGCCTTCTTCGGAAATTTTCCATTGGGATATAACAAGCCCGTCCTTTTCCAGACGATGAAGAACCGGGTAAAGCATTCCATCAGACCATTCGAGAATACCTCCTGAGATTTCTTTGGCTTTCTGGATGATCTGATACCCGTAATTCTCACCGCTTAATAGAATGGAAAGAATGATGGGTTTAGTGGACGCGGCAACCAGCGCTTTTGATATCATTTCATACCTCTCATGCTTATATACCTAACATCACTATGTATGCAAATTATGTGCCACCTTGCTCGTGCTTGAGAAAACTAAAGAATCAAAATGGGATTTATGGCGATAGGTGTCCGCTTTTTAAACAGCTGATGTTCGAATACGGACATAGAAGGATTATCAGCTCTCAATAAATAATGAGCAAATTATTTACTTTTTATCCTGTAGAGGACCTGACCCAGGTAACCGGAGTCACTGATCTCAGCAATATATAAGCCAGGCACCATGTGAGCCTGTACCTTTAACCTTATCTCTACGAGATTTTCGAGAAGTTCGCTGGCTTCCCACTCGTTATTGCTGTCGCACAATAAAACCGAATTGCCGTTGGCAACGATCTGTTCCAGGATTTCTCTTAAGCGCATAGCTATCCTTAGTATTTGTATTCTTAATTTTGCCTTTATATATAATACGTATTTTACGGGCATTTGGTTGCTTTTTTTTGAAAAAGAGTACAAATAACTTCCTTAAAAAAAGCAATCATTTTTCTTAAGAGCCAACCTTTTTAATTTTTTATGCGTCTATACAGATTAAACAAATTCTACTTCGGGTTTAACCTGTAGGTGTCATACGGGGACTGTCCCTCTGTCTTTCTCCCAAAAAGAGTAATTTCGGGGACAGCCCCCAATTTCTTATCAATTTCTTGTTTCCCGTTTTTTGACTTCGATATTTTTCTGTGTTAAAAAGCGTCTAACTGAGATGCCGAAAACGAAAAGACATGATACAAGCAGGAGGGATAGGAGAAGTCAATCCAAAAAAACTGAAAAGCCATCCTGTTCGATCAGCCGCAGAGAGTTTTGTAAAGCCGTTCCCTACACTGTCGCCGGGGGATTTTCTCTTTCCTGCTTAATGAAACCTTTTGAGATGGATGTCTTTACTGCGTTGTCGAAAGAATCAGAAAAAAATGAGGAGGAAATCATGGCAAAAAAGATTATTGCTGTCACGGCCAAGGTGCTCAGCAAAAAGGGAACCTGTGGTTTTCACGAGGTCGGGGATAAAGTTAAATTCACTGAATCAGGAGTGGAAGGCAAAATTTGTATTCATGCTCTCTACAGTATGCTCCCTGCGGTGTTCGCCATGATGTTCGACGCTCAGTTCCCATGGCTCAGGGAAAATCCGGACAAAAAAACACACGCCTGTCCGGATGCGTATAATCCTGTTGTTTTTGAGATCGAAAGAATTAGAGAAAAATAATATGGGGTCAGGACTCGATAGTAGACATCTTACCCTTCATGTTATCAGGTGATATCAAGAAAATCAGAATCAACACTCAAGCCAGACAAAAAATGTCTACTATTAGCCCTGACCTTTTTTTTAAGCCCTGATTCCTTTTTATTGGAATTAAAGTGTAAAGCAAAGAGCTGATTCGATGAAGTTTTTGACAAAGAAAAGGATTTGGACCGGGATTATTATCATCCTGGCACTTCTGTTCGTTTTTGTTGGCTATTTTGTCGTCTCCAATACCTCCACTTTTCAATTAGCTCCCATCGGTATCGGGTATAAAGCGAAAATTCTCTGTTCAGGAATTTTTGTCTCTCATCGGGAACCTCAATCCCTATTGAGCGAAGATCTTTCCTATCCTCCTGAACTTGGAATAACCAATGCCAAAATCAACTATGAGGATCAGTCGGTGACTGCCTCTGTGTATGGGTTGATGAAGAGACAGGCGGTGTATCGGGAAGGATTAGGCTGCACGTTATTATCGGGTTTGACTAAGGATGAAGTTCTTTCTCAGCCAAGTGCAGTGCCTCTACTCTTATCTGAAAATCCTGAATCTGTGCCTTGGCCAACCGGAGATAAGATTATCCCTTCTGAAATTCCTCCGAATGTGGATAGGCAGTTAATCCGGCAGGCATTGGATAGGGCCTTTTCAGAACCAGATCCTCAGCGGCTTCGGAGAACCCGGGCTGTGGTCATTGTCTATGACGGTTACCTCGTCGCCGAGCGATATTCCCCGGGAATCAGCAAAGATACACCTTTAATCGGGTGGTCGATGACTAAAAGCGTAACGAGCGCTTTGGTCGGCATTCTTGTCGGTCAGGGGAAACTGTCCATCGAAGAGCCTGCACCGGTCCCAGAATGGAAAGAGCCTGATGATCCTCGCAGAGCAATTACTCTTGACCACCTGTTGCGGATGAGCAGCGGGTTGAAGTTTGTCGAAGAATACGAGGATAACCCGGCCTCAGATGTCAACATCATGTTATTCCTCAGGCCTGATGCCGCGGCTTATGCAGCCAGCATGCCTGTTGAAGTGAGTCCGGATGAGAAGTGGTCCTACTCCAGCGGCACGACAAACATAATCTCCAGGATAATCCGGCACACTGTCGGGAATCAGACAGATTATGTGGCGTTTCCGCGCAAGGCTCTGTTCAACAGGATCGGAATGAGGAGTGCCATCATGGAGATGGATGCATCTGGCACCTATGTCGGTTCCTCATTCATGTATGCCACAGCAAGAGATTGGGCGAGGTTCGGGCTTCTCTATCTTCAAGATGGAATCTGGCAAGGAGAACGCATCCTTCCAGAAGGCTGGGTGAAATACTCGACCACGCCGACGCCGAGAGCGCCGAAGGGTCGATATGGGGCCCATTTCTGGTTGAATAGAGGAGATTCGGAGAATCCCGAAGACAGACCGTTTCCTCAATTGCCCACAGATTTATTTTTAGCCTGGGGATTTCAAGAACAGCAGACAGTTGTCCTCCCTTCTCATAAGCTTGTCGTGGTCCGTCTGGGGATGACGCACCAGGGATTATGGGGGCTTGAATCATTTGTTACGGATGTCTTAAAGGCCATCGAATAATGAAGAAAACAAGATCGTATTCTATCGGAGTAATTAACCCGAACTATTCATAAATTTTGCTATCACTCCATTTTATTTTTAATGATATAAGCTCTTCAGATGAAAGAGGAGGCGATGAGCGTCAAGCATAAAAAAATTACCCGCCGGGAGTTTTTAGAAAAAAGTGCAAAAATTACGGTCGGCGCAGCGGCCAGCTCCTTCATGCTTACCGGATCTAGATATTATCCGAAAGGAGAGAGGTCTGTTGTCAGCCTTGTCAAGATTAAAAACGGCAAAATCGGGTCGGCAGTGGAAAAAGCGATCGACCTTCTGGGCGGCATCAGTGAGGTCACAAAAGGGAAAGAGCGAATCATGCTCAAGCCAAATCTGGTGGCTCCGGCTCCGGAAGTGACAACAAAACCTGAAGTCATAAAAACACTGGCGCAGATGATGAAAAAAGCCGGTAAAGAGGTGCTCATCGGTGAAGGTTCTGCGGCAGCTCCGCCCTTTAATGTTCAGGGGAATGAGACTTTCCGCACGAAGAAGAGAGACATACTGGATAAAATGCAGCAGTTCGTCTTTGATAATCTGGGTTATTCCGAGCTCGCACAATCTCTGGGTGTCCCTCTTATCAACCTGCATTCTGGTGAAATGGCAGAGGTCAATGTGCCCGATGCGTTTTGCTTTGATAAAATTACACTCCATCGCTCGCTTCAAGAAATCGATTTACTCTGTTCGGTTCCGATGATGAAGACCCATGTTCTGGCCCAGGTTACACTTGGGATGAAGAACCTGATTGGATTGTATCCGGGGACTGTCTACTATTCGGTCAGAGGCTTGATGCATGACCTGGCATCGGATGTGGAGCCTTCAGGGACAGCCGTAGCGATAGTCGATATGGTGCGGGCCAACAAGCTCGGGCTGGTCGTTATCGATGCCTCCACAGCTATGGAGGGGGACGGCCCTTCAGAAGGAAGCCTGGTGAAGATGGATCTGATCATCGCTGGCACCAATCCCCTGGCTACGGATATGGTGGCAGCCAATTGCATGGGCTTTAAGCCTGAAGAGATACCGACGTTCACATGGGCCAACAAAGCCGGAATGAATCCGGCCGGTCTGGATGGTATCGAACTCAGGGGCGAACACCAGAGAAATGTCGAGCGGAAATTTGTGAAGCCGAATATTTATGCCTGGAAAGATATTCGAGATGTCTGGGGAGCAAAAGTGATATAAGAGAGGTCATGTCATAAGGACTCGCAAATATCTCTAGGCTTTTTGTGTTTTCTTTTATCTGGCGGTTTTTTTATCGACAGATATCAATGGCGGAGTTTTTAAACAATTAGTGACGTTTTTCAGTTAAGTGTAGTCATGATGAAGGAGAGATAATGTCGAAAAAGGATTTTTTAGGTTATAACTTCAGGCAGAAAAGGATTTTTCTGTTTTTTACTTTCTTTGTTTCAATTCTTACTCTATTCCTGACTTTATGCTGCAGCTCCACTAAAGTTGATCTGGAGGCGCGGATTCAAAGAATCGAGAATGGATTGGTACCTGAGCCTGGAATCGTGATCAAAGGTCAGGCGCCTCAGAGAATGGCTCTCTCTGACCGCATGGAGCTCTACAAGGTTCCCGGGGTCAGCATTGCTGTTATCAATGATTTTAAGATTGAATGGGCCAAGGGATATGGTGTCAAAGAAGCGGGAGGGAATGATCCTGTCACAACCGAAACATTCTTCCAGGCCGCATCCATAAGCAAGCCTGTCTCTGCCTTCGCCACTCTTTATTTTGTTGAGCAGGGACTTTTAGACCTCGATGAGGATGTGAACAGAAGGCTGGTTTCGTGGGAGGTCCCGGAAAATGAATTCACCAAGGAGAAAAAGGTCACTCTACGGGGTATCATGAGCCACAATGCAGGCTTGACTGTCCATGGATTTGGGGGGTATGCCCAGGGAAAAGAAGTTCCGTCTCTCCTTCAGATTCTGGATGGAGAAAAGCCGGCGAATTCAGCCTCTATCTGCGTGGATATAAAACCCGGTTCCAAATACCGTTACTCCGGAGGTGGCTACACTGTGATGCAACAGCTTCTGATCGACGTTTTAGGCAAGCCTTTTCCTGATATCATGCGAGAAACCGTGCTGGACAAGATCGGGATGATCAACAGCACCTACGAACAGCCGCTCCCGGAATCACTCGAAGTTCATGCTGCCAGAGCCCATCGGATAAATGGAAATATGATCAAAGGAAAATGGCACGCGTATCCTGAAATGGCCGCAGCAGGACTCTGGACTAAACCATCGGATCTTTGCCGGTTTGCCATTGAGATCATGCTGTCCCGGGCCGGAAAATCTAACAAGGTTCTCAGCCAGGAAATGGTTAAAAACATGCTGACCGACCAGAATGAAAATGTGGGTCTAGGGCTCTTTTTATGGGATGAAGGAGAAGATTTTCGTTTCATGCATGGCGGAAGTAATGAAGGCTTTAAATGTACACTGGTGGCTTATCCAGAAAAAGGACAGGGCGCAGCCATCATGACAAACGGAGATTATGGAGGCATGCTCAATTCTGAGATACTTCGCAGTCTGTCGGCAGAATATGGCTGGAAGCATTTTCGTCAGACAGAAAAAAAAATGGCTAAAGTTAATCCGGAAATCTATGATGTGTATACGGGGACTTACCAGTTGACTCCGGGGAGAAAGTTGACTGTCTCAAGAGAAGGAAGCCACCTTTTTGCTGATCCGATTCAGGTGATTCCGACCGCATATGTCAAATGCGAGATTTTTCCTGAATCCGAAAATATATTTTTTATGACTCAGACAGACCAGAAAATCACATTCACCAGAGACAAAGAAGGGAAAGTCACTGGATTGATCTTGGAACAGAGAGGGCGCAAAAGGAAAGCGACGAAATTGGATTGAATAAGTAGAAGTGGGATCAGGGCTCGACATTAGACATATTTTTTTATTTTTTTTCAGAACCTCTAACTCTTTAATCGCTAATCGCTCTCGATGATATGAATGTTGAGGTGTCCAATATTGAGCCCTGATCTCATTTATTGGTAGTTCTTTGGGGCGTTCGAATGGATTTTTTTCAGGTGGTGTGTTAGATAAATGGCCTCCTTCAATATATAATAAATCTTGATGAGAGAAAATTTCAGAGCTCAGATTATAATCATATCCGTTCTGTTCCTTGCTTTCTTTTTTATCTCATGTGGACAAAAGACTGATGAAGACCTTATCCTGGAATTCATGGAAAGGATCTCCAGGTATGCAGAAAAGAAAGATATCGACGGCATAATGATGAATCTGGCGTATGACTATTCTGATTTTGAGGGACGGGATAAGTGGGAAGCCAAAGGGATGATCGATGGATATTTCAAGCAATACAGAGGAATTGTCATCCATGTGCTGAGCACCCGGATTGAAGAAATCAACCTGCCGGAGGCCTTTGTTCAATCCGAAGTCGCTCTTTCTTCAGGTGCAGCCAAGGTGTTTCGCAAGCTGGTGAGGTTTTCGACAGAAAATTACCGTTTAACTATCAGGTTGGTAAAAAGAGATGACAGATGGCAAATCCAGCATGCAAAATGGAAGTATGTCACCCTTGATGAGCTCTATCCGGAATCTCTGACCATTTTCAATAAGATTTTTAAGACTGACTAGTATAAGCGGGGGGCAGTCTTCGTTTTAATATGATCGTATGAATTTGCCATGCTGTGTGCGCAATGGCACTTTCGGCTTTAATGTTTTTGCCAAAAGTTTTACCTGGTTACTGAGCAAAAAGAACTCTCCCCAATTTTACTTTTTTATTATTAAACTTTTATATGTAGTTATCGTACAATGAATTGCTATTAATGAGATGGAGGTCAAAATCATGAAAAAAATATTTTCACTTGCAACAGCGAGTCTTTTTATTGTCACTTTACTTGCGGTACCTGGATCCGGCCAGACCGAACAACAGATTTTGGAGAAAATGATCGAGGTCCAGGGCGGAAAGAAAGCCATTGAGGGCATCAAAGACATGACTTTGAGCGGGACGATTGAATTGGCTATGCAGGGATTGAGCGGTCCGATCACAGTCTATAAAAAAGAACCGGATAAAAGGCGACTTGAGGTTGAATTGATGGGGATGGTCATTACTCGAGTCTATGATGGGAAAAACGGATGGGGGACCAATTTACAGACGGGAGGCATTGAAGATATGAGTGGGGAGCAACTCGCAGAAATGAAGAGAGAATCGATACCGGTCGTCTCTATCCTTGATCCCCAAAAATACGGCATCACTTATACCTATAAAGGTAAGGAAAAAATCGAAGGCAAAGAGTATTATATCCTGGATCAGACATATGAAGATGGATTCACGTCGACACTTTATCTGGAATCCGATACTTATCTCATCTTTAAAACAGTAGTGAAAACAACCGACCCGATGGGTGGTGAAGTTGAGTTGGAACAATTTCAATCTGATTATAGAAAGGAGAATGGGCTTTTAATGGCTCATTTGATCATCACTTATGCAAGTGGGGAGGAAATCCAAAAAATTACTGTTGAAGAAGTGAGCTTCAACAAAGGCCTGGAGGATTCTCTTTTTAAGAAAGAATAGGTGTTCAAGGCTCAAGCCTTCTATTCGATATTGTTCCTTTTTCATCCATCCATTGCGAGCCAAGTGTGGAATTCGTATAATCAGTAATAAGTTCGTTTTCCAGTTGTCATTTTGATCCAGTTGTTCGCTGTGTGGAAGAAAAACTGATTTTAGTACAAAGGGAGAAAACGATGATGAAACGAATTTATTCATTATCGATTTTAGGTGTTTTTCTTCTGACTCTTATGACTTCTCCCGGGTTTGGACAGTTGACTAAAAGAATACTGAAGAGAATGCTCGATGCGGGAGGAGGGAAAAAAGTCTATGAAAGCATTTTGGACCTTACGATGACCGGCTCTGTGGAAATGGCCCAACAAGGAATCCAGGGGACATTGACTATGTATAAAAAAGAGCCCGATAAAAGGCGTGTTGACCTCGATGCTTTGGGTATGGTTATCGTTCAAGCCTATGACGGCCAAACAGCCTGGTGGACTAATCCTCAAACCGGGAACGTCGAAGAAATGAGTGAGCAGGACACCCTGTCTATGATAAGACAGTCCTTGCCTCTGGTGGCGAACGTAGAACCAGAAAAATACGGAATCACATTCACTTATAAGGGGAAAGAAAAAGTTGAC
>Ga0209427_10009910_pt1 | contig 10597 bp, 8 predicted proteins | sample DeeMarSWOR136_30_FD_187465 | JGI IMG/M metagenome (GOLD analysis project Ga0209427, IMG submission 187465) | Marine sediment microbial communities from White Oak River estuary, North Carolina - WOR-1-36_30 (SPAdes) (version 2) | ecosystem: Environmental > Aquatic > Marine > Intertidal zone >...
GCCTATGATGAGATCCGCAAGATGGCCAAGCCGGGTGTCAAGCTCAGCGACATGGCCAATACCTTCGAGCGTGTCCTTGTTGAGGACGGCTGGAAGCTCGGTGAGCAATCCATTCACTTTGACTTTCACGGCCACGGTATGGATGATGTCCAGTGGCCCTGGTACTCGCCCCAGTCTGATCATAATCAAGACGCGGTTATCGAAGAGGGCATGGTGCTGTGCTACCATCCAAGCCGCAACACGATTCCCACGGTGGTCTGGGGGCCGAGGATCACTGATGACATCCTGATCACGGCAAACGGTGCGGAGCGGCTGAGCGGTGACTGGGACCTGCGCTGGCGGATTATGAGGTAGTTCGATGACAACACTTGTCACTGGGGCGACGGGTTTCACGGGCATCAATATCGTCCGCACACTGGCAGAGGCGGGAGAGGCTGTGATTGCCTTGGGACATAGGCCCCCGAGCCCGGAGTGCCATCAGTTCCTGGGGGGGCTGGAAGCGAAAGTTCGGTTCTTGGTTGGTGATGTTTTGGACACTGCTAGCATGCTGAGCCTTGCCGAAAGCAATGCGGTTCAGAGATTTGTCCACACAGCAGCAATTACACCCTCTGGCAATGTGGAGCAGTCAATTCCGCAGCATGTCATCAATGTTAACCTAATGGGTACCGTAAGTATGCTGGAAGTTGCACGGAAGGTATCGGCCAAGCGGTTCGTGTTTACGAGTTCGTCCGGCGTCTATGGGGCGCCGAAGGACAGAACCGAGCTTGTGCGAGAAGATAGTCCCTTACAACTGAACAGCCTCTACACGATTTGCAAGTATGCTTGCGAGTTGCTCTTGAAACGATACAAGAGCTTATTTGGGCTTTCGACTGTGGCCGGAAGAATGACTGCCATCTATGGGCCGATGGAAAGGGCTACAGCTTCGCGGGGCCAACCTTCGACAATCTACAAAGTGGTGAGTGCCCTTCTTGCCCGGCGAACTATAAAGGCGAGGGGGCGCGAATTCGTGCGGGACTACACGCATGTAGAAGACGCCAGCTCGATTTGGAGACACCTTTCCCTGGCCAGCGATCTTGGCCACGATGTCTATAATGTATCGGCCGGAGTGACATACTCCCTCGGTGAGGTTCTGGAGACGCTTCATGAACTGGATCCAACTTTTGGCTATAGCTATGCAGCATCGGATCAGGATGCTGATGTCGAAATTACGCCAGAGGGTGAGCGAGGAGCATTGGATATCACGAAGGTGAGCACTGAGTTTGGCTTCTCACCAAAGTATGACCTGAAGCAAGGCATCGAGAGTTACCTGGAGTGGGCACGCGAATACCCGACGCTATTCCCGACTGGAGAAGACTGGAAATAGCTTCTTCTCTACTGCTGCAAACCAAAAGTATGCGAGAGAATTACATCTGACTTCATAGCGTTGATAGGGAGGCTAATGACGAAGACGCTGATTCAAGGAGGCTATGTAGTGGCCTTTGATGGAAACGGACACCGGATCGTCTGGGATGGCGTTGTAGTCTTCGAAGGCAGCGACATAATCCACGTCGGCAAGTCGTATGATGGAGAGGTAGATCAGATCATTGACGCCAAGGGGAAGCTGGTAAGCCCAGGTTTTATCAACATCCATGCTTTGGCCAGTACCTCCATCACGCACTTGAGACTTGATGGCTCGATGTCGGCGTTGAACGTCTCCAAAGCCTATGTCGTGGACGGTGAAGGGGACCTGGACTTGGTCGGTGAGGATCTGCAAACGAGCTCTCTTTTTGCGTGGGTCGAGTTGCTGAAAGGAGGAGCAACGACCAGTGTAGCTATCACACCTATGGCTCCCTCTCGGTGGGAGTCTCCCAGGGAACAGGCAGAGGGTCTAGCCAAGACCGCAGGTAAGCTTGGGGCTCGGGCTTATATCTCCCATCAATATCGTTCGGGGGTGAAGTATTGGACTGGTGATGGTGCAAGTCACTATCACTGGAACGAGCAAGCTGGCAGGACGGGATTGGCAAGAGCGATACAGTTTGTGGAGGAATTTGAAGGGTCCTATGGAGATCGAGTGCGGACAATGCTTTTTCCTTATCAATTCGATACCTGTTCGCCAGAGCTTCTAAAGGAGACCAAGCAAGCCGCAAGGGAACGAGATCTGATCATTCACATGCACACCGCCCAATCCCTGTCCGAGTTCCATGAAAGTCTAAGGCGCTATGGAAAAACGCCGGTTCAGAATCTTTACGATATAGGGTTCCTGGATGACAAGGTCATCCTCACCCACGTCCTTTACACGACCTCGAACCCACTGAGCGGATATCCCAAGAATGATACCCAAGACATCCAACTGCTTGCTGAATCCGGGACAACGGTCGCTCACTGCCCGGTGCTCTATAGTCGGGGTGTTCGAGGCGAAGGGATGCTTCGCTCCTTCGGTGAGTACTTGAGGATGGGGTGCAACATGACCCTTGGCACGGATACCTTTCCCATGGACATGATCGTGGAGATGCGTTATGCGGCCATCATGGGCAAGTTAGCAGATCAGGATCCCTTGGCAGTGACAGCTCGCGATGTTTTCAATGCGGCCACCTTGGGTGGGGCCAAGGCACTGGGTCGGGAGGATCTGGGACGGCTGGCGCCTGGGGCGAAGGCGGACATCGTGATAGTAGACCTGACGGGGTTGCACGTGGGGTTGATAGACGATCCCATCAAGACTTTGGTGTACATGGCCAGTCAGCGAGACATCGAGACAGCCATTGTGGATGGGAGAGTGGTGGTGGAGGGAGGTCGGGTGCCAGGTGTGGATGAGGAGGAGTTGGCGAGGAAGGCCAACGAGGTGAATCAGAGGCAAAAGATGGCCTTTGCAAGGCAGAATCCTATGAGCCTGTCTGCTGGTGAGCTCTTCCCGCCCTCATTTCCCATAGAAGGGTGAGGCGTGAAAGCTTATTGAGGGAGGCAGGGATGGTTGCCGTCTTGACCATCAGTATTTTGGGGGATGGCTAAGAGAGGCTCTGGCTCCCCGTTTGAGAGTAGGTTAAGCAGGAGAGAAGATGGAAAAGGATAAGGTACTTGTTGGGGTGATCGGTGCTGGCTTCGGGCAGGTAGGCCATATTCCAGGTTTTAAGGCGTGCCCTGATGCAGAGGTGGTTGCCATCTGCGATAAGGTGCCGCAAATAGCCGAAGCTGCCGCTCAAAAGTTCGATATTCCTTATGTCTTTACCGATTACCATAAGATGTTACAGATGGAAGAACTGGACCTGGTCAGTGTGGCCACCCCTCCGTTTCTCCATCATCCCATGGTTATGGGCGTGTTAGAAGCTGGGAAACACGTCCTTTGTGAAAAACCGCTGGCCTTGAATACCATGGAGGCACAAGAGATGTATCGGAGAGCTGAGGAGGCTGGGGTGGTCCACCTCATAGACCATGAACTCCGCTTCAACCCTACCCGCACGCGGATGAAAGAGCTGATTGATGACGGATTCATCGGCCACCTGCGTCATGTCATGCTGACCACCGTTACCAACTTTCAAACGGACCCTTTCAGCAGTCCTTGGAACTGGTGGTCACAGCGAGATAAGGGTGGGGGTAGACTGGGTGCTGACGGCTCGCATCAGATTGATCAACTTCGCTGGTGGTTCGGGGAGATTGAGGGGGTCTTCGGACGGGGGCGTACCTTTGTGAAAGAGCGCAAGCTCCCCGATTCGTCGGAGGAGATGCGCCCCGTGGAGACCGATGATTTCACCTCATTACTGATCCTCTTTGCCAATGGAGCTGAGGGCGTGCTTTCCATCAGTTCGGTAGCCAGCCATGTGCGTGGGAACCGAGTCGAGGCCTACGGGGATGAGGGGTCCTTGATTTTAGACGCGGAAGGCAAGTTGTGGGGCGCTCGGAAGGGGGAAGCGGATCTTAAGGATCTCTCTGTCCCCGATACTCTAGCCTCTGTGGAGGGGGTCTCCAAGAACGTCTGGACCAGGGCCTTCGCTCACCTGGCGAGGTACTTGGTGGATGTCGTCCGTACCGGAGGAGTGCTCGAAAAAGGGGCTACATTCTATGATGGCATGCGCTGCCAGGAAGTGATGGATGCAGCGAAGATGTCCTGGGAGGAAGAGAGGTGGGTGGAGATAGGTGAGGAGTCTAATTGACTAACGGGGATTAGGTATGCAAGCCTTTCACCTTTTCTGGAGGCCATCTATATGAGTGTCCCTATGTCCGATCTGCGATCCGAATATTACTCTTTGAAAGAAGAGATAGATGGAGCGATACAAAGAGTTATCGAAAGCGGTAACTTTGTCATGGGGGAAGAGCTGGAAGCCTTCGAAGAGGAGTTCGCCCTCTATTGCGGGGCCAGGTATGCGGTGGGAGTGGGCTCTGGCACGGCGGCTCTGCACCTGGCTTTGTTGGCTTGTGGTATTGGGCCAGGAGACGAGGTGATCACTGTTCCCAATACAGATATCCCTACCACCATGACCATCACCCATTGCGGTGCTACCATCGTCTGGGTTGATGTGGATCGTCGCAGTTTTAATATCGATCCCGGCAAGATCGAAGGGAAGATTACAGAAAGAACGAAGGCGATTTTGCCTGTCCATCTCTTTGGTCATCCGGCTGATATGGATCCGATCATAGAAATAGCCAGAAGACACGACTTGCTGGTCATTGAGGACGCGGCCTTGGCCGTAGGTGCCGAGTACAAACATCGTAAAGTGGGAGCCATAGGTGATGTTGGTTGTTTCAGCCTCGCTCCTACAAAGATATTGGGGGCTTATGGGGATGCTGGTATCATAGTGACGAATCAGCAAAAGACAGCCGATCGGATCAAAGTGCTTCGCAATTACGGACATGGATTAGAGATGGAAGAGAATGCAGAAAGCATCCTGGGAGTCCGGATGTGGGAGTTGGTAGCTGAGGGCTTTAACGAGCGTTTGGATGCATTGCAGGCAGCGATCCTTAGAGCCAAATTGCCGACATTGGAAGAGCGGATCACGCAGCGCAGGGAGGCAGCTCATAAGTACAACGAGCTCTTGGCCGGAGCAGATCTGGTTACGCCCCATGAGGCCGATGATGTCAAGCACGTATACCGAGCATACATCATCCTTGTAGATAACAGAGATCAGGTGCGGGGGTACCTGGCTTCAAAGGAGATAGCCACCAGGATCTATTATATCCCTCCGTTGCATCTGCAACCAGCCTATGAACGTCTTGGCTTTAGCCCTGGGGACTTTCCTGTGGCCGAGGAAACGGCAGCCAGAATGTTATCCCTGCCTATATTCCCAGAGATCACAGATGAACAAATAGCGGAGGTTGTATCAGCGTTGGAGGATTGCATATCCTTTGCTGATTGAAGTTTAAGGAGGGTCACATGCCATCCCCCACTCGAACTGATCTTTCAGCTCTGACTGTCGCTATCATTGGGGCTGGCCAAGTTGGTCAGCAACATACTCGAGCTTTCGCGCAGCTTAGCCCTGATGTGCGCATCATCGGCATTGCCGACATTGATGAGCAGCGGGCCGCCGAGTTGGCCACGACCTGCGACGCTCGCGCTTTTACTGACTACCGAGCACTTTTTGAGTTGGCCCCTGACATCGCTGTCATCGGCTTGCCCCATCACCTACATCGCGAGGCCGGCCTGGCTGCTGCCGCAGTCGGCAGCCACATCTTGATGGAGAAGCCACTGGCTCATACGTTAGAGGATGCTCATGCCATTTTGGATAGCTGCCGCCAGCATGGTGTCCTCTTATCCGTCGGGTTCGTTCACCGCTATCGCACCGAGTTTCAGCAAGCTCATCATCTCATCGCCAGTGGGCAGATCGGTACACCTGCTGTAGCCATCGACAATTTCTGCAGTCAGGGCGGGCCCCATGTGCCGGGCTGGGTCTGGCAGAAGCGACAAGCTGGCGGTGGCGTCCTGATGTACGGCGGCATACACAGTATTGACCGGCTACGCTGGCTTCTAGACAGTGAGGTGGAGGAAGTTTTTGCGCGCGCTGTGACGTACAGCCAGGATGTGGATGTCGAAGATGGCCTGGTGGCCACGTTGATCTTTGCCAATGGCTGCCTGGCGACCTTGGTTGAAAACTCACCGGGCTACTTGGTAACGCCCCGCGTCTGGGACACCGAGATTTATGGCTCGCAAGCCTGTATCCGTGTTCGGACTAGGGAGTATCTTGAGTTCAGTAGCGATATCCATGCTTATCGTCTCAATGTGACTCGTGACGACAACTTTGCCGCTCAGGCCCGGGAGTTCGTAGCAGCGGTGCGAGAGCAGCGGGAGCCGTGGATTACTGGTGAGGATGGCTTGCGTGCTCTTGAAGTGGCCATGGCCATCTATCGTTCAGCGGAGCTGGGCCAGCCAGTCTCTGTCCGCGACTTTCGCAAAAAACTGTAGTTATAAGCTTTCTAATAAAAAGGAGAATCTAACTATGCCTGAACCACCTGCTTGGAGATTTCAAAAGATTATCAAGCCCATGTTCGACCTACCCACGGGGCACTGGATCCTGAAAGGACGGGTCCTTACTTGTTTAGGCGATCAGGTCCTTGAGAACGGTTTTGTCGAGATCGAAGGCGGCAAGATCAAGGCCGTTGGCCAGTCGGCTGATTGGGGCGAGACCAGCGCCAAGGTCATCGAGACAAGCGGCACTATCCTGCCCGGTCTTTTCAACAACCATGCCCACCTGGCGTGGGATGGCATACATGATCTGGCACAGCAGGCGATGTACGACCCACCTGAAATCAGCGCCTACAAGTCGGCTGGCAACATGCTCATCAACTTGCGTGCTGGTGTGACCACCGTACGCGATCTGGGCATGAATAAGACCAACTTTGCGGCCAAGCAGGCCGTCGAGCAGGGGATTTTCCCCGGCCCGCGCCTGCTGATTACAGGGGAAGCGATCGTCCAGACCGGCGGCCATACCTATTGGTGCTGCCGTGAAGCCAGTGGGGCCGATGAAATGCGCCGTGCGGTGCGCGATCAGGTTCGGGGTGGCGCCGACCTGATCAAAATCATGGCCAATCACGACAGACTCGAGTTGACGGACACCGAACTGGAGGCAGTCATTGACGAAGCGCACCGAAACGGATTGCCCATCACCGCCCACGCGACCAACAATGATGCCATCTACCGGGTAGCCAAGTTTGGCATTGACGTTGTCGAACACGGTGGCAGTATGACAGACGAGACGATCCAACTACTGCTGGATGGGGGCATTCCCATCGTGACCACCTTCTCTGCCTTGGTGATGCAGAGCAAGCCAGAGATCGCCCGTCAATACAACATCCCGGAGTGGAAGATCGCTGAGCGGCAGCGGGCTGTGGCCGATCCCAGTCGTTTCGACGATCTGGTCAAAGCGGCCAGGGCAGGCGTCCCCATTGCTTTCGGCACGGATGCCGGGAGCCCTGTTGTACCTCACGACGCCATCGTGCCAGAGATGGAATTCATGGTCAAACTGGGACTTGTAGAAGGAAACTATGGCGTTATCCGCAGCGCAACCAGCGTCTCGGCTCAGCTCAACGGCCTGGGAGACAAGTTGGGCACGCTGGAACCTGGCAAACTGGCTGACGTGATCGTCGTTGACGGAAATCCTCTGGAAGATCTCGATGCGCTTTCGCACGTGACGATGACCTTCCGTGATGGTAAGCGAATGGTGTGAGGTATATTAGAGATGACAGAACTACCACTGCTGACCGCACTTTCTGGACGCATTCACGAAGAAGATGTGTCGTTTCGCACACGGATGCTGGAAATTGCCGCGGACCTATCCGACGTGATCGCCCTAGGCCGGGGTGATCCCGATTTTCACACTCCAAAGCACATTGTCGAGGCGGCTAAAGCTGCCATTGACGCCAATCAGCACCATTACACCCACCCGGCTGGTCTCCCTGAACTGCGTGGAGCGATTGCCGAAAAGCTGCGAACAGACAACAACCTGGATTACAGCGCTGACGAGGTTGTCGTGACTTCTGGTGTGCAGCAAGCCATTATGGTGTGCATGCTGGCGCTGGTGAACAAAGGCGACGAAGTGCTGTTGCCATCGCCCCGTTTTACCTCCTTCGACGACGCTGTTCGCCTGTGCGGTGGTGTGCCCGTGCCCGTGTCAACCTACGAACGCGACGATTTTGCCCTCATGCCGACCGAAATTGAGGCGCGCCTGACGGGGCGCACCAAGGTGCTGGTGTTGGTGACGCCGAATAACCCCACTGGCGCCGTCACACCGCCAGCAGTTATCCGAGAAATCGCCGATTTGGCCGAGCGTCATGATTTGGTCGTCATCAGCGATGAACTCTACGCGAAGCTCATCTACGAGGGTTCTGAGCACCTGTCAATAGCCAGCCTGTCGGGTATGAAGGAACGGACCATTACTCTGAACGGTTTCTCCAAAGCCTATGCCATGACAGGCTGGCGGGTTGGCTACCTGGCTGCGCCGCAGCCCTTCGTTCGTATGCTCATCGAACTGCGCCACACACTCAGCATCAACACCAGCACGCCCGCCCAGTTTGCGGCCCTGGCGGCTCTCACTGGCCCCCAGGATGCCGTGGAAGAGATGCGCCAGGCCTACGCCGAGCGCCGGATCTACATGATGGAAGCCCTTGACCAGATGGGGTTGACCTATGGCCATCCCGGGGGAGCCTTCTATATTTACGCTAACATCTCTTCTACGGGCCTACCCTCCCCGCAGTTCTGCGAGACGTTGTTGCGTGAGGGGCAGGTCTTGATTTTCCCTGGCACCATGTTCGGTGATGAAAGCGAGGACCACATTCGAATCAGCTACCTTCAGCCGCTGGAGCGCATCAAAGAGGCGGTGGCGAGGATGGAGCGCGTCATCGCCAAATACCGCGTGACGGCATAGGCATGTCCTGAGCCCGACGAAGGGGTAGGGACACACCTCCCGTGGCTCCGGCACAATAGTCCCCACGCGGGGATGTACAGGCAAGCGCATCTCCCACTACTGTCGGAGATGCGCTTGTTTTGCCATGATTTTTCCCCCGTTTCTGAAAAGGTTATTGTATCTCCTCCCACGCCTTGGCTGATACAAGGTGCTTCCCCCGCAGCCCCTCGATGCGCACCTCGGTGGCAATCCGCCCGGCCTCGGCCAGTTGCGCCGCCGCCCGTTCCACGTCCTGCTTCACCCAGCCGAAGAGACGGGTGGCCTGATCCACGGTGGCGGCGATGACGTTGTCCAGGTAGATTATCAGTAGCGTCTGCCGCGCTTGGTCGCCACGGATAGGCCGCGCCCGCTCAGGTAGGTCCGGATACCAACGGGAGACGATTTCATAGATGAAGGCGTAGCGCCAGGCCCCAGCGCGGGCGACGCCGACGGGCAGTATCTTCAGGTCGGCCTGCAACTCGGCCAGCGCCCGCTGAAAGGCCGTCGTGCGGCTTTGGCCCGTCAGCCGTGCCAGCCGCCGCAGCTCGATCACGTGTTGGGGCCCGTGTTCCAACAGGGCCTCGTAGATCAGCTTGGCCTCGTGGCTGAGGCGACCGTCGCGATACTGCTGCAAATAGTCACTGGCGGGATCACCATAGTTTTCGGAGAGGGCATAGAAGGATGGGAGTAACTTCAGCGACACCAGGGTGGCCTTCTTGCGCAGCAGCTTGCCGTAGTACCACCAGCGTTTGTCGAGGGAGGTGTCCTTCCAGCCCCAGGTTTTCTGGATGTGGGGGTCGTGGTGTTCGTTGGGCACCGGTTTGACCCGACCACAGACGGCGTCCCACAGGCTGGGCATTTCCACGCCTTTGATAGGAAAAAGGAAGCAAAAGCCCACGTCGTCCAGAAAAGCGATGGCGTCATCCACTGTTTGCAGAGCCAATTCCGGGCGGCGGCGGTAGCGACGCTGGCGCAGGTCTTCGATTTGAGTTAAGGTCAGAGAGAGGGTCTTTTCCATCATCTTCCGCCATAAGTTTACCACAACTCGCTCAAAAATGAAAAGCGATTTCGCTGTTGCCAACCACCCAGAAATCTGGTACAATACTTAGCAGCGTTCAAAAACAAGTCCGCATTCTTGCCCGCATTTTTCTGGTGGTATTTGTTGACCGCCGATATGACAACGAATACAAAGGATGAAACGAATGGGAGCTACTGTGCATTAGAACTCCCCGTCACGGACGCAGCTTTGGATTCTGGGCTTTGCACCGCAAGGTGGTCCCTTGTTGCACAAGGTGGAATTCGCTTAATCCACCCAATTCGCTGTTATATGTGGATGAATGGCGACTCTGGCAAACAAATACTTCCGACGCTTTTGCAGAAACTGAATGACCCTAATTGGAGCTTTGCCTATGATGACACATCAAGTGGATTTCGAGCCCATTGGTCGGCGTCACGCCTGCCCCAAGGGCACAACTCTCCTCGAGGCCGCCCGCCAGGCGGGGGTGGGCATTGTCTCTATTTGCGGCGGACGGGGCACCTGCGGCCACTGCCGTGTGCAGATTCTTGATGGCCTGGCGCCTCCTCCCACAGAAGCCGATGGTAAGGTCTTCTCGCCGGAAGAGTTGGCCGCTGGCTACCGCCTGGCCTGTCAGGTCGAGGTGCTGAGCGATCTGCGGGTCCACGTCCCGCCGACCTCGCTGACCACCCCCCAGCGGATTCAGGTGGAGGGCCGGGAGCTGGCCGTGCCCCTCCAG
>Ga0209427_10009911_pt1 | contig 10597 bp, 6 predicted proteins | sample DeeMarSWOR136_30_FD_187465 | JGI IMG/M metagenome (GOLD analysis project Ga0209427, IMG submission 187465) | Marine sediment microbial communities from White Oak River estuary, North Carolina - WOR-1-36_30 (SPAdes) (version 2) | ecosystem: Environmental > Aquatic > Marine > Intertidal zone >...
AGCCATATTTTGCTGCAGGCCGGAGCAAAAGCAATGAAATTACTTCAAAAACACAGTAAAACTAAGGAAGGAATTTTGGCAGGAAAGATTTAAAATTCAGGAGCTCACAAATGGAATTAAGCGGCTTAGACATTGGAGTATTAGCGGTATTCTTTGTTTGTGTAATTACCTTGGGCCTGCTCAAGAGCCGAAAAGAAAAAACCAGCGAAGATTATTTTCTGGCCGGTCGGGGCCTGAAATGGTGGCTGATCGGATTTTCACTAATCGCGGCTAACATCTCGGCTGAGCAGTTTGTTGGAATGTCGGGCCAGGCGGCTATGGGCTCGATTGGTTTGGCGGTGGCCAGCTACGAATGGATCGCCGCCATCACTCTTGTTGTAGTGGCGTTTTTCTTCCTTCCCAAGTTTCTCAAGAGTGGAATTTTCACCATACCTGAGTACCTGGAGTACCGTTTCAATCACACGTCTCGTCTGGTGATGTCACTATTAATGGTGATTATCTATATGGGTGTGACAATCCCTACCGTCATCTATCTTGGCGCCAGGACGTTAAATCCGTTGTTTAAAGAACAGTTGATGGGGATCCCTATCAACATCACAACGCTTTCCTGGTTTGTGGGTATTCTTGCGGGTATCTATGTTGCAGCGGGAGGTCTGAAGGCCTGTGCTTGGGCGGATTTGATTCAGGGTTCGGCCCTAATCATTGGTGGTGCGGTAATCATGGTGCTGTCGTTTATGGCACTGGATGACCCGACCGGCTTTGAAGGGATCAACGCTGCAGCGGTGAACACGTCACTCGGTCTGGGTGACACTGCAACGTTTGGAGAAAAGTTCTCGGCGCTCAAAGATGCGAATATGCACATGGCCCTGCCCCGGACCAGCGACTTTCTGCCCTGGACGGCATTGTTGCTGGGAATTTGGATTCCGAACTTCTACTACTGGGGCCTGAACCAATACATCATGCAGAGAACACTTGGAGCGCACTCTTTACGTGAGGGACAAAGGGGTGTGGTGTTTGCAGCTTTCCTGAAGCTGATTATTCCTTTTATTGTGTGCATTCCGGGGATTATTGCATTTACGCTTTATGGTTCAAAGATGCAAGAGGACGCAATGAACCAGGAGGCATTTAACAAGCCTGTGCTGGAGGCATTTGAGCAGGCAAAAACAGCACCGGCCCAGGCTAATATGGTTATTCCGTTTAATAGCGACTTTGCTCGGTTGCAGCCGCAGCTTGCTGCGGAGGTGCTGTCATTCAATGCAGCAGTATTGGGTAAGGTTGTCCCCCTGGGCGAGGACTTCAGTGCAATCAACGCTGAACTGCTCGAGGGCGTGGACAAGACTCACCCCGATATTGAAGTCCGGCAGGAGTTAATCGGCTATGACTACGATGGTGCATTTCCGCTGTTGATTCGGTATCTGACTCCGACCGGCCTGCGGGGTTTTGTACTGGCCGCGTTGATGGGTGCAGTGATTAGCTCCCTGGCATCGATGTTGAATGCAGCTTCCACCATCTTCACGATGGATATTTACAGGGAATGGTTTAATAAGAATGCGGCGCAGAAAGTGCTGGTGTGGGTAGGTCGATGTTGCGTCCCCATAGGTGTAATCGTCGGGTGTCTGATAGCGCCGGTATTGGCAAATCCCAGATTCAGGGGAGCTTTCGCTTTCATTCAAGAGTTCCAGGGATTCGTATCACCCGGCGTGCTGACGATCTTCCTGTTCGGATTGTTTGTGAAACGGACTCCACGGTATTGTGGGGTCCTGGGACTGATTCTGAGCCCGATTATCTATGGAATTTTATTCTTCGGCTGGAGTGAGATGGCATTTCTTAACCGTATGGCTATCACAGTAGGCGCTATCTCGGCCATCCTGCTATTAGTGACATTGTTCAACCCGATGAAGGAACGAATCGCACTGCCGGAGCAAACGAAGATTGAGCTGAACTGGTCTAAGGGTTCTGTGTACTTCGGTTTGTTTGTGACGCTTTTGACAGTAGTGCTTTACATCATATTCTGGTAAGACGGGATTCACGAGTAATTTACTGATAAGGATTTCAGAATGGAGCTAACACCAGAAGGCCGGGAGGCCCTGGATAAAATCTTGCAGATTGCCAAGGATGCCGGTATCGACATAAAAGGCGGGAAGGTGCGAAGGACATCATCGCGCTTCTGTCTGGGTGTCGAGCATGGCGATTACAACGGTACGGAGCTTTTCGGCGTTGGAACTGACAGATTTATCTGGCTGGCCCATAAACCTAATGGTACCAAGAAGGTAAGGCTCTTTAGTGGCAATTTCACCGATGATGGAGTCATTGAATTTGAGCTGGGAAACGTTCCTGAGCCAAAGTCGGCCGAAATAGCCCAAACGTGGGGCCGGTTCGCATATGGGACTGAGTACATCTTAAGGCGCGAAGGTTACAAACTCTCACAGGGCATTGACGGCGTTCTTTACGGGAACATCCCCGGCGGCGGAATGAGTCGGTCGGCATCTTTGACTTTAAATCTGATTTTGTCCCTGTTCGATGCCAATGCAATCGAGGTGAAGGATAAAATCAAGATCGTCGATCTGGCTCAGGCCGTCGAGAATGATTATATTGGCTCACCCTGCGGAAAGCTCGACCAGACGATGATACTCTTTGCCCGCGAGGGGATGGGAACATACTACAATCCCAATGATCGCTCAATAGAGTATCTGCCGATAGGGTCAGGTGTGAGCGATTTTCGGATAGTTGTGCTTGATACCGGCACGAACCGCCCGGGCCTGGAAAAATCAACTTACGCCGTCCGCAGGGCAGAATGCGAGAAATTGGTTTCAATATTACAGAAAGCCGATTACGATATATCGTTTCTTGCAGACATAAAAGACGAAACAGTTTATAAAAAGATTATGGGTGAGTTCGGTGAAAGTCACCCGGATTTGTGCGACCGATTAAGATATATTTTCAATGCTCAAAAGCGGTTCTATAAGATGCTCGAAGCCTGGAAAGGCGGTAACATTGAAACCGTTGGGCAGATATTCAGAGCTGATGGCATCGGATTACGCGATGATTACAAAATATCCGGCCCGGAGCTGGAAACAATGTGTGATATCGTTAGAACGGTCCCAGGTGTTTTAGGAGAGCGAATGTTAGGAGGCGGTGACAAGGGGGCATCGGGCGCTTTGGTTCGAGCTGAATCTATCGAAGCGGTCAAGCAGGCTGTTGATACGGCCTATCCGCGCAGCAGGCCTGAGTTCGCCGACAAATACACAGTTCACGTCTGCAAAGTGGTGGACGGTGTCCGTCTATATGAAGGTCTATTGTAACATGGACAATAGCTGATTATGTCAGAAAAATGCTCATCGTCAACTAAGGGTGTGTTTGAGACAATCGTATCTTCCAATAAACATATTGGACACCGATTCTACAAGCTAAGATTGGAGTTTTCAGGAGGCGGTGCCAGGGCCTTTGCTGATTTCCAGCCCGGCCAGTTCGCCGAATTAGACCTTTCCGGCGCTGCCTTGCCAGCCAAAGAAATCATACCGGAAGATTTGCTCGATACAGCCGGGCGCAATATTCTGCTGCGAAGGCCTTTTAGTTTTACTGATGTCACCATCGAAAAGAATAAAACCTTCGCTGAGCTTCTTTATTGTGCCGTCGGACCTGCCACCTTGCGAATGACAACTTTGTCGGCCGGCGATTCCCTCAGCGTAATCGGCCCTCTCGGAAATGGTTTCTCTGTTCCGGACGGCAAAAAAACCGCCCTTCTAATTGTTGGAGGGATGGGGGTCCCCCCACTACTGCATTTGGCAAAGCACCTCACAGCAGATGCCCGAACCAAAAGGATTGATGTCATTGCGTTTGCCGGAGCGAAAACAGCAAAGGAGTTGCCCTTCGAGGGCCAATTGGACGATATTTCACAGCAATTAGGCTTTTCACTACCGGAGTTTGCCAAATACGGCATAGAGTCAATCGTGGCAACGGATGATGGATCCGCCGGGTACCACGGCCTGGTTACAGACTGCCTCGCCGAATGGCTTGGTCAATCCCGTCCGGACAATAATAGCACAATTCTCTATGCCTGTGGCCCCGAGCCGATGTTAGCAAGAGTGGCCGAAATCGCTAAAGACAAGAATATTGACTGCCAGCTCAGTATGGAAAGAAGAATGGCCTGCGGCATCGGCCTCTGTCAAAGCTGTACCGTGGAATGTAAAGTAAACAACTCAAACGAGACTATTTACAAGATGTGCTGCAAAGATGGCCCCGTCTTCGACAGCAAAGAGGTTGTCTTCTAACCACTTTTAAAGGACCAGGAACAAATAAATTATTCGCCGCTATATCCACCCGCTCCTTACTATCGAAGGTCCTGCTCAGGTTTTTTTAGCTTCTTTATTGCTTCAAGCTGCAATACAGCCTCCTTATCCCGCGGGCGGTTCATAGACTTTTTGGATTTAATCAATGCACTTAGGCTCAGTACACGCACCTTCATTTCTTCTTCAACTTCAATAAGCTCGCTTTCCCGTTTGGCCTGACTGTAGTCTCCAATACCATCAATGAAGCTTAAGCAATCTAATTGACCGATGTCAGTATCGAGATATAAATTTTTGAATTGACCGCACACTTGCTCCGTCAGTTCGAGCTTCTTGCGTTTCGGCGTCATCCGGTGTACAGGATGTAAATCAGAGATGGCTCTTTGCAGCGCAAGCAGATTAGCAGGGTTAAAGTCGCAGCAGATATCGATATCCTGGGTTACATAAGTACATCCATGCACTACGCCTGCAAAACCTCCTATTATAACAAAATCCACTCCGGCATTAACAAGCCGTTCAAGCAGGTTTAAGAAATCGCTGCTCACAGTCTCCTCGCTTTCCGGAGTTTCTCTACGGTATTAAGTGCGATTTGATGTCTTCTAATGCGCTCGGTACAGCTTCTGTTGATATTACCAATCAGCATTGAAACATCTATCCCGTAGTCGATTGCCGCCTGGATTTCTGCCGCTTGCTGAGATTTACTCTTCGATATTTTTTTCTTCCTTGATTTCGCTGCCATGTTCTCAATTATAAGCCTCCTGCTCTATGGCTTCAACATCAAAGCTCCTGTTATCCACAGCTTTTTGAATGTTACTATGCAAATTTTTACTTTTGATATTTGGTATTCTCAACGAATTGTTGCAACCTCAAACGTAGCTTGGGGATGGCCTACTCCATTCTCTTTGTTATGGTGAGCGGAAATAGCCTTTAGCCCTGAGCCAATCCGAAGGGCTAAGCACAAAAGAACCATTATTACACGGTCTGTAATAGGGTCATTTTAGGCTTTGAACCAGGGTAAGATGAGCTTATAATGCTTTTATATTCGTTTTCTGATGTTCTCTTACAAAGAGAAAAAAAATGAAGAAGAAACTTTTCTTGATTGTCTTGCTTACTACTCCTGTTTTGGCCCAGATAGGCAAATGTGGTCAGGTTCTACATGAAACCATTCAGTCAAAAGTCCGACAATCGGATGTTATCGTGATCGCACAGGTACAGAACGTTAAGCCAGGGAAGATACTGGCGAAACAGCGCAGCCAGGAATGGCACACTCTCTGTTCAATACAGCAAGTTTTGAAGGGTGACATATCAGACAAGGAAATCCCAGTAGCATTCCTGCTTCCCGTCAAAGGCATCACTATAGTCCCTAAGCCACATAGTTTAGCCAAAGGCAAAACATACATCCTGTTCTTAAGACAGAGTGGTAGCTCATATAGACTGATCACGCCCTACCACGGAGATATAGAAGTACGCCAGGAATATGCGGTGTTCGATGAAGATTTGAAGGATGACAAGGAAGCACTTAAAAGGTCCGCCAGTTCCATCAATGATGTTCCCTGTGTAATGCTCTCTCACAGTGCTCTCATTAAGAAGATCAAGAAGCTAGTGAGTAGAGAAAATGAAGCGCTGCGTCACAATATGACAATACCTCGCGAGCCGGTCCCGGAGGGAAAGTCGGAAAGGTGGTCGAATCCAGTAAATGGGCTGCTGGGGCGACTCGTTGTAAAAAATAAGCCAAACAAATATAATGAAACCAATCTTCTCGATATCGTTTTAGAGTTAAAGAACGTATCCACAAAACCTATCGCAATTCAAAACAACCGGGATGCAGTATCATTTAAACTTCACGACTTAAGAGGTTATGACATTCCCCAGAGCGGCTATAGCAAAAGTGGACCGATTCCATATCCTCAGTGGGCTGTCATCCCAAGGGACTCATATTGGGGATTCTCTCTTTATGATCGCACCGTCGGCATACCTGGTGGAGAAGACACCTTTATCGCTTTGCCAAACCACGTGTGGCGACTCAAGGAAGGTGAATTCATACTTCATGCTACGCTCACTGTCAAAGACATCGGTGAAGACAGACCGGAAAATGCATGGTCAGGCGAACTTGTACTGCCGCCGTTGAGAATCTCGGTGGGTAGCAGTTCAAGGGTAAAATATGGCGCAGCGCCAGACTTGTTATGGATCGAGCCACCCAAGAACTACAACGGCACGTGGACCGTATGGGACCGCAACGGACAAAAACGCTATGAGATAGACTTCAAGGAGAGCAAATACCACGGCACATTTACCACGTTGTACAGTAATGGGCAAGAATGCACCCAGCAGGACTATAGGAATCACAAAGCCCATGGTCCGGGAAGGGGATGGCACCCTAACGGCCGAAGAAGCTATGAGATAACCTATAAAGATGGCAAGCCAAATGGGACTTGGATACATTGGTACGATAACGGACAAAAACAGAGTAAGCGAGAATATAAGAACGGTGAGAATCACGGGACATACACGATTTGGCACAGAAATGGTCAGAAACAACTTGAGATCAACTACAGAGACGGCAAAAAGCATGGCATTGAGGCGTCATGGGACGAGCGGGGCAATGTTCATTACATGAGACACTATGAGAATGGTAAAGTTTTACGACAAGATAGCCACAAGTAAACCTGCATATGCCTTAACCATACCGCATGAGTCACGAGTCACGAGCCACAAATTATGCTACTGCTGCGGTTTCCTCTTCAACCTCACCAAACCGGACGCTTATCTTCTTGCTCACTCCCCGAATCTGCATCGTTATCCCGAACAGCACATCAGCAATGCTCATCGTGCGCTTGGCGTGCGTGATTATTATGAACTGCGAATCCTTTTGAAATTCCCGCAGCAGCATATTGAAACGCTCATTGTTTGCCTCATCCAGGGCCGCATCAACCTCATCCAAGAAACAGAACGGCGATGGCTTCGTCTTGAAAACCGCAAACAGCAGCGCAATTGCCGTCATCGACTTTTCACCGCCGCTGAGAAGCGATATACTTCTTGTCTCCTTGCCGGGCGGCCGTGCTATTACCTCTATCCCCGATTCGAGAATGTCTTCAGCGTCCTCAAGTATTATATCGGCTTTGCCACCGCCAAACAGCTTGCGGAAAATCTCCTGGAAATGTCCCCTTATCTCCTCGAAAGTTTGGCTGAACTTCTCCTTGCTCTTCTTATTAAGGCGGTTTATCAATTGCTGCAGCTGTGCCCTGCTGGAATTGAGGTCCTGAACCTGGCTGCTCAAAAAGTTATGTCGTTTTTCGAGGGTCTCCTGCTCATCTATTGCGTCGATATTTACGTTACCGAGCCGTTCAATCTTACCTCGAAGTTCAGCTATCTGTTCCTTTATCTTATCCCAGTCAACCTCTTCGTCCCTGTAATTTTCATAAGCCTCAGCCAAATCAATCTGAAGCTGTTCCTGCACCCTTTCGACAAGGTCCTGCTGTTTTACCTCTAATTGGCTCAATTCTATTTTAAGCTCGTTAATTTTTTGTTCAGTTTCCTCTTTTTCGGCGCGTCTAAGCCGGACAAGCTCTTCTGTTTGTTTTCGTTCTTCGAGCAGTCTTTCAATCTCTTTATGCAATAATCGGCTGCTCTCCTGGTTCTTTTCTTTTTCGACGAACATCTCCGATACGCCGGCTTCGCAGTTAAGAATGTCCCTTTGAGCTTGTAGACATTGTTCGCTGCAGTTTTGAATTTCCTCCTGGGCCGTCCCGGCAGCCGTCCGGTTCTCATGCATCTGGCTCTGCAGACTCAGAATTATTTGTTTCAATGCCTTACTTTGTTCCGTAATTTGCCCCAGAGCCACCTTCAAATCAGTAAGTCTGTCCACGAATGTTTGCTGTTGTTGTTTTTGCTCAGCGTATTTTGCCTCAAGCTCTTCTATGTGCGCCGTTCTTTGGCTGTTTACCTCCTCCAGCTCCTCCAATTTCTGCTTCGAGTCATATTCCTTTTGCACGGACTGAGCTATCTGTTCGGCCAACAGGTCAATCTCACTAACTAACAACGGCTCCTCTTGTCTCAGCCGTTTTGTATTTTCTTCTATCACGCTGAGCTTCGAGCTTACCTGCATCTTTTCGGTGTTCGCTTCATAAATGGCCGTCCGCAAATCTTGACATAGCTCATCCAGATGTGCTTTTGTCTGGTTGTTCTTCTCAATTTGACTCTCAATCGCTGCAACTTCAGAGGCAATATTGTCGATAGTCTCCTGCAGTTGACGCAGCCGGCTTTTGCGGGATATTAAACCGCTTGCTCTGCCCAAAGGCCCGAGTTTTATCGTCCCGTCGGAACTTAAGAATTCACCCTTCAAAGTAACAAATTTAAACTCATCTCCGGCCTTCTCCGCCAGCTCGACTGCCTCTTGTAGAGAGTCAACAACCAGCGTCTTGCCGAGTAACTTCCACGCCAGCGGTGCGTACTTGCTGTCGAACTTTACAAATTCGACAAGCCTGCCTTTAACAGAAGCCAATTCTGACCAATCCTTTTTGTCCACAAACGGCTCTATTTTATCAAGGCATATGAAATTCACCCTGCCGTCAAGGTTTTGAATTGTCTCTATATCATCTAACATTCTGCTTGTGCTGTTGATTACAAGTGCATCGGTCTGCCCCTCAAGAACCGCTTCGACGGCATTCGCATATTCGACATCGGTTTCTATTGTTTCCGCTAATATTCCTTCGACGTAATCAAATTTGTTATCAATCGACCTCTCCTGCAAAATTCTTCTAACGCCCGCCTTAAGCCCCTCGCATCTTCTTTCCATATCTGTCAATATCGTCAGCTCGCTGTTCAGCGCGCTTCGTACCTCTTTGCTGTGGGCCAACCGCTTATTGTCCACTGTTAAAGAACCATCGAGCTCTTCGGTCTTTTTGCGTTTGGATTCTAAGCTCTCCTCCAATTCACCTAACACTTTTTCAATATCACTAAGGCGGGCATTATGTTGCGCTTTTTCGGTCAGCAGTTGCTCAAGTTCTGCATGGGCGGTTTCCGCCCGGCCGGCAAGACGGTCTTTCTGCGTGGATAAATTGTTGCGATAAACCGAAATGCTCTGGACCTCGTTATGAAGCTGCGCTGTCCGCCTGACCATGTCGATTATACCTGATTTCTCATCCTCCAAATGCGCCTCGAGCGATGCACATTCGGCATTTACTTGCTGGATAGCTTCGTGGATTTGCTCAACAGCTCGGCTTTTCTCGTCGAGCATCTGCTCACAGTTTGCCAGCTCACTGTTGTACTGTGCCGAATTTTTCTCAAAGAGGTTTTTCTGTTCCCGGAGCTTTTCAATTTTCTCTCTCGCCGATTTCTCTCTTTCCTGTAGCTCTGAAATTCTCGTTCTCAAAAAATCAATTCGCTGGAGTCGCTGCTCAATCTTGCTCCGAACAGACACAAGCGAATTATCTGTGTGGTTTAGCTTATGCTCCGTCTCTATTATCTCTTCGCCTAATGTGCTTATAAGACTGTCCTGTCTCGCTACTTCCGCCGCCAACCGTCCGAACTGTTCGCCTAACTCGTCAAGAGCGGTTCCCTTCTCTTTCATCTGAGTGTGGTTCTTTGCATATTCAACCAGCGAGTAGTTCACCTGCAGCTCTTTGAGCTTTTGAGTATATTGCAGATAGTTTCTTGCTTTGCCCGCCTGCAGCTTTACACTTCGCAGTCTTTTTGCAACTTCCCCCAAAATATCTGCAAGCCGAAGCAGATTTTGCTCCGTTCGTTCCAGCTTACGAAGCGCTTCTTTTTTGTGTGCCTTATACTTGCTTATGCCCGCCGCTTCTTCAAATATGAACCTTCTGTCCGTCTTCGATGCGCTTATTAATTGTTCAATCTGCCCCTGCTCAAGAATCGAATAGGCCCTCGTGCCTATACCCGTGTCCATAAACAATTCCCGGACATCTTTCAGCCGGCAGATTCTGTTGTTTATCCGGTACTCACTTTCCCCGCTCTTATATATCTTACGCGATACCTGCACCTCGTCGGCTTCAATTGGCAGCTGTCGAGTTCCTGTCCCATCAGGGTTGGATATCAAAAGACTCACTTCCGCCGCGCCGAGAGGCTTTCTGCTGCTGCTTCCACTGAATATCACGTCAGCCATCTGCCCGCTTCGCAGGCTCTTGACACTTTGCTCTCCAAGTACCCACTTTACTGCATCGACGACATTGCTCTTACCACAGCCGTTGGGTCCTACAATAGCGGTTATGGAAGAATCGAAAACAAAATCCGTTTTGTCCGCGAAACTCTTAAATCCATTGAGAACAATTTTTTCAAGTCTCATTTCTTATCCT
>Ga0209427_10009912_pt1 | contig 10595 bp, 12 predicted proteins | sample DeeMarSWOR136_30_FD_187465 | JGI IMG/M metagenome (GOLD analysis project Ga0209427, IMG submission 187465) | Marine sediment microbial communities from White Oak River estuary, North Carolina - WOR-1-36_30 (SPAdes) (version 2) | ecosystem: Environmental > Aquatic > Marine > Intertidal zone >...
TTTATTGAATTATCAATAAGATTGCCGCGTCGCATTGCTCCTCGCAATGACCAGAAACGTGATTTTCAAAGGTCTCACCATATTACCTATCTCCCTTTAACGGCGAGTGTCGAGTGAGGTGCCCTCATTTTTTACAGAAAGGTATGAATTGATTTATCGATTAACAGATCGTGAGCCTTCTGTTCGTAATGACTTTGGGTATGTACGGCATTGCGTTCTAAGGATACTGCTCTGCCCCCTCGATTACACCGATTATTGCTTACAACTTGTTGTATTTCCTGCTATTTTCAAGCTAAGAAGTGCGCTAGCTGGGCCCCAACTTTTTATCGTTTAGTATATTCCAACATATATGTCAAGAAAAAAGTGCATATTTATTGGAATATTTTTTTTCACGTTGTGAAGAATTTAATTGACATATTATTTATTATATTATATGAAGAGAATTATTATATATCAAGAGGATTTATATTGGAGATAAGGGCATGAATAACAAGGCACTCGAGGTCGCCAAACTATACCATGACATGGGCTGCTCTCAGGATGAGATAGCTGGAAAACTTGAGATTACCCAACCTCAGGTTTCAAAACTGTTGAAGGAAGCCAAGAACCTGGGGATCATTCGGGAAATTGTCAGTGTTCCATTAGCGTCTACCCAGGCTGATGCAATAATGCGGCGATATCCTAATATTAAGGAATGTTTCGTAATCGAATACATGAGCGACTTAAGCAAGGTAGGCAATTACATAATCCTAGATGAGTTAGGAAAGCTTGGAGCGGATCATTTTAGACGACATGTCAAGAGCTACACGGCTGTGGCATTAAGTGGCGGCACAACTCTAGGAAAGATGGTTGAGCATTTGAGTACCACCTTTAATATAAGAGCCTTGAAAGTATACTCTACTTCCATCTGGTGTGGTGATCAAATCTACGAACTCTCTCCCTTATCCACCGTATCGAATATGATCAATAAGTTTCCAGAGTCCTCCGGCTATTGTGCGCAACCCCCAGCTTTCAGCAGAAACGTTGAAGAGGCTAGTAAAGCCAAGGAAGTTTACTCAAGAACAACCGAACAATTATTAAAAGAGGCAGTAAATGCCCAGGTTATTTATGTCGGCCTTGGAGATATACCCATATCACTGGAAGGTGAAATACAAAGAACAGAAAGGCGTGACTTTGCCCAGTTGCTTAGGGATGCAGCGATAAATAAGCAACTTTTGAAAAAGATGGCCGGAGAGTGCAGCTTTTGGCCGTACGACATCACAGGAAAAATCCTAACCCCTCCGGAGGACGACATAGACAGAGGGTTGGAGAGGCTTAAGATACGCTTTATTGGTATTGAGCTCACTGAATTAAGCAGAATTGTGGAGGAAAACAGTGCTGTTATCTGTGCAATTGCAGGTGGACCTCATAAAAGAAGAAGTGTACTGGGGGGTCTACGGGCCAAAATATTCAATCACCTAATAACAGACCTAAGCTGTGCAGAGTACGCAATAAGGAACTCTTAAATCGATATCCCCCCTTGACCGAACCTTAGATACGAGAAGACCTTTGCATAACCCTTTGTCACTCGTTCCTATGAGCCCTTTGACCCATCCATGGGCTCGCTTACTAAATCCTAACATGTAGTGCCTCTTTCAAGCCATCAGGCGCAACCTTTGCGCTCATACTCGGCCCAAGGGCCTCAAACACTTTAGGATCTGCCCCGCTGACGTGGGCCATTCACTTCGCCCGGCTGGGTGCCCCAAAAAGCTCATAATGGTCGCTCAAAGTGGTTATGCAAAAGTCTCATGACTTTGGGTACGTACGGTATTACATTCTTAAGACACTGCTTCGCCCTCTCGATTACAATCGACATTGGCGTTTAACTTATAGATATGTTTAGTCTTTTTAAGCTGAGGGCCAAAATTTGGCCGCCCAGTTGTCACTTAGTGCTCTGGTTCGCAATTACCGTGACGTATCTCATGTCGTATTTCTTCACCACGGAGGCACAGAGGGCACAGAGGGTTTTCTTTCTTGCCCATCGGGAGACGTCGATGGGCAAAAACAACCTGCCCCTACGGGGAAAAAGTAATAGTCTTTGCTCCGCCTGCGGCGGACTGATGCTTTTCGTTTGCCGCCGTCTCCCGGCAAACGAAAAAATTACATCTCAGCGTTCTCTGTGTCTCTGCGGTCAATATATATCTTGGCTAATTATATAAGTTTTCCCCACTTCATTAAGCATTTGCCTTATGTGACCATATTCATGAAAACGTGTACTTAGTAACATTTGAAAGAAATGTGTGGCTAACTGTGCCCTTGTAACCGTCTATAGCAATGCGGTTCTTCTATACCGAACATAGACGCTCGCCCGCCTGTGGCGGAGAACAATGGAACAATAGAATGATGGAACAATGGGTTTGGGAGAAGGGAGGAAAATAATGGAACTGATCTTTGATTGCAAAGGTTGCGCCTGGCGGCTTGAAAACGCGCACTTCGTGTCCGCTTTTGCCCCATTATTCCGGCATCCCGTTATGGCGCTTGTCGTTCAATACATAATAGCGCCGATACGGTCCAATTATTTCAATAGGTTGTAGAACTTCCGTTAAATTGGCTGGTACAAAGAAACGCAAAACACACCTTCTTGATGCGATTATATACAACTTTATCTAAGGAAAGAACTCCGGTCAAGCTTGTTCTCGGCAAGGATCATGCCAACCCAACAAATTCGAGCTTTACCTTTGATTTCTAAGTAGTTACCTCACACCCTATCAAGGCCAACTTCCCGAAAATTGGGCACCTGATGCTATTAACTGTCAAAAGAAACGACACTCTTGAGCGATTACATGTCGAATATCTTTATGGCACTCTTGCCCTTCAGAAACCCTACGACTTCTGAAATGGCGTATTTCGGAGATGATGTCTCGTACGGATCTCCCAATTTCACCTTTCGATACAGTGAAATGGTATTTTGGGCACCATACAATATGGTATTTGCATTGCTGTACAACATATGCTAACCCTTTGAACTGCTTCACAGAACACCCCCTTTTGATGTTTAGGGTCGCCAACCTACATCTTAGGGAGGTATTCCTTGCTTGGGCAATCAGCTTAACTACTGGTTTCAGTTATCAATTAAGAAAATTAGATAGCGCGCTTGCACTTGCCTATACGAGGTTTCGACAAAGACCCTTAAAACTTATTGAAGATATAACACGATATATCTACAGACAACACCAAATAAGCACCAGTAAACTACTAGCTAAATGCTGATATTACTGAATGGATAACAGGTAAGATCTGAGGTTTGTTTTTTGTTCTTCAAACCAAGTTTCCTTCTCATGTTCCCTCTGTGAAACTCAACAGCCCTTGGGGAGACATTCAACAGTCCTGCGATCTCTTTGGTTGTTTTGCCCAGCCTTATGAGATCAGCTATTTGGATTTCTCTTGGCGTAAGACGTAAATATTTCAAGGACAGCGTTTGTAAGAAGGGAGAAACAATCTCGGTTAGATTTGATTTGAGGATATTTACATAGGCCATCTGTGTCGCACCCAATCGGCTCTTTCTTAGGCTTTCAACGTAGGGCATAACTTCCTTTACGTTTGACAAAACCTTTCTTTCAAGCTCGGCCTTATCTTCCTCCTTCTGTTTCAGTAACACTTTCAAGGCGGTGTTCATTTCCTCAAGATCATGAGCCTGAGCCTTCAATGTTTCTTTTCTCTCGTAGAGTGCCTCCTCCGCCCTCTTCTGCTCAGTGATCTTTTCATTGAGTTCCTCTGCATAGATAATGGATTGGGCATAGGCAACTTCCAGTCGGCGGGTATTCTCGCGCAGGGCCTCCTCCATCCGCCTGCGCTCGGTGATGTCCACCTGGTAACCCACGAGCTCGAGTGGTTTACCTTGCTTGTCACGCGTAACTCTGAGTTCGTCACGCATCCATTTGTACATACCCAACTTGTGTTGGAAGCGGTATTCATATGTGTGATGATCATGTCCGAACACATGCGGCAACTCTTCGAGGACACGCTGCCTGTCCTCGGGATGGATATGGTCCGCCCAGAAGTTGGGGTCTTCCAGAAATTCATGTGGCTCATAGCCGAGTTATTCCTTGATGTTTCTGCTGACGTAGGTTGCCGCGTAATTTCCCACTGGTTCACAGACGTAAATCACTGCTGGGCTGGCGCTGAGCACGTTCTGCAATCGCGCTTTGCTTTTCTGCAAAGTCTCTTCCACCAACTTGTGCCTCACCACTGCTTTCTCTAATTCCTTGACCCGTTGTTCCAGTTCTTCGTACGTAGGTTTATCACCCATTAGAACATCCTCCGGTTGCCGTAAAAACAAAGAGGCCCCGAATAGTCGATGATTCTATGCCGAAACTAGTCTCGTCCAACCCCTACTACCCAACAACTAACTCTTAGCCAGTCCTGCCGTTTCCACCTCATGGGGAGATTTCTGAGTCTTCAGATAAGCCTGCACAATGGTCAGCACTTTGGAAATATCTCTTGTTTGCGGAAGGGTAGCGGCAATCTTCTCAACATACTGCCGCTCCTGTACAGCGCGAAAAGTGGGTCCAAAATTCATATCAAATACCCAGCTAATCTGGAGCAGCTTAAAATCATTGAGTGTGGCCATATCTCTTGTATCGGCCATCTTTTTCAGTCTTAGCGCATTCACGATCTTGGGCGAGCAGGCCCGATCGTTCGGCAAGTCCCATACGATGGTTGAATTCGGCTGTTCATCCATATGCTCATAATAGTCAATAAATACACGCCAGATATCCAGCTTGTCGGCATCCCGCACGAGACGTGCAAAAAACAGGCAGCGTTCATCTTCGTCTTCTGGCAAGGTGCGCACATTGTGGTATGAAATCGCCTTGGTGATGAGGGACCGCTCTATGTCCGAACAGATCGAGAGCACTTTGTGCTTGGTCAACTCCCTCAACCCGAGTTCGGCATGGTCCTCTGACACCGTGTCCTTGAAGGTACCATAGACGGCATACTGTTCAAATCTGCCAACATCGTGAAACAGGGCGATCGTCTCGGCCAATAGCATATCCTGGGCCGTCAGGTGCAAGGCCTGACCTAGCATGACCATTTCCTTGCAAACTCGTTCGGTATGTTCCTGTTTCAGCCTGATGGTTTGGTCGCGAACTGGATCGTCCGTGTAATACGCAGCCACATAGTCGGCAAACCACGCCTTGAAGTACATCAAATCATCCGAGTTCATCAGGCGATCATCCTCACCCGGACAAGCCGGGACCAAACACCCGAGACAGTCAAGAAAAAAGGGCTAGCCAAGACGGCTAACCCTTTGATTTACTTGGTGGGCCGTACAGGAATCGAACCTGTAACCTCCTGATTAAGAGTCAGCTGCTCTGCCTAGTTGAGCTAACGGCCCCGGGTACATATTCTTTCAGAAGATTAGATATTATTTAACAATTTCGGGAGGGCGTGTCAATTTTTTTCTTTAAGCGTTCACAGGGTTCAGGGTTCAGAGTTCAGGGTTCAGAGTTCAGGGTTCATCGTTGAGAGTTTCGGTTAACCCTGAACACTGAACCCGTGAATGGTTACTTCTTAGGTGTACCCAATCCCCTCCACGCTGACCCTCCCGGTCTCTTCATCCACTTCGAACCTTACCGGCAAGAACTGTTCGATGACCCATATGTTGGTCACCAAATGTTTTGTTATCCTGCCTGTAATCAAGGAAGACCGGCCTTTGGCTAAGGCCATGTAAAGGACTAACTGGTCGGCTAAGTGGTGGTCAACAGCCGCCCCGGAGGCCATGAATTCAAAAAAATCTGAGCAGGCCTCATCGGCCACCTTTTCAGCGGGTTTGCCTCTCTTGCCCAAGGATGTAAACCCGGCCACCCCGTTCTCAAACTCAACCTTCATAAAGACCACAGTGCCCGTACCTGGAGAAGGAGCGTCGGCGAACTCGACTCGTGACGGATCGTACCCTTCAGTTGCAAGGCGCTTGAGCACCTGGTCTCGCTGCCTTTCACCAATGCTCCTGGGAAGGTTTGACACAGCTGAGAGGACACAAATATCATTCAGCTTGCCCCGGCTGGTCCGTTCCATCGGACCGAGTTTTGCTACAGGCGATACGGATGCAAGGAGCCTTCCCCCACCCTTCGGATACCAGCCCCAGCGCACAAGCTCCAGAGAAACGAAGCAACCCATCTCCTTCAAAGCCGGTATGAACACCTCATTCAGGTAATGGAAACACGGGCTCCATGGGACATGGGTGCCCCCAGTGATGGTCAACCTGGATGGGCCGTGGGCAAGAAGCAGGCCCGGCATCATGGCCTGCAACACCAGCCCTGTGGAGCCGGCCGTACCAATGTCCAGGGCGTACGTTCCGCCTTTGAGTTTCCGAGGCTCGAAATATAGGCGCTCGGATCCCAATTCGGCCCCTTCTACATGCGCCGACGTAACCGTTGCCAGGGCCTTGACACCCATGAGATGCTGTGGCCTTAATCCGGGCTTCTTGCGACCGGCTCGGATGTTTCTAATCTCCACCGGCCTCTGGATTATGGCTGCCAGGGATAGGGCGGTTCTCAATATTTGGCCTCCGCCCTCACCGAAGCTGCCGTCTATTTTCATTTTGGGTAACACTTTACGTCTCTGAAAAAGGCCTGTTTTGTGAACGACATTGAGCAATTTTGGGAAAAGATTCATGAAGAGCGGAACGTCAAAATCGCAAACTGTTTGAGGGCGTTAGCCCGAGTTTTTGCGATTTAGTGGAGCGATTCATGAATCCCAAAATGGCTCACAGGAGTGAGCAAAATCGGGCCTCTTTCAAAAAGCTAAACTCTTGCCATTTTGGATTTGGGATTTGGGTTTTTTATTCTGCATTCCGCAATCGTCTTCCACAACTCCTGTTTGCCTGTGCCGCTTGTAGCAGAAAAAAGGATAAGTGAGGAAAGATCTTTGGAAAGATCCTCGGCAATCATGGTACGCTGTTGGCCCTGTTTGTTCCTTTTTAGCTTGTCTGCCTTTGTAAGGACCACGATTTGGGGGATACTGTGGTGGGTCAGCCAGGCGAAAAGGTCATGGTCTGCCTGGTTTGGCTTCCTTCGAATATCAAGAATCACCACCACCGCACAAAGCTCCTGACGGGTCTTCAGGTATTGTTCCACCATAGGCCCCCAGTTTTTTCGCACTGCCACCGGAACCTTGGCATAACCGTAGCCAGGCAGATCCACAAAATAAAAACTGTCGTTTATGAGGAAGAAATTTATGGTCTGGGTGCGCCCGGGTTTGGAACTGGTCTTTACCAGGTTTTTGCGGCCCAATAACGAATTGATCAGGGAAGACTTGCCTACGTTGGAGCGCCCCGCGAACGCGATTTCAGGCCGACCTGGTCGAGGATACTGGGCAGGCCTCACAGCGCTGGTGACAAATTCAGCAGACTTGATGTTCATTTAGAATAAGCACGCTTGCTCAATAACTTAAAGACGATCACGCCTCTTCTCAAGGCGAACGCCGCAATACACGAAAGGGCGAGCACGAAATGAAACAAGTGCAAATGAGATTGCTTCGCTACGCTCGCAATGACATCAAGAGGGACTTTTTACGACTTTGTCAAACTCTGGGCTTTGAAATTTCTCATTTTTTCCATTCAATACTGATCACTTTCGTGCCTTCGTACTTTCGTGTTTTCGTGATTAAAATGTCGGACTTGGTTATTCGCTCAACTTTAGGCACTTTAGCTCACCCTGGCCCAGACCGGGGTCATAGACATAATAGGCTGATCTGGACACGTAGCGTCCTGTAGGCTTACCAAGCCCAACTGAGCACGTAGCTCCCCTGGCCCAGACCTGGTTGGGGAGGGTGATAGACTCTCGCGAGCGTGTCGCGCCAGGGCGGGCAGGGCGGGCTCTAGAGACTTTAGGCAGTTCCCTCCGCCAGGTATCGCTCGATTCGATTCATTCCCTCCGCAATGTTTTCCAGGGTATTTGCATAAGAAAACCGCAGATACCCCTCGGCATTGGGCCCAAAATCGATTCCAGGGGTTACCCCCACGTGGGCATGACCAAGGATATCGAAAGCCAGCTTGTAGGAATCTCCTGAAAACCTCCTGGCGTTAGCCAGCACGTAAAAAGCACCCGTGGGCTCCACAGCGATGCCAAATCCGATCTCTTTGAGCCGCTTGATCATAAACCGGCGCCGCTCATCATAAACGGCCCTCATCCTCGCCACATCTTCGGCAGCTTCTTCAAGGGCCGCAATTCCGGCCCATTGGACCATGGAATTGGCTGAGATGAAGAAATTCTGGTGAACCTTCTGTATGGCCCGCACAAAAGGCTTTGGCGCAATCAGATAGCCCAACCGCCACCCGGTCATGGCATAGACCTTGGAAAACCCATTCAGGACGAAGGCCCTATCAGTATATTCCAACATGGAATGTTCCTCGCCCTCATAGACCAGACCATGGTATATTTCGTCAGAAATAACGTATGGGGATAACCCTGCAATGGCCCGCATACGTTCATGGCCAAGGAGATTCCCCGTGGGATTGGATGGAGAGTTGATAAAAATTGCCTTGGTCTTTTCATCGATCTTCTCTTGAATGGCTTCCGGCCGGTACTGGAACCCATCACCTTCGTAAACCGGAATCGTGACCGGCTCGCCCCCTGCGAACCGGATAAAGTTTGGATAGCACGCGTAATGGGGATCTGAAATGATCACCTTATCTCCTGGGTCCAGAAGGGCTGAAAAGAGCAAGAACATGGCGGGCGAGGTACCTGAGGTAACAACCACCTGGTCCGGTTGAATGACGACACCATAGCGCCGTTGATAATGGCGACAGATGGCCTCACGAAGCTCCAATAGGCCAAGACTGTGCGTATAATGGGTGTGACCGGCTTCCAGGGCGCGAATCGCAGCATCCTTGATGCACGCGGGGGTATCAAAGTCCGGCTCTCCTACCTCTAAATGGACGATATCAATGCCCGCCCGCTCCATGCTGTGGGCCTTCTCCATTACGTCCATCACAATGAAGGCCTTGATTTCTTGTGCACGCCTGGAAATCATATGGCATTTTGGAATTTGGATCTTGGATTTTGGATTGCGGGATGAGATGATTTCCAAATGTGGGCTTTGGAATGTAGATACAATGTGAAGCCTGTACCGATGAGGATTTCGGAATACGGAACGAAAATCCCAAACCCAAAATCTAAAATCCAAAATCGCTTATATTACTTTGTGCAACGGATATTCTATAATCCCCTCAGCCCCGTTTTTGAGCAGTTCAGGGATTAGATCGCGCACCACAGAGGACGCCACGACTGTTTCCACAGCATACCAGTCCGACTCATAGAGGGGCGAAACAGTGGGCGCATTGAGGCTCGGGAGAAGTGCCACAATCTGCTTTAACCTTGCCTCGGGCACGTTCATCTTGATTCCCACCATCTTTTCAGCCAGGAGGGCCCCTTTTAGGAGAAGTGCGATCTGCTTCATCTTTTCCCGCTTCTGCGGGTTGTCCCATGCCGCGTGATTGGCAATCAACTGGGTGTTGGTCTCCAAAAGTTCATGAATGATCCTGAGGCCATGGGCTTTAATGGTACTGCCAGTCTCAGTTACCTCCACAACAGCGTCGGCCAAACCAGAAACCACCTTAGCCTCAGTAGCCCCCCATGAGAATTCCACCTTGACATTAATACCCCGTTCGGCAAAATATTTTTTTGTAAAATTGACCAATTCAGTTGCGATCTTTTTTCCGGCCATGTCCTCCAGCCTATTGATATCAGAATCGAAAGGAACTGCCAGGACCCAACGGGCCCGTCGTTGGCTTACCTTTGAATAGATCAGGTCCTGCACAACCCTTACATCGGATTCGTTTTCAGATATCCAGTCCTGTCCTGTAAGACCAGCATCCAGCGTGCCGCTCTCCACGTACCGCGACATCTCCTGGGCACGGCAGATGGCGCACTCAATAGTGTCATCGTTGATATCAGGAAAATAGCTGCGTCCGTTGATATCAATCCTCCACCCGGAGCGCTTGAACAGAGCAATTGTGGCATTCTGTAAGCTCCCTTTTGGAATACCGAGTTTGAGTTTCTCCATCGCGTTATTTGTATACCTCCTTGGGATCAAAAATTTTCTCGCCGACCACTCTGACTGAGTTACCCTCCACCTTTTTGAAAAAACAACTTCGATACCCTGTATGACAGGCGGCCTCGCCCACCTGGTCTACCTTCAAGAGCACGGTGTCGTCGTCGCAGTCAATCCAGATCTCCCTGACCCACTGGACATGGCCTGACGTTTTACCCTTAACCCAGAGTTCATGGCGCGTCCGACTCCAGTACGTGGCCTTGCCCTTTTTAAGGGTTTCTCGCCAGGCCTCATCGTTCATAAAGGCGAGCATCAGGACCTCACCGGTCTCAAAATCCTGTACAATAGTTGGGATCAGGCCGCCGCTTTTTTTGAAATCTAGGGCAATCATGAGATTGTTGAGCTTGTTGAGTTTGTTGGGTCAAGTTCATAACACAATAAACACAATAACACAATGAACCCAATGGATCTTGCTTGTTAAACCCTTTTTTGTTATATAATAAAAATATGGTGCGTTCTCGGAGTCAATCTCACGTCAAAGATATAAAATCCAGGCGGGGCAG
>Ga0209427_10009913_pt1 | contig 10595 bp, 7 predicted proteins | sample DeeMarSWOR136_30_FD_187465 | JGI IMG/M metagenome (GOLD analysis project Ga0209427, IMG submission 187465) | Marine sediment microbial communities from White Oak River estuary, North Carolina - WOR-1-36_30 (SPAdes) (version 2) | ecosystem: Environmental > Aquatic > Marine > Intertidal zone >...
TTTGCTATAATTTTCGGAGTAGTTGTTGACAATAAAAAACCAGGGAAATTAGGGAAAAGGCGGCCTTTCTTACTTATTGGCCTACCTATTTGGTTTGCATCAACAATCTTGATTTGGCTTCCACCTAAAGCTCCAGAGGGAAATTCATTATTCTTGCCCACGGCAATTTTTTTCTGGATTATTATTATAATCAGATCTTTATCAAGGTCACTATTATTCAATGTTTATATATCAATGTTGCCTGAACAATCCCAAACTCTCAAAAATAGGGAAAAGGTAGCTTCTGTAAGATCAGCTTTCTCTATAATTGCTTCAGTTGTGGCGTTGTTGCTGCCTTTAATGGTTCAAAGTCTTCTACCAGACCCTACAAATGCTAAGTGGTGGACTGATTCTGGTAGAATAGTTACTACTTTAATCCCAATAATAGGAATTGGATTCTCTATTTTTGGTTTAATTTCAGTTTTATTAATATTCTTTTCTGTAGATGAGAATTTTCATAATTTAAATAGCGATTATCACCATGAAAAAACCACTATTATTGGTAGGTTTCGTCAAATGGCAATACCCTTAAAGGATGTTAGTTTTCTACCTTTAGTAATTGCTGGATTTTTTGCTGGTCTCGCGGGAAGAACTTTAGGATTTCTAATTATCCCTTTCCAGAATTATGTACTCGAATTCAAAAATATTGCTTTTTATACCTATATTTTTATCTCTATATTTGGAAAATTTGGGTGGTATTTCTTATGGATCAAATTGAGAAAAAAGAATCATGTACTTAAATCGTATTCTACTATTATGATACTCAGTATAATTGGTTCATTTTTGGGCTCATTCTTCTTAATACCATTCCTTCCATTTGGAATAGAATTGACATTGTATATCATTACATGGAGTACTGTTCTAGGATCAATGTATTCAGCTCCTTTATTTTCAATTCCATTAACAGCAGCATTAGTTCATGAAGCTGCAGAAAATTCAGGAGAACCTGATATTGATGTAGCAATGTCAAAAATTTCTGGCTCGTATTATGGATTAGCATCATTTGTGAGATCATTAGGACCTGCATCTATGACGCTTATTATAGGATTTTTACTATCAGGAAAAAACCAGAGCAATCCAATAATTATGATATTACTTTGGGTTGCTATGGGCTTTTTCTACCTAGCTGCTTTGATATCTATAAAGAAAATTAAAGTTAAAAATTTAAAATTTCTTGAACGTCAATTTGAGAGAGATAAGTTTATTGAAGTGTAATATTGGCTGGATTTCTTAGAAACACATCAATCAACCGAATTGTGTCGTAAAGATCTTCAAGCTTTAATAATGATGTTGGAGAATGAATATATCTACATGGAACAGATACAACTGAACTTGGTACACCTTTTCGAGAAATTTGAATATACCCTGCATCAGTGAGCCCATAACGTGGTTTTTTAATTTGAAAAGGAACATTCTCAATTTCAGCATTCTTAATAATTCTTTCATTAACTTTAGGGTGTGAAATCATTGATCTATCCGCAACAGTTATTGCTGGACCTTTTCCAATATCTACTGGATTTTCCGATTCTCTTATTCCGGGCACATCGGCAGCAGTAGTGTTTTCAATCGCTAATGCTATAGTTGGATTTAATGAATAAGCCCCAGTTATTGCTCCCTTACGACCAATTTCTTCTTGTACTGCAAAGTTAAAAAGAACTGTATCATTATAATGTCCATTTCTTTTCAATAACTTCATTATATGAAGGAGAACGTTGCAACCAGTACGATCATCAAAAGCTTTTCCTTTCACCATCCCGTTTGGAAACTCTTCAAACGCAGAAAATAGAGTGCCGACTGTTCCAATAGTTATATTATTTTCTTGTACTTCTTGTTCTGATGTTAATCCTACATCAATATACATATTTGATACTTCGACCTGTTTTTTTCGCTCTTCTTGTGATGTAAGATGAGGTGGCTTTGATCCTATTATTCCGTGAAAGATCTTACCCATATTGGATTTTAGGATTACAGATTGCCCTAAAAGGATTCTAGTATCAAATCCTCCAATTAATACAAATCTTAAGAATCCTTTTTTCTCAATATGTGAGATCATAAAACCAATCTCATCAATGTGAGCATCTAATAATATTCTATTATCTTTATTAGACCCCTCTTTAATAGCAAGAACATTTCCAATAGGATCTATCCAAGTTTTATCAGCCAATGCTTGGGTCTCAATTTCATTTAGAATAAAGTTGCTTACATCTTCTTCATATCCAGAAACACCAATTAAAGTTGATAATTTCTTTTGGAGTTCTTTAATGCCTTCAAGATTTAGTGTATTACTTTCCATGATTATTCTTATTTGAAATAATTATCAAAAAGCCATTATGATAGAAAGATAATACGTTATTCAATAAATATATTGAATTTTTAAGATTGCTTCCTATAAAATTTAATATGAAAAAAATTAGACAATCATTGTTTTCGCGTCTTTTTTAACTCTGCAATTGATTTTTCAGCCAAAATTATTGCATCATCATACTTAGATTTATATTTCTTAACCTGTGCCTCAAGTTCAATTGCTTTATTACTCATTTCTAGCAATTCTTCCGTATCCTCGGTTAAGGGAACCATATCACCCTCTCCTTTCTCTGCCATTTCCTTAAGGTAATTATACTTCTCTTTCCAAACATTAATTTCGGTTTGTAAGTCTTGTATTGTATCATCAGTAACAATAAGCGGGATTTCTTTTCCTTCTTTTACATCAGCTACTTTTTGTTTTAGACGAGAAACTTCATCCTCCAGTTCTTGAATTCTTACTTTTAATGCAGCAATCTCATCTAAGTAATCAGCAGCTTTTTTTGGTTCCATCATTTCTTCAAACATGGATTTTCCAGTTTCTAATTCATCAGCAGATTTTCCCCCCAAAAGCCTTTCTTTTCTTTTTTGCAGTTCTTCTACAGTTTGCTGTGATAGAAAATCTAATGGATTAAAACTAACCCCACCATGCTTTGTTCTTCTTTTTCTTATTTTCACAAAGAGTGGAATACCCTTAACAGCTTCTCCACAGATTATCGCCTGTCCTTTATCCAATCCTGAAATATCTGATTTATTATCATTACTTAAATCTTCTGCACTCGAAATAGTAATTCCAATATCTCTAACGTCAGAAAGGTTGTGAACAACCCAAGTCCCTGCTTGTGCTCTTATCGTAGTATCTAGTAATTGTGGACGCTGTGTTCCTATGACAATATTGGCCCCAAATTTTCTTCCTTCCTGAGCAAACAATTTAACAACTTCGCAAGTCTCTGTCTGTTTTTTTCCAGCAAATAAATGAGCTTCATCTAAGAATAAGTAAAATGGAGGTATACTCCTCGTTGTACTGGCATCATAAAGCTTCTTAAGGAGTTTGCCTGCAATTGCCTCCTGAACTTCCAAGGCCATTCCATTCAAATTAACTACAGTACAGAGGTTAGGTGCAACAATATCAGAAGGATTTAACGAAAACAAATATTCTATGTCAACATCTCCACCTTTATTTTTCTTTAAATCAGAAAACTCAATTAGATTGTCTACAAACTCACTTTCACCTTCTGGAAGATCTTCACCAGCAACTTTTAAACTTCCATATTCTCCATGTCTATCCAATATTACTACAGGAATCCCTTTTTTAAGAAATTCCTCACACAATACTCCCATTGTATAGGATTTTCCAGAGCCAGATTTTCCTGTAATAAAGATTCTCCCAAAATTTTTTATTAGCAAATATACTTCATAAGGATAACCAATGAGTTTCCCTAAAGAAAGAGATTCTTCAGGTGGATTAAAGATACCTAAAATTTTGGATATTTGTTCTTCTTTAGCCATGAAGACATCAGAACCAATTTCAAATGGTCTCTTAGGTCTCTCTCCTAGTACTCCCAATTTAGCCATGCGTCCTTTTTCATCAGTCCACATGTCAGTAATATAGAGTACATAGTATGTTTTATTACCTTCTTCATCCTTTTCACCATACACGACTAAATAATTATTCCTTTCAACTGAAGCTCCTTCAAATACCACTGTGACTGTATGTGTTGTCGTTTTACCAGTTAATCTACCTACAGGTTTCTCTTCTTGTGTTCCTTCCTCTGTCATTATTACCACTCAAAATAATATAAGATATAATGATCTTAGAAATTTTAAAAATATAAATCTAAGCGATTTAGATTTTTAATCCACATAAAAATTTAATATCCATCTTCTAATTTTTTAACTATTTGAGATTATTGGAGGATCTATTAAATAAAAAGAAATATTAACAAAACAAAAAACTAAGATTTCTTATAAATGACACTCTTCTTTACCATATGAATGGGTTTATAGGACTCTTTTGCCCTCTTTAAACCTTCTATTCCTAAATCCTGTTCTCTATTAACGTAAATAGCATCTTCACAGCAATTTTTTAAAAATAAATTGTTGATTGCTTGATATGCACCCTCATATTCTGCATGAGCTTTCTCAATATGGATAACTAAGGTATTATGATTTAATTTTTCACCAAAAGTGTAAGCTGCACATTTATCTTCGACACAGATCAAACCCCCACTAAAGCCAAGTGCTTTAAAATTGTCTAAAGCTTCATATATCGCCTTTTGCTCTGCTTCTAAACTTTCATCCTCAGTACAGGCTCTCATTATGCACCATTCTAATTGAAGCTCTTTGCATTTTTCTATAAGATCTACAGTAATCAATTTAAATTCATAATCATAATTGGAAAAGAATTTCTGTAACCATCTTCTATTTTGCCTGTATTTATTCCCTGTTAAGTTAAGGATTTCCTCTCTATTATAAACATAGTCCCAATTATTACGATCTTCAAACAAATTCAGGTTTAATTTAGTAAATTTCTCGTGTTGAGTAACTTTTTCGCTAATTTTTTCTGGAACTCTATGAATTTCTATATTACTGATACTTTCAAATAATTCAATAATGATTTCGTCTGGATTTGGACCAATTGGAGGAAAGAAATATAGATAATCTTTTGAATCAGTATTAATTGGATCTCTGCGATTTTTCAAATAATCATAAGAAAATAGGAGGATATGCTCCTTAAATTCCATAAATAAAAAATTATAATAATCCCTCCACATAAATAGGTTAGTAAATGTAAATTCAGAATTTTCTGGAGGATATTTGTGGAAATATTCATCAAAAAGGCTTTTATCTATTATTTCAATAGGTTTTGCTGTGCTAAGATCCATGGATTATGTTTATTTAAAGAACTTTAAAAGTATTATCCTTTTGTACAAGAAATTTAGATAGATAATTAAAGTAATACTTATATTAAAGACAATATATTAAATTGATTTAAAATTTATTTCATAATAAGGAATTTAATTTAGAGATGAAATTATACCGAATAGAATATGGAGAGTTCTCTATATAATAAATCTAGGAAGATTAGAAAAGAAAAATATAAGACTTTAAAAGCACTTGTTTTAGCAGTCATAATTCTTATTCCTATTGAAGGAGTTTTTAGAATTCTTGAGGAAAATGAATTATTAGATGAACCATATTTATGGGGGAGTCGGAATATTATTCCTTATAAAATAAATGACTGCATAGATCTTTTTTCTCAACCAGAACATAGTGATAAGTTAAAAGTTATTGCGATAGGGGATTCTTTCTGTGTGACAGGTTTTAATCCATATTTTTTTGATGATTACTTTAATCAAAGCACAATAACTTATAATTTTGGTATAATGGGTACTGCTGCAAGAGCACAATCTTTTCTCATTGAAAAGGTTCTTATCCCTCGATTTGCTCCTGATGCCGTTATATGGATGATAAATTCACCTTTTGACTTTGTCCATAACGAGGAAACAATTGCAGATGATAATTCAATTTTAGATACACCTATGGGTAGATATTATAACGGTGACCTGAATGACATGAGCTTAGAAGAACTGTCCGAAACACTTTTCCTTAAATTTTCTCGATTGTATAAGTATCGCAAAATGTTTATCCCCAAACAATTTAGTCCTGAATTAAAAGCCGAAATTAAAGAATTCGAAAAAATGTATTCCAGAGGTTTTAGGTATTCTTTTGGATTTATTAATAATACAGCTCCTCCATTTCGTATGTTGATTTGGGAAAAAGAATTTGATTCTTTAGCAGGAAATCAGTTTGAAAATACTATAAATATCTGCGAAGATAAACAAATTATACATCTTGTTGTAAGTATCCCACAATATTTTGCTTGTATCTACTATTATTATACTGATCAATTTTTCCAGCAGCTCCCACAAAAGAATTTTTTTAATTTGAACAATTTAAATTCAACATTTTGCAATAATCTATTATATTTTGACAATTTGCATCTCAATGTTTTTGGTGCACAGCTTTATACTACACTTGTAGCAGAAAAATTTGAGGAATGTGTATCTACTTAGTTTGTAAAGAATTATAAAATAAATCGATATTGATTAGATGCACAAACTATATCTTAAATTGTTAGAAGCTTTTTAATTATTAAAATCAATTAATTTATAATAAAAATCAACTTCAAGTCTGCCATGCCTTTAAATTTTACCGATTTTAGTTTTTTAATTATACTCTTTATAGGCCTAATAATTTATTGGTCTTTTAGCAAATTCATTAAGACTCAAAATACAATTTTATTAGGTTTATGTTATTTTATATATGGTTTTGGAAGTCTTTGGCTGTTAATAATAATATTTTCGTCTACTATTTTTAATTATTTTAGCGGAATTCTTCTAGGAAAAAAGTTTAACCAAAAGAAAAAAAAAAGAATTTTAGTTTTAAGTATTTTGATAAATCTATCAAACTTGGTTTTTTTTAAATATTTTAACTTTTTTTCTGAAAATATAACCTATCTATTAAATATTTTTGGACTAAATATAGATCCTTTTATACTTAATATTATTGTAATTATAGGAATCTCTTTCTATACATTGCAAGTAATTGCTTACAATATTGATGTATATAGAGAAATTATAAACCCTATTAAAAGATTTATCGATTTTGCAGTCTTTCTTGCTTATTTTCCAAAACTTGCATCAGGTCCTATCGAACATCCTAAAAATTTTATCCCTGAAATTGAAAAAAGAAAAAAGCTATCAAATTGCGATTTTTCGGGAGCAATCCAGTTAATCTTATTTGGTTATTTTAGTAAAGTTGTCATAGCAGATTTGATTTCATATCATATAGGTGATTTTTATTTAAATCCTTCCGCCTATAACTCCACAGATGCTTTATTGATAACGTTTTTATATACTATTCAAATTTATGCTGATTTTGCTGCCTATTCTAATATTGCTCGAGGAATTAGTAAATTATTTGGTATAAATTTAATGATAAATTTTAATCAACCCTACTTATCAACAAATATTCGAGCTTTTTGGCGAACTTGGCATATTTCATTAACTGAATGGCTTCGGGATTATCTTTATATCCCTCTGGGTGGTGATCGCAAAGGTTCGAAAAGATTACAATTAAACATTCTAATTGTGTTTACTTTAAGCGGGTTGTGGCATGGTGCTGGTTTAACTTACATTATATTTGGGCTCGTTCATGGGTTCTTTCTTATTATCTATAGATTTAATCATAATGCTTTAAATAAATGGAATAAGAATCCTATAAAATTAATTGAAAATTTGGATGGATATAAAAAAAAGCTTTTTTATAGTTGCTACAAATTTTTAGGATTTTTTATTACATTTCAATTTATTAACTTTGCCTTGATAATCTTTCGATCAAGTGATCTAAATACTGCCTTTATAATTATAAAAAAAGCATATTCCTTTGATTCTTCTTTTTTAGTTCATATAAATCATAATTTTCTCCTCTATATATTGCTATTCTCCTATTTTTTCATTTTCTTAATCGATTTAATACAATATAAATTGAAAAGACAGGACATTATCACAAATCTGCATTGGATACCTCAAGGAATAATCTATGCTTTCTTAATCTTTATGATAATTATATTTACCAACAGTTTTGTAAAATATACTCCATTTATATATGCAGGTTTTTAAAAAAAATTATATTATTTATTAACTATTTTCACCTTATTAACTAATTTTGTAGAATATGTAATTGTTAATCGTTACTATATTGGAGCTCATTGAGTTATCTAATCTAAAATAATAGACGGGAAATAATGTACCTAAGAGTGAAAAAGAAAATAAGTTTTGAATTTATATTTTGCCTTGTCTTTAATTTGAAGATCCCAAAAGTCAATAAATTAAAATTGTTATCTAGAAATTCACTATTAAAACAGAGATGAAAAATAAAAAAAAAATAAAGTTGAATCTCTATAACTTTTTAACTATTAATTCGGCCATTCGGTTTGAGAAGCCCCATTCATTATCATACCAGCTTAAGACGAAAATCTGATCCTCAATAACTTTTGTCCAAAGACCATTAAATATTGAGCTATTTGAATTTCCAATAATATCACTACTTACAATTGGATCGTCAGTATATTCTAAGATCCCCTTTAAGCTGTTATTAGAGGCTTCTTTCATCTTAGAATTAATGTCTTCAGCAGTACATTTATTTTCTACAACGGCTTTTAAATCAACTACACTACCATCAAGAGTAGGTACTCTTACCGCAATACCATCTAGTTTTCCTTTTAATTCAGGAAAAACCAAACCAATTGCTTTCGCAGCACCAGTAGATGTAGGTATCATATTTTGGGCAGCTGCTCTTCCGCGAATCATTTTATCAGGGGCTCCTGCTCTTGCGATATCTCCCGTTGTTTGATCATTAGTATATGAGTGGATTGTTGTCATTAGACCGTATTTGATCTTAAAATTTTCTTGCAGAACTTTGACAACCGGAGCTAAACAATTAGTTGTACAAGATGCATTTGAGATAATTTTATGATCACTTGTTAACTTATCATCATTACATCCCAAAACAACTGTAATATCTGGATCTGTAGCTGGTGCACTGATTAAAACCCTTTTTGCACCTGCAGTTAAGTGTTTACTAGCTCCTTCTCTATTAACAAATCGACCAGTACATTCAGCTGCTACATCAATATTATTACTACCATGAGGCAAATTCGCGGGATCTCTCTCCGCAGTAATAGGTATATTTTTACCATCAATAATCAATGAATTATCAGTAGATTCGACTTTTCCTTTAAATCTTCCAAAGACAGAATCATATTTTAAAGCATAAGCCAAATATTTTGGTTCAAAAAGATCATTGATGGAAACAAGATCAATGTCATTCCAGAAATTATCGTATACAGCTCTGAAAAATAATCTTCCAATTCTTCCGAAACCATTAATTGCGACTCTTTTTGCCATCTTTCTCACTTTTTTAAATTAGTTCAAATTATTTGAAATAACAATCTAAATATGTGGTAGATAGTTTTTTAATTTTTTAGTTTTGGATTTTCTATATCCAAGAGTTTATCGTTGATGGTTTTCAATCTATCATATAAAAATGACAAAATATGAAAAAGCTGCCTTTAATACTTTATTTTGTAATGAATTTTATATTGAATTCTAAGTTAAAGATATTATGAATGATCAAGATTTAATTTTGTATGAAGCAAAAGGACGGATTGCAACAATCACGATTAACAGACCAGATAAAGCAAATGCCTGTAACATTTCAATGTTAAAGATGATTCATGAAAATTTAATTAGAGCGGATCAAGATGAAAAGGTAAAATGTCTTATAATAAAAAGTACGGGGCAGCGATTCTTTTCAGCTGGGTATGATTTAAAGGAAATCCAAGGATCACCTGAGAATGTGTTACAAATTACAGAATGGGGAAGAAAGATAAATCAAACTATGATTCTTATGAAAAAACCTATTGTAGCTCAAGTACAGGGCATTGCAGTTGGTTTTGGGGTTATGGTTATATTGGCAAGTGATTTAAAAATTTTTGCAGACCGTTCCAAAGAAGAATTATATTTAAGGCTACCCGAAATTGCAATATCAGCATTTCCACAAACAGGAGCAACTCTATTGCCATTGCTAGCTTTTGGATTAAACTATGCAAAAAATTTACTTTACACTACTGATCAGGTTGGATTAGAAGAATTAAAAAATATTAATTTCCCCACAAGAATTTTTCCCTTAGATCAACTTGAAAGTGAAACACTCTCTTTTGTTAAGCAATTGAGTAAATACCAAACAGAATTTTTATTCTTCATAAAGTCGATGCTAACAATCATGAACAAAGCCTATATAAAATCATGTTTTGATTTAGAAGATGAATGCGCAAAAATTGCTTACGCTACTGAAAAGAAATCTATGAAGGATCTAGACGATTTTATACTAGATATGTATAAAAAATTTTTATAATGTGAAATAAATGGATGATCTTAAGAAATCTGTATTGGAACGGATTGATTTTTTACGGGATGAAATAATAAAGTTCCATCAACAAATTGTACAAATTCCCTCTGAAAATCCTCCTGCTAAATATGATGAAATAGCCACATTTATAGCTAATAAAATGAAACAAATCCGTCTTGAAGTCGAAGTTAGAAGAAATAACGTTATAGGGAAATTAGGGAATAATGATAAGCGTACACTGATATTATATGGGCATTATGATACTGTTGAAGCATTTAAAG
>Ga0209427_10009914_pt1 | contig 10595 bp, 9 predicted proteins | sample DeeMarSWOR136_30_FD_187465 | JGI IMG/M metagenome (GOLD analysis project Ga0209427, IMG submission 187465) | Marine sediment microbial communities from White Oak River estuary, North Carolina - WOR-1-36_30 (SPAdes) (version 2) | ecosystem: Environmental > Aquatic > Marine > Intertidal zone >...
ATTCGATATGCGCCTCCCGAGCTGCGGGAGCAGATTGACTGGCTGAGCCAGGCGACGGGCAGCCCGGAGGAGCCGCATGAGCCGGAGGAGGAGGCAGCCGCTGGGCTCGCTGCCGTCGACCAGCCCGCGACGGGAGCCGGTGCGGGCGCGGAGACGCTCGCGCGCCACGAATCCGCGCCGGGTCTTTGCCCGCGTTGCGGAGTCGGTCCCCCAGAGACCGCTGCCTTCTGCCCGCATTGCGGCTGTCGGCTGTCCGCCGACAGGTGCCGCAACTGCGGAGCGGAGATGGAGCCTGCCTGGCGCTTCTGTGCGGATTGTGGCGCGCCGCGCGCGCGACGGTCGGCTGGTTCAGCTTGACGGGGCAGAAAGCGGCCCGTATTATCGCAGCCGTATCAACATCATCATTGGCAGTTCCGTTGCGGCTCGCTGGCTGTGGTCGATGTTTCGAGCATGGCCGAGCGTTTGCGTGCTGGTGTAGGCGGGCCGTTCAAGCGCATTGGAGGAGTGAGATGCTTCGTGTAGACAGGTCTTTGGCGCTGGGAATTGCGATCGGCCTGGTGGCGCTGCTGTCTTGCGGTGGCGGCGGGAGTGCTCGGCAGGAGACGGCCGAGGCTACCGCGATGCCGGAAGGTCAGGAGGTGGCCCAGCAGCAGGAGGTGCAGTTGCCTGAGGGCGTCACGATGGAGATGGTCAATCAGGGTCGCGACATCTACGGCGGTGCTGGTCTCTGCTACGTCTGCCACGGCGCCGAGGGGAAGGGCATGCCCGGCCTCGGGGCCAACCTGACGGACAGCGAGTGGATCCACAGCGATGGCTCGTACGAGCGCATAGTTGAGACGGTGATGAACGGTGTGGACGCCAGCGCGTCGACCAGCGGCACGGCGATGCCACCGAAGGGCGGTAGCGGGATCACCGACGAGCAGGTCAAGGCTGTGGCTGCCTACGTCTTCACCCTGAGCCGCGGGGGGAACTGACGGCGGCTGACGCCTGCTGAGTGGAGGACCGCCCCGCGGCGGCGACGGCCGTGATGGCGCCTGCTCAGCGCCCGACATACCACTGCCAGCCTTCGCCGACCTCGAGTCCGGAATACCCTGACCGTATCGGCTCGGCCGAGTCCTACGCGCTCGCGCGAGCCTGATGCGCTGGCTAACTTTAGGGGGCACAGACCGAACTCGAAGGAGTGAATCGCTAGCCAAGGCCGTATCGGCCAGGAGGTCGGTTTGGAGATACTACTCGCTGCTCTCGCCGTGGCCGGAGCCACTGCTCTGGCGACTAGTCTTCGGGTCATGTGGGAATACGAGCGAGCGGTCGTATTTCGACTGGGCCGTCTGCGAAAGGCGCGCGGGCCTGGGCTCATCTTTCTGGTGCCGTTCGGCATCGAGCGCATGCAGCGGGTGAGCTTGCGGATCGTCGCCATGGACATTCCGCCGCAGGACGTGATCACCCGTGATAACGTGTCGGTGAAGGTGAACGCCGTCCTCTACTTCAGGGTTGCCGATCCCGTTAAGGCGATCGTCGAGGTGGAAGATTTCCTGTTTGCGACGTCGCAGCTGGCGCAGACGACCCTTCGCTCGGTGATCGGGCAGGCGGAGCTGGACGATCTGCTCGCCGAGCGCGAGAAGTACAACAACATGCTGCGCCAAATCATCGATTCAGAGACCGATCCCTGGGGAATCGAGGTCACGGCGGTCGAGGTGAAGGACATCGATCTGCCTCAGGAGATGAAGCGGGCGATGGCGCGCCAGGCTGAGGCGGAGCGCGAGCGGCGTGCCAAGGTCGTTAACGCGCTCGGTGAGTTCCAGGCGTCGACCAAGCTCGTGGAGGCGGCGCGCATCATGAGCCGGCAGCCCATCTCAGTGCAGCTGCGCTTCCTGCAAACGGTGTCGGAGATCGCCGCGGAGAACAACTCTACGACGCTCTTCCCCATCCCGATGGATCTCTTCGAGCCGTTCATGCGGTCCTTGAAGACGACCCGAGCCTCCGAGGAATCGGAGGCGGAGCTTGAAGGCACCGAGGAGACGATCCCGGAGCTGCCGCCGCCGGAGAGGGTACCTGATCTCTCCAGGTCGGAGGAGCCGGCTCGCGTCAGGAAGCGAGACCGCTAGATCAACGCTGTAGTACGTCCGCTGGAATGAGCGAGGGCTCGCAAGGACACCACCTGACGCGCCAGGACTTGGAGGTCGTCATCCGGCGCGCGGCCGAGCTTGAGACCGAGGTTGGCAGCGCCGCACTTGAGCTGAGCGAGGCCGACGTTGTGCGTATCGCTCAAGAGGTGGGGCTGTCGGAAGATAGCATCCGCCGCGCCCTGGCCGAGCACCAGGCAGCTGTCACCAGAGGTGGCAAGCTGCTGGCCGACCGCGGCTGGATCTCGCGGCTCTGTGGCCTCGGTCTCGTGACGGCCACGCGCAACATCGAGCGACCAGCGGAAGAGATCCGTCAGGAAATCGAGTCGCACTTTCAGGCTAACGAGAGTCTCCGGCTGGTCAGGCGCACAAGGACCGCCTCCTTGTGGGAGCCGGAAACCGGTGTCGTGGCATCACTGATGCGCGGGCTGGATGTGTTCGGCAAGGGCTATCAGCTGGCGAAGAAGGGCCACGCTGTCGAGCTCCGTATAGTCCCGCTCAGCGAAGAATCGAGCCAGGTCTCGCTGACGTGTAATCTCGCCAGCGAACGCGCGGGCTGGTTCTGGGGGCTAGGAGCAGCCGTGGGAGTCCCGCTGGTATGGCTGGCGACGGCAGTCATTCTGGGAAACCACAATATCCCTAACGCCTTGGTGTTGCTCAGTCCTGTCCCGCTGGCCATCACCGTTTCGTTGGCCCGCGCCGGATACCGCCGCGCCGTCGAGAAGATGCGACTGGTACTCGACGGCTTGCTCGACCGTGTCGAGCATGAGGAGGCGCTGGAACCGCCCAGACCATCGTGGCGTGATCTGCTTAGGTAGCCTACTACATCGGGAGCTGTCTATCGAGCGATTCGCCAACCGCCTGGCGGTGCCCTATAGGCATCGGGCACTCCGGGCGCTAGAATGACGTGTAGGTACGTCAGCGACAGCGGACAGAGCCGCGCGACTCGACCGTGGTCCTCCGGTGGGCCGGTCGCGCTGAAGGCCTGGTGGGTTGGCAAGATGTTGGCCTTGCTTAGCGGAAAACGAGTGGCATTACTGGTTGCTGCCCTGGCTGTGGTCAGCCTGAGCAGCGGCGGTTGCGAATCCCCGCGCGCCCGCCCTACCGCTGCGGGCCCGCCTCTCCCAGCGACGAGCGTGGCGGTGGCGAGTCCTGTGACCGATGCACTGGTCCCCTCCGACTCGGTCGTGCGCGTGGTCGTGGGTGCCTCGGGTCTTCTCCAGGCTGTGGAGTACTTCCTGGTCCGGCCTGCGGTGCGGGATACCCTCGGCTGGGATCGGCAGGAGTTCACGCAACCGCAGGATTCGGTGCGGGTGGTGTTCCAGGTGCCGATTCCTGACCTCATAACCGGCGCGCAGCTGGAAATCCGCGCGGTAGCGGAGAACGTGATCGGCGAGCGGGAGCTGTCGGAGCCGGTCTATGTGCTGGTGATTGAGTGCGACTTGTACCCGTTCGCGTGCGCCGACCTGTAGGCTAGATTACAGGTTGACCGGGGGGTGCAGCCTGGGCGGGCTGGCGGGCTGGCGGGGCGGATCCTGAGGGCAAAATCGACGAAATTGGCGAATCCTCCTCCGGGCGGCGACCTTGAGAAAGGGCGCGCAACTACTTAGATTTTCTACGTGTTTCTCTCGCGTCTCGATCTCCGGAATTTCCGGAATTTTGAACAGGCTGTCGTGGAGTTTCCGGAGCGTGGCGCGGCCCTGATCGGGGATAACGGTCAGGGCAAGACGAATCTGCTGGAAGCTGGCTACTACCTTGAGATCTTTCGCTCGTTCCGGGGGGCGCGGGACGAGCAGCTGATCACGTTCGGGTGTGGGCACTTCCGGGTCGAAGGGGTTCTCTCCGACGACGAGGGTGGTGCGGAGGCGGAGGTGGCGGCTGCCTATGCGCGTGAGGGTCGCCGGAAGAAGGTCACTCTTGACGGGCGAGAGCCCGGCCGGGTGGGTGAGGCGATCGGGCACGTCGGTGCCATCGTCTTCACTTCCAGTGACGTGGAGATCGTGGCGGGTGGGCCCGGTGCCCGGCGACGCTTCCTCGACATCATGCTGTCGCTCGTCGAGCCGGGCTACCTGCCAGCTCTGCAGCGCTACCGGCAAATTCTGTCCCAGCGTAACGAGCTACTGCGCAATGGGGCGAGCCTGGCCGAGTTGGCGGCCTGGAGTGCCGGGCTGGCTAACGTCGGCAGCCGAATCAGCCAAGCGCGTGCGCGCTGGATCGCCGCGCGCGGGGCGAGCTTTTCCCGCTACTACGCCGCTATCTCGGGAGAACGGGAGGCGGGGTTGGACTACCGGCCTTGCGTCCCGCCGCCCGGCAGCGGCCTGGAGGGGGAAGCGTCGGGGTGGTCGGAGTCCTTTCACTCGGAGATCGAGCGGCTGGCTGATCAGGAGAGGCGTCGCGGCCTGACCCTGGTGGGGCCGCACCGCGACGACGTTAGCTTCTGGGTAACGGATGGCGGCGAGCGGTTGCAGCTCAGGACCTTCGGTTCAGCGGGTCAACAGCGGACCGCGGCGATCGCGCTCAGGATGGCTGAGGCGGAGACTTTGCGCGCTGCGCGCGGCAGGCGACCGATCCTCATGCTCGACGATGTGTTCGCTGAGCTCGACGCGCAGCGGGCCGAGCGTGTCGTGGAGCTGTTGATGGCCGAGGAATGGGGGCAGGTCATCGTGACCTCACCGAAGCCGACCGAGTTCGCGCTGTTGGGCAACAGCCTGGCGCGATATCGGATTGCCGGCGGGGAGGTGGCTCACCTGTGAGCGAGGTCCGCGGCGGCTCGCTGCAGCGGATCGGGCCGCTGGTTGACGGGCTCCTGCGGGCGCGCAGCCTTGCCGAGGGTGTGGAGCGCGCGTCGGTGATACCGGAGTGGAGCCGGCTCGTGGGTCCGCAGATCGCACGCGTCGCCACTCCGGTGGGCTTCGATCGTCGGACGTTGTTCGTGGAGGTTCGCTCGTCTGCCTGGCTCATGGAGCTGGAGATGATGGAGCGTCGCATCTTGGCGACGCTCAATTCGGGCCACGAGCGGGCGGTGTTTGAGAGGATTGTGTTTAGGCTGGCTGAGGGCGGCTAGCTCCGAACGCCGCGCAGAGTGACAGCTCAGGTGGCAAGGAATCAGAAAGGCAAACTGATGGCCAAACGATCGGGGAAGGGGAAGAAGACGACCGCCAAGAAGACCGGAAAGTCCAAGGCCAAGGCGCCCCCGCGCCGACGAGTGGCCAAGACGGCAGGTGCGAGGACGTCGAAGAGGTCGCCGCAGGCATCCAGGGGCGACGGCTACACAGCCGGCAAGATTCAGGTTCTGAAGGGCCTGGAGGGTGTGCGTCGGCGTCCCGCCATGTATATCGGGTCGACCTCGTCTCGCGGCCTCCACCACTTGGTCTACGAGGTCGTGGACAACTCGATCGACGAGGCGATGTCGGGGTACTGCGATGAGATCAGTGCCGTGATCCGCGCCGACAACTCGGTGCTGGTTACGGACAACGGCCGAGGTATCCCCGTCGATATCCATCCCACTGAGAAGGTGCCCGGCGTCGAGCTGGCCATGCTCACGCTGCATGCAGGTGGGAAGTTCGACAAGGAGTCCTACAAAGTGTCCGGCGGCCTGCATGGTGTCGGGGTCTCGGTGGTGAACGCGTTGTCGGAATGGCTGGAGGTGAAGGTCGACCGCGATGGACGGACCTGGCATCAGCAGTATAGCCGTGGCAAGAAGAAGAGCGAGCTGAAGGCAGTCGGAAAGACCGACAAGACGGGGACCGAGGTCTCCTTCAAGCCGGATTCCGAGGTCTTCAGCGAGCTGGATTTCGATTTCGATACCTTGGCCATTCGGTTGCGTGAACTGGCGTTCCTGAACCGTGGCGTCAAGATCACCCTCGAAGATGAACGGCCCCGGCAGGAGAGGAGGGAAAAGTACCAGTACGATGGGGGCATCAGGGAGTTCGTGAAGTTCCTGAGAGGTAACCGAAAGGCGCTTCACAACGAGGTCGTCTACGTGGAGGCCAAGCGACCCGAGTGCGAGGTCGAGCTGGCTCTGCAGTACAATGAGGGGTACAAAGAGGACACCTACACCTTCGTCAACAACATCAACACCCACGAGGGCGGGACTCACCTAACCGGATTCAAGGCAGCACTCACGCGAACGCTGAACGACTACGGACGGCGGGGCGGCATGCTCAAGAAGGAGAGCTTCGCGCTGACCGGCGAGGACGTACGTGAAGGCCTGATCGCAATCCTCTCGGTACGCGTCATGGACCCGCAGTTCGAGGGCCAGACGAAGACCAAACTGGGTAACAGCGAGGTGCGTGGCGTTGTCGAGTCGGTGGTGAACGAGGGTCTCTCGAACTTCCTGGCGGAGAATCCCTCGGCCGCTCGGCGTGTCGTGGAGAAGGTCGTGCAGGCGGCGCGGGCCCGAGAGGCGGCGCGCCAGGCACGCGACCTGACACGCCGCAAGTCGGCCCTGGAAGGCTCGATCCTGCCCGGCAAACTCGCCGATTGCTCGCTGGATGATCCCAGCATCGGCGAGCTCTACCTGGTGGAGGGCGACTCGGCCGGTGGCTCAGCCAAGCAAGGCCGGGACCGTAACTTCCAGGCTATTCTTCCGCTGCGCGGTAAGATCCTCAACGTTGAGAAATCGCGGCTCGACAAGGTGCTCTCGAACGAGGAGATCCGTACGATCATCACGGCGGTGGGTACCGGAATCGGTGAGGATGAGTTCAACTTGGAGAACGCGAGGTACCATCGCATCATCATCATGACCGACGCGGACGTCGATGGCGCCCATATACGCACGCTGCTGCTGACTTTCTTCTTCCGCCACATGCGGCAGCTTATCGAAGTGGGCTACATCTACATCGCCCAGCCTCCGCTGTATCGGATCCGCCGTGGCAAGGAGGAGCACTACGCCTACAGCGACGACGAGCGCGACCAAATACTCAAGCGATTCGACGGTGATGGGAAGGGCAAGCCGGACGTACAGCGGTACAAAGGTCTGGGCGAGATGAACCCCGATCAGCTCTGGAAGACGACCATGGACCCGGAACGGCGGACGATCCTGCGAGTGACCATGGACGACGCCGTTGAGGCCGATCGCCTGTTCAGCTTGTTGATGGGTGACGAGGTCGAGCCGCGCCGCGCCTTTATCGAACAGAACGCGAAGTACGTGAAAAACCTGGACGTGTAGTCTATAGCTTGACTTCCCCGCCCGCGTACTCGCGGAGTCGCTGTACCTGCTCGGAACGACCGAGGACAATCATCACATCGCCGGCCTCGAGGCGGGTCTCTGGACCCGGGTTGTAGATGGGCAGCCCTGTCTGGCCTGTCCGCCGCAGGCCCAGGACAATCAGCCCGGTCCGCTGAGGTATTCTGGCTTCGGCAAGGCTCTGGCCCACCAGCTGGGAGCCGGGCGGGACCGGCGCCTGTTCCAGGCGAAGCTCTATTCCTGCCTCGCTGATCACACAATCCAGGAAGCTGACGACGTGGGGGCGCAGCAGGGAGTAGACCATACGGATCCCGCCGGTCACGTTCGGTGAGACGACATGCTCTGCACCCGCGCGTCGCAGCTTTTCGAGCGACTCCTCGTTGTAAGCGCGGGTGACTATGTTAAGGTCGGGGTTGAGGTAACGCGCCGTCATGCAGACGAGCAAGTTGTCGGCGTCATCTGCGAGACAGGTGGCGAGGCCATTGGCCTTCTCCACCTGGGCGATCTTGAGCGTCTGCTCCTGTGTTGCGTCTCCCTCGACCACCAGGATGTCGGGGTGGCTTTCGCGCACCAGGGCGATTCGGGCCGGGTCATGCTCGATGATCACGAACGGGCTCTTGGCCTGGATCATCTCGCCGACCATGACACGACCCATCCGCCCCATACCGCAGATGATGTAGTGATCTGATAACCGCTCGATGCTGCGCATGATCTTACGCCTCCGCAGTGCGCCCCCTAGATCGAGTTCGACGATTAGCGCCGTCGTGAGTGCCCACCAGATCCCCAGGCCGATCACGCCCAGGAAGACCAGCCCGAGGGTGAACGTGCGTCCTTGTGGTGACAGGGGGTGGACCTCCATGAATCCCACGGAGGACACCGTGGTTACGGACATGTAGAGAGCGTCCGTCCAGCCCCAGCCCTCTACCAGCATGTAGCCCAGCGTGCCGATCAGGAAGACGACGACGAAGTACAGCCCCGCCCAGGCGAAGCGAGCGCGGAATGGCCGCAGGGCCTCGCCCAAGGTGATGGGCGGTTGGCCAATGACGGCTCTGCCCGGCGACTCGCGGCTGACTGCCGCGCCACGTCGGGTCATGCGCCAGTGTCCCTGAGTGAGCCAGCAGCGAGCCTGGCTTGGCGAAGCTCTCGGCCGGGATTCGCCGCTGCCTGTGCGCAACGGGTGCCTGCCGCGTGGCCCTTCACATCTCGCATGAGATCTTCTGCCTAGGTGGCTGCCCCTGTGTCGGTTAGAGGATCCACGACATGGGAACACCCCATTTTAGCGGCGCGCTCCGCAAACGGCAATCGTTGCCCCGGGCGGAACACCGGCGGCTGAGCGGCGTTCTATACGAGTACAGCTAGGGATTGGTGGGAGAAAGCCTGGGCGATAGGCCGTCCTCGCGTGGGGGAGACTGGCAGCGTATCTTGCAATTTCGCCTGAGACTCGCTGCGCTGTCGCGCGCAATGGAGGTACCGATGAAATTCGCTCGTACTCGCCTGTATGCTGGTGCCCTGGTCATTGCCGCGCTGCTGGGGTTCGGTCCGTGGGCAGGGCGGGCCGAGGCCCAGTATTTCGGGCGTAACAAGGTCCAATACGAGAGATTCGACTTTCAGGTCCTGAAGACCGAGCACTTTGACATTCACTACTACCCGGAGGCCCGTGACGCCGTCGAACAGACGGCCCGCATGGCCGAGCGGTGGTATGCCCGGCTGTCTCGAGTTCTGAACCACGAGCTGAGCAGCCGCCAGATCATCATTCTCTACGCGGATCACCCTGATTTCGAACAGACGACGGTGCTCGGCGGTTCGATCGACGAGGGCACCGGAGGTGTGACGGAGGCCTTCAAGCGGCGAGTGGTGCTGCCGCTGGCGGGTTCGCTCGCCGAGACTGACCACGTGGTGGGCCACGAGCTGGTGCACGCTTTCCAGTACGACATCACCTCCGGCGCTCGCGGGCTGGGAGGCGGGCTACCTGCGGTTGTGAGCATGCCCCTGTGGTTCGTCGAAGGCATGGCCGAGTACCTATCGCTGGGCCCCGTGTATCCGCTTACGGCCATGTGGATGCACGATGCGGCGCGCCGCGAGGAGTTGCCCGGTTTCAGTCAGCTGGCCAACCCATTCTTCAACCCGTACCGCTACGGGCATGCCCTCTTGGCGTACCTCGGTGGGCGGTGGGGCGACCCGGTTATAGGTGAGCTGCTACAGGCAGCGTCCATAAGCGGCAGCATGGGCCAGGCGATCGCCGCCGTGCTCGAGATCTCACCGAATGACCTCATCGCCGATTGGCAGACATCGACCAATGGTGCCTACGAGTCGCTGCTCAAACAGACCAGGATGCCGGAGGACTATGGCCGTGCCCTGATCTCGCGGGACCGCGGCGCTGGCAGGCTGAACATCGCGCCGACGTTGAGCCGGGATGGCACGAAGCTGGTTTTCCTGTCGGAGAAGGATCAGTTCTCGATCGAGATGTTCCTCGCGGATGCCGAGACCGGCGAGGTCGAGCGCAAGATACTGAAGACCGCACTGGATCCGCACTTCGAGAGTCTGCAGTTCATCAACTCCGCCGGCGATTGGCACCCTAACAGTCGGGAGTTCGTGTTCGGCGGGATCAGCAAGGGTAAGCCGATCCTGACGATCATCGATACCGAGCGGGGCAAGGCAGTACGCGAGTTCAAGGTCGCCGAGGCTGGTGAGGTCTTCAACCCGGCCTGGTCTCCTGACGGCAGCCAGATCGTCTTCTCGGCGTCGCAGGGCGGCCTGATGGATCTCTATATCCTGGATGTCGAGTCGGGCGCGATTCGCCGCGTCACCGACGATGCGTATGCGGAGCTGCAGCCCAGCTGGTCGCCGGACGGTCGCCGGGTAGCTTTCGTTACAGATCGGTTCTCCAGCGACCTGAGAGATCTCCGCTGGGGCAACTACGAGCTGGCTTTGCTGGATGTGGAGACGGGCGCGATCGAGCGCGTGGCCACCTTCCCTGACGGTAAGAATATCAACCCGCAGTGGTCGGCCGACGGATCGAGCCTGTACTTCCTGTCCGACCAGAACGGCATAACGAATGTCTATCGTGTCGCGTTGGCGGACGGGGAGTTATACCAGATCACCCATCTGGCTGTGGGCGTCAGCGGCATCACCGAGTTGAGCCCGGCGATGTCGCTGGCGGCCGACAAGCTGGTATTCAGTGCCTACGAGGGCGACCGTTACACGATCTACGTGATCGAGTCGGACGAACTGCTGGCCGGTGGGCCGCTGCAGCCGCCGCTGGCCGATGTGAGCCCGGCTGTCCT
>Ga0209427_10009916_pt1 | contig 10593 bp, 8 predicted proteins | sample DeeMarSWOR136_30_FD_187465 | JGI IMG/M metagenome (GOLD analysis project Ga0209427, IMG submission 187465) | Marine sediment microbial communities from White Oak River estuary, North Carolina - WOR-1-36_30 (SPAdes) (version 2) | ecosystem: Environmental > Aquatic > Marine > Intertidal zone >...
GTTCAAATCTCTTTTATTCATACCCGCAAATGGTAGCTTGATTACTTTTTAGCCTGATAAATTATTATAATTTTGTACGAGCCCCCCGCCAGGCTCGTTAATTTTTAAATGTGAATTGTATTGGTTAAAGACATTTTTATAAAGAGATACGCAATATTTAAATATTCTCAATGAAATACACCAAAGTAAACAATATTGTTAACTATGGTGCATATAAATGAGAATTAATTTGTTAGATAAATTATCTAAGAAGAGAGCATTCACAATAGAAGATGCAGAGCAAATAAGTCATGCAAATAAAGATGTTTTAAAAGTTATTCTTTCACGATTAGAAAAAAAGGGATGGATCGAAAGAATAGAAAAAGGAAAATACATTGTAATACCACTTGGAGCTGAAAAAGGAAAATATACCCTACATGAATTTGTTCTTGGCTCATATCTTATTGACCCTTGTATTGTTTCATATTGGTCAGCATTAAACTATTATGGATTTACTGAACAAATACCACGCACAGTTTTTATTCAAACAACATCTAGAAAAAAACATCAAGAAATTACAATTTTTGGCATCCCATATAAATTTATTAGATTAAAAGAAGAAAAGATCTTTGGTACAGATAAAGTATGGTTTGAGGAAACGAAAATAAATCTAACAAATAGAGAAAAAACAATTATTGATTGTCTTGATAAACCACAATATGCTGGAGGTATAATCGAAGTAGCAAAAGCATTACGAACTGAGGAATATGATAAAAAGATACTTGTAAAATATGCAAAAAAAATTAACAATACTGGTGTAATACGTAGGCTTGGATATATCTGTGAATTTTTACAAATTCCAATTCATCTACCGGAAATAAAAACCAGGAATTATTTGAAACTTGATACAATTCTTCCAAAATCAAACAAACTTAATGCTAAATGGAATCTAATCATCAATGAAGAATTAGGTGATCTTGAGTGATAACTGAAATTGAATTTAAAGAAAATGCTCGATTGTTTAATGTACCAATTAGTACGATTGAAAAAGATTATGCCCAAAACTGGTTATTAGCACATCTTCCAAAAATGGCATTTAAAGGAGGAACCGGAATCAGAAAAGCATACATCGATAACTATCGTTTCTCTGATGATCTAGATTTTACACTCCTTGAAAAAAGTAATATAAAAGATTTAGAAAACAAAATAAAAAAAGCAATACAGGATGCGGAAAATGCAAGTGGGATTTCGTTTTTACACGATATAAAATCTGAAGATGTAAAAAACGGCTATGTGATTAATATCTACTTTCGCATATTAAGATCAACAGGAAATCCACTAAAAATAAAAATGGACATTACAAAAAAAGAAAACGAAATGATAATTAATCCCATCAAAAAGAAAAATATTATTCATATATACTCAGACAAAATCAACGAACAAATCAATGTTTATACATTGGAAGAAATGTTTGCGGAAAAAATAAGATCACTTTTTGAACGAACAAGACCCCGAGATCTTTATGATGTCTGGTATCTAAATAAAAAATTGATATTTGATAAATCATTATTTCAAAAGAAATGTAAATACAAAAAAGTAGAACCAAATATTGATGAGTTAATTACCAGAAAAACAAATTATGAAAAAACTTGGAAAGGTTCCTTGCAACATCAATTACCAGAATTGCCTTCTGCTAATGAAGTCTTTGATAATGTAATAAAGTTTTTGAAAAAAATGCTTTAATAGATATTGATCCAACAGATAATGCATTTAAGTGTAAAAAACACACCATTCTATGCAGTGTCCCTCCTGTAAAACAGGCTTAACCTGCCAGGCTCATTTTGTAACTACTACTTTTTGCCAATGATGGCTTTAATAGATTGTAAAAATTTTTCCGACTTATCTAAGGCATCCTTAGCCTCCATCTTATTGAATCGTGATGATTCTAACCCGTAAAAAGATTCATGTCTTTCTAACCTATAGGTATCGAGCCATCCCACCCTGTCATGACCTAAATTTTAAACATATTTCTCTCTCAGATATGCGATAACACACGCGTGACTCCGCTCAATGATACCATCTTTGAACAATTAAGCACGAGAGGCTTGAAACATACCAGTATAAGAGGCAACAATCGACTCCTCAAAAAAACTATTATCAAAAAGCTCTAACGCACGCTCTCTTTTCGCCTCTGCCATCTCCAACGCCTTCTTTAACTTTAGCATATCTGGCTTATCTTTCCTCAGCAACCTTTTCTTAAAACAGTCATTTACCCTCATGCTATCACAGGCTTACTCCCATGCAGGACGATTCCATCAAATAATACATCTTGATATAAACCCTTGTTTTTTTCTCCCTGCTCTGACCATTCAGCAGGAGTAAAATCCAAAAGATTCACATCCCTTCCCAGCATTTTAGCAAATCCTTCAGTTGGTTTTCTATCACTCAGGGAGATAGTAACAATATCAACATCACTATCTTCATCATTCTCACCCTTTGCAAAACTCCCGAAAAGTATAATCGATGTAACTGTTTTCATTTTATCCAAAATAAAGTCTACGACTTTTTTCTCATGCAACCACGAAAGGTTATATGAAATCTTCAAATAACGAGCTGAGACATTTTCTAAATTTAATTGATATAAAATTCTATTTTTCTCTTCACTTTTGATAAGTAACATGTCCTTGACCAATAAATCCAATGATCGTTTCACCGTCATAGGATCCATTTTAAGAATCCGTACAGATTCCCTAAGATAATAACCAGTATATGGATTATCTAGAAAGAGCCGGAGAACCTTAAACTGTGTGATTTTTTGATATATTTGTATCATATTTTCATACATAACATATAGTTTTATTAACTTTTCTTGTCAACCTGCTCTCCTTATAACAGGCAAATGCGAAAAATATTCTAGTTTATGTAGTGTTTCTCCCGTAAAATCCTTCTAACCTGCCAGGTTCGTTTTATTACTTTTATTTATACGAAATAATAATTTATTAAATGAGGTTTTCCTCTATGATTTCTTAGCCAAATCAGTTTTTATAGGCGGTTAAGAATCATCGTCACCGCCCGCATCAGGATTCGAACCTTAATTTAGGGATTAAATCTCTTTTTTTAAGCACAAAAATAAGAGTGCATAAAAAATAATGGTTTTTCTCCCGTTGGAACCATATGAGTGCAGGGGAAGGGATTTGAACAATATTTCACCGGTGAAAAAATAAAAGTTTCTCCTGTCAGATTAATGTTATATAAAATAATTTTTTTAGAATGGTCTTTTTTTTTTAACATACTAATTAATAATGAAAACATTTAAGTAATTATACTAATTATTAATTAGTATGATTTCGAAGGATTTGTTTCGTAGAATTATACTACAGCAAAAAAATCAGGAATTTAAAATTAAAGAAACTACCCTTAGAGAAAAACTACCAGAAATAAAAAAATGGATTAAAAAAGACAATAGAATTATAATCATAACAGGTTTAAGACGTAGCGGAAAATCAACTCTTTTGAAACAAATTATGCATAATAACAATAATTTTATTTATGTCAATTTTGAAGATGAACGTTTTATTGATTTCAAGGCACAAAACTTTGAAAGATTAAATGAAGTTCTCATCGAAGTATACGGAGAAAAATCACTATATTTTTTTGATGAAATACAAAACATAGATAAATTTGAAACATTTGTAAGAAGACTTCAGGATCAAGATAAAAAAATCATCTTAACAGGATCAAATGCAACTATGCTTAGTAAAGAACTTGGGACCCATCTAACTGGAAGATACAAATCATTTAGTATGTACCCTTTTTCCTTTAGAGAGTTTCTTAATCACAAGAATATTGCTCTGGATAATACATCAATGTATCTAACAAAAAAAAAAGTCCAAATTATAAAACTATTTCGAGAATATCTTTCAAAAGGTGGAATGCCCGAATATCTTAAAAACGAAGATATCGATTATATAAGAACAACATATGAAAACATCATCTACAGAGATATTATTGTAAGATATGGCATAAAAAAACAAAAGATACTTAGAGAACTTGTAAACATTCTTGCAACAGATATCGCATCGAAAATAACATATAATTCGCTTAAAAACACACTGAATCTATCAAATGCAATTACGATCAAAGAATACATCTCCCATTTAGAGAATTCATATCTTTTCTTTGAATTGCCAAAATTTGATTATTCTTTGAAAAAACAGTTAAATACTCCAAAAAAAATCTATATTGTTGATCCCATGTTTCATATGCTTTGCGGAATGAATTATTCTAAAAATAAAGGAAGAATTCTCGAAAACATGGTTTTTATAGATTTGAAAAGAGCAGGTCATGAAATTTTTTATTATGAGAATAAAAACGAATGTGATTTTGTCATTAAAGATAAAAATAAGATAAAAAATGCAATTCAAGTTTGTTATATTCTACATAAAGATAATAAAAAAAGAGAAATAAACGGCCTACTAGAAGCAATGGACAAATTCAAATTAAAAAAAGGTATTTTATTAACCAGTGAACAAGAGGATGAACTAGCAATAAACAATAAAAAAATAACGGTTACACCTGTATGGAAATGGATGCTTAATAAGAAACCAGAAAAATAAAAAATATGTTTTTTTCTGTTAAAATCATTAAAATGATGTAGGGGAAGGGATTTGGACACCAGTTTAGTCATAAAAAATAACCTATAATTCTGCTGATAAAAATTGTCAAAACATTACTATATTATTATGCTATTCTATTTTTAAATAGAGAGGACATATGAGTATAAAATCAAAAATTTGGTCCTATAAATGGCGATTAGTGATAGGAACCGTTTTTTTTCTTATATATATTGGTGCATTTATTTACATTATAACTTTTAGGATATGGGAACGCCAATGGGCAACTGACTTAAGACTAATAGTTTTTCTTTTTATTGGTGCAATTTTTGGAGAAATCATAAATAAATCCAAAGGTATTATTCATTCTTTTTATGCATGGATATCAATTGGAATATATCAAGGCATTTTATTTTATCTAATATATTGGATTATTTGTTCTTTCATCATAAAGCAAAGTTTAGCCAATCAATTCTCATTAGGCCCGATTATTTTCACTATAATTACTACATTTGGTTTGACAATAATATGCTTTATACCAGCAAATATAGCCGGAGGAATTATTGCATTTATAGTCAGATACCTTATAAAACAAAAAAAATCTTATAACGATTAGCACAAAAAAGGTTTAAAAAAAGCATCGATTGAAAAGAAATCATTGTAAAAATATTAGTGCAGGGGAAGGGATTTGAACCCCCGAACCTCTACAGGAACAGATCTTGAGTCTGTCGCCGTTGACCTGGCTTGGCTACCCCTGCGCAAGATACGGGAAAATGATTAGAGTATAATAAAAGTTTATGTAAATATAAAATTAGTCTACATTATTTTTTGTGGTTTTCACAAGTTTTTCAAGTGTGTTATAGCATCGTATTGTATCATCTCTTGAAATTACCAGGCTTAACTCTTGTGGGGTTAGAGTTATATTAAAAATGTTAATGTTTTCCCATGCTAAAAATCTTAAAACATTGTATAATACACCAGGTGTAAATAAATAATCTTTCGAGTACATCAAAGAAATTACAACAAGTTCTTCAACAATTCTTAAAATATTATTTTTACCAAATGCATTTATTACATTTTCTATATTGCTTTTGTTTGTAATTATTCCAAGCTCATAGTTTCCCTGTACAATATTAAAGATTTTCCCTTGTTTAAATATCATTTTATTGTACAATTTTTGAGTTTTATTAAGTGCTTCTGGGCTTTCTTCGATTATAATTAGACAAACATCTGTCTTAAGCAAGGTTTCCCTAAAATAATTCAAAGAGGCTTTTTCTTTTCTTTTTTCTAATTTTTCTGAATATCTCCTGAGTGCCATAACTATTGCGTTATGTTTTACTTTTTTACCTAATTCTTTCTCAATTTCAGACTTTATGTTGTTTGCAATCTTATTATAAGAAACTATATTATGATTAATTGCTTCCTGCAAAAAAACCTGCTTGTTTAATATGTCTGAAACTACATGACTTATTGTTACCATAACAACACCTTAGCCATTTTTGTATTGACTGGTACAATTCATTATATATTGTTACATATTCATATAATTTTTTGTTATTATTATTACAGAATATAGATATACAAAACATTGTATACATTAAATTTGGGGTGAGATCAATAATATATCTCGAGGGTCTAGATCGGGTTTATATAATCCACTTTTTTTAATCACCTTCACCTAGACCCTTACTTCCTCCCTCCCTTTTTTTAAATATCTACAATATTTTACAAATTGTAACAAATCTCTATATTTTTTGTTATCATTATAACATAATATTTATATGTTAAAATTTTTATAAATTTAATGGTGAAGATGAAAAAAGAAGATATAAGATTACATATTTTAGGAAATCAAGCTAGTTTTATTTTTTATAATGCATTCTTTCCTTTATTTTTTAATTTTATATATTCAAATTTTTTCAGTCATATTAATAATATTCAAATAATAATATTTTTATATAAAGATAATTATAAATAAATGTGATATGCAATGAAACATTCAATCTGTTTGATAATAGTTGGAATTATGCTTTTCCAAATTTTTTTTTCAACTACTATAACTGCAGATGATAATTATAAATCCAAGGCTTTAACATCTTTTCAATATGGTAAAGGATATAGATACAATATCCAAGGATGGGTATATATTCACATTGAGGGTGAACCATATGAGCGTGGATATCAATATGGTTATCTTGCTTCCGCAGAAATAAGTGATATATTAAAAAGATGGATAAACCTAGAATATAATCAAATTAGGATTTTGAAATTTTTAAAATTTAAGAATTCGGAGAAACTATGGGACTACTTTATATTCAAAGCAAAAAATTGTTTTATAAAATATATACCTGCTGAAAATCTGGAAGAATTAAGAGGATTAACAGATGGATTAAAAGATAGAGAGGTGAAAATTTTTAACAAAATTGTTGAATTTGATGATATATTAACATTTCAATTCATACAGGATATCGAGTATAGCAGCTTCAGATATCCTTTAAAAAGGTTTCAACCCTTTCGTAGACTTTTTGTTAAAATTAAACAGTTCCTAACAATAGGATATAATGATTTTCATTCTGGGCACTGCAATGCATTTATTGCAACAGGTGATGCAACAAGCAATGGTGAAATTGTTGTATCTCATTCATCAATTTTTTCTAGGTATATAGCTGAAAGATGTAACATCATATTGGACGTTCAACCTTCTAAAGGAAATAGATTTTTAATGACATGTCCACCAGGTTCTTTATGGAGCCAAGAGGACTGGTACCAAAATGAAAAGGGGATAACTATTACAGAAACAGAACTATTTCCTCAAGGGTTTTGGAAAAAAAGAGGTACACCAAAAGGTGTTCGTTCGAGGACAGCAATTCAATATTCAGATACTATCGATGATGTAATAAAATATTTAATTAAAGGAAATAATGGCCTTATTCCAAATGAATGGTTGATTGGCGATACAAAAACAGGTGAGATTGCATCAATTCAACTTGCATTAATTAACAGACCAATTAAAAGGACATTTAATGGCTATTATTGGTCATGCAGCATTCCCCATGATACAGATGTATACGCTGAACTCTGGGGAATTCCAAGCTTTTTATTTAAAATTGCTTCCAGAAGATTACCACAATTATTTACAACTGAAACTGCAGAAAAATTAATGGAATTAGGAGAACAATATTATGGAAAAATAGATACAAACATTGCTAAAAAAATAATGTCAACTCCTCCAATATGTGAAAAGACTACAGATTGTAAAATAACAAGCTCTAAACTAATGGACAACATGGGATTGTTCGTATTTATGGGAAGACCTGATGGAGAGGAGTGGAATCCAACTGATGAGGAAAAAAAGATATTTAGGGATATTACAGAACTACCTGCTAGCGGATGGCTTGAAATTTATCCTCCACAATCTGAACCAATAGATATACAAACATCTGAAAATCTAAAAGCTGAAAAAAATAGCAAAGTCTTATGGAAATATGAGACAGAAAATGCAAAAAATATTGATTATTCTACTTCAGCAGTTTCTGATGAGTTGGTATATACTGCAATGTCGTCAGGCAGGATATTTACTTTAAGTACAAGTTCAGGTGTAATAAACTGGAAGGATAGACTTGATGAAAGAATAATTGAATCAGTAGATTTCAAAGATCTATTTTTTGTAGGAGGAGAGAATGGACTTTATGCATTTGATAAAAAAACAGGAAAGATATTATGGGAACAAATCGTTGGATATATATCCTGTAAACCTGTAATTGCATACAATCTAGTTATTGCTGGTTGTGATAATGGAAATATATATGCATTTGACGTTGACTCTGGAAAAATAAGTTGGACCCATAATTTTATTGATTCCACAACCTTATCTGAAGTATCTAAGGATACAATATACATTGGTTGTGGATGCTCATGCTATGCATTTGATATTAAAAATAGAGAAATTATTTGGGAATTTAAAACAAATGGAAAGATTTCAGCTTCTCCAAAGATAAATAAAAAAGATGTTTATGTAGGTTCATGGGATGGAAATCTATATGCACTTGACTCAAGAACTGGTAATCTGAAGTGGACCTTTAATTCGGGATGGGGAATTGTAACAACACCTGCTGTGTTTGAAAATTTACTTTTTGTTGCCTCAAATGATAATAATTTTTATGCAATAAACTCTAAAAATGGAAACCTTGAATGGGTTTTTAAATGCAAAGCAGCAATACATTCAGATCCTATTGTCTACGGGGATTATTTATTCTTTGGTTCTGACGATGGCAGGTTTTACGCACTTAAAAAAACAAACGGAAACCTAGAATGGAGTTTTACACCGGGGTATTTCATTAAGGATGATGCTTTTAACTATTTAACAACACCAATACTATCTGACCCATATGTGGAAGACGGAGCTGTTTATATTAGTGCAAAAGGGACAATATATGCCTTAGATGCACAAACATCTGAAAGTCCAAAAAGAATATCAAAGAGTTCTTTTGACAATTTATTTAAGATATTTATTATATTTGTGTTACTATTTATAATATCAACAGTAATTATGGTAAAATTAAGGAAAAAACATATGATGTGATTGGAGAACTAATACATGGCTAAACAAGAATTCTGGAATTCAAGGTTTGCATTTATAATGGCAGCAGTTGGTTCTGCTGTAGGACTTGGAAATGTGTGGAGATTTCCATATGTCTGTTATGATAACGGGGGCGGGGCATTTCTAATACCATTTTTTGTAGCAATTTTTACTGCAGGAATTCCACTTCTAATTCTTGAGTTTTCCATTGGGCACTGGGCTCGCGGAACACCTCCAAAAGCATTTAAAAAAGTAGGTGTAAAATATGAGTGGGCTGGCTGGCTTGCAGTTCTTATTCCCTTCATTGTAGCAATCTATTACGTTGTAATTATGGCTTGGTGCTTTTCCTATATGGTTTACTCAATTGATCTAAGATGGGGAATGCAAGCTGAAAGCTTCTTTTCAAGTTTTCTTGGTGATACCGGAAGTCCTCTTATTATTGGAGGAATCAGTTTACCTGTCTTTCTTGGCCTTATTGCGGTATGGTTTAGTATTTTTTTCATACTATACAAAGGCGTTGGGAGAATTGGAAAGGTTGTTGCCTTAACTGTTCCAATACCAACAATACTATTGATAATTCTAACTATAAGAGGTCTTACTCTGCCCGGCGCAATAGAAGGGATAAGCTACTATCTCACGCCTGATTTTTCAGCGCTTGGAGATGTAAACGTTTGGCTTGCAGCATATGCCCAGGTGTTTTTTTCATTTAGCCTTGCACAAGGTATAATGATTACCTATGCAAGTTTTCTAAAGAAAAAATCTGACCTTACAAACAATGCATTTATTGTTGCTCTTGCCGATGCAGGTACCTCGTTTCTTGCAGGTTTTGCAGTATTTAGTGTTGTGGGCTATCTTGCAATGACCCAGGGGATTGGAATTGGTGAACTTGGTACTCAAATTGCAGGACCAAATCTTACATTTATAACGTATCCAACTGCAATAGCTCTTCTTCCGTTTGCAGCAGCGTTCTTTGGTTCAATTTTCTTTATAGCTCTTCTTACCTTTGGAATTGATTCAGCGTTTTCAATGATTGAACCAATTGCTGCAAGTGCAAATTATAAATGGAAGATTACGAAGGCAAAGGCTACTGCAATCATGTGCACCCTAGGCTTTTTCTTAAGCTTGATTTTTGCTACAGGTGGAGGTTTATATCTACTTGAGATACTTGATCATTTTATAGCAAACTTTGGTCTTGTTACAATTGGGCTACTTGAGTGCTTGATTTTTGGTTGGTTATTTAAAATAAAAAGCTTGCGAGAACATGCAAATCAGACCTCTGATATATTACTTGGTAAGTGGTGGGATATATTGATAAAAATCGTGATACCAATAATTCTTGCAATATTACTAGTAGCAGCCATAGTAAATAATGTGATAAACAATCCCTATCCAGACTATCCAGCATGGCTAATAGTATTAATG
>Ga0209427_10009919_pt1 | contig 10592 bp, 8 predicted proteins | sample DeeMarSWOR136_30_FD_187465 | JGI IMG/M metagenome (GOLD analysis project Ga0209427, IMG submission 187465) | Marine sediment microbial communities from White Oak River estuary, North Carolina - WOR-1-36_30 (SPAdes) (version 2) | ecosystem: Environmental > Aquatic > Marine > Intertidal zone >...
GCATCAAGATGGATGCCGAGATGAAGGTGATGGCGAGCAGGTTCCACCCTGCAAAGTAGGAGGCGGTGGCATCGACGAAGTAGCCGAGGAGGAAGGGCAGGCAGAGGGCGCCGGCGGAGGCAAAGGTGTTTTGGAGACCCGATATTCTACCCGTGTTCTCAACCCCATACAGCTTGGGAAGGATGGCGAAACTGGGGCTGCGGAGGAGGTTAATGGCGCCCCCCATGGCGATGACCCAGAGGTACATGAGGACCTGCGACTTCAGTGCGATGAAGAGGTACGTGAAGACACTGAGAGCGCTGAAGGTGGTGAGGAGAACAAGGGGCTCCCCCACCCGATCGGAGATAACGCCACCAACGGGGTTGGTGATCATCCCGGCGAAGTTGAAGAGGGAGTAGACGGCTCCGGCCGTCACTAGATCTAGCCCGTACTCCTCCCGCAGAGTGAGGGGCAGCCAGGCAATGTAGGCGTAGTTGGCGCCTAAGCGCACGAACTGGACAGCGGCTATAAGCCAGAAGCTTCGCGTCCGAACGACATCGGTGAAGGCACTGCGGCGACCCATAGGGCTCTTCACGCCAGTCTTGTCCTTTAAGGTGCCCCAGATCGCTGCGACGGAGACGAGGCCTAGAAGGCCCGTCGCGGCCATCGTGCCCCGCCAGCCCAGTTGGAGGGAGCATGAGGGAAGGATCCAGGAGGCAGCAATCAGCCCCACGCTGCCTCCGATGCTGAGAAGCCCCAAGGCCGTTCCCCGCTGAGTCGACGTGAACCAGTCGGAGACGAGACGCACACAGGGGACGAAGACGCCGGCCCCGAGAAGCCCGGAGAGGAATCGTGCCAAGATCGCATGCCAGAAGCTGGACGCCACGCTGAAGACGAGAGTGGACGCGGCGGTGCCCAAGACGCTGAGGGCGATGACCCGCCGGCTTCCGACTCGGTCGGCGAGAAGTCCCCACGGCACCTGTCCGATTGTGTAGCCCACAAAGTAGGACGACATGAGGGCGCCACTCATCGTGTAGGTGAGGGCGAGATCCATCTTTATCAGCTCGAGGACGATGGAGTACGAGGAGTTTAAAAGATTCAGGAAGAAGAAGGCGAGGAAGCCGCCGACAAGGATCGAGGGGGCGCTGGTCAACGCGTTTGTCCCGGAGGTACTAGGTAACGGGCATCCCCCTCAGTCGGAGGCCATGGATCGACCTCGAATGAAGAGGGCTGAGGGGGGCGCCCGTAAATAAAGGTTATTGCCAGAGGACCAATCGATTCTCCACGGAAGCTGGGTTCTAAGTCGACGGCAATCGGCTTCATGTTCTCTGCACTCACGGGGTAGCCATCCAGATCAGGAGTAAGGATATCCGTTTGTGAGAGCCGAGGCGAGGTGGGTGTCAACGTCCTTACTGGGTTCAGCTTTGACCCGCCAACGGGAGAAGGTCGGAGACGCGGAGGATGCGGCCTTCTCGGCGAGCGTACCGATGGATGGGGTAGCCGAAGGCCTCCACCGTCCCATCGGGATAGACTTTGATGGCGGCGCCGGAAACAATGCCGTAGCCAACGGCGTCATCTCGGATGAGGCGCAGGGCGACTTGGAGTTCGTTCCAGTCGTCGTCTTCGCCGTGGGTATCGCATAGGATGGGCGCAAAGCCCAGGCATGGGAAAAGTGTTGCAGTGGAGTCGTCGGCGGGATTGCTCCAGTGAACCCACTGCTGTGCCAGCATGATGCTTCCCGCTGAAATTCCGAAAAAGGGAACGCCCCCTTCGAATAGCCGGCGTAAGAAAGGAACCATCTGTTTCTGGTGCAACACTCGCATTCCTTCAGACACGTCGCCCCCACTGACAAAGACGATGTCGGCAGAAGTCAAGAGGGTTTGAGCCGCCGCGAGGTCGGCGGTGCGGGTACACAGGAGAGCGTGGGTGACCACGCGCGCTCCCGCGTTCGTGAACCGTTGGGCGACACGCTGAAAAAAGGCGTCGTCGTCCCGGTTGGCCGCGCCAACGTACGCTATGACGGGGGCAGGGACGCCGCTTTCTGTAAAGACGGTTCGTAGTAGCTCTCGGAGGGTCGTTGGGGCACTCCGCTGGCCTCCCGCGAGGAGGTATAGAGGTTTTGATGCATGTCCTTCCATAGTCATTCCTTATTCGAGGGAAGTCGATTGCCCTTAGCATCGACGGAGGGAAGGGATAGACGGGTTGCACGGTGAAGCCAGAACGGCTCAGGGTGATCCACGATCATGTGCCTCACAGGGGCTTGCCGTATCCAGTGTTGGGAGCCTTTCGTGGATCCAGTAGGGCGTACACGTCGGTGGGAAAGAGGGTCTGGGCGACGCAGTACTTCCCCGAGGGCTCAGGGGTGATGGCGGATTCAAAGACGATGGTAAGGCGAGCTTCGCGTCCATAGAGTGCGTGGAGAGAGCGGCTGACTTCAGCTGTCAGCGTATCTCGGTCCGCGCGTTGACTCACCAAGTGCAAGCGATAGGCGTCGGGGGCCGTCTGAAGGAGTTGATACTCGTCAATGCCTACCAAGGCACTTACGGTGGTGTCCAGTTCGCGGAGCGTTACCGCTCGGCCAGTGCAGGTGAACGTGACGTTCTTGGTTCGACCTTCCATAGCGGCGAGGATCAACCCGGAGTCCCGGCCACAGGAGCAGGGCGCCGACTCGTCCACGCGAACCAGATCGCCGACGTCGAAGCGAAGGACGTAATACCAGGGGTTGTTGAAGGTTGAGACCAGAATTCGGCCCAAGGTCGGCCCACCATGTTCAGGGGTGAAGGGCTGAAAATCGACGTGGCAGAACTCACTGTTCTGATGGAAGTGCCCGACCTCACACTCCATAAATACGTAGCCGACTTCGGTGGTTCCATAAGAACTGACGAGGGGCGCCTTGAAGATTTGTTGGATCTGCTGGACGTGAAGAGCGAGGGGGTACTCGTACGTGAACACGATGAGGGAGGGCTGGTAGACTTCCCGATTGCACGACGCAGCATACCGGCATAGCCGGGCTAAATAAGAGGGATTGGCCTCCAGAACCGTTGGTTGAAACGCGTCCAGCTCTCGGATCATCCGGTCCATGAGGTGGGGCGTCCAGAAGAGGGGGGTGCTCTTTTCGTTGAGAAAGAGAAGGCGTGCCAGTCGCCGCTGCTCCAGGGAAAGCGCCGCGTCGTCAGAGGCGTAGCCCACATTCAATGCGCTGGTCAGAATCGCTTCTCGGTGATCGCCAGTGGCGATTGCGGCTGCATGGGCGTTGAGCAGCCATGACGCTCGTTCGGACGCGTCCCACCACTGCTGGTTCCAGACGTTCGTCACGGAGTCATCCGTGGTGCCGCTGGTCGTCACCAGCCCGACTTCGCCGCTGGCCAAGCCCTGGGCAAGATCGCGGTCGCGCGGCACAAAGTCCTGCAGCGCGTGCTCACGAAGATCCTGCTTCGTCAACACGGGCATCGCCGCGTAACGCGACCCCGGGGAGTGGCCTCGACCGGGATCATACGGCTGCCACCGTCGATAGAAAGCCACGTCACGGAGAGCCCGTTCTAACAAGGCTACGGAGCGATCATCGTAGGCTGAGGAGAACAGGCTGTCGCATCGAAGAAGAGAAGAGGGATCGTGGCGTCCATATGGGCGGGGCATCCCGTAGGAAGGAGGGGAGCCGTTGACGTCCAATCGTTTCGGAGCTGACATGGAAATGCGTCCTCTCGAGAAGAACGTGTTCCACACAGCGGATGACGTGTCCGCTGGGAAAGGGATCCTCGGATCCCACGATCTTGCTCGTAAAAGCTTTTTCTTCACGCATATTAATTTTTCGAGGGGGCTCTAGCAGAGGACGCGTCGTGACGCGAACGAGGAGCGGTTGAGTGAGCAGAGTAGCCAAGACGCTACATTGGTCTCATCAGGGAGAGAAGAGCCTGAACCGTGGCCCTCCAAGATACCGGCGGGGAGAGGAACCGATAAGTAAATTACTTACCTGATGTCAACATTACGGACTCAAGGGCCATGAAGCTGGAGATAGTGAACGCGAAGGAGGCCCCGGTGTCCGAGGAAGATGTCGAAGCCATCGTCACGATTGAATGCCACCCCAAAGTTCAAAAGTGGGTGTATGAATACGCGTACAAGGATCTTCAACAAGAGCGGGATGAGTATCACGCCTTTTTTTGCACGCTGCCGGAGAGTCGGGAGGTAGAAGTTCTCATCGCGAAACACGGGAGCAAGGTCGTTGGCTTTTTGGCGTTGTGGAGGCGCGGAGCATTCATGGATCACGTGGCAACGATCGGCGTCAGCGTCCACCCCGCGTATTGGGGAAAGGGCGTTGCGACAGAACTCATTTACGCCGCAGTCGAGTTGGCGAAAGACAAAGGCCTGCGACGGCTGGAGGCCGAGACCCTCGCCGCGAACACCGCCATGAGGCGCGTAGTGGAAAGAGCGGGATTCACCCTTGAATGCGTCCGAAAGAACCGCGTGTTGAAAGATGGAGTATACCATGATGAAGCCGCGTACGTGTTGTCGTTAGAGACCACGGGTGAAGGAGAAGACGTAGGTTAATGGATGAAGAGTGGAAGCAAATTATCGCGCAGAGTATAACGAAACCAGAACAGGTTCGCCAGAAGTTTCATGTGGACGTTGAGGACCTGAAGGCCGTTGTGGCCAAATACCCGATGCGGATCTCGAAGTACTACTTCGACCTCATCGAGGAAGTCGACGATCCCATTTGGAGGCAATGCGTTCCCAGCGCCCTCGAGCTGCAGGATCCCTTTGGGTATGACGACCCGTTAAACGAGGAGGGGCAGAGCCCGATCCCGGGGCTGGTCCACCGGTACCCGGATCGCGTGTTGATGTGCGTCTCCAACAGCTGCGCCGCGTACTGTCGATTCTGCACCCGGAAGCGGAAGGTCGGTAACCCCGTCGTCACCTATTCCCAGGAGCGGCTCGTGGAGCAGATCCGGTACATTGCGAAGACTCCGGTCATCCGCGATGTCCTCCTGTCTGGTGGAGACCCCTTCCTGCTATCGGATGAGCGGATCGAGTTCCTCCTGCAAAAGTTGCGGGCGATCCCGCACGTGGAGATCCTCCGCATCGGGTCGCGGATCCCCTGCACTCTCCCCCAACGCATCACACCGAAGCTGTGTAGCATCCTGCGGCAGTACCACCCCCTCTTCGTGAACGTGCACTTCAACCATCCCCGCGAGATAACCGAGGCCAGCGCCCACGCGTGCGGCCTCCTCGCGGACGCCGGAATCCCCCTCGGGAGCCAGACGGTCCTCCTCCACGGGGTGAATGACGACCCCACCGTGATGAAGGCCCTCGTCCAGAAGCTGCTGATAATCCGGGTGAAACCCTACTACCTCTACCAGATGGACCTCGTCCGCGGCACCTACCACTTCCGAACCTCCGTGGAGACCGGCCTCCGCATCTTAGAGGCCCTCATCGGGCACACCTCAGGGCTCGCCGTGCCCCACTATGTCATTGACTCGCCGGGCGGCGGCGGCAAGATACCGATTCAACCCAACTACATTCAAAGCTTCGACGAGCACAAAATTGTCCTCCGGAACTATGAAGGAAAGACCTACACGTACCCCCAGACCCCCTTGGTGCCGCTCCTTCGACCACAGGTGGCGTCGTGACCGGGGAGACGCATGGCCCTCACCGTCGGCTTGACCTACAATCTGAAGCGGGAAGCCCGAGCCGAGGACGGCGTGCCCCCCGATTTTTATGCGGAATTCGATGACGCGGAAACGGTGGACGCCATTGCCGCTGCCCTGACGAAGGGCGGCTGTGCGGTGACTCCCATTGAGGCCGATGAAGACGCGTACCACCGGCTCCGGCAGTTGAACCCCCACATCGTCTTCAACTTTGCTGAGGGGTTGCGGGGTGAAAGCCGCGAATCCCACGTGCCGACCATGCTGGAGATGCTGGGGATCCCGTACACGGGATCGGGGCCTCTCACCCTCGCCATCGCCTTGAATAAAGGCATGACCCACCGCGTGCTCACCGCCAGCGGCATTCCCTGCCCGACCTTCCAAGTTTTTCCAACAACGGATGCGGAGACAGATGTATCCCTACGGTTCCCCGCGGTGGTGAAGCCCCTGGCGGAAGGCTCCAGCAAGGGGGTTCGCGACGGCTCCCTGGTGCGGGACGAGTCGAGCCTTCGACGGCAGGTGGCGTGGGTCATTGAGACCTATCAGCAGCCCGCGATCGTTGAGGAGTTCCTCCCTGGACGCGAGTTCACCGTTGGCTTACTCGGCAACGCGGAGCCGACGACATTACCGATCGTGGAGATCCTGTTTGACCGTCTCCCTGACGGCGCCAATCCCCTGTACTCCTATGAGGCGAAGTGGGTCTGGGATGTCCCGGAGCACCCCGTGGACCTCTTCCAGTGTCCCGCCGCCATCCCGAAGGCTCTGGAGAGATCGGTGCAGCAGGTCGCGGTGGCCGCGTTCAAAGCGCTTCACTGTCGAGACATGTGCCGCATCGATATCCGCCTCGATGCGACGCAGAGGCCCCGGATCATCGACGTGAATCCCTTACCGGGCTTGATCCCGAATCCCGACGCCCACTCCTGCCTCCCCGAGGCCGCACGAGCCGCCGGCTACACCTACGATCAGTTGATCTGCACCATCCTCGGGCACGCCCTGACACGCCACAAAATCTCCCACCGCTTCGAGATTTCGCTGAGGCCCCGTCACTAACGCGTTCCGTCCCCCCAGGAAGCACGGCTGCGGCGGTTACCGGTGGGACGTGGGGGGTGAGGTAGCTTCGATGTCACCTCGCTGCTGGGATGATACGGCAGAGGCAGCGAATTATTGAGGAACGTGGCGTCGTTCGAGGGCGAAGCCGATGAGGCGGTCGATGAACGCCGCATAGGAGATGCCGGCCGCCGTCAAGGAGCGTGCGTAGCCGGCGTCGGGGGCGAGGTCGGGGTTGGGATTGACTTCGAGAACGTAGGGCACCCCGTCCTTCAAGCGGATGTCCATGCGGGCGTAGTCTCGGCAGCCCAAGGCCTGGAATGCCGCCTGGGCCCACGACGCGACGAGGGCCCGCGTGGAGGGGGGGAGGTCGGCGGGACACGTGGGGACCGTCTGCCGGTACTCATCGCTCTCGCGAAGCCACTTGGCGGCGTAATCCACGATCTTCGGTTCCTCCGGCGAGGTGAAGACGATCTCAGAGAGGGGAAGCACGGTGGGGCGGGGATAGCCCAGCAGGGCCACGTTGAGTTCTCGACCCGCGATGTAGCGCTCCACCAGTGCAGGCTGCTGATAGCGGGTTAAGATATACTCCACGCGGTGCTTGAGCGCCGCCGCGTCTTGGACGAAGCAGGCTTTCGTGATGCCCACGCTCCCATCCTCGCGCACAGGCTTCACAAAGAGGGGAAACGTCAAGCCCCCCGCCCACTCGTCGATGCGACACAGAAGCTGGTAGTCGGGGGTAGGGATGCCGTTCGCGCGGAGGACCGCTTTGGCCAGGCCTTTGTGTTGACAGAGGCCCAACGCTAGAGGCGGGGACCCCGTGTAGGGCACCCGTAGGAGCTCCAGAAGCGAGGGCACATTCATCTCGAAGCGGCTGTCGCCGAACGCCCCTTCACAGAGGTTGATGACGACGTCCGGCGTGGACGCCTTCAACTCCGTCACCAGGCCTTCAATGTCCTCCGTGAGGGGAAACCGGTGATGCGGAAGACCCAAGTGATCCAAGGCGTCCTCCACAGCGTCCACCTGCTCCTCGACTTCGCGTTCGGCCACGTAGTCCATTGCCTCGCCCCGCGGCGGCGGAGTCGGGAGATTGTAGAGCACGCCCACTGTCAGGTCGGTCAGCCGGGGGACGCCTTGATCGTCCATCACGCAGTCCCTTCCCCTACGCGATAGCGTCGACGTCGGCTAATAAACCAATCCACCCATTGGAAGGCCTCACGAGGAGCCCCAAATACGTGGGGGAACGTTGCTCCACGCCCGAGGAGGGACGGGGCGGGTTTCCCCGTCTCGGGCTCGCGCAGGTTCGAAGGCGCGGGTCACTCAAGTTTCTGTTGGAGCCCGCGGGTCAAGAGGAGGCTGCCGCCGACCGGGACGATGGAGGCGAGGAACAGCAGTTCATAAGGGAGAGATTCCACGATGATGCCGCCGAGCACGGGCAGGATCGAGGTCACGATGTAGAGGGCGTTCATCGTGCCCAAGAGAACCGGTCGATGCTGGCGATCGGCGATCCCTAGCACATAGTTGTTGAAGCCGAGGAAGATGCCGCTGATCGAGGCGCCGTACAGGAAGAACAGGACGGCGAGCAGCCCGGTCGTCCCCTGAGGGTATGTGGCGTGCGTCGCGCCGGCGACCAGCGCTAGAAGCAGCGAGAGGAACATCATGCTGCCTGCACTTTGGAGGAGGCGTTTATTCTGTGTGCGGTTGCACAGGTACGCCCAAGGGTAACTGGCCACCAGGCGACCCGCCATCTGGTAGACGAGGAAGTAGCCGATCAGGCGGTCGTCCATGCCCAGTCGGGTGACCGCGAACAGGGAGAAGAAGGGGGTGGCGATGCTGTAGCCGCTGAGGAGGAGCTGAATCAGGATGAGGCGTCGAATCGTCGCGTCCTCCCGGATGAGACGGGGAATCCCTTTGATCTGGTCGAAGAGGCTCTGGGCGTCTCTGGTGGGCGCGTCAGGAACCTCGCGTAAGAGGAGGAGGAAGACGAGGCCCCCCAGCATCAAGATCGCTTCCACGAGGACGAGCATGCCGTAGTTGCGGGGGAACGCGAGGCCGGGGGCGGCGAGCAGAACCGTCACGAGGAAGCCGCTGACGATCGTCCCCACGGCGCCGAGGCCTTGGCTGAGGCCGAAAAAGGTGCCGCGTCTGGTGGGCGGAATCGACTTGACGACGAATTCGAGCCACGGCACCACCGTGAATCCATCGAAGAGGGGAAAGAGGGCGAAGGAGACGAAGAAGGCGAGGACGACGAGGGCGAGATCCTCCGTGGCAAACGTGACGAGGATCGCCACGAGCAGGCAGGCCCGGCCCAGCAGCGTCCATTTGGTGAAGATGGCCTTCTTAGAGGGCTTGCCCCCGATATTGACGCTGAGGAGCTGGGGCACGAAGAAGGCGGCGACGCGAAGCATCTGGAAGACGCCGGCTAGGAGCGTGGAGCCGGTGGCCTTCACCATGAAGACGGAGAGGATCGTTACATCAGACAAGGAGACCGCGGTCATGAAGAAGGTGCTGTCGAGGGTCAACAGGAGGGCGTTGCGTCGCCACTGCGGAAACCCGTCCTCGCCCCCGGCGTCAGCGCTCACCGAACCTCACACCTCCGTCAGCCTGTCGTCGTGTGCCCACTCAACGCACGACCTAGCTCTTTAAGGTTCTCGTCGAGGGTCTGGGCTCACGATCGACCGCCAGCGCAGGCGATCTCAAGAACCCTGTACGCCAGAGGCCGAGCAGCCACCGAGAAGAGGGGAGTTGGTGACGCCCCCAGAAGCGTGTTCGCGATGACCGCGAGTCGGACGCTCAAGGGCGCCACGACGGATCGCTGGGGTGGAGGCCAGGGCACTGTCACGGCTGCTAGTAAGGGCGAGCACGTGGCCCTAGGATCTGCATCGCGTTCGCTCCGCCCTATGGCCCGTGCACGTCGAGGACGATGGCCCCGACGTACGCGACGCCGAAGGTGAGCCAGTACTCGAGGTTCTCGCTGATGTAGCGGATGGTGGCTTGGGCGCCTTCGATGGTGACTTGGGCGACGAGGATGGTCTCGGGCGTGAAGCGGAAGCCCCACTTGTTCGCGTAGCGCTGCACGACGCCGCCCACCCACATCCGGCTTCCATTCGCGTGTAAGGCAACCAGTTGGTGCCACACCGCGTCCCTCGTCGGTTCCACGGCGAGCAGCGTGCCCTCCACGTCTTGCAGGACGGCCCAGCGGTCCGTGTCGTGTCGGGTTGCCGACGAGTACTCTAGGTGGGTCCAGACGAGGACGATTGTGGCGGCCACCACCACGACGAGGAGGAGGGCCGCGAGCACCGGCTTGGTCTTCATGGTATCGACGGAGGCGCCAGGCGTTTATAAGAGTAATCTTTAGGCCAGAGGGACGCCGGGGGGGAGGACAAGGCGAGGGGCGGGGCGTCACATAAGTTCTTAAAGTAGCAGCCGCCTTGTGTCACCGCATGCCGATCCAGACGTACAATAACACGGTCTTCTATGGCCTCTGTGTGGTGACGTTGCTCCTTCGGATCGAGTGGAGCATCAGCACGAGCATGCTGCCCCTGTACATCCACGATCTGGGGGGGTCGCCCCTGGAGGTGGGGTTGGTCTTCAGCGTCTTCGCGGGGATCAGTATTTTCTCCAACACCTTGTGGGGCGCCGCGTCTGACCGGGTGGGGAGGCGGAAGGTGTTTATCGTGGGGGGGATGGCGGCCATCGTCCCCATCTTCGTGCTCATGGCCTTCCAGACGGATAGGCTCGGCCTCATCCTCTTACGGGGCAGCACCGCGGTCTTCAAAGGCGCGGTTGTGCCCGCGGCCTGGGCGTTGGTGGCGGATTTGTCGCCGTCGGATCGCGTGGGTGTGAACCTGGGTGTGTTCAGCGCTTTGGAGACGGCGGGCTTTGCCGTTGGGCCCATCCTCGGCGGCCTGGTCTCGGACGCCTGGG
>Ga0209427_10009920_pt1 | contig 10592 bp, 9 predicted proteins | sample DeeMarSWOR136_30_FD_187465 | JGI IMG/M metagenome (GOLD analysis project Ga0209427, IMG submission 187465) | Marine sediment microbial communities from White Oak River estuary, North Carolina - WOR-1-36_30 (SPAdes) (version 2) | ecosystem: Environmental > Aquatic > Marine > Intertidal zone >...
ACTTTTTTGATAATATTTCAATGCTCCGGGATAATCGCCTTGAGCATAATGAATTGAAGCAATATTATTGTAAGTTGCTGCAAGACCGGCGGTATCGCCGATCTTTTCCTTAATCTCTTTACTTTTTTGATAATATTTCAATGCTCCGGGATAATCGCCCCTGCTTTTATAGAAAAGACCAAGACCATTATACATCAAACCTTCACCTTTATCATCATCCAATTCTTTACACGCTTCCGCACCTATTTTAAACCATCTTTCCGCTTCATTAAGTTTTCTATAATATAACATTGATTTCAACGCTTTCACATATTTTGAAATCAACTCATTTTTTGAATTTTCAATCGCCCACTCAAGCCCTGCTTTTATATTATCCAGGTCAGGATCAACTTCTTTCCATTTGAGGATGTTATCTTTATTGTAATCCCCTGCTTTTTTTAAATAATAATTGCTGTGCCTTCTTTTAAGTTTTTCAACATCAACACCGGAATCCTTTAATTTCCCCGATGCAAACGCCCTGATTATCGGCAGCTGCTTCCATCTTGTTTTTTCACCATCACCTGTGCAGTAAAACAGATCATGCCTTTCTATTTCCTCCATTGCATCCTGCCAGTTTTCCATTCCGATAATTTCATTTATCGCATTCCTGTTTGCACCGCCGAAATCTCCTCCTGCAAATACGGACATCACTGCAAAGAGTTTTTTTGCATTTTTGCCAAGCAAACGGTAGGAGAGACCCAGTGAAGTGTAGTAATTTTTAAGCCGGTCGGAAACATTCAGCCGCTCGCTTTTCAGTAGTTTGATTTCCTCCCGGAGTTTCCTGTAAAGTTCAGGCAAACTGAGATGTTTGACTTTCAGGAGAGGTGCTGAGAGTTCAATTGCAAGAGGAATGCCGCCTAAGAATGTGCAAATGTTATCAATAATTTCGTATGTCTTATGTTTTTTATCATATTTCCAGCCCTTTCTTTCTGCTATTTCAATAAACAATTCTCTTGCATCCTGCGGATAAAGCCCTTCCAGCAGCAGGTTTGTTTCTCCCCGGAAACCTAATTCGTTTCTCCTGCTTGTGATTAAAATATTGGTTTTACCGGGAATGTTTGATAAAAAATTGATAAGTTGTTTTGCACTTTCATCTTTCGTTTCATATCTCTCCATAACGGTTTCAAAGTTGTCAACGATAAGCAGGCACCGATTCTGCTTCAGGTGATTGTGAATTTTATTAAAATTAATTTGCTCTTCGCTAAACAAAACTTTTGCAAGCATTCTCAAAAGCCCGTCAGGACTAACATCCTCCTCGGTCATGTGCCAGATAATTCCGCCCCTGAAATATCCTTTCTCGTGCTGCCAGTTTGCAACTTCTCTTACAAGAGAAGTCTTTCCGACTCCCGGGGGACCGTTAAGATTAATTATGTGGTAATTTTCTAAATTATCATTCAGGGAAACCATCTTTTCTTCCCTCCCGATGAATAGTTCTCCTTTAACTCTCTGCGGGATGTTTTCAGGGGTTTTCAGGGGATCAATTTCGGCATAAGTACCTTTTGTGCCATCTGAAATAAGTGTTTTATTTTCCTTCAGTTTCAATAAAAACCGTTTGGAGAAATAAGGTTCTTCCATGATTCTGCATCGTATCCTATTTTTACATGCTTCATCACCAACTTTCTTATCAGAGGCAACAGCAATCTTCCCCTGGTTAAAAGCATAATTTATATCTTTTCCGCAGGCAATTGCATTGTAGAACTGTTTATTAAATTGAAGTGCTGCACGAGCATTTATACTGTGTTTGTGAGAAACAGCAACAACCGCATTTACTTCATCTTTAAGTTTTTCAGCAACAACATCCGGGTAAGAATGGCAGGCAATAAAAGAGATTAATTCTATTTTACTTCCATTGAGCATATCAACAAAATGCCTGCTGGAAACTCCATGAGCCTGCCCGTCTTTCTCTTCAAAAATTAAATCTCCTTTCACGGTTCCGTGACCTATAAAATGCAGGATATTATAACCCTTGTGCACTTCAGACATGAAAGCATCAACTGTGGCATGCGGGAGATAATGAACTTCTATAGCACCTTTGCTGTTTGAAAATGCTTTTTGTAGATTCTCTCTGTCCTTTTTTATATTAACCTGCCTGACACCAAAAAGCGGCATGGAGGAAACAACCAGTACTTTTAATATATTTTCTGTTTTATCCATCTCAATAATTTATTAATTTTAAATGAATTTTAATAATAATCATGGAAAAGGAAATATCCGAAAAGGAACTTGAAAAACTGGATAAAGAAACGGAATTGGATGAGGAATGGCTTTCCGAGCATTTCGACGAACTGGCAAGAGAGCATCCCGGAGAACATGCAGCAGTCATTGACCAAAAACCTGTTGCTTTTGGCAGGGACTTTAGTGAAGCATACAACAAAGCAAAAAGGAAATTCCCTGACAGGGCACCTCTTATGACATATATTCCGAAAAAGGGAGATGAACTGCTTTTAGTATAAGATAACCTCACTATAGTTCGGATATTTACTCGTATAACTCGTAAATGGCAACAAAAACAATAAAATATTCAAGGACAATTAATGGAGATTTTGCTGTAGTTCCTGTATTCTTTATAAAACCAAAACTTGTTCGTGTACGATGTCTTGTTGATAATGGTGCCTCATACTCGGTATTTAAGTCAAATGTTGCAGACGACCTGGGCATCAATATTTATAAAGGAGAACCAAACCCGATCATGGTTGGAAACGGGCAAAAGATAATTATTTATATCCACAAACTTGACATACGACTCTGCGGAAAGACAATAAGAAATGCTGAAATTGGTTTTTCCAATGAACTTAACACCGGCTTTAACATCCTCGGCAGAAAATCAATTTTTGATAAATTTGAAATCTGCTTCAATGATAAAGATAAAATTGTTAAGTTTCACTCCTGATTTTTATTGAAATTATTATTCTTAATTCTGATTAATTCTAATTAAATTTATGCGTAATCCAGATTTAAATAAAGTTCTCATCATAGGTTCCGGTCCGATACAGATAGGACAGGCAGCGGAATTTGACTACAGCGGCAGCCAGGCATGCCTTTCGCTCAGGGAAGAAGGAATAACAACCGTTCTTGTAAATTCAAATCCCGCGACAATCATGACAGACACTGATATTGCAGATATTGTCTATATTGAACCATTAACGCCTGAAATTATATCTAAAATTATTGAAAAGGAAAAACCCGACGGGGTTCTCCCGACGATGGGCGGGCAGACGGGACTGAACTTGGCAGCAGAAGTGGCTGACTTAGGCACATACCAAAAAAATAATGTTAAAATTTTAGGCACGGGAATTGAAACCATAAAAACCGCAGAAGACCGGGATTTGTTTGCAAAATTAATGAATAATTTAGGGGAGCCGATTCCGGCAAGCTGCGCGGTTAATACGGTTTCCGGTGCAGTTGAATTTGCAGAAAAAATTAATTATCCTGTAATAGTTCGTCCCGCATATACGCTCGGCGGGAGCGGCGGCGGGATTGCCCGTGATGTTTCCGAGTTAAAGGTGATTGCTTCTCACGGTCTCCAGCTGAGCAGGATTCACCAGGTTTTAGTTGAGCAGTGCGTTCTCGGCTGGTACGAGTTTGAATACGAGGTTATGCGCGATAGTGCGGATAATTGCATCACTGTTTGTAATATGGAAAATATTGACCCGATGGGAATTCACACGGGAGAAAGCATTGTTGTTGCACCTGCACAGACATTAAGCGACTGCGACCACCAGAAACTACGGAGTGCGTCACTTAAAATCATCAGGGCATTAGGAATTTGCGGCGGGTGCAATGTTCAATTTGCAGTGCATCCCGAAACAGCAGAATACATTGTAATTGAAGTAAATCCCAGGGTTTCCCGGTCTTCTGCACTTGCATCAAAAGCAACAGGTTACCCGATTGCAAGGGTCGCTGCAAAAATTGCCATCGGGAGAACACTTGACGAGATCCCAAATGCGATAACCGGAAACACCGTAGCATCCTATGAGCCGGCGCTTGATTATGTTGTTGTTAAAATCCCGAGATGGCCGTTTGACAAATTCAGGGATGCCGATTCAACAATCGGTGTCCAGATGAAATCAACGGGTGAAGTAATGGCAATAGGAAGAACAATTGAAGAAGCACTGCAAAAAGCTGTTCGCTCCCTTGATATTGGGAAACCGTGGCTTTCCGGAACCGGCTGTAATGATGTCGTGAAAATTAAAAATAAATTAAAAATTCCGACAGATGAGCGGCTTTATTATATGGTTGATGCTCTGAATGCGGGAATTGCGGTTGATGAAATTTCCGGAATTACCGGGATCAATAAATTTTTTATTTATAAAATTAAGAATATTGTTGATGCCGGAATTTGAAAATATAAATTTAAGGTGCTTAAAAAAGATAATTTTCAAAAAATATTTTTTATTGTAAATCTATATAGTTTATAATACAGTAAAATGCAATAAAATGGAATGTGTAATTGAAAAAATAAAATCTAACCGGGAAGTGGTAATACCCTGGTCTTTAATAGATGCCATCGGGATGAGAACCGGTGAGGATGTCAGGATGGAAGTTATAGATAAAAAATTAATCATAACTCGTAAAAGCGATCCGATAAAAAACATAAAAGGTCTGATTAAACTGGATAAGGAAATTACCAGGCGAGTAATACACTCCCCGGAGTTTGAACCGATATGAATCAATGTATCAATATAACGATGAATTTGAATGACTTAATATCAGGCAGGGTTTTTGTAGATGCGAATATATTTCTGGCTGAGATTTTAGATGAAGATACTGCTGATGTGTGTGCAAATTTCCTGCAAAGAATATCCTCCGGTGAACTGGCGGGCAGCACTTCGTTAATAGTTTTGAATGAGGTCTTTCACAGGACATTAATTGCCGATGCAATAGCAAATTATAATATCAAGGGAGAACTGGCTGTTAATTATTTAAAGAGGAAACCAGAGAAATTAAAGAAGTTAACAAATGCTCATACTGCAATTGAAAACATTCTCCTTATTCCAAATCTTGAAGTTATCGGTTCCGATACGAATAGTTTTAAGAATGCATTGAAGATTTCAATGAAGTACGGATTATTGAGCAGCGATGCATGGCATGTTTCTTTAATGCTCTCAAACAACATAGACAACATAGCAACATCAGACCCTGATTTCCGGAGAGTTGATAAAATCAATGTATGGAAGCCGTAAAACTAATCAAATTTAAAATTTTAACGGGAATTTTTAACAAGGTACATAATGATTTTACGCTTCTTCCTCAATCGTAATATTATTTATTATAACATCTTCTACGGGCCAGTTTCCATATTGTTGGTGCCTGGTTGTTGTTTCAACAGAAGCGATTGACCTTACAATATCCATTCCTTCAATAACCTGACCGAAAACCGCATACTGCCCGTCAAGAAAATGCTGCGGACCGTCACATATATAAAATTGACTTGTAGCACTGTCAGGATCACTTGTTCTTGCCATAGCAACAGCACCGTCATCGTGAATTAAATCAGGGTGGATTTCAAGATTTATTGCCCCGTAGGGGCTTTGCTTTTGTGTTCCGTCAGGATAGAAACCGCCGCCCTGAATAACACTCGTCTCGGGCGCGGAAGCATCTAAATTAGCAACCCTGTGAAAAACCAGCCCCGGGTAAAAACCGTCATTTGCAAGTTTGATAAAGTTTTCGGTAGTTTTCGGAACTTCAACGGTATATAATTTAAATTTAATTATTCCTTTATTTGTTTTCAGAATTGCTATTTTCATTTTTTCTTCCTGTTTCGGGGTTTCTTCTTCTTTCTCCTGCTCTTTCTCCTCTTCTTTCTCCTGCTCTTTCATTTTCGCTTCCTCTTCTAACTTTTTAATTGCTTCTTCGTCCATTTCAACGGCTGAGCCGAAACCTAAAATTGTTTGCCGCGTGCTTCCGTCAGGCATTCCCATTGTTTGTATTGTTGCCCCGATTTCAACTTTTATTTTGTCCCCGATCTTTGTTCCCGGCTTTAAGATTGCAGTATAATTTTCATTTATATAATTTCCGGGTCTGTCCTGCAGCGGTGTCACCATACCGCTTATCAGTATAAGTTTTGGAAGAGAAACAAACCCTGCCTTTTCTATTTTAATATCTTTGATTTCTGCATCTTCAAGCACGCCTTTTACCAGTTCCATATCCGAATCTCTTGCAATCTTAAAAGATAATTCACCTTCAATGAGTTCATAAATTTCATCATCCCCGATGATTGACTTTATCTCTTCAAGAGAATTATTAAAAATTATTTCCGTTTTCCCGGTTTCAATTTCTATACTTTCTATGCCTTCTGCTGCTTCATATAATTTATTTTCCATTTCAGTAGTTATTGCATAATCAATTATAAATTTATTATCAATTAATTTTAATCCCTCTTCTTTTTCCATGATTCTTTCTTTAATTGCCTCAGGCAGCACTGACCAGGGAGATATTTGCTTTCCGTCAACGAAAATTGCAGGTGTCCCGCCGGCACCCCTGCTTGATGCTTCATCCATATCTCTTTTAACAATCGCTTCTTTCTCCCCGGAATCCAGGCATTCGTTGAATTTCTCCATATCCAATGCAAGTTCTTCGGCATATTTTGTTAAATTGTCTCCTGCAAGTGCGTTCTGGTTTTCAAATAATTTATCATGATATTCCCGGAACTTTCCCTGGTCGCGGGCGCATTCACTTGCTTCAGCCGGCTTTTGGGCACCCTCGTGGAATGCAAAGTGTTTGAAATTAACAACGATTTTATCAGGGTAATCCTCTTCCACTTTATGTACCACAGGTACCGCCATTGCACAGGCAGGGCAGTCAAACTGCGAATATTCATCTATTATTATTTTTTCATCCGTCCTTTTCCCGGGAATATTCAAAATATTTTTAATAATTGTTTTCCCGGAATTTATATAAGATTCGGTTTCATTTTCCGTTATATTTGTCATGTTTAATGTGATTGTCGTATTTCCTTTACCTGTAATTTCAGCCCTTACCCCGTCAAGGTTATTTAATTCATCAATAATTGAATCTGCGGCAGAATCAATTGAAATTTTCGGCGGCGTATAACTTATTCCTGACGCATTGACTTTATCTTTAAATGATTTTAAATTAAAAGACGAATTAATTTTTCCTGAAAAATCCGCACCCGCGATATTTACAACAATTGCATCTATTCCGGTGTCTCCCGACTGTATTTTGTAACCGTCAACCGCGACAACCCCTGCAACCTGGTCGTCCTTTTTCTTTATAAGTACATTTCCTGCATTCGCAATAAAAATATCACCCACATCAAGTTCCTGTTCCGATAAAATATAAATTTCATTCATGTTACCGGGTGCAACATCTGTTGTGAATTTACCGAAATACCCGTTATAAAATTTATATTTCCCGAGGTAATAGCCAACCGAATCATTGATATTTTCAGTTGCATTCTGTTTTGTCGTGACCCTGAATTTAAATACAAGATTATTTCCCCAGAGTTCACCGCTTATTTCTTCCACCCCTTCAATTGTAGCGTTCATAATGTCATCAATCGTTGCACTGCCAAAAACCATTGCAACAACCTCTGATGTATCCCTTGTGATATTCAATGCGACAGCTTCTGTGGTGTTTCCGAATGCGGGAACTCCTTCATAAGTGTTATTCCTGATTTCTTTTATAAATTCACTTTCATCATCCTGAAGATTTACGGGAGTGTTTGTATATGTAAAGAAAACAAAAGAACCTCCCCCGAATGCGATAATTACGGCAAGTATCAGGACCTTTCTCGGGATTCCCATAATTTTATCTTCATCTTTTTCCTCTTCTGCTTGAGATAGTTTTTTGCTTCGTTTTCCCATGTAACAAATTAGATTTTATAGTAAAAATTAATTTATATTAACCTTTGCACCTTTAATGTCCATTGTTGCGGATGCCTCTATTTTTGCAGTTCCCCCTGATTTGATTTCAAGTGAGGATTCCGCGTCCAAAACTATTTTTTTACCCTGGAGATAAACGGTTCCCCCGCGGACGCCGACCGTTCCTTTATCCGAATTTATCTCAATGTCTCCTACTTCCGATTTAACCCACAGCGTGTCCTCCTGGAGCCACACACTCACCTTGTTTTCCTCAGGTTTTTCTTTACCGCCGATTGAAATAGAAGCCATGCTTTTCCCGGTTACATGTGCCTCGTTTTCTGCATGCACCGAAATTATTTTATCTTTTGATTCAATTTCTATATTTCCGTCGCCGCTCATTATCATCTTTGACTTCCCGGCATACACCTGCACCCCGTTTTCATTGATTTCCACACTCACGCCGCCGGGGAATTTAATATAAATTTTCCCCGGGTTACCGGAGTCGGGAGGAACATAAATCACCTCTTTATCATTGTTCGGCGGCGGGCGGTCTTCGTCGTTGTATAATTTCCCGATAATAATGGGCTGGTTGATGTCGCCGTTTATGTATGTCACAAGAACAAGGTCGCCTACATTCGGAATAAAGGTTAAGCCGATCTGCTGCGTTGAAACAGGAACCTTCCTGAGTTCAAGGTCTTTGTTTTTCAACTTCACATTGCACTCGTAATTGTCCTTGTCGTTGTCCCCGGAATGTGGAAATATTGATGTCACAACACCCAAATCCATCGTGTGGATTTTCTTTATTTCATCTCTTATTATTTTTTGTATTTCAGAAACCATTGAAGGCATTTTATTTTTTTATTTTTTTATTGCATTAAAATTTTAAAACAATTAAATATCAAATATATTCAATTTCCGTTACGAAACCCGAATTTTTACTTAATTTATGATGAATGCTTTTAACCCGGAATTCCCCGTTCATACCGCTGTTTGGCATATCCTCTATTTTGACTGCGTCGCCGGGGTTTATATCAGGGTTTCCCGGAACCTTAACTGTGCCTGAAATTGTTTTTTTTATTTTTTCAAGTTTCGCCTTTGCGACATTTTTTGCCGAATCCGTATCCCTTATACTTAAATCATGAACAAACATTCCCTCGCCCGTCCCGTCTTTACCTGAAACATTCTTTTTTGTAAGCCAGTGAGATGTGTCAGAACCCTTGAAACTTGAGGAACTTTCGCCGTAGACCTCCGCTGCATTATACTGCGGCTCTTTTTTGATAATTTCATGATTAATTATGTTTTTCCCGTAATTGTAGGTGTGGGTTGTCTTTTTCTCGTATTTTTTGAATACCAATTTATTTTCAATTGTAAGATAGAAATCAAAGCCGCACATTTCCCCTAATTTAAGGATTTGCTCATAAGCGGTTTTTGTGTTATCAACAGCATACAGCGGGAATGTGATGCCCTCTTCTGTTTTCTCTATTGAAACACCTGATTTTGAGGCAACATCTTCCGCGATTTTACCTGCTGATTGCTTTTCATAGAACTGGTTTATCCGTTTGTTTAATAATTTTGAAATATTATTTAAACCGGAAATCCTTGTTGTTGAAATACCCGGCTCAATTACATCAATTTTTCCTTTAAAAATTTCCTTTAAATTATTTTCATAGCCGAGTGAAACGGAAACATCATCGCATTGCCTGAAAATTCCTGTGTTTTTGGTATTTGCAAGAACAATATCAAAACTGCACAGGGAATTGATAACGAAATAAGTATCAATACTTACCACTTCACTTGAGGTTCCCGACTCATAGATTGTTTCGCCTATTTTTACCCTGTATGCTGGCTTGAACATTGTTTTTCAAAATATTTTTTTAATTTTATTGCTAACTTCTTTTTTGGTTTTCCCTGCCTTTTTTTGTACTTCTTTTAATTGTTTTTTCGCTTCCTTAACCTGGTTGATTACCTTACTTATGCTGTCTTCTGCCTGTTTTTCCTGTGAATGCACAGGAGTTTCCTGCCTTCCTGTTCCTGACGACGCCTTCGCTTCCAGGTACTCTATCAAACTGATTGAATATGTAAACCTTGCTGAATCACCGAGAGTGTCGCCGATAATTAAATCATTAATAAGCACCTTTGTAATGTCTGTTGTGCCTGTTATGTCGGATGCGAACTGGACCGGCTTTCCTGCCTTGAATTTTTTCCGGAGTTCCTCAAGATTTTTCTTTGCAAGAGGTCCCTGGAATATGCCGTCAAATGAAATTCTTATCGGCTCTCTTCCCATGTCCTGGAAAATATTTCCTTCAAGCCCGGGGATTTTGTGTTCAACGAGTGTTCTTTTCTCGGTTGTTTTTATGTTATAGACACTTCTTGTTTCCCTGCTTGCGCCTGATTGTATGTTTACCGACCTTGATGTTAATTTAATATTTTCTAATTCAATTTTCATATTTTTTATGTTATTAACTTAAACTTTTGCAAATTTTAAAATTTTGATAACCTTCCAATCAAAAATTAGATTTTTCTTTAAAAATTCCTTTTTATTGATTTATTGATTAGATGAGAAAGGAGCGTTATTTCAGGGGAAGCGGGCATCAAAAAAATTAAAAAAACGAATTTCAATAAATTGCGGGGGATTAAATTTACTTCAAAAAACCAGAAACCAAATCCGAAAAAGGTTAATAAAATGATATTTTAAATTCAAAATTTAATAAGGAATATAATTAAAATTCG
>Ga0209427_10009921_pt1 | contig 10592 bp, 6 predicted proteins | sample DeeMarSWOR136_30_FD_187465 | JGI IMG/M metagenome (GOLD analysis project Ga0209427, IMG submission 187465) | Marine sediment microbial communities from White Oak River estuary, North Carolina - WOR-1-36_30 (SPAdes) (version 2) | ecosystem: Environmental > Aquatic > Marine > Intertidal zone >...
TCATGGTCCAGCATGATCAGATCGTTTAATCCATCTTCGTTATAGTCAATAACTACCGGCGTGGTCCGCCATTGGGTCGCGAGGGTTTTGCCTTTTGGCTGCCACCAGTTCCAGGCCGGCTTGGGAGGCTTGCCGGCCCACTGGACTTCGATGGGTTGTGCTGCTGTGAGTTTAGGAGTCCGCCGTGTCCCGATGTTTCTGTACCAGAGGACCTTTCCCCAAATCGAATTGATGACGATATCCGGCAGGCCATCATGATTCCAGTCCGCCACGTTCAGTGTCGTATAGCCCCACTTGGCCTCGCAGGGCCCCTGTATTGAGCCGTTGAGGCCGGCCATGATGCGGATGACCTTGCCATCGGCCCTGAGATATACCGGGGCGGCCCACTTCGGCGGGTTGCCCCCATCGAGGTTCTCGATAAATCCGACATAGCCGGCGCTGTTACCACAAATTAGGTCTTCGTCCCCATCATTGTCCCAGTCAAAGCTATACGGCGTAACGAGGACACCAAACTTGATCTCATCTGCCTGCTGCCGAAAAAAGTGCGGCGGCAAGAATTGGGGCATGCCATCAATTACTTCGCCGGTATTCTCCAGTAGAGCGACGCGCCCATCTTCCTGGCCTACAACCAGGTCAATGTCTCGGTCCTTATCCCAGTCCAGCGCTGCCGGCACGATCATACACAGGTCCATTTGAAGCGGTTCACCACCATATGTCAGATACCGGCCTGCGGCATACCTGGGGTTGTTGCGCGTCCCGATGTTTTCGAACCAGGTGAACTTGTCAACGAATTCGCCACAGATTAGATCCAGGTCGCCGTCCCCATCGAAATCGGCGAAATTGGGAGAGGGCATACCATAGACGTCCACCGGCTCGCCGGCAGCCAATATTTTTTTGGCTTTGCCATACTGCGGTTTCTCAGTCGTTCCAGTGTTGTGAATCAGGTACACATACCCGTGGAGCGGTCCGCGCATCCAGCGACCTTGCTCGTCGAAGGCGTTATCCCACCCATAGTCCGCCCAGTCACCGACACCAACGATCAGATCCAGAGCGCCGTCTCCATCGTAGTCACCATACTGCCACTGGTTGGCACGCACGCGCCCTTCCGACTGATGCATGTTGGCCGAGGGATAGATTGTTCGCGTTTTCTTGAACTGATTTGCCGGCTCATGGAAGTTCACGATCTCTTTGGCCGGCAGCAGTATGCGTACCTTGCCGTCAACATAACAGGCGCGGATATTCTTATGCCCTGTGCCGACCCGAACACCCGGCTTGAATACGGGCATCTTCACGTCGCCGCCGGTATTCTCGAAGAAATACGTCCCGTTGTACGGCTTGTCGGGACAGCAAACAACGATGTCGTAGTCACCGTCACCATCATAATCCATCGGCAGCGGCCATGCCCAAAGCCCGACCCCCAAATCTACAATCAAGCCGGGATGGTTGTACTTCACCCGTTCAAAAGTAGCGCCCGAGCCGGTGGACATGGCACTCCCCAAACAGATTATCAATATAAAGACCGGATTTGCGAGCATAGTGACATTCATGTCTCTGTCCCTTAACTGCTCACAAATATACCAAATCTATCTGGCCGGTACAACCGTGACAACGCGTGTTTTTCTCAAACGCGCGTGCCGGAGCGTTTTCTTTCGCCTTCTCAGCTATCATACCGACTTTGTTCAAACGGGCATATTGTTGACAGGCAGGGTCTAAAGTGTTATCAGTCTGCTACGACTTCAATCTTACAGGACAAGGGAACGGCCCCTTTTGGTTCCGGCTGGGCCAGGTTGGCAAGGCGTCAGCCAAATGATATTGAAGAGGTATTCGCAATGAGCAGAAGCGCAATTCTGGTCGGATTCATCATCTTTGCTCTGGGCGGGAGCGTCTGGGCGGAGCATTGGTACGTGGGGCCTGCGGGCGAGCCGACAAACCCGGGAACAAAACGAGCGCCCTGGGACATCGCTTCGGCCCTCGAAGGCAAGCAGAAAGTTGCCGCCGGAGATACAATCTACCTCTTGGAGGGGACGTACCGGCGCAGGCCGAAGGAGAATTTTGTGGTTCGCCTGGCCGGAACCGAGGATCGGCCGATTCATATTCGCCCCGTTTCCGGCGCGCGGGCCACGATCGACGGTGGCTTGGAGATCCCCAAACCTTCGGCGCACGTTTGGATCCGGGAGCTGGAGATTATCGTGAGTGAACCCCGCCCGGCGAAACCTGTGAGCCCGGGTTCCCATCCGGAAGACCTGAGACGGCCGTGGGGTGGACTGCATATGTACGGGGCAAAGAACTGCAAATATATCAATCTGGTGATCCATGATACGAACCAGGGGATCAGTTGCTGGAAGGATGAGATTGATTGCGAGATCTACGGCTGCCTGATTTACGACAACGGCTGGCTGGGTACGGACCGGGGACACGGCCACTGCATCTACACTCAGAACGACACGGGCATCAAGACGATCTCCAATTGTATTATGAGCTGCCGTTACGACGGTACCTACTCAATGCATGCCTATGGTTCCGAGAGGGCCTATGTGAATAACTACCTGGCGGTGGAGAATATCGTATACGACAAGGGTCCGTTTCTTATCGGGGGCGGCCGGCCGAGCCTGCATATCCGGGCCTTGCGAAATTATTTATACAACGTCGATATGCGAATTGGCTATAGCGCGCCGTATAACGAAGACTGTGAGATTCGAGGAAACGTTATCCTCAACGGCAGGTTGGACATCAAGAATTACAGGAATGTCATCAAAGAGGACAACCTGATCGTGAGAAGAGGCGATACACGTCCCCAGGGCCCGAAGGCCATTTTGCTGCCCAACAAATACGACGCGAATCGCGCCCACCTGGCCATTTTCAACTGGTCCGGGGCGTCCCAGGTAGAGGTTGACACAGCTTCCTTCCTTAAGCCGGGTGACACCTTCTTTTTTAAGAGCCCGAAAGATTTTTATGGCGAGCCGGTGTTTGCAGGTGTCTGCAGAGGCTCACGGCTCGAATGTCCAATGAAAGGGGAGTTTGCGGTGTTTGTGCTACTCAAGCAGGCGGCGGGGTCTGAAGGTGGAACGTCGCCGTAGAGTGGCTTTCTGAGGCAATTGTCTGCGGATGGTTGCATTTTTCGGCAGAGATCGGGCGCGAACGTAATGTCGCCCTTTGCATCCAGACGCGAAAGACGTATAATATCCCGGATCGATTTCTTTTTTTGCCGATTAGACGTATTTTGTTACGAGAGAACGGATCGTATTAAGGAGCCTTACCATGAGACACGTATCTATCTTTTCACCCAAGCGAATCGGCACAGTCGTCGTGATCACTTTCGTTTGTATTTTTGTTACCGCTTCAGAGATACAATCCAAGGAAGGTCCTGGTGTTCTGCACGCCGGTACGGCCAAGATTGATATCACACCGAAAAAACCTGTTAAGATGGCCGGCTATGGGGCTCGTACGGGCCTATCGAAAGATGTTCACGACCCTTTATCCGCCCGAGTTGTTGCATTTGCAAATAAGGGCAAGCGACTTGTTCTGGTTTCAACTGACCTGATAGGCTTTTACAATGGGACGGCCGAACCACTCCGCAAGGCTATTTTGGACGAATTCGAACTTGAGCCGTCTGAACTTTTTCTCAGCGCTATACACACGCACGGCGGGCCGAGCCTGACCATAGATAAGGAGAAAGGACACGCAAACAACCTCGAATATACCGAAAGCCTGGAGACCAAATTAGTGGAGGTAATTCGCAATGCACTTGATAGTATGAGCCCGGTTCACGTTGGCGCCGGCGTCGGGTACTCTCCGGTAGGTATGAACCGACGTGAGCTGAGATTCGATAGTTCCGGAAACAGTACGATAAGACTTGGACGCAATCCCTATGGTCCGACCGACAAGGAAGTCCTGGTGGTGAAACTGGCAAAACCGGATGGTATGGCCGTTGCCGCACTGTTTGATTATGCAACGCACGCCACCTGCTTGGGAGGTAAGAATTATACCGTCAGTGGCGATGTCCTTGGACTTGCCGAACAGTTTGTCGAGAAGATTCTCGGTGACGAGCTGATCGCGCCTGCGTTCGCCGGCGCATCCGGCAATATCGACCCGTGGTTCAGGGTGCTTCCTGAGTTCAACGACGAGCCGGGCTGGATACCTGAGCCGGTACTTTTGGGGACAATGTTGGGCGAGGAAGTCGTGCATGTGTTCCGCGGTATTGGAAAAGTCTCCGGCGGTGGAGAGATCAGAACCGCTTTTGTGACGCTTGAACTTCCGGGCAAGGAGCGAGGGGAGGTTACTGTGAAAAAAGACGATCCTCCTACTGCGTTGAATATAACGGCTGCGAGGGTCGGTGATATTGCCTTCGTAGGCATGGGCGCCGAGGTGCTGACAGAAATTGGGCTGTCGATCAAAGCGGCTTCACCATACAAGCATACTTTTGTGATTACGCACTGCAACGGTGCGGCCGGGTATCTCCCGCCGGAGCATCTGTACATACAGGGAGGGTATGAAATCAACAGCAGTCGCTTCGCACCGCAAGCGGCTGATAAGGTTGTAAAACAGGCCACAAAGATGCTCCACGAATTATAGGACAGCTCGTACGCAGCGGCGGTGGTGGATGCGGGCTTTCTTCAGTAGTCCTTAAACTCCCTCATCCATTCGGGCCAATCTTCGGGCTTTACGCGGCCGGCTTTGGTCCAGGGCCCGGCCGTATTAAACTCCCGATGCCACTTGAGCGTCCACAACTCCTTCAGGCCCACCTTTCTGACAGACCAATCCATAAAAAGGCTGTTCACAAACCCATCGTGTCGGTTGATGCAAGAACTGTGACGCCAAGGCCGGTCACGAGCATCAGGAATAGCATCACGCTCCGGCGGTGGTATCCTCTCATGCAGCCATCCCCAAGGCCAGCACGAGTCCAACTGGGCGGGTATGTTGTTTGCACCCTTGACATCGAGACTTATCCAGAAGCGCCTGTAAGATTCATAACCGTGATCCTTCCACCAGTCACGATAAGGTGCCCAGGCCCAGCGGTTCGTACCATAGCTGCCGAGGATATCTGGCCGTTCTTTGTCCTGTCCACGCAAGGACCATCCCCACGCCACGAAAGTCCCACCAGGCCACCAATAGGGTCTGGGCCAATCCACGGCTCTTGGCCCGGGCTTAGCGGCCATTGGGCAGCAGCGTATGCCCTTAATAGTATTGTCGAATTCCCGGTCCCAATATCGGCCCCAACCCCGGTATGGACCCCAGCCCCAGCCCCAACCCGAGCCCCACGGCCCCGGCCAATGCCAATCTGTCCAATTGGGGTCAGTGGCAGAAGGCCTTCCATAAAAGTATCCTTCGTTCTCGGTCACAAACGTTGCCCACATGGTGCCCCATTGTTTCAGATTCGACTGACAAACAACCGTTTTAGCCTGCCTTTTGACCCGCTGCAGCGTGGGCAACAATATCGCCATCAACAGCGCAATGATCGCAATCACTACCAATAGCTCTATTAACGTAAACCCTGTTAGAAATCCCTTCCTTCCCCGATTTGGAATCCCCATTTCTAATGGGGTAAATCCCTTTGGCTTGCTCATGACGGCACCTACCCCTTTGGTTTTTATGTCAATCTACAAGATGCGCAGAAACGACTTCGTGTTCTGTTAATTTTGCATCACAGCGTTCTTTCTTAGTAGTCCTTAAACCTTCTCATCCATTCGGGCCAGTCTTCCGGCTGGACGCCCCCAGCCCTTGTCCACGCGCCTGTGGTGTCGAAGATGCGATGCCACTGCAAAGTCCATAGCTGCTTAAGACCGACCTTTCGAACGGAGAAATCCAAGAAGACACCGTTTATATATCCATCGTGCCGGTTGAGACAAAAACGCTTCATCTGTAATGCGCTTACGCCCCAGCTTGCTACATCGCCATCATACTCCGGAGGTACGTCGAAATGGTACGGCTTGCCCTCAACATAAGCACAATCCAAGAACAAGGGTATACCGGCCGCCCCTTCAACATGGGCATTCCTCCAGTTATCCTTCGTTGCTTCGCGGCCATGTATAAACTTTACCTCCGGCAATGGATTACAAACCCAGTTGTTCATTCCATAGCTGCTGTAGCTATCGCGGCTCTGGGGCGTGGGCCCCCAGGCTGCAAAGGGGTCCCTCGCTGACTCGGTCCTGAGTCTTGTAGCCATCGGACAAAAGCGCAATTTTGCCTCGTTGCCGCTGTACGGCCGGAGCGGGTCTATCCAGCAATACTGGCTCCATCCGCCTCTGGCGATATCACCGCTCCAGAAGTAGCCATCGTTTTCGCCAGCGTACATCTGGAAGATAATGGCCCACTGGTGCAGATTCGACCGGCAAGCAACCGCCTTTGCTTGTTTCTTCGCCCGCTGCAATGCAGGCATCAATATCGCCATTAATAACGCAATAATGGCGATCACGGCCAAAAGCTCTATTAGCGTGAATCCTGTTCGTTTGTTCATAACGAGGCAGCAATTTCTTTACGAGCAGAGTTGCGGGATCGGCACACCGCCGGGCTTATTCCTTCTCGTCCGACGGCTTGTGGTATTTCTTTGGGCCCACAGGAGACCACAACCCGTAGCTTTCCTCATGCACTCGACACTTGCCCTCGCCGATCCAGTTGGATCCATAGTTATACCCAAACCACAAATACTCGTCCCCGCCGCCGTTTTCAGTGGTAATTATATAACGAGCCGATACGTTCCCGACTCCCAGAACCTTTTCACCGGGAAGGCTTGCATCTGCTTTGTTGGCGTCAAACGGGATCCAACCGTATGGGGGCAGGTAGACTTCTACCCAGCGATGAAACACGTCGTCTATCCAGCCGTCATCCCCGCGCCGGCTCACTGCCCCGACGTAGCGCACCGGAACACCAAGGGCACGGCATAACGAGATCATGCAATAGGAATATTCCGAACAGGATGCCGTTCCTCGTTTCAGCACTGCCGGTGCCGGGTTCCATCCTCCTATCGGCTTCAGGTTGTAGCTCAGATGTTCACCCAGATAATCCAGGACTCGCCGCGCTATCCAGTAGGGGTTCCTTTCCTTGCCTGCGATTTGCCGCGCCAGTTCCTTAATGTAAGGATCGTCGATCAGATATTTCTCACCGTCCTGCAGATACTTGTCTCGAATCTCTTTCGGGATATCATCGACCTTACCGACCTTGTCAGGGTAGATGAAGTACTCTGTAGCGTATATCTTGGCCTTGACTTTCCAGCCGGCTCTGGTCAGACCGTAGCTGTGCAGATTCCGGTAGCTAAAATGCGCGATCTTCTGGCCCCAATCGTCCTCGATGATCGCTGCCGGCTTCGAGTCAAATTCGATTGCGCCCAGCAGTGTTTGGTTGTCGCGGTCCTCCGGGATGGGAAGATAGATATCCAGCGTCTTTACCGTGCCCGGTCCATAATTGCGAAATTCCTTGATGAAATGCAGCGACAGGTCCCGCTGGTCCCACTTGCTGAGGATGTCCTTATCGAGGACCTTGATCTTATATATCTGGCGATTCTCATAATCCACGTTCCACAAGGTCCCATCCTGCCATGCGAGCCCGTAGGGACATGGCCCGTAGCTGCGTAATGACGAGAGACACAAACCATCCGCTGGATCGACCAGATAAATCCTGTCTTCGACCCGGTCCGTCACCCACAGGTACTTGCCGTCGAAGGTCAGCCCCGCCGGCTCCTTTGCCGGGGCCGCAAAGAACTTCACAGCCGCTCCGTCTGCCGGAGAGACTCTCATCAAAACGTCTTTCTTGTGATCGGCAATCCAGAGGAACTTGCCGTCCCAGCAAATGTCTCGCGGATTACTGGTGCTTGATTCTATAATCTTAACCGGCGTTCCTGTGCTTGTATCCAGGCGGTACAGCAGGTTTTCCCCGGAGTCAATGTGCCACAGGCATTTACCGTCCCAGGCTAATCCTTCCGGGTCATACCCGGGCGCTTCAAAGCTCTTAATCACCTTGCCTGTCTCAGCTCCTATCGCATAGATTCTGTCTGTAAATGCGTCCGCCACCCAGAGGTTCTCGCCATCGAATGCCAGCCCCTTCGGACAAGGTCCCGGCGTATCGATGAGTTTCAAGATATCCCCGACTCTGGCCCGCGTTCGGCCTGCCGCGATCAGCAGGATCACGATACCTATGTACGCTTTTTTCATGTCGGTCTCCCTAAAATATGCTTCAGGCTAAAAGCTCGTCGCGGTCAATTATCGATTATCGTCACTCAATAATCAATTGAAAACCCACACCCAGGCATGATGAAAGGCAACAGGCTGAGTGAAGGCTTTGCAGTTTCGGTTGAGTGTGCTATAATGTGAACCAAATTATCAAGATTGACTTCTATTTCTGAGAAGATTTCCGTGAATCAGCTTTAAGGAATACAAATATGAAAAGTCATAATGAGACGGCCAATTCAAAAGATGCAAAGATTTCCAGACGCGAGCTCATCGGGAATGCGGCTGCAGCTACGGCTGCTTTTACGATCGTTCCGCGATACGCGTTGGGACGTAGCGGATATACCCCACCCAGCGAAAAACTCAACATAGCCATTATCGGTACGGGCGGTCAGGGTACACACAATATCAAGGCGCTGTTTGGACACTCGGATGCTCAGGTCATGGCGATTTGCGATGTCAACGAACAATCCGATTACAGCCGCTTCTACTACGGCGGCATAGCAGGAAGAAACCCGGCCCTGGAGCTCATTGAAAAACACTATGCTGGCCGGAAGTCGACCGCCCAGTACAAAGGCTGCGCCTGTTATGTTGATTTTCGCAGAATGCTCGAAAAAGAGAAAGGTATCGATGCGGTGCTGGTGGCGACGCCGGACCATATACATGCCGTGGCTACAATGGCGGCGATCAAGCACGGCAAGCATGTGTACTGTGAGAAACCGCTGACGCACTCGATCCATGAAGCCCGCAAAGTGGCCGCCGCGGCACGCCAAGCCGGCGTTGCCACTCAGATGGGCAACCAGGGCCATAGCGGCGAAGGCATCCGGCTCACCGTTGAATGGATACGGGACGGAGCAATCGGCGATGTCCGCCAGGTGCATTCCTGGAGCCACACAGGGGTAGATTGGGCCGGGTATAGAACGGCCAGGCCCCAGGAAAGACCGGCGGTGCCATCCGGATTGGACTGGGATTTATGGCTCGGCCCGGCCCGGCACAGGCCGTACCACCCGGCCTACGCGCCGTACAACTGGCGCGGCTGGTGGGATTTTGGAACAGGGGCAATAGGAGACATGGCCTGCCATAATATGGACCCTGCTTTCTGGGCACTGGACTTGGGACATCCGGTGAGCGTGGAGGCCAGTTCGACCGGAATTAATCCTGAGACGACTCCTTTTGGATCGATCATCCATTATCAGTTCCCCGCGCGCGAGGACATGCCACCGGTCAAGGTAACCTGGTACGGAGGTGGCCTGATGCCGCCGCGCCCGGAGGAGCTGGAGCCGGGCCGGGAATTAACCGGCGCCGGTAATGGCATTCTCTTTGTGGGTGACAAGGGCAAAATCATGTGCCCCGGCTGGGGTGGGAACCCTCGGATCATACCGGAAGCCAGGATGAAAGCCTACAAGCTGCCCCCGAAAACGCTTCCCAGGTCCGGGGGACACCATAGAGACTGGATTGACGCCTGCAAGGGCGGTAAGCCGGCAAGCTCAAACTTCGACTATGCCGGTCCGATGACCGAAGTTATTCTGTTAGGCAATGTGGCGCTGCGCACCGGCCAGAAGCTGTTCTGGGATGGGCCAAACATGAAGGCGGCGAACGTACCCGAAGCCGAGAAATACATTCGCCCGGAGTATCACAACGGCTGGACTCTATAGGCGAAGGGACGCCTTGTCCTTTTCCTTTTCGTCCGATTCACGCCTAAACGGTCCTGTGCGGCGTCAGTAGAGGTGGAGAGCGTGCACACCTTGGACGCCGGCGGCGAATCCGCACGGTCACGCGAAATCTTGGGCAAAATGGTCGTAGAACATCAGCAGCCTTGCAAAAATGAAGTCGGGCACATATTATTTGAGGAAATTCGTTATGTAATTTCCTCGAATAATCGAGGCCGCTCTTTGATCGGGTCCGTCTGTTTGAAAAGGAAAGATCGAACGAGAAATTTTTCCTTTTCAAAGTATGCCCAATTCAATTTTGCAGACAGACGGAAGTGCCGTTCTTGGTTCCGGCGGGCCAGAGTTAGGAAAGGAGAAATTATGGCGGTGGGAAAACGCTCATTCTTATCTGGCCTCGTCTGTTTGTTGGCGGCAGCGTCCGGTTTGGGCGCCGAGGCCGTGTACGATGTCCGCGATTACGGCGCTAAGCCCGACGGCAAGACGTTGTGCACGGCATCTATTCAGGCGGCGATCGACCAGTGCGCCGCGGACGGCGGAGGGACCGTTTGCCTGCCGCCGGGAAACTGGCTGTCTGGAACCGTTTACATGGAGGATCATGTCACCCTTCTGCTCGATTCGGGTAGTACGCTGCTGGGCAGCCGAGACCCGAACGACTACGCCCATCCCCGCACGCAACGCAGCAAAGGTTCAGCGGGCCGGAGCTTTAGCTATTGGAGTCTGATTGCAGGCTCGGACCTCCGGCACGTCACGATAAGGGGACAAG
>Ga0209427_10009923_pt1 | contig 10591 bp, 10 predicted proteins | sample DeeMarSWOR136_30_FD_187465 | JGI IMG/M metagenome (GOLD analysis project Ga0209427, IMG submission 187465) | Marine sediment microbial communities from White Oak River estuary, North Carolina - WOR-1-36_30 (SPAdes) (version 2) | ecosystem: Environmental > Aquatic > Marine > Intertidal zone >...
AAATTATCTACAAAATTTTGTCGCGGTTGTCGTACTAAACGCCTAATTAGTGTCTGAACGAAAACTAGTGAAACCTGTCATTCCGAGCGGAGCGAAGCGGAGTCGAGGAATCTTTTTATCGCGATAAATTAGTGAGTTAACCAGATTTCTCCCTTCGGTCGAAATGACAAAAACAGGACTTTTCGTTCAGGCAATAATTACCTTATCATCCAATAACCACTCAGACCGGTGGCTGGTAACAATTCCAGCAGACAGGTGCGTAAAATTCTTTGCGCAGTTCAATTCTTGGATCATCCTTTGTAATGGGGATGGTATGCTCGCTATCTCGATAGCGTTGAGAAATTATTGCGGTCTGCTGTTTACATGTTTCACATACACCTAAAAGAACAGTTACTTTTTCAGCCCTCCCCATTAATTCTATCATAGCGCCAAAATTTTCATTAAAGCTATTCAGTTGAACACCAGCAATAATAATATCAATATCACTTCGGTGTTTGTTACAAAACATGAGAAGATCCTCTTTTTCGAAAAGTTGTGCATCATCGATTGCTATCAATTGAGTGTCAGCTTCAAGAGCTGTTTCGATTTCAGCCACAGTTGGTACAGTAATCGCCTCACTTTTAAAACCGATCCGAGAAACAATCTTTTCTTCATGAACAGGAAAAGCAAATACCTGTACCTTTTTGCCCATTAATTTTGCATCGCTTATCCGCTTATAAATAAGCCAGGTCTTTCCCGCTTCCATTGCGCCTGTTATGACTTCCAGCATATACTCCCTCATTCTTAAAGTTGTGCGTGGGGTGTAGAGTATAGAGAGAAGCGCCCTACTCCCAACATCCTACAATTTTATATTTTAAAATCCTCGTTCCTCCAATAAAGCTTTGATTTTAGTTTTAAGTAGATCAATGGCAACCAGATTATACCCCCCCTCTGGAATAATAATATCGGCATATCTTTTTGTCGGTTCTATAAATTGAAGATGCATCGGTCGTACACTATTTTCATATTGGTCTAAAATTGACTCCAGGCTTCTACTACGTTCATTTACATCGCGTCGGATTCGTCGGATTAACCTGATATCATCATCAGTATCAACATAAACTTTGATATCCATGAGATTTCTAAGGTCTGGATCGTGTAGTATTAAAATACCTTCAAGCACAATAATAACATGCTCGCTTATACGTATTGTTTCTTTTTTTCGTGAATGAATTTTAAAATCATAAATAGGTTGATCAATGTATTTTCCTGAGAGTAATTCTTTTAGATGAGAAATTAAAAGTTTATGATCAAAAGCATCGGGATGATCAAAATTTTGTTTTTTTCGTTGTTCTAAGCTTAAATGACCCAGGTCTTTATAGTAGGAATCTTGCTGAATAATAATAACTTTGTCAGAACCCAGTTCATCAAAAATGCGTTGTGCTACCAGTGTTTTACCTGATCCAGATCCCCCTGCAATTCCGATTAATATATATTGCTTCATTCTTATTTCAGGGTAGCTATTGTTTAGTTAAATAAGATTTATCAAAACCAAGTGGGAGCAATTCACTCATAAGCTTTTTTTGATATTCACCATGACAGTTGATCATAAATACTTCAATGTCGCCAGCAAGTTCCCATAAAACCTGTCGACAGGCGCCACAGGGTGGCGTAACTCTGTCCGAATCTGAAGCAATAAAAATAGATTGAAATGCTGTCTCGCCTTCGGAAACTGCTTTGAAGATGGCGACACGCTCAGCGCAAATGGTGAGTCCATAAGAGCTAATTTCTATATTGCAGCCTTTGTAAATCTGCCCGTCACGAGTTAGTAATATCGTTCCAACTTTAAAATTTGAGAATGGGGCGTGCGCAGTCTCCTTAACACGAAGTGCTTCTCTAATTAATTCTTTTATAATCATTAATGATCCTGTTGATTTAATTCTGAAAACAGTCATTAATCTACATAGAATTGTTAATAAAGTTTTTATTATTACAGCTAGCTACGCTACGAATATTAAAAGCCAGACTTATGTTATAATATATGAAAATATTTTTTAAAGGCAACAACTTTGATAAAAAAAATCCGAGAACTTTCGGCTCCCGGATTTCAAAAATGATACTTATCTGACAAATCAATTAAAAAGGAAGATCATCTTCTGAAGGTTCTGGTGGTTGTTCTGGTTCACCTTCATCAACTTTTTCCGTTGGTGGAGGTACCTCAACTGGTTCCTCATCTCGTTCTATTTTAGGACCGACTGCTTCTATACTATCTGCAATTACCTCAGTCACATATCGAGTGATGTTATCCTTGTCTGTCCAGGATCTGGTCTCTAATCTGCCTTCTATATAAATAAGCCTCCCCTTTTTTAGAAAATTACCAGAAAATTCAGCCAGTTGTCTCCATGCTACTATTCGATGCCAGTCAGTTCTTTCTTGTTGATTGCCATCCTGATCTTTCCACACTCGATTTGTGGCTAAGCTAAGAGTAGCCACGGCAGCTCCACTGGGAGTATATCGTAATTCTGGATCTCTGCCTAATCGACCCAATAGAATTACCTTATTAACAGTACCGCGTCCAAAAGCCATAGGATCCCTCCTTTTGTTAAGTAAAGGATTATTAATGAATTGTTTTTATTATTTTAATAAAAAATTACTTAATTGTCAAGATGTTTTTTAATTTATTTTTAAAACTTTTGCTCCCCGAATCTTTCTCTCTTTAAGTTCAATCAATGCCTGGTTTGCCTCTTCTAATGAATACTCCTGAAATTCAGGTTTAATCGGAATTTCAGCAGCAAGCTTCAAAAATTCACTGACATCGCTTCTTGCGACATTGGCAACACTTTTAATTTCCTTTTCCAGCCAGAGATGTGCAGGGTAATTCAATTTTAGTAAATATTCTTTATCAAGCTCTTCCTTACGGATCGCATTAATGACCAATCTTCCACCAGGCTTTAAATTTTCCATCGCTTCAACAATCGGTTTCCAGACCGGCGTGGTATCGATGATGGAATTGAGTTTCTCAGGTGATTGATCTTGGGTATCGCCGGCCCATTTGGCGCCGAGTTCCTTTGCAAATTCCCGCTCCTTCTCACTTCTGGCGAAGACATAGATTTTTGAATTCGGAAATTTGTGCTTCGCCATCATTAATACAAGATGCGCGGAAGCGCCGAAACCAGTCAATCCAAGATTGTGCCCATCGTTCATATTGGTTAAGCGCAAGGAACGGTAACCAATAGCCCCTGCACAAAGTAATGGCGCAGCTTCTGAATCGGAAAACATATCAGGTATCGGATAGGCAAAATCTTCAGGAACCGTAATGTATTCCGCATACCCCCCGAAAGCATCTCTCCCAGTTGCTTTGAAATCAGGACATAAATTTTCATTTCCTGATTGACAAAATTCACATTTACCACAGGCAGAAAAAATCCAGGCAACACCAACTCGATCTCCAATATTGAACTTTGAAGCATTTTTACCCATCTCTACTACTTTTCCCACTACTTGATGTCCGAGCACCATCGGAAAAATTGGAGGCGGCGTTCTTCCCTCGATTTCATCCAGTTCGGTGTGACAGACGCCGCAGGTGGAGACTTTTACTAAGACTTCGTTTTCGTTTGGGATCGGTCGAGGAATATCTTCTAATACGAGAGGTTTCTTATTTTCAATTAGATTGGTTGTTTTTCTTAAAATTTGGGCTTTCACAACAAAATTCCTTGATTCGTTCACGTCTTAATCGTTTAGCTTCTCGAATTAAAAATTCGTTTTCCAGAAAATATCGAGATAGTTGCTCAATCTTATCAGTCAATGACTCTGGGGATTCGTTTTTCAGCAGAATTCCATGATTGACCTCTTCATAAAGGACTGCAGGATCGAACTTTTCCACATCAAAAAAAACCACATCCACTTTATCAGCATTCAGATTCTGGGATTGACCAATCCGATATGATAGCTCAAAATAAGCATGGTCTTGATTGATATCTGGATAGAGCAATATGAGACAATCAAGATCGTTCACTACAGGTTCGTTTTTAGCGGCGGAACCGAAAAGGTACGCTGCGGCAAATTCTGGTGACTCATTTAAAACTTTTTTCAAGTTTTCTAAATTGTACTTCATTTTTTTTCTTTAAATTTTTTATTAATTCATTGCATTGAAGATATATAAATTAGATTCATCATCCTCCGGTATAAAATAAAAATGCAGGCGATTTTCAAAAATTTCAAAATAAAGTAAGAATTAAATAGAATGTCTTTTTGGTCAATTTCATGCTTATCTTGTGTAAAAGGTCAAGTAATCTCATAAAGCTAGTTTGTTTCGGATATTTTAATATAAAAACTAAATCGAATCTTGTCAAGGTAAATTTTAAGAAAGAGTGGAGATGTTTAAAATCGCTAAATGTTTCCACATTTATATGGGATTGCTTTTCACTGCTGATAAAGTTTTGTATTGACAATTGAGATTTATTTTTCTATATTTAACTGAACAAAGAAATAAAATTTATTTAGGAGAGAATCCAAATGGCTATCATTGCTAAAAAATTAAAACTTGTTGGCTCAAAAGGTGAGGAGGAACTTGATGGTTTGTTTGATAGCGAAGCCACCTATTCCTGCATCGAACGAAAGCTGGCAGAAAGTTTAGCAACTTTAGAGAGAATTACAATACCTCTGAAGTTTGAAACAGCGGAAAAGAAAAGAAGCATTACTGCCAAAGAGCGGGTAAGCCTTGATTTCTTTCTCAATGGCTATCGCTTCTCAGACGAGTTTATGGTAATATCTGATCTTTCAGAACAGGTTATTATTGGTGCTAAGACAATGCAGGCATGGCGCTTTAAACTGGATTTTGAGAATGAGGAAGTGATTATCGATCCCAGGGTTACAAGATTGCGGTTGTTGTAGAACGAGAAGATACTTCCTTCGATTTTTTATCAATGCAGCAAATCATTGACGTGTTAATTTCGACTTTTTCCTCGATCTTTTTCTCACGGGCATGCTCCGAGATACTAACCCTCTGTTTTTCAGTTTAAAAATCCCTTGAATTTTTCATAAAAATATGTTACTTTAATTTCAACAAAAATGAGTCGAGGAAATATGAAATGAAAAAAAATTCTCTCTTTTTATCCGTTTTAATAATTGTTTGTTCGCTAAGACTTTACGCAGGCGATTATCGTCCGGTCACAATAATCGAAGCTAACTGGGGGAATGGAGACGGTGAATTTGGGTTAATGCGTGAAGCTGAAGGGAATTGCCCCCAAGCAATGGCTATTGATGATCAAGCGAACCTGGCAATACTTGATGCTGCCAATAGAAGAGTGCAAATGTACAATTCTGATGGAGAGTGGATTGGGAGATTTGCAATTTCATCACAAGCATTTGATATCGGGTTTGAAAACGATCGAATTGTTTTATTAGCACCCTACGATTACGTGATCGAACAGTACAATCTCCAGGGTCAAATCATCGAAAAAACGAAAATCAGCCCCAAAATTGAATTTATTGATGGCTTGCGAATTTCGGATCATAAAATATTTGTCCAGACAGTTGACCAGGTACAATTTAATGTCAGCGTTAGGTCTCAAACCAAACAATTGCGATCGATACAACAGGGCATCAGTTCTCGAACACCAGGTATTAGAATTCAAACTCGCTGGATTGATCCACATCGCGGTGATCTGCTAATCGACAGTGGAAGCTCTGGTAAAAGCCAGACCATTTCGATCACCACTCACAATGAATTAGGTTCCATTATTTTTCTTGATACCGATAAAAGTGAAAATATTTTCATTCGAAAAGAACTTTTTTCTAACAATGGAAAGCCATATTTTGAAGTTGATAAATATGACAAAGACGGACAATTTCTGATCACGGTTCAAATTGAAAATGAAAACCTGGTTACGCCATTTAAACCAATTACGATAGATGAAAATGGCAATATTTATTTTTTAGAAATTAAGGCTGATGGCTTTTTTGTGATTCGTTGGGAAGAACAAAATTAGATTAGAGATCGATATGAGAAAAATTTTATTACTTATTTTGATTGTTTTTGTTTGTAGTGTTGAATTTTTAGAAGCACAAATCACGAGAGATAAAATTATCTCTAACGCGATAGAATACATTGAAGTCGAGTGGTACTGTACCACCGCAAATATTAATCATCCCGAATACATCCAGTACGGGAATCGGCCGTGTGACTTTTCGGTTGGCTGGCACACCGGCGAAGCCTATTCTTATGGCGGTAATGATAACGTTCCGAAATTTTTAGATCGAATTTCTAATGGTGACGGCGCTGGTTCGCATTATTGTCATTATGTTGCTGCGGGGGGCACACCATGGTGGGCGTCGGGAATCGATTGTTCTGCCTTTGTTTCACGCTGTTGGGAAATTTCCCGTCAGAGCACGCGGACGCTGCCGAATTATTCCACTGAAATTGCCAGAACTCAACTGTTAATCGGGGACATTTTAAACATCCCGGGTAGTCATGTCCGCCTATTTGACAAACGTGCACTCGATGGTCGTCCTATCGTCTATGAAGCATCCGGCAGTGCGACCAAATGTGTTCATAGAACCGTCGATTGGGGAAGCTATACCCCGCGGCGCTTCAATGAGTTGCTGATTGCGGCACCCCAATTAAAGGTCGAAAACCTGGGAAATTACCAGGTAAAAGTTAGCTGGAACCCGGTCGCAATGGCAACCCGGTATCAAGTCTTATTCAGCACAGATGGAATCACTTTTTCAGATATGGGAGAGACAGTAGAATTGTCTCAGACTTTTTCTGATTTACCCACAGGTAAGACTTACTATTTTCAAATCATGGGCAAAAACGACCAGGGTGAACTGGGGATTATGAGCGAGGTATTGGGCACACGCGTGTCAGCCAATCCATCGGGAATATTAATTGTAAATGGTTTTGATCGAATGACCACTGATTCAAATACCCAAAACTATATTATCCAATATGCAAAAGCATTAGATCATTTGGGGCTAAGTTTTGATTCCTGCTGTAATGAAACGATCATCCAAAATCAAATTGATTTAAATAACTATCCTATTGTGATGTGGATCCTGGGGGAAGAATCTACTGCAGATCATACATTTACCGGGCAGGAGCAGGCATTTGCGCAAACCTATCTAGAAAATGGCGGTCAGTTATTTGTGTCCGGCGCTGAAATCGGTTGGGATCTTGAATATTACAACAACGGCTTAACTTTTTACCGAAATTACTTAAAAGCAAGGTACATTTCAGATGATGCCGAAGTTTACCGATTCAGCGGAATTCCTGGTTCTATTTTTGAAGGATTATCAGGTTTGAAATTTGACGATGGTACTCACGGGACATATAATGTGGATTGGCCCGATTGCATTGAACCTTTTGGCGGCAGCCAGGTCTGCTTAAAATATGATGGTACATCCTACCATGCTGCGATTCAATACGAAGGGACTTTCGGTAATAGTTCAAAACAGGCGAAATTGGTATATTTTGGCTTTCCTTATGAGACTATTTATCCTGAGCAGGATAGAAATAGAATTATGGAAAGAGTTGTGAATTTTTTCAATGTTACCACTTCAGTTGATGAGAATGAGGTTGTTAGAAGAAATACTCCAGATGAATTTTGTCTATATCAAAATTACCCCAATCCATTTAATGCAATAACGACAATTCGATACCAATTACAGCAGCAGATGGATCCTCAACCAGTCGAATTAACCATATTTAACCTGCTAGGAGAACGGGTAACAACACTGGTCAATGAAAGCCAGCCGGGTGGAATGCATACTGTGTCCTGGGATGGAACAAACAAAAACGGTGAAAAAGTTTCTACTGGAATGTATATTTGCCAGTTGAAAATCAATAATTTCAGAACGAGCAAAAGACTCTTATTAATCGAATAAACTGAACTTAAAAACGAGGGAGGATTCGCAATGAGAAAATTAACGTTGCTACTCATTTTTATGCTATCGGTCTCGACGGTTGTCCGGGCACAAATCAAAGATACCCTTTATGTTGATGACCTCGATGAGGCTTATAGCGAAGGCGGTGGTGAATGGTTGAATTCCGCAGCAGCTTATGGCGATCGAAGTCGTTGCTCAATTATTGGAGGGATATATGGTCAATGGGCAAAGTGGATGATTACTGTGTCGACATCGGGCTATTATGCGACATACTTCATCGTACCTGCCACCCAAAATGGACGAATAGGTGCTAAGTACACGGACAGCCCATTTGGTTCGCAAGAAGATGTTCAGTATCTAAATCAAAATGAAAATAGCGGCAACTGGCGCCTGTTGGATATCTATTACTTTGTCGAGGGTGGCGAGAGTTTTGTAGAAGTCCGAAATGATACCAATAGCGTGTCGGGTTACTGCCTCCGCGCCGACGCCATCCGGCTAATTTCTTCTTTGGATGAATATGATATCGATTGCGATTACCGAAGCACACTTTTTGATTTTGGGGAAGTGGCAATGGGACAATCCAAAGATTGGAAATTGAAAATTCACAATATCGGGGGATCAGCCCTGACAATCAATGATATTAAAACTTCTTCAGGAATTTTTTCGATAGCTGAACCCGCATTTCCTATAAATGTTGATCCCCGTTCATCTCTCGAAGTTACCGTTCGTTTCAGTCCCAATTTTGAAAAGACATTTGAAGATTCTCTCCTGATTCAGAGCAATGATATCGATGAACCAGAATTAGTGGTTTATGTCATGGGCCTGGGGACAACGGAGACAGTGATTGTTAATAACAATGATGGTCCACCATCTTATATGGAGCATGTTGGAGAATGGGGCACCAGCTCGGCTCACTTTCAGATAGAAAACTACTACAATCCGGACAGCCGATTTGTTATTCGAAGCACCAATCCTGACGCTCGCTGTCAATTTGTACCTGATATCCCAATTTCAGGATTATATAACATTTATTATGGCGGTCCACCAACAGAGAACAGTGCAACCCAGGCTTTGATAGAAGTGCACCCCTTTGGTTCATCTGTGGATTCGGTTTATATCGATCAGAATGGAGCCGGCAGCGTCTGGAAATTAGTGGGTACCTATTATTTATTTGAAGGAAATATGAATTCAGTCTATATTGTTAATGATGGAACTGGATCTGGATATGCCATGCGATCCGATCTAATAAAATTTACGCATGTCCCCTCAATTGCAGACATTGCTTTGCCAGGTTCATCCTATGAATTTGCAGATGTTCCTATTAACACATCTGCAAGCTATCAATTAAAAATGAGAAATATCGGAAATGCTGCTTTAACCATCACAGATATGACGGTCAAAACATCGTATTTTTCAATCGATGAGCCTACCTATTTTCCCGTGGTTGTTCCAAAATTAGACAGTCTGATCGCGACAATTTCATTTACACCAACCGGGGTAACTAATTACCGCGATACATTAACCGTGTTTAGCGATGATATTGATGAACCGGAAGTTAATTTCATCCTGTTGGGTAACGGAATCGGCACGACACTGATGGTCGATGATAGTGATACTCTTTCAGGATTTAGCTATGGTCCTTCAGATACATCGTGGGTGCTATCCCAGTCTATGTATGCCATCAATGCAAGCGCTCGTTATACCTCAAAATATTCAAATCCCGATGCATGGGCAAAATGGGAGTTTAATGTGCCAGTCTCCATGGATTATGAAGTATATGCTTCATCAGTACCTAATAGCAGCAATTCGACAAATTTCGCCCCTTATGTTATCAATGCACCAGGAGGTCTGCCTGATACGGTGATAATTCAACAAAGTGGCATCAGCACATCAAATATCTGGCAATTTTTGGGCACTTACTCATTTTTAGAGGGAATTACTTCCTCAATTGAACTGGTTAATGATACCAATATTACTTACCAGGATGATCTCCCGATTTTACGATGTGATGCTGTAAGATTAACTCAACCGACTCAGGTAAAATTGAGCTCATTTTTTATTGATTATGAAAAACGTGGAATCGTTATTAACTGGGAGACTACATCGGAGCTAGATCATCTGGGTTTCAATATCTATCGAGATATTAAAGATCAATTTGATCGAAGTCGTGCATTAAAACTAAACAATGAGTTAATTCAGGGTAGCTCGCCCTATCAATTTACGGATCGCTCTGTAGATAGGAAAATAAGTTATTTTTATTGGTTAGAAGACGTTTCTTTACAAGGGATAAAAACCTTACACGGACCGATCTCTGCCAACTTAGCAAATGCTATTCCCTATGTCTATGAATTGGAACAAAATTACCCCAATCCGTTTAATCCTTCTACATTTATTAAATTTTCCATACCACAAATTGCAAATGTAGAACTGGTTATTTATAACGTATTGGGTCAGAAAGTCAGGACCCTGGTGCGTGGTAAATTATCGGCAGGATTTCATCAAGTGGTGTGGGATGGTACAAATGACGAAGGATGGAAAGTTTCAACCGGAGTTTACCTGCTCAAAATGAAAAGTAACGATTTTATTCAGACTCGAAAAATGATGATTGTTAATTAGTGTCTGTCTGGGGAATAACTTTGTGTCATTTCGACCGAAGGGAGAAATCTGTAAGTCCAATATTTTCGTAAAAATCAGATTCCTCACTTCGTTCGGAATGACAGCTTTTAAG
>Ga0209427_10009924_pt1 | contig 10589 bp, 12 predicted proteins | sample DeeMarSWOR136_30_FD_187465 | JGI IMG/M metagenome (GOLD analysis project Ga0209427, IMG submission 187465) | Marine sediment microbial communities from White Oak River estuary, North Carolina - WOR-1-36_30 (SPAdes) (version 2) | ecosystem: Environmental > Aquatic > Marine > Intertidal zone >...
CCTGCCAATCCAAAAAGGTCGCCTCATCGATCTCGCCCGTACGCTTCTTCCCGATAGCCTCTTTGAGGTCCGATGTCACAACCGTTCTATCCCCTAGGCGACAGGGCAGCATAGCTCCGGCGGTGAGGAAGAGGGTCGGTAGGTTCAGTCGAATAGCCGCCATTACCATTCCGGGTATAATCTTGTCGCACGAACCCAGCATGACCATGCCTTCGAAGCCGTGTGCCCTGACCATGGCCTCTATTGAAGCCGCGATTAGATCCCGTTGAGGTAAGATGTAATGCTGCCCCGGGCCCTGGGCCATGCCGTCGCAGGGTGCCGGTACGTTAAACTCACCGGGAGAACCTCCAGCTGCCCAAATTCCCTCCTTCACCCGGATCCCCAATTCCTTGAGGGGTTGATGACCGGGATTGACGTCGGTCCAGGAATTGACCACGGCAATCTGCGGCCTGTCGAGGTCCGTACGGCGATACCCAGCTGCGTGCATCAAACCTCGGTAATAAGCCTCGGTAATTTCTTCAGGTTTGCCTCGGTGTTCTGTCATGCTACTACCCTTTCTTTCTGAACTTCACCTCGAGGAGTTCCTCGAAGACCTTGATCATGGCACCTTTGCTCTCGTCGCCAAAGCCCTCTCGTAAAGCCATCTGGTATGTCGTGGTGGTGGCGTGAACGAGCGGGAGAGGGATTTTCTCTTTGGCACAGATTTCGGCTGCGCTGACCATATCCTTGTATGCTTCCTTGAGAGGATAACCCTGGTCGAACCGGCCCTCAAGGGCAAGAGGGAGGAAAAACTCCGCGGCAAAGCTTCGCCCCGTCCCCGTGGTGACCACTTGGGTGACTTTTTCTGGATCCAAACCGAGCTTAACAGCCATGGGTAGAACCTCGGCGATGGCCGCGCAGCTGATGTTGAACAGGAGTTGATTGATCAATTTGGTGAGTTGGCCACTGCCGATCTCTCCCATGTAAATGACCTTGTTACCAATGGCGTCGAACACGGGGCGGACTTGCTCAAAAATCGCTTCCTCCCCGCCGAACATGACGGTCAGCTGGGCCTCCTTCGCCCTGGCTTCCATCCCCGAAACCGGGGCATCAGCGAAGTGGGCACCCCTTTCTTGAAGGCGCCGGGCAATATCCAGAGTCGGTAGATACTTTATCGTGCTTAAATCGACCACGATGAGACCGGATTTTGCGCCATTGACCAAGCCATCTTGGCCAAAGATGACCCCTTCCACGATCTCGGTATCGGGGAGAGAGAGAAACACACAATCCACCTGCGCGGCCAGATCACCTGGATTTCGGCCTGATTTGGCCCCTCGATCCGTCAGGAATTTCACTGCCTTCTCATCGATGTCAAAGACCGTTAGATCGAAACCTGACTTCATCACGTTGAGGGCCATCCATTTACCCATTGTTCCCAAACCGATAAATCCAACCTTCTTATTCATCTCATCCCTCCTACTGCATAGTGTCGCAGACACGCGGGGGGCAGATCTGAAGGCCCCTCAGAATTCACTGGATTGAGAGACGCACGGAAGTTATGAGCGGAAAGTGCGAGAAACTCAACGAATAGGAGATAAGCACCTCCTGTGGGGAATGTCAAGCAGTCTGAGAAATGCTGTTACTCCATGCTTCCATTCTGCGCGTTCAAATACCCAGTATGTGGGCCGGGTTACCTGAGACCATGGTCCGGATATCTCGCTCAGCTATGCCGAAATCCAGCATATCCTTGATATAGATTCCCATCTGCTGTGCTGGAACTGGGTTCAACCACTGACCGGCGTCTGTTGACATGATGCAGTGTTTTGGCCCGATAGCCTTTATGCCTTTGTACAAATCCTCCAGCTTAATGGGGTGTGACACCTGACGGGTAACATCGTTATAGGTGTGTTCCAAATAAGTAGCACCGAGTTCCAGCATCTCCTTCATGTCTTTCACGCTGTAATTACAGAAGCTCGCCAGGGGGTGTGTCACGACAATTTTTTTGACTCCCCTCTTAGCTGCTTCTCGAACAGCAATTTTGGCTTCTTCTAAGCTGACGTGTCCAGTGCCAAGGATCGCATCTTTTTCCGCGATCAGGTCAAAAATGGGATAGAGCTCTTCTTTGAGGTTACCGTCATTATTCAGCAGATAAATGCCCTTAACGTCGGCTCTAATCCCTCCGGCCAAATGTGCCACGTGGCTCTTGTGCTGGACGAACTTCTGAGCATGCAAAGTGGGTAGCCAGACCATTTTTATCCCTAACTTCAACGCAATATCCACAGCATGGATGTTCAACCCTCCGACCGGAAGATTTAAGGCGATTCCCCCAAATACGGGAAAATCCGTCTCATCCGACGCAATCTTGGCCTGCCCTCCAGTCATTGTAAAGTGGTTCTTAACCAAAATTGCCCGCATCCCCATTTCTTTAGCATGCCGGGCCAATTCCATGACATTGAGTATCCTGGGATAAATATCCGGGGCCGAATGTATATGGATGTCTATGGAACCCTCCAGCAAATCTAACACCTTTTTCTCGAAACGCAGCCTCATTAATTTTTTCCTCCCTTCATAGAGTTAATTCGTTCTCTGCTTCATATCGAAGAGACTCCACGAGAGAAGTATAACCAGCGCGGAAACTCCTTGTCCAGGGGAAATTGCCAGGAAACAGCATCTAAAGCCCTTCAGGTGGTTACCGGAGTTGTCGGGTCCTTCAGAGATGGCTGAGGACTCTGCCAGTGCGAATGAAATCGCCAACGCCATAAAAAGGTTTATCATAGTTGGGGTCATCCATAGAGATTCTTGAACAAATGAGAGCTGCCGGTGGGATTGTAAAGGTTACAAGAAAAGGGGGTTAGAAATGGTTTTGCTTTTTTCTTGTGAATCCTGTTCCATCTCGCTATCATAAGACCATGGGGTGGCCTACTCAAGAGATTTTCCCACCCCTATGTGATAGATACAGCTGGAGCCCATCAAGAGGGAATGCCGTGGAAACAGGGATGACAATAGACAAGTTAAAGGTCGGTCAAATCTACAAAAGCAGTGCCACCATCTCCGAGGAGATGATCGAGCGTTTTGCCCAGGCTACAGGCGACCACAATCCAATCCACCTAAGTGAGGACTACGCCAAAGGGACAATTTTCAAAACGCGTGTGGCCCACGGCATGCTCCAGGCGGGCATCCTTTCCGGAGTTTTAGGCACTCGTTTCCCAGGTTTGGGTACGATTTACCTTTCACAGACTCTGAAGTTCCTCAAGCCAGTCTTCATTGGCGACGAGATCACCTTCCATCTGAGGGTGCTGGAGCTTTTTAGGGAAAAAAGCCAGGCCCGCCTGGAGACCGTCTGCATCAACCAAAGAGGTGAAACCGTCCTCACCGGCGAAGCCCTCGTCATGATCCCAGCCTAAAGCCCTCCAATATGTTTGAAATTGAGGCATTGATCGAATTACTGTTGCAGAACGGAATAATCACCAAGGATGTGCTAATGGGTAACATAGAGAGGTCGGTATTTGTGAGAATCGCAATTCGATCGTTCTGGCCAGGGTGGTAACCATCGAATTCAGTTAGATATCGCTGATTACTTTTGGGCCACGCGGTTTCGCTTGCCCGTTTCGGTGAGCGGTTCGGTGGTCGCTCGTGGAGGCCTTTGTGGTGTGAAACGGATCTCATTACAACCAGAACTTCCCAGGAGTTATTCATCCTGATAATGCGTCTGATCGGGTACCTCCTGGAGAATAAAAACAATTCTGTTTTTCCAAGGTTAACAGTATAATAAAATGGTTGTCTGTATTGGGATATATATCCGCAATATTAGGGATGCAACAAACATTGGTTTTGGATCTTGAGGAAGCTCGTTCTTGGGCTCTTTGTTTTCCCAGCCATTTTCCCCGGTATTGTCTGTCCTCCCTGTAAGGAGTATTGTCGATGGTTTTAGAAGAGAAGAGTAGAAATCTGGATGAGATAAAGAAGAAATATACGGAAAAGTTTGCGCCAGAGGACAAGATATTCAATCATATCCATCGAGGGGATAAAATATTTATCGGTACAGGTTGTGGCGAGCCTCAATATCTTGTTCGTGCCCTCATAAACTATGTCCAATCTCACCCGAAGGCTTTTTTCGATGCCGAGGTGTTCCACGTATGGACCCTTGGTGTCGCTCCGTACACGGATGAAAAATTCACGCAGAATTTTCGGCATAACTCTTTCTTTATTGGAAATAGTACCAGAGATGCGATTAATAAGGGACTTGCAGATTATACGCCGGTATTCCTGTCCCAAGTCCCTAGGTTATTCTACCGCAAGCTGGTGCCCATTGATGTGGCTCTGATACAGACGTCCCCCCCGGATGCTCACGGCTATATGAGTTTGGGCATAAGCGTTGATATTACGAAAGCTGCGGTAGAGAATGCCTCTCTTGTCATAGCTCAAGTTAACTCAAATACCCCTCGGGTACATGGGGACACCTTCATAGATGTGGAAGATGTGGCTTTTATGATACCGCATGACGAACCGCTCTTGGAGTATGAAACAACAGTGCCTGGGAAGATTGCCCAACGGACTGGAGAATATGTTGCACGCATTGTTAAAGATGGCGATATAATTCAAGTTGGTTATGGAAGCATACCCAATGCAATACTATCGAATCTTCGCAATAAGAAGCATCTTGGAGTACATACGGAACTGCTGACAGATGGTATTGTGGAGTTGATGAAGAGGGACGTTATTGATAACACCACAAAGGAAATCGATCATGGAAAGACCGTGGCAACTTTCTGTATGGGTAAAAAGGAGACCTATGAATATATCCACGATAATCCAAGCATAGTATTTAGGACTATCGACTATACGAACAATCCCCTCGTTATTGCCCAGCATAAGAATATGGTGGCGATAAACAGCGCCTTGGAAGTTGACCTCACTGGCCAGGCAACTGCTGAATCCATAGGAAAGACTTTTTACAGCGGAATTGGTGGCAGTGCCGACTTCATGCGGGGGGCAGTCTTATCCCCTGAGGGGAAGACTATACTTGTCCTTCAATCAACAGCCAAGGATGAAGGGGTTTCAAGGATCGTACCATTTCTCGGTAAGGGAACAGGGGTAACCCTCGGGAGGGGTGATGTTCATTACGTGGTTACGGAGTTTGGAATAGCATACCTTCACGGGAAAAATATCAGAGAGCGGGCAATGACCCTCGCAGCAATAGCCCATCCGAAATTTCGCCCCTGGCTCATAGAAGAAGCTAAAAAGTTGCGCCTCATCTACAGGGATCAGGCGTTCATAGCTGGAGAAAAAGGTGAGTATCCAGAGGATCTGGAAACATACAAGACCACAAAAACGGGACTGACCATCATTTTGCGGCCGGTGAAAATAAGCGATGAGCCCTTATTGAAAGACTTCTTGTATTCCCTTTCGGATCAGAGTATCTACCGGAGATTTTTTTCTACTCGAACCGATATGCCGCACGAGTATCTACAGAAATTTGTGGTCATCGATTATACGCAAAAAATGGTAATTCTTGTGGTGATAAAGAAGGGGGAAAAAGAAGAAATTGTGGGAATGGGACAATATGCTATCGTTGGAAATACACACACAGCCGACGTGGCCTTGGTTGTAAGGGATGATTATCAGAATAGAGGTATAGGCACGGAATTGGTTTCCTATCTGACCTATCTGGCAAAGAAACAGGGCCTTTTGGGCTTCACCGCGGACATCCTTGTGGACAACAAACCAATGCTTCATGTCCTGCGTCTCTTTGAACAGATGGGATTTGAGATTGAGAAGAAGATGGAGGCAGGAGTTTTCGAGCTGAAGATAGCCTTTAGAGAAAGATGACAAGAGATAAAGCTTCGCACATACAATAATTGTTTGGGCTCAAATCATTTCGGCGTCTATGGGCGTCAGAAAGAGGATTCGACCAACGTGATATGAAACAGTGGCCAATTCTCATTACGGTTCAACATGGAGGAAAGCGAGTGCATTGGATTCTGCTCCATAGGGATCAACATCCTCCTGGTAGGGATAAAGTATGGTTTGGCAGTATTTTCGGGTACCATCGCTTCGGCTGCCGATGCCATCCACTCCCTTTTGGACGTTATTTCCTCAGTAACCGTTCTGGTAGGAATCAAAATCTCCAACATGTGCAGAGTCAATATTTCAAGTTTATACATAATAGATGTATCAGGCAATTGAGGCGATATACCAACGGGTAAAGATTTGAAACGCAAATCGATAAGGGCAAGGGTCAAGAAGACTATCTAGTTCAGTTAGTACTCTTCATTTGAGATAAATCCTAGACATGGAGGCTTGGACGGTCACGCAAGCGTTTGTATAAAGAGTGCCCTGCGTAATACAGAATCCCAATCACGGGAATTGGCGCAAAGAATGCAATCGGATTAGCACGGATAAAATAAATAACGCTTTCTACCGGTGAGATTAAGGTTCGACCTATGATCAAAAGTGGTGACCCCCCGCCTACGTAGTAAGCGAAGAGCAACATAACAGAAATCGGTAACCCTACCGATAGGATGAATAAAGTCATCACGAGTCTGATTATCGATTGCCGATCAATACCTTTTTTCCATTGTACAACCAGCCTCTCGATATTCCGCATAGAAATCGTTACGGCACATATCGAAAGAAAAATAAACATAAAATCCAATAAGTAAAAATAATGGAACCACCATGAGCCAAAGTATACAAGATCAAGCGCTATTCTCACATATATTACAGATAGCCCGACTGATATAAGAGACATGAAACGGTGACGGATGATTAGAGGCAATAACATGGGATAAATGAGAAGTGCTATCATAACGTGTGAGACTATATCTCCGCTCCGAAGTATCGTCTTATAGATTGTTACACTAAACGGAAGCCCACTAAGTATTTTGGTTGAGTTTATGATCGAAATAATCGCCGCCGTTATAACGCCGATAAGCGCAACGTCCATAATACCGAATACGACGCCAACCAGGTAAGAATATACTATGAGCACTATTTCCTTAGGACGTATCATACTGCTTTTGCTGCGTTACTCCATTATTGGTCATGTTCCTGGTTCTGTGAATTAACAATTAGAAAGTCATTGCGTGACCCTACAATAGGTTCATAAATATTGACTCCAAAGTTTTCTTGAATAGAAAGCACCCACTAACCACCTATCCTTATAAATAAATTTCTTTTGGAACCATCAGCCCTAGCAAGGTCAGTTAATCCCTGCACCAAACGGTTCCAATGACTTGTTGGGAGTCACCATTTCCCAGTTTCAATATAATGGATCAGCCGTTTTTTCAATACTGCGAAGACAACTGATATTCCGAATAAAATACATAAACCAGCATACAACCCACCTAAGGCACTCATAAATATGCTGAGTTCATATGAATGAGTTATTGCAGATATAATGAATACACAAGCGCCAAGAACACCACCAAAGACCCGTGCATAAAGTGGATTGCCTGTTCTATATTGCATCACCGGCAAATGGGATGAGATCATACCTAAAACGAACATCGCCACTATAAAAGGAATTTTAAAACCGATATAGAAATGACCAACAAGAACTACAACACCGAGTAACAATGCCAGCAAGGGACTAAGCCTTACAATTCTGAAACCAAATAGTCGAGTCTTCTCAATATTTCCATTCATCATTTCTAGTAGGACAAACCTTAGATCTCACCACCCTTATTCTACAACAGAAGCAATGAATGTGCCAATTTGCGGTTTTGGGGTTGAATAAGGACGGTATTTACTTCAAGATGGATTCGTTCATCCAGGCCCGGATCCCGATTATGCAATATTTCTTCCGCAAATCGTTAGTTTTAGGATAGGGTGGTAGGTGTCGAATACAGTTAGTTATATTGACTATTTCCCCCAATTCCCTAAAATGAATACGAACACAGCCTAGCGAGAAAATTGGATCGGTTCAATATATAATGTTAGAGTGCAGCTGCAACGGCCTGCGTTGGCAGAAGAATGAATGGCAGTCGCGTACGTAGGAGATGACGGGTGCGGAAAGATGTGAGCTTTGATTCGAAGGGGTTGAAGTGTCGTGGCTGGCTTTATCTGCCAGGCGACATCGAAGCCGACGAGAAGCTGCCCACCATCGTCATGGCACACGGATTCAGTGGCGTGAAGGAACAGGTTTTGCCTGAATTCGCTGAACGATTTGTTGACGCGGGCCTTGCGACTCTGGTCTTCGATTACCGTTACTTCGGAGATAGCGAAGGTGAGCCCCGCTGTCAGCTGTTTCCGTTAGAGATGGTGGAGGACTACCGAAGCGCCATCACCTGGGTCTGCGAACAACCCCACGTAGATCCGAACCGCATTGGAGTGTGGGGAACGTCTTTCAGTGGAGGCTTGGTCGCCTACGTAGGGACATTTGACAGGCGCGTTCGCGCCATTGTCGCGCAAATACCATCGATTCTCAATGCGGAGTCTAGGCGCGCCATGGATCCCGACAAATGGGATAGCGTCGGGGAATTTCTGCTTCAGGAGCGAATCGCACGGTACAAAACGGGAACTGTCAATTATATGAAGGTAGTCGCGCCAGAGGGGGAACCCTGTATTTTGCCAGGGAAGGAGACGTACGACGCCTTCATGGAGCTGAAAGATCTCGCGCCGAATTGGCGTAATCAAATTACGTTGGAATCTCTGGAAAAGATCCGGGAATTTGATCCGGTTAGCCTTATTCACCTATTGGCACCAACGGCGCTTCTAATTATCGCTGCCGAGAAGGACAGCTTTATCCCGTTAGAGTCCGTCAAGGCGGCTTACGAAAGAGCTGCGGACCCGAAAGAGTTGATCGTCCTACCGATCAAGCACTTCGACATCTATCAGGATCCATGGTTGTCGAGAGTAGCGAATAATGCGGTTGCCTGGTTCAGAAAGTATCTCGATTAGTTTGAGTGCATCGGTGTCGGTATACACTCTAACACTTATAAGGCCTCCTCTTGTCAAGGGGTAGAGATATCCTGATAACGAAGAAAAGGAGTTTTTCTCGTTCTTACACATTTTGGATGGTGCCGTGGCAAGGCTCAGCGTTCTGACTTTTTTTCCATCAAGGGTTGCAGAATCCGTGTCTGCACCAAACACCTATTGAGGGTCTTTGCCCTAGAAGTTCATCCGTACCCGCATGCCGGCCCGATCAAATGGGCGGGCTCCTGGTTGTGACCACGTCCCAGTTACTTGGGGGGCTCGGGGGCGGAGCAGAGCACTAGAGCCATGGTTCGTGCATCATCTCTTGGTTAAGCTGGTTGGGGCTAGGATGTGCGTCCAATCAAGCGCCAGGGACTCAGGGTTCTCACGCTATGGTGCCGTTGGCGTTCAGGGACGCACTGGGTTTCAGGCACCCTGGAGATAGGTTATCCCTCAGGCGTTCCAGTTAGACGCTCGGCTCACCCATCCTGCCCCAAGGGTTATTCAGGTTTGAAAAACGTATTCATATTGAACGATTCCTTTCGTTTCAGCATGAAGTAGACGGCCCGGCCGAGTTTATGGGCCAGGATGGTCAGGGCTTTCCCCTTTCCGTGTTTACTGACCAGGCGGTTATGATAGGTTTGAGCGAGTTGGTTATTTCTGAGAAACAGACATGCTGCTTCCGAGAAGGCCCACTTGAGATGGGCATTGCCGATTTTGCTGTTCTTGGTGCCGAACTTTTTTCCTGCGGACTCTCGGGTGCATTTGACCAGACGGCAATAGGAGACGAACTCCTGAACCCGAGGGAAACGATGAATGTCATGGATTTCGTAAAGGAGGACCAGAGCGAGAATTTTACCGACACCGGGAATAGTTCTTAAGAGATACCACGCATGGGGATCGTGAGCTTTGGCCGTACGGGTGATGGAGAGTTCAAGCTGGGTGAGGAGCTCGTCATAGAAATCCAGGAGTTGAAGATCAACTTCGATGCTTTTGCGTACAGCTGGATCTGAGAAGTGTTCGCCGATCCTCTGGCGGTTGGTCTTATAGGCGATTTTCTTTTCGAATTGAGGGAGGTTGTATTGGCTGTTGGTGTTCTGGATGTGAGCGAGCAGCTCAGCCCGTTTTCGCATGAGGTGGTTTCTTCGGCGCAGGAGATCCCGGGTTGGGCGCATCTTTTGGGGGTAGACATAAGCCATGGGGATCATGCCTCCCCGGAGCAATGCGGCGATTTTCTGGGAGTCGATTCGGTCGTTTTTGCTTTTGCCGCCGTGGATGGCTTTCATATACAGAGCATGGCCCAGGACAAAAGGGATTCTTTCCTGGGCACAGAGATCAGCCAACCAGTACCAGATGAACATACATTCCACGGCGACACAGACATCCGCGCGGTAGGGCTCGATGACCTTGAGGAATACCTCGGCCGAGGCTTTCATGTTACGATGCACGAGGGTTTTCCCGGTTTGGTCCAGAATACAGACATACATGGTTCGGGCGTGAAGGTCGATTCCGCAATAATACTTGTGTTGTTTGGTGTAGAATCTCATTGGGCTTCCTCCTTTGGTTGAAATGGTTTGTGGCGCAAACCATAGTTTACTACACCTTAGGAGGAGGCCTTAATAAGTATCATTCGGCTGCAGGCGACGCGCCAAAACGTGCGCCTAAGCCACCCCGTTAGGCATACCAGAAGGATT
>Ga0209427_10009926_pt1 | contig 10589 bp, 12 predicted proteins | sample DeeMarSWOR136_30_FD_187465 | JGI IMG/M metagenome (GOLD analysis project Ga0209427, IMG submission 187465) | Marine sediment microbial communities from White Oak River estuary, North Carolina - WOR-1-36_30 (SPAdes) (version 2) | ecosystem: Environmental > Aquatic > Marine > Intertidal zone >...
CATTCCTTATGATTCCCGCAGCGACGGCGGCAATGTTCACCAGGAAATGGGCAAAGGCCGTTCTCATCGGGTGGGCTACTGGCTTTGTCGCTTGCGTTCTCGGCCTGGGATCTTCATACTGCTGGAACCTCCCATACGGACCGACTCTTGTATTGTTCATGGGGCTTTTCTTTGTCTGTGCGATGGTTCTGCGATGCGCGCTTTCCCGGCGTTATGCAAACTCGAAAGGTTATGAATCATGACGCAATTAATTCACATTCTCGGCTTGCCGTTTCTAATGTGTCTAATCATAGGAGCGATACTAGGGTACTTTGGTATCCATGTACTCAAGAGAGAAGTTATCTTCATCGACATTGCTGTTGCTCAGGTTGCCGCAGTAGGTTCGATTGCCGCCCATCTCGTATTTGACGTCGAGGAGAACCATTTCATATCGTATCTGTTTTCATTGGGCTGTGCTTTGCTGATTGCTGCGTTTTATTCTGCGGCTCGGAGAAAGATCGTCCAGATCTCAATTGAGACTGTGATTGGAATCTCTTATGCAATTACGGCCGCCGGCGCCATGTTCTTAATCGGCATTGCACCTGGTCACGCTCACGCCGAGGAGATGCTCGCGGGCAAGCTTTTGTGGGTGACATGGCAGCATATTGTACTGTGTCTGGTTGTCTTCACTGCTGTGGTCTTTTGCCTCTGTATCTTCAGAAAACCGTTGTCCGGTATATCGGAGAACTACGAGAACGCAATCACTCAAGGCCGGAACGTCATGTGGTGGGATTTTCTGTTTTACGCGCTGCTGGGTGTGGTGATTACGGTGGCTGTGCGAGTGACGGGCGTCGTCACCGTGTTCTCATTTCTCATCATCCCGGCCACCATATCGGCCTTGTTCTCGAACCAGTGGCGTTTGCGAATGTATATTGCTCTGGCGGCAACCACGGCGGCTTCTTTGGGAGGACTACTATTCGCTTATTACCTTGATTTTTCAATCGGCCCGGCCGTCGCCTTATTCCTTGGAGCGGTCTTGGTTATTGCCGCTTTGTTTAGCAGGTTTCATCCGACTGACTCACTCAATGCTGTCGAGTCACGGTGAGCTTCTGCTCGGGGAAAACAGACAGACCTGTGGGCCTGCCATCGGCAAAGGCTTTGCCTTTGAGGCTGCCACCGTTCTTTAATTCGAGGCCGTAACGCGCTGGATTTCGAACACGTCGCTCTCTTGCAGCGTACTGCACTCTCTTGAGAGCTTTCCCAGCTCCTCCGGCTTCGGGGCGTCGATGTGCCTCAGGTACGTCAGCCGGGGCTTGAAGACTAAAACGGGTCCCGTGCCGTCCTTTCGCCGGACACACACGTGAATGAAGTCCAGCGAGACGACCTCGGCCAGGCGCAGATCGAGCCGGCCCAGGGTGTTGCCGGAGCCGATGACCACACCGTCGGCCATGCAGGAGTACGGTGTCCTGAGGGGAACGTAGCAAATGATATCAAGCTCGTGCCAGCCCCATTTGGTATCGAGCTCGCGCAGCGCCGCCTTGCCGATCCGCCATCCCAAAACATTCCAGGGACCGACATGTCCGTGCATGTGTTCAATCTCACTCCACCAGTCTTCAGGCTCCCGGCCTCTGTTATACGCGTTGTCACCTCCGGTTGCACCGACGAAGTGATGGGCTTCCTCGTGAGACCCCAGGACATACCGGGGACATATTAAGACACCGATCACGAGGCTGCACAGAATGACAACGACCAGAATCAATGAAGCGTTTCTCATTATTCTATTCCTTTCATAATGATTATCACCGTCCTCAAACGTTCGTTGGTCTGCTCAACGCCCTTCAAACGATCCGATCTGGCGGCCGTTTGCCAGACGCATCCGAACGATGACGCCCTGCCGGATTTGTGGATCGTACCATGTGTTCGTCGGCACGGGGTATTTCAACTCCTTCATACGGTCCAAATCGAATCTCGGTCCTTCGCTGTAGAGCACCCAGCTCACGGGTGAGTCCTCCGCATCGGCGTAATTCTGACCCTCTTCCTTCTCGTTGTCTGGGAATCCATCGGGAATCCACAGGGACGCACCGTTCTTCATAACAACGGTCCTGTTGTAGATGAGTGTCCCTACTGACCGATACTTGTACGTATACCCCCGGTTGAACCGGTCTTCTATGCCGGCGGCCATAAAGGTGTTTTCGCCGGGGGCCGGCAGGTACTTGCTCTCGACGAGTTCGGAGGGAAGCTGATAGAAGTGGCCCCCGAGCATGCAATCGACCCGAGTCGGTGGATATCTGCTGTTGTAGTCAAACGAGTAGGCTTCCAGCGCCATGCCGATCCCACGCAGTTCGGTGTTGACCGTGACAAGTTTGGTCTGGAGGCGGGCCTGTCCCATGGCAGGCAGCAGGATCCCCATCAACAACGCAACGAGGGCAATCACGACCAACAATTCAATGAGTGTAAAGGCGTTTTTCACAAGCGGCTTCTCCTTACCGTAGTTTTTGCGTGTTATTTGAACCAGTCCTCTATCAGCTTATCGATATCGTCGTAGTCCACGGTCCCGTCCAGGTTCAGATCGCCGGGTTTATCCGCCCGGCGGTGTTCGCGAGAAGCCAGCACGGAACCGTTTCCATCGTAGTCCATCACATAGAGCCGGTAGCCATCCGTTAGGTTCGGGCTTTCCTGATCCAGGATGCCGATGATGTCGAAAGGCTCGGTCAGATTGTTCGAGCCGTCGTAAATGCCGTTGCCACGTCCCAGCTTAACGGCAAGCGTCTTGGTGCCGTCGGTGATTACCAGCTCGCCGTGTGGACCCCAGGCGTTTACATCGGCGAAAGTAACATTCTCTATCTTTACCAATCGGGCCTGATAGCGCTCACAACCGGTCTGTCGGGTTGCGTCGAAAATGAAGTTGTCAGCGTTGTCCTTCAAATCATCCAGTGTCACACCTTCCGGTCGAGGCAGCCCGACGCCCCGCTGGATGAGTTCAATGGTAAAATCGTGGTTGGGGTTCTTGTTGTGCTGCTCGTTCACATTCAATTTGCCGTTGTATGACAGATAATAGCCCGTCACGCGAATCCTATCTCCCGGACCGAATTGAGCAGCGTTCAGGCGGCCAAGTTCGGCTGCGAATTCCTCGTTGGTGTACCCACCATCTAAAGCCACCCAGGGCAGATTGTTGTAAAGCTGGCCTAACCATACAGCCGTACCCGCATGGTCGTCGCCTTCGCCCTGGAAAAAGATTTGCCACTGTCCGCTGATATTGAATAGCTCTGTGACTGTGTCATCCGGCGTCGGGTCCAGCATATCCGCAGGATGATGCAACAGAATTCCTTCAAGAATCACCTTTTCGGTCGCATTGTACGTCTGTTCGCCGGAAGCATTGACCGCCTGAAACCCCGAGTGGGTCACCTCGGCAACGGTGGGGGCCGCTCCTGTGGCGGCAACGAGTGACAAAGCAAGAACCTCTGCAAGAATCACACACCTTTTCATAGCCGGTACCTCCCAAAAGGATTAAGAGATTATCGAGTTCTGCACGTACAGAAGTCGAATTTATTTCACGTAGCGCATAAAAATACAGAATTCGTGCTACGACGTCAAGGAATTAGTTGACAAAAAAATAGAATTTCCTTAAATACTCCCGTTTGGCAAGGATATGATCGTGATAGGAGACCGTATGGCGTCGTCGGAAGAAGTACTCGTCATAGATTTGAACGAGGAGCCCGAAAACCAGAGGCTTTTAAGCGGTGAGCCGCAAACCTGTGGGATGCGCTCCGGCAGGGTTTACCTAGCGCCCGGCAAAGCGTGCGGCCAGCACAGCACGAAAGACCGTGAGGAATTGCTGGTTTTCCTTTCCGGACAGGGCGAGTTGCTGATCGGCGAAGGCGAGAGCTTTCAGGTCGGACGGGGCAAAGTCTCTTACATACCCGCGCACACGGCCCACGACGTCAGAAATACCGGCGCTGAGCCGCTCGTTTATGTCTACTGCGTAGCCCCCGTACCCGGCCGGTAGAGCAGCCGTCACAAGATTCGGCCGAATAGCCGCTCGCATCGCCGCTTGGCGCAGCTTTCTATCCCGGCCCGCCCTCCGCCCTCGGTCTGTCGTTCAGGACGCCGGTAGCGGACGATGGATCCAGAAATTTCCCTGAATCGCCGGGCTTTTGCTGGCAGACCATCAAAAGAAAAAAAGCCGGAAAATTCCGAGAAAGAGCTTGCAAAAAACACGAAAAGGCGTACAATCAAAACTGTACGAAGAGTCCTTTTCTTCTAATATGTCTTGGTTTTGGTGAGACAGTCGTTTTTTATAGGTTTGCAGTACATACTCTTAAATGAAAAGCTGTCTCACAGGGGCTGGGGCCATTTATGGTTCCAGCCTTTTTTGTTGCATTTTGCGCGTGGCAGATTCTGCCCGTAGCGAGCCGCCCCCGACGGACTGTCCGATCACTTCGTGGGGGGCTCGCTTGCCAGCCGGGGCTCGTCTCCCGGATGCATCCATTGCTCAGAGGCCGATAAAGAGCCCCCGCAGCTAAAAAAAGCTACTATCGCCTCGGATTTGTCTTGATAGCGATTCTTCCATCTGGTACAATATGGGGCACTATGGCTTTGGCAATACGGAAACTGGGCAAGTATGTTTGTTCCCGCCGCACACAGGTTATTTCGATTTGGCGAACGCCGGACCAGAGGTGAGGGTATGACAGTTCCAACGTGAAAGGGCGCAGCATGCAAAGTAGGAAAAGAGGGTTCACCTTGATCGAACTCCTGGTGGTTATCGCCATTATTGCATTACTATTGGCGATTTTGATGCCCGCACTGTCCCGGGTGAAAAGGCAGGCCAGAACGGTCGCCTGCCAGGCACTATTGAAGCAATGGGGCGCTATCTGGTCCATGTACTGCGACGATAACAACGGCCATTTCAGCAGGGGGATTGTTGGGGGTTCCGGGTGGCATCGTGGCGAATGGGTCATCTGCCTGAGGTCTATGTACCGGACAAAGTCGAACATTCTCCGGTGCCCGATGGCCACAAAGCGCAAACCCGATGGCGCTGAATGGGGCGACACGTTCCATACGTACTTCATGCCTTTAGGCGGAAGCGGCAGCACGGGAGGCGGCGAAGAACCCAGCTTCGGGGCGAACAATTGGGTCTACGATCCGGCGCCAGGCGTAACGGCCATTCAGAGCCGTCCGGCGGACTGGAACTGGAGGCACAAGGATGTAGACCAGCCGTTCCGTATCCCCGTCTTTGCCGACACCATGTGGAGAGGCGGTGGGCCGTGCTATCGGACCAGCGAGACTGGCGGATTGTCCCCCGGCTTCAATCGCATCACTCCCGCCCAATTTGACGGCCAGTGGCTTGGCTACGCCTATGAAATGATGCACTTCGCCATGAACCGGCATGACGGGGGTAACAATATGCTCTTCATGGACTGGACCGTCCGCAAGGTCGGGATCAAGGAATTGTGGAAGCTGAAGTGGCATCGGAAGTTTCCCGTAAACGGTCCCTGGACCCAGGCCGGCGGCGTTCAGCCCAGCGATTGGCCGGATTGGATGAGAAACTTCAAAGAATACTGAAAACGGCGGATGGTCTCACGGATTGACAGAACACAAAGCCGCTCTTGCGCATCGTACTCAGGACGGGAGCGAGAGAAGTGGGAAAGGCATGATTATGAAGAGGCCAAAAGCATTTACGCTGATTGAGTTGCTGGTCGTCATCGCCATTATTGCCTTGCTCATGGCGATCCTGATGCCGGCCCTACAGCGGGTCAAGAAGCAGGCAAGAGCCGTCGCTTGCCTGGCGAACCTGAAGCAATGGAGCCTCATGTGGTCGATGTATTGCCAGGAGAACAACGGCTACTGGCTCAGCGGCGCCGGGGGTGGCAGCGGCAGATGGTGGTTCGAGGAGATGATGACGCTCTATGAAGCTGAACCGGACCTGCGTGTCTGCCCCCAGGCTACCAAAGCCCTTGGTGCGGGAGTTCATCAGGGGATTGGATATTGGTCCAACCAAGCCTGGCAAACCGGTGAATATATAGGCAGCTACGGCCCAAATGGGTGGATGTGCAATCCTCCTTCGAGTGCAAGCAGCGTCTGGGGACGCAGTCCGGCTTCGGACCACTGGAGAACGCCCTACGTCAAGGGTGCCGACAATATCCCATTGTTTAACGGCAGTTGGTGGGTGGATGCCTGGCCAAGGGAGAGGGATCAGCCGCCTACGATCATAGGAGGGCCCCCGGACAGGCCCAACGTCAACGAGATGGAGCGCAACTGCGTCGACCGACACGATGGATTCTTAAACGTCCAGTTTTGTGATTGGTCCGTCAGGAAAGTCGGCCTAAAGGAGCTCTGGACGCTGAAATGGCATCGAAGCTACAACATAGACGGCCCCTGGACCAAGGCCGGCGGCGTGATGCCGGAGGACTGGCCCGAATGGATGAGGCACTTCAAGGACTACTAAGAATTTGACTTGCACAAACGTAGGAGGGCGATTAAAAGGGAGGAGGTTTGTGTTGTTTGTGAAGAACGATCGGCTGTGAATGTGACAAGACAAGAAGGGATGGAAGGAGTATCGTTATGAGTAGACAAAAAGCCTTTACTTTAATCGAGCTTCTTGTGGTGATTGCCATTATTGCGATTCTGTTGGCAATCCTGATGCCCGCTCTGAACCGGGTCAAGGAACAGGGCAAGCGTGCGGCTTGCCTTAGCAATCTGAAGCAATTACAGCTCGCGTGGAGCATGTATGCGGACGAGAACGACGAGAACGTAGTCAACGGCGAGGCCTATGGCGGCGGAGATGGCACGGCACCTGTCCCCACAGGGGGGATCCATAAGGGTGAGCGTTGGTGGACGGGCGACGATGTCGGAGATTTCTGGGCCGGTATAAATTTACCCGAAGAAGTCCAAAAAAGGGCAATTCGAGCGGGCGCCCTGTTTCCGTTCTGCAAGAATGAAACGCTTTACCGATGCCCGACTGGTGCGCGTGGAGAGTTTCGAACGTACACCATTACCGACGCGATCAATGGCCTTCGAAGAGATGGCACTTACAGCGGCAACGTGGGTGCGAGAAACGGTAGAACGGTCTTGTGGATAAAGAAGAGAACGGAGATTAGCGTCCCTGGCCCAGCACAAAGAATAGTTTTTCTTGACGAAGGCCGGATAACGCCCGACAGTTATGCGACCCATTACCTGAATGAGCGCTGGTGGGACCCGCCTTTTGTTCGACACGGTGACGGCACGAATGTCTCTTTCGCCGATGGTCATGCGGATTACTGGAAATACGTGGGCGCCAAAACGTTAGAGATCGGCAAGCTCGCCGCTGTTCCCGGCCGTACTGCAACCGATCTGCACCAGATGCAGCCTGAAAGCGAAGACGACTACCAGGATTTGTATAGGATGCAAAAGGCCGTCTGGGGCAAATTAGGTTATACCCCACGTTTTGTGCCAAGGAATTGACAGGCGTTGTTTCTCGGATTTTGTCGAACTCACAAGAGACCGGTTATACAACCTACGACGTTAAACAATAATAGAGGGGATGACATGAAGGTCAAACGAACGGGGTTTACGTTAATTGAGCTTCTGGTCGTGATCGCCATTATTGCGATCCTACTGGCGATCCTGATGCCGGCTTTGCACCGGGCCAGGGAGCAGGGCAAGCGCATGATGTGCGTCGGCAATCTCAAGCAATTGCAGCTCGGGTGGATTCTGTACGCCGATGACAACGACGGCAAGATTGTCAACGGCGCCGGAGGCATAGACCGCTCCCGTGAGAAAGCTTGGGTAGGCCAGTGTTGGGCCAGCGACTACGGCTCCGGCGGGCAAATGGCGGAGGCCCAGCAGATAAGAGAGATCCAAGAAGGCGCGCTGTGGCCCTACGTCAAGACGGTGGACCTGTACCGTTGCCCCACCGGCACCCGCGGGGAAATGCTGACGTACGCCGCGATGGACGGCGTCAACGGCCTCTCCAGAACCGGAACAACGGATAGTCCGCATATTTGGCTGAAGAAGACAACGGATATCAAGGGGCCCCACTCGGATAGAATCGTTTTCATCGATGAAGGGTGGGTGACGCCGGACAGCTTCGCAACGCATTACGTACAAGAACAATGGTGGGACGATCCGCCGGTCCGGCACGGGGACGGCGTGACCTTGTCATGGGCGGACGGCAGCGCCGGCTATCACAAGTGGAAAGGTATCGATACCGTGAAGATGGGGCGGGACCGTGTAAGAGGCCATCCGGGCAATCACTACAGTCCTACGTCCGACGAGGGCAAAAAGGACTTGCACTACGTGCAGAAAGGTTGTTGGGGAGACATAGGGTATGATGTAACCGTGTGGTATTGACCCCGCATGGTTCCTTGATCGTGCAAGCAAGTCGGCCGTTTGAGGCTACGGGCGGGCATCATGTCCGCCCTTTTTCGTTGGTGCGTGACGTCATCCTGTTTGCGTGTGTGGGTTCGGTACCGACACGGGCGACAACGATCTTCTGCTTTGCACTCACATGGAGCGGATGGCGTTTAACGGCGGGGTCGTGCGTTGATGAGCGCCGCCAGAAGAATGTGTCTGAGTCTATCAACGCTGAGTCTATTGAGGTAGTCCTCGGTAAAATCCAACTTGAAGCGACCTCTGAAATTTCGGATTCGGCTTTTCAACTCGTTTCTGCCCAAAGCGGCAATGGATGTTGCCTCAATCTCAAAACAGCTCCTCGTACTCATCCTCACTACCCTTGAAAAAACTGATCGTATAAGTTGGATTCGCGCTGTCTTTATCGTCTCGTAACGCCAACCGCTTTTGTCGGAAACCCGGCGCGAGCCCGCAAAGGCCGCAAATTGACCTGCTATTGGGCTAAATTTTTTTTGTCTATCCGGCGATTGTCTGATAACGTTCGGTCATGAGGACAGAGAATCTGCATTATGATTTGCCGCCTGAATTGATCGCTCAACAGCCTCTTGCCGTTCGAAGCGAGTCCCGGCTGCTGGTTCTGAATCGTTCGAGCGGTGACATCCTGGACAGCCGATTCAACCAGCTTGGTGATTTCCTCTCGCCCGGCGATTGCCTTGTGCTCAATGATACAAAAGTCGTGCCCGCTCGCTTCTTCGCCAGACGTGCCAGCGGGGCCAAGCTCGAAGGGCTGTTTCTTGCTGAAGCGGCTGGCGGCGTCTGGACGGTATATTTGAGGGGGTCCCGCAAGCTCAGGGAGGGCGATGTGCTCTATCTCAAAGACAGGCAGAAGGCTGATTTCTGCGAAGCGGTGGTGCGCGAAAAGGCCGACCGGGGCAACTGCCGGTTGGCGCTAAAGACCGATACAAATGCCCACAGCATTCTTGAAACAATCGGTTTTCCGCCGCTGCCTCCCTACATCAGGCGAGGCGACGATCCCGCCGTGGCGGCACTGGATGCGCCGCGGTACCAAACGGTCTACGCTCGACATGCCGGCGCGGTGGCGGCGCCAACCGCCGGCCTACACTTTACGGAACCGCTCATCGAGCAATTGAAACAGACCGGCATCCACTTTGCATTTATCACCCTGCACGTCGGAGCGGGAACCTTCAAGCCGATCACCGCGGAGAATCTCGAAGACCACCCGATCGACCGGGAACGGTTCAGCCTCAACGAGGAAAACGCCCGGATCATCAACATGGCCAAGGATGACGGCGGGCGAATCATCCCGGTCGGTACGACGTCAACCCGCGTGCTTGAGACAATCGCCGCCGGCTCAAGGATCGGAGCGGCCAGCGGCACAACGGAATTGTTCATAACGCCCGGCTACACATTCAAGATGACCGATGCCCTGATCACGAATTTTCACCTGCCCAAATCCACCCTGCTGGCATTGGTGGCCGCCTTCACCGGGATCGAGAGCATTCTTGCCGCGTACGCCCACGCTGTCGAACAGCGGTACCGGTTCTATTCCTACGGTGATGCCATGCTGATTATTTGAGTACGAAGGAATCATTCTTCCCAGCGTCAACCGTGCCAACGTCAAGGTTCCGTGTGTACCGTATCGCTGGAGAGTGAGCGGAATTCAGGGATTGATTGCTGAGAGGGCCTCCGGAAACATCCCGTACCGGCGGCCCTTGAATATGGCCGGTCCACGGGTCAATGGACCGTTTGCCTGAGCTCCTCGATTCTCGCGGTCAGAAGCTCTTCTTTCAATCGCTCCAATTCTTCCCTCAATCTCAGCACCTCCCTCTTCAAGTCTTGGAGTTCTTTGATCAACATTCTCTGTCCCTTCAGCAGTTTCTCGAACACGACATGACGCGGCAGGGCCGGCGTATCATCCGCATCGCCGACGCCGTCGCGCCGCCCGGCTTTCGTTCTCTTAGCTGCGCCGAGACTTTCACTTCGATGTATCGGCAAAGAAGGTCCGGTTACTTGAGATATTATCGGGCGTATCGAGACTTTTTTTGAGGCTTCGCTATCAATTCTTGCTCTGAAAAACGCGTTCTTGCGGCACACCGTCAAAGCTCGAAGAAAGACAGGCCAGAATGCCGGAACAGGCTCCTCGGGACAGTCTCATGCTGGGCACACCGAAGCATCTGGGCATCGATTGTCTGAGATTCTATACGGTGCCGCGCTCTGTTCGGAATCAAATTCGACAGGCGACGAATAGTCGCCTTTGGATT
>Ga0209427_10009928_pt1 | contig 10587 bp, 7 predicted proteins | sample DeeMarSWOR136_30_FD_187465 | JGI IMG/M metagenome (GOLD analysis project Ga0209427, IMG submission 187465) | Marine sediment microbial communities from White Oak River estuary, North Carolina - WOR-1-36_30 (SPAdes) (version 2) | ecosystem: Environmental > Aquatic > Marine > Intertidal zone >...
GGCTAGCTTTTTTGGATAAGTACCATATGTTCAGAATTGAGCCAGAGTTAAATGAGGGTAAATTGGAGGAACTTAGAAGAAAATGTGATTCGGATTTTGAGAGAGCAGTTTTAGACAAGATAGTTGAGTTAGGATTGCCTATTCCAGATATGGCCCAGAAGATTCTATATGATAAGAATGGGGTACCGATAGCTAAGCCAGACTTTTTCTATGAGCCTAATATTGCTGTATTTGTGGATGGATCTCCTCATGAAAAGGAATACGTAAAAGAAGAGGATAAGAAGAAGAGGGATAAGTTGAGAGCGTTGGGTTATACTGTTATTTCAATAACAGATGTTGATCAAGTTGGTGATATAGAAGAGTATATAGGCTAAAGCGACGGAGACGGTAGAAAATGAGAATTGGAAAGTCCAGAGCAATTGAGTTGATGGATGAGAAAATATCAAAATTTATGGAATTAAAAGATGAAATGGAGAAGAAATATTTTGAAAGATTCTTCAAAGTATATTTTGAGGAGAAGTATCAGATACTGTATCACGGGGCAATGAATTTATTAGCTGAACTTTTTTCCAAAGAGGAAGTAGAGAAGTTCGAAGAACTCGTCGTTGATTTCAAGCCGGAAACTGCTTTTAAAAGCGTTGAAAGATGTATTATTCAACTAGAATCTTACAGAGAACGAATACAGGAATTTTGGCCTGATGATGAGAGTGAGTCCACAAAGAAACTAATTATCCCCTTTGTTTCAATGAATTTTAGGGAAAAGGATAGCGACATTAACAGGTATTTCACTGGTATACTCGATGCTCTCCAAATTGAATTTGAAACTGGAGAACGGTACTCGAAAGAAAGTATACCAGAAAAAGTGAAGAACAGAATAAAAAGTTGTGATCTTTTGATTGGAATTCTCGTCAAACGAGATGAAACGATAAATGGCAAATTTAAGACTCCAGAGTGGCTGATAAAGGAGATAGGGATTGCTCAAGGTGCAGGAAAAGATGTGATTGTTCTTGTCGAAAAGGGTATTACAGATATTGCTGGATTGAGATCTGAAAAAGAGATAATATACTTTGAGCAGGACAACGCAAAAGAAATTCAAACAGCAACGCTAAAATTCCTGGAAGCTTTAAAAGAACATGGTCTGGTATAATCATTTCTATAGCTTCTCTTTTCAGATTACTTTGGAAAATTGGATAAAAAGGAAAAAATAGCTTTTGCAGACCATTTGATGATGAAGGAGCAACAATGTGAAGCATCAGATGAAGATATAGTTTTTTTCCGGTTTATCCATTCTTGTTCTGTGGAATCAGAATCAAGGAATTTCTAAGGTACAATCATTCTGCAATGCAATTTTACAGTAAAAATGTCTCAATTTTGAGAAATACAAGCAACTTCCGGACCCCCAGGTCCCGGAGTATCCCCGCCTCCCCATACCATACTATTGCCTTTTGAATCATGCAATAGAAGCTTTCTAAAATCTTTATGACCTAATTTCTCATCATAAATGGTGAAATTGGGATTAATCCTCGTTTCCATTTAATCCTCTCTTTACCTTTACTGCTCTTACTATTTAGAGGGTATTTAAGCTTTTTGGTTTCACAGGGCTGTCCAGTCTTTGGGTGCCCTCTCTGCCACGCTACATGTATAACAGGGAAATTATCATGAATCTTTGAACGTTTTAAAGGTCTCTTTCTGATTCTCTGTCCACCCGTACTTCTCATAACTGTAATCCACTCTTCTCTGTAAGTCTACAGATTCCACTCGATGAAACCCACTGCCCTTCATAACTGCTTTGCTCAAACTCGTTTGAATACGATGCTTCAAGCTTTCTTTCATGCACCGGAGTAGAACTATACCTTTAAAAAGCTTTCGGAAGTATTTGAATAAGTTGTTTGGCGCCGGGGTAGGGATTTGAACCCTAGCTGTGCGGTGCACAACCAGATCTCGAGTCTGGCGCGTTTGCCCTGGCTCCGCCACCCCGGCTATTTAGTAGAGGTAGTAACAGTGACATTCTTTACCAGACAGTACGGGGAAAATACGGGGTACTCACATTCCCACCAGTGGATCTGTTCTGTACCTTTTCCTGTAGCATAGATGTTCTCCAGTACGCGTAACATATTGTCGCTGATCCTTATATTCTTTACACTTCCAGTGATTTCCCCATTTTCTATTCTTAATATGGCATCCCTGGGTATGGTGGAAAAATCTCCTGTCATATAATTCTGGAATCGGGTGTACCACGTATTGGTCACCATCAACCCACTCTTTATCTCTCCTATTAAACCATCTACCGAGTTATCCCCCTCTTTAATCAGTAAATTCTGCGGTTCAGGTATATCCAGACCAGCATTTCCCGTGGTTTCAGTCTCAAACTTTACAGCAGTAGACGTGTTGTGCAGAAAATTTGAAAGTACACCCTTTTCTATCAAGGGAGTTCTCTGCGTGGGGACACCTTCTTCATCGAACTTGGCAGTGTATATTCCCTGGTTTACTGTACCATCATTGGCCACAGAGAGTAGTTCTGAAGCTACCTTCTCTCCCATTTTGTCCCGGAAGAAAGAAATCCCTGAATCCACAAAAAATGCAGATAGTGAGTATAACCCGCTCGAGAACAGCGTAGCAAAGCACAAGGGCGTGAACAGTACATCGTAGCGTCCTTTCTCTCCTAAAGTTGGTGATACTCCTTTTTTTGCCAGATCAGATGCTTCTTCAGAAGCTTTTTCCCCATTAAACCCCTTTAAGGTGGAAGAACAATTCACTGCATGTCCTGAAGATTCATTCTCAAAAGCTCTCACTGAAATTTCTATAAAGGACCGCTCATCTTCACTTTCCGTGTACGGTGTGGCTAAATCCACCTTTTGGTATTTCGTGTATAAGACTCCTGCCAGTCTCTGAGCTTCACACGCCTCAATTGCACCAAATGCTAGTTCCACTGCATCTGCTTCTGCAATACTCTTATCACAAATTCTCTTATTGTACGCAAAAGGTCCTTTCGCAATACCGTAGTAGTCTTTGTTTTCCTGCATTTTATCCAGAAATTTCACTGATTTTTTCAGGTCCTCATCGATATCTTTCACATTTTCAAGGGTGAACTGTGCCTTCTTTTTCCCTTTGGCCACAAAGATCTTTGCTTTCACAGAATTATACTCTTTTGCAGCAGTAATCTCATTGTTTGAAAACCGCACCTGCTGACTCTGTTCCCGTATCACCTGGCAAACAGCATCATCTGCACCCATTCTCACAGCATCATCAACTATTCGTGAAGCACTCAATTTATCCATGAACACCACCAAGCCTGATCTCTTTCAATCTCACGTACGGCCCTCCCATGGACGTGGGTGCTCCCTGTGACGGCTCTCCCTTTCCGCACGTACCTGCACTTAAGGTGACCTCTTTTGCCACAGCTTCCACAGAGGAGTAAAATCCCGTGGTTGTCACCTCCAGAACAGGCCGCAGCACAGGCGATGTCACTTCCCCCTTCTCAATCAAGTACGCTTCTCTTCCAATGTATCTCTGGTTGAATCGAGTATCATCAATATTCCATTCAGTAAAAGATTCCATCACTATTCCCTTCTTTGTCTCTTCAATTAATTCGTCTTTCGTATAATCACCAGCACAGAAGTAGGTGTTGGCCATTCTCACAATAGGCTCTCGATTGTACCCCATAGACCGGGCAGAACCATTACTTAAACCACCCAGAACGAAAGCAGTCTCCCTGTTAGACAGAAACTCATTGATTTTTCCTTCTTTGACCAACATGCGCTTTCTCGCCTTCACCCCTTCATCATCGTACAGGTAAAACCCATAACTCCCTTCAATTGCAGGATCTTCTGCAATGTTCACGAGGTCACTGCCCACACGATACCCTATCATGTCTGGTTTCACAAATGATTCTCCTGCTTGGGCTGCTTCCCTTCCCAGGATTCTGTCTGCCTCAAAGGGGTGGCCGCACGATTCGTGGACAGTTATACCCACTACTTCAGGACCAATAACAACATTCACAGGGTCTTTAGGTGGGGGTTTCCCTTCTTTTAACACTCTGTTAACCACTTTAATCTCTTTAGGAAGCCTTTCTGTTAAATTGAACCCTTCAAAGGTCTCCCACCCTCCTATGCCTCCAAATTGGAGCTGGCACTGTTCACTTTTCCCATTTTCCACTACTGTCAAAAACGCAAGAAGGTTCATGCGAGGAATTGTAGAACGAATTTCTGCTCCTTCCGAGTTGATGTAATACTTGACCCTTTGTTCATCCTCGTACTCATACAGCTGGGACACTAATCCGTTTTCAGATGCAGTACGAGTGTTCAGCACCAAAAGTTCGTGTGCTCTATCTACATCATCGAGGCTTTTTTTCTGAGGTACTGTATAGGTGTTAGTATACATCTTCTCTTCAGAAAGACCAATAGGGTTCTCATTTCTTACTGCTGAAACCCTTGCTAGTTTCTCTGCTTTTTCCACCGCATTGATTACGTTCTCTTTCGTCAATACATTAGTGGAAGCAAATCCGAGACCACCATCTGCCAGAACTCTCACTGATAACCCGTATGCACTGTTTAACTGATATACATCGAGATTCCCATTCTTGATAACCATCTGTACGCCGCGCAACTCTTCCATTCTTACTTCTGCGTAGTCTGACTGCGCTCTTTTTAGAGCAAGCTGAGCTATATCTTCATCCATTACAGAACCAGTATAAATAGCGTTTATAAACCTTGTTATAAAACGAGGGTTGTCACATTCATGGGTGGTTATCTTATTTGTTACACGTGTAACAAAAAATTGGCATTTATTTGATATATTTTTATTTTTGTGATATTCTAAGACACAAAAGATGGTGAGTACTACACTTTTTGATCACTGTAAGATGTTGAAATAACTGGTAATTGTCTCTTGAGCTCCATCAGATACTTATCCAAAAGTAATGGTCAGCACAGTACATGTAGCTTCCAGTAAGCACAGTTCATGTAGTCAGGTACTTCCTTCCAGATTGTACTCTGTGGCAGTGCCCTCGTCAAATCAAGAACTTCCCATTCTTGTAAAAGAGTTCACCATCTGCATAGATTAAGCCGCCATCCTTCATGTCCTTGAGCAAATCCCAGTGGATAGCTGAATTATTAATTCCGCCTGTATCGAGTATGGATCGTCCGAGAGCTAAATGGATAGTCCCTCCTATTTTCTCGTCAAAGAGCATATTCTTGGTGAATTTGCAAATTCCATAGTTTGTTCCAATAGCTGCCTCGCCTATGCGTCGGGCACCTTCATCTATGGCAAGCATCTCCTGCAGTAACTCATCACCTTTTTTTGCGTGGGCTTTGACAACCTTCCCCTTTTCAAAAGTTAAGGTAATATCCTCTACTTCCTTTCCCATGTAAATGCCGGGGTAGGTAAATCGGATGGTGCCCTCTGCAGAATCCTCCACTGGACCAGTGTACACTTCGCCTGAAGGAAAGTTCCTGTGGCCGTCTGAGTTCATCCACTTCCTTCCTGTGATGTCCATGGTTAAATCTGTATCCTCACCCACAATGTGGAGGGTGGACTTCCCATTCAAGTGTTGGACAATTTTTTCCTGCGTTTCAGACAGCTTTTTCCATTCAGCAATAGGATCTGCAGTGTCCACAAAACAGGCGTGGTACACAAATTCCTCATATTCCAACAAGGACATTCCTGCTTCCTGAGCCAGTGCGTGGGTGGGATACACAGTTAACGTCCACTCTATGGTCCCCTCGTGGGCTCGCTTCATAATAGTGGCATTGATCACTTCCTGTGCTTTTGATCGTGTGGCAATCTTTTCTGGTTTTACATTGGTCAAGTGCTTCAAATTGTAGTCAGCCAGTATACTGATGATGATGTCTAGGTTTTCCACGTAGTACTTCATAAAAGGGGACGTATACGTAAGCTGGTGATCCTTCGCGTATGTGTAGAAGAGTGCAAACATATTGTCAGTATACAATGACATTTCAGGGTGGGCACCCTTCTTCAGGCTTTCTTTGTAAATTGCCTCCACCAGAGGAACTGCCAGCGTTGTGGTCTGGATTAACACTTTGTCGTTCTCTTCCATTTTAGTGCAGTAATCCACAACAACTTTGGCCATCTTTTCGACACGTGCATCTGTGATAGTATCACCCCTTGTACGGTATCAAACACAGAAACTTCACTGGCTTCTCCCCTGTGGTGCAGAACTGATGAGGCTCGTTCGGTGGGATAAATACCACAGTACCTGGGTTAAAGGGTATATCACCCTGTTCACTCTTGACGACTCCTTCTCCTTCTAGGATGAACACTTCATGTTCCCAGTCATGTGCATGATACGGGCTGTACCCTCCGACGCCCATCTCAAACAACCGCATCGCAAAGGTTTCAGCACCTTTTTCTTTGGTGATCAGCCAGCGAACAGTAGTGTCTTTCGCACCTTCCTCAGCCTTTTGAGCTGGTATTTCTTTGTGATCAAAGATTTTCATAATTCACCTAGATAGTACCATTTAAAAGGTTACCTCACAAAGGGTATCCAGTTACGTGGTAGTTCTCTCACTTGTTACACGTGTAACAAAATTTTTGGTCATTCTCTGCAACCTCGTATTCATAAAAGGTTTTAATTCCAGTCAAATTCTCTGAATTCTTCCTCTTTTTTTTCTCCTCTTTCTATTTCATCCCTTTTGAAGAGATCAATCTGAGCTGGAATAGGCACTGGCACTGCAATTCCAGTGACAATAGCCTCTCCTATGTCGAGTCGTCTCATTTCTTCTTTAAAATCTGTTAAATCATTCTCAGAAGAACTAATCAAGTGCTCCCTATCCTTTATATTGGTTAACAGTAAAATGATTACCGTATTCAACTGGGAAATGACCTCGTCCAAAATTTTCTTGGGCATCTGATCCACCACGCACAATCCTAGATTGAACTTTCTCCCTTCTCGGACGATCTTTTCAAAGACGGTCTGTCTTGCCATTTCCTTGTTCAGTAATTTGTGTGATTCTTCCAGAACGATTAACGTTTTGGGTACATCTGTATTCTTTCTTCGAGCACTTCTGAACTGGTTGAGCAAATATCTGGCCACAATGGAGGTTGCTAACTGTATCACCCAATCGTTATTCTCATACTCTCCAAAATCGATGATAACAGTAGCTCCTTGTACTACTTTTCCCATAATGTACTTGAGAGAATCGAATTTGTCTCCAACGAATTCATAGTCTGTAATGCGTGATACCTTTCGTTTCAAGGCGGAAATGGTCTCCACCCGTATTCTCTGCTCAAATTCTTCTGAAATTTCTTCTGAATTCTTTCTGGCAATGTAGTGTAACCAGTCTTTTTCCTTCCTGTATATTAAGTGGACCGCATCTTGCTGAGCTGGCGTTAATTCAGTAATCATGGCCAACTCGGAAGGATAAATTAGAGTACGCGGAATACACAGAGAAACATCGCATTCTGCACCTTTCAATCCCAGTACATACACATTGTCCAACCCCCCCAGACCAGTAGGGTGGTACCCGTATTCAGAGTGAACATCAAAAACTACACACGCAATATCCCTGTTCTTCACCTCTCGCAGTATGACCTTGACAGCATTGGACTTTCCTGACCCTGTCTTGCCAAAGACACCTGCGTGCTTGGTGACAAAGGTGTCCACATCTAAAAAAATGGGAATGTCCATGTCCCGCACACGTCCTATGGAAATGCAGGTTTCTGTTCTGTACAAAAACTTTAGATCCTCTTCAGTGACTCTCCTTACAGGGGCTAAATACTTGGGTAGAGATTTTGCTCCTCGTATTGTGTTACCATCTACAATTCCTAAGAGACTAGCAGTGGCAGCATAGTAGAATTGGGGTCCAAAAATTCCCTGGATATTCTCAATTGCATCAGGATACGAGAGAGCTGCAATCTTATCCGGGAGTACAGATTCTCCCAGGTGGCGTGCTTCCAGTTCATTGATTCTGGCTAAATAGTTGTACTTTGATTCAATGACGACGAGGTTTCCTACCTTGACATTTTCAAATTCTTCACCCTCATCTATGCGGAAGTGAACCTTGTCAGTGGAGGACGATATAACCTTCCCAAGCATGAGGTGAGTTTGACGTGAACCTTTTAAAGGTTTTACAATGGCGATCCATCACGAGGGTTACCTCAACGTGTTACACGTGTAACATCACTATGCAGAGCTCACCTTGGTTATTCTTTAAATTTCTAACACAGTTAAAAAGATTGAAGAAAAAAAGGAAAAGAAAGGATTATGTACCGAGTAGTTCTTCGAGCTCATCGATAGCCTGTTGATACAGTTCCATAGCTTTTAGTGCGTTCCAGTTTCCTGCAATACAGTTGGTACTGTTAAAACAGAACTGCTCTGCCTTCTTTAGGTATTGATCTGCTTTGGCCAAAATCTCTTCTACAGCACTGGTATCAAGTCCTTTGTCTAAGGCTTCCCGAAGGAGTTCGTCAGCTTCCTCCTTCAGCTGTTGCGCTAGTTGGATGTTGTGCTTTGCCAGTGGGCATAATGTTGGCAAGGGAGTGACAGGCGTAGATATCTGGGGGATACATACACCTGAGAGGTCGTAGGTGATGATTAACTGCGGCTTGTAGCAAACACCAAGGCTGCCCAAATCCTGTCTGTATCCAGTGTCCCAGCTGATGATACTGTCACCAGAGGTTGCTCCATCCATTCTGAAGGTTAACACGTTAGCTCGGCGCTTTCCCGGATTGAGGTACACAATGTCACCGGGGGCGGCAAGTGTGAGCGTGTAAGCAGTACCAGGAGCATCTGCTGCTAATTGAACTGAAGTCCACGTAGGTTGGAGGGTCGTCAATGTTGGGGCATTGTGAATCTCGTCGTAAGTACCATACACGTAAAGGTCTTTCTGGAAGTTGATGAGGTTACAGCTCCAGGTATCTGCCTGCCCTGTATCAATGTAGTCAGCCTGCTTGTAGATGATAACCTGGATAGATCTGATGAACGCATTACATGGTAGACCTGCCAGGTTAAACTGGAAGACGCCATGTCGAGTGAAATAACTTGGGTCATATCCTGTCCACAAGTCGTCATCGTCCAGTGCCGGGGGTATTACAGGTGATACATATCCTGCATGATACTGAGCTGGCGTGTAGATCATGGGCGTTGTAAAGGTGTGAGGCCCTGAGCACGCAGTGTTTCCTACAAAATCTGTGGAGCACACTTCGTAGTAGTAGGTGCCACCCATTTGTAAGCCATCAAACTCAGCGTAGTGGCTGGTGGTCAGAGTGGAATCTGAAACAGTATTACCGTATGCGGGAGTAGCTCCCCAGTTGACAACAGTATCTGCGTTTTCATCTGTGTCCCACGTTATTTCGACGCTGGATCCATTGCACGTGTTGGCAGCCACATTCGATATTACAGGAGGGATACCATCAATTTGAGCAGTATCTGTTCTCACTCCTGCAGGGGCAGCATCGTTGTAGGTTACTGTGAGCGTGTCAGGATCAGCAACATTCAGAGTACCATCGTTTAAAGCTCCTCCTGCTACAGGATCGCACGGGAATGTTCCCTGGAAGATACCTGTTGCTCCCACCTCAGTGAGAGGTACGTTGGCTTCAGAGTCTCCTGTGGAAGCACTGGATAAGGTTACATTTGCTGTCCCCGTTCCTGCTAAATCTCCATCTGTTAACGTCATGGTTAAGGGTCCAGTCACTCCATAGTAGTCCTCATCAAACTGTACATAGCCTTGGGACTGGATCAGGTTTCCAGAGACACTCAGAGCGTAAGGCTGTACATTCCAGCCAGGTGTCACCTGATCTGTCTGGAAGGCTACCGCGAAAATGGTGTACATACCGGGGTCTGGATTGTTAATACGCACCTTCTGGACTGTATCAGGGTAGATAAAGCCAGGATTCTTTACTGATTGGCCGCCAGAGAAGTTTCCAGCACCGCTCAAGTAGTAGTCAATCCCATTGGGGTGATCCACCTCCACGTACAGGTAGTTGACCATCTGGAAGGCAGAACCTGCAGTCCCAGGCGGATCAGTGTAAGCCACGGTCACATCCAGTGGCTGTCCTGGTCCCACAGTTACGGTGTATACCTTGAAGAATGGCTGCACAATGGCAGCACCATCCAGTCCTGTCCTGTTGTCATCCACTAATAATGATCCAGAATCTCCTGCAAAGTACAGTGCATTGTCCAGTAAGACACGTCCCCATCCCTGGCCATCACCCGGGATTGTACCACCTGTATTACTACCAATCATGGGTTGAGCACTGTTAATGATCACAGCCTTCATCATGGCAGCCGATGGCGTAAAGGCACCAGCACCCATGAATCCAGTGGATGCAGCCACGGGCGTGTAGAACCCAGTCATGAAGTACTGTCTCACTAATGCACAGCATCCTGCCACTCCAGGTGCTGACATACTGGTGCCCTGATACCCTACGAGTCCATCATTGGGAGAAGTACCATCTGTGATGTGATTGTTATCTGCAGAGAATATGACCTGTCCAGGAGCACACACATCAGGCTTGACACGTCCATCGTAGGTGGGTCCCCGGGAAGTGAAATCCGCAAACCGGCCGGCGGAATCAACGGCTCCCACTGTCAGTACACTGTCACCGTCTGCGGGTGCACCGATGTAATGC
>Ga0209427_10009929_pt1 | contig 10587 bp, 7 predicted proteins | sample DeeMarSWOR136_30_FD_187465 | JGI IMG/M metagenome (GOLD analysis project Ga0209427, IMG submission 187465) | Marine sediment microbial communities from White Oak River estuary, North Carolina - WOR-1-36_30 (SPAdes) (version 2) | ecosystem: Environmental > Aquatic > Marine > Intertidal zone >...
TCTGGCTGCCAACATTATTGACTCTAAACCCGATTGCCCAAATATTTGAACTAAACGATTACGACGTGAGACTTCTAACTCTCCAATAATAAGGCCTGATTCAACGATGCAGTGCTTTTCTATCATATCAATTAATTCTTTTAAACTTTGACGCATGTCTTCTATGTCTTCAGGTAACCATTGGATAAATCCGTTCTTACTATATGTACCTACCAATCTTTCAGGATTATCAAAGGTTCTTAGTAACTGTCGGAAATCATCAATTGTGCCTTGGATCGTCTTGAAGGGAAATCCGAGGAATACACACCAGAAGACCTCGCGTTTCGTGTGCAGATGACCAAAGGGCTTGAGCAATATGGAAAAACTATCCCTCAACATGTCCGAGCTGCTTTGATACTTAAAGATGCAGGATATGATGTACCTGCTGGAACTATTGTGGAATATGTTAAGACAAAAGGAAATGAAGGAGTACTTCCCGTTCAAATTGCACGAGAACAAGGGTTTTGGCTAGATAAGGACAAATACATAGACACTCTGCGATCTGTTTTTGAACAGGTCCTTGATTCTGCCTCGGAGGTGATAGCAAGAGAATCTCTCAAGGGCTTCATAGGCGATTCGATAACCAGTACCGCGATCCACGCAAAAAGAAGAGCTAAGGAGATGGAAGAGGCGATAGAAACCCTTGACAACGTAGGCATAAATCCGGTCATGTCCATCGGCACAAAAGAAATCTTTGAAGAAATTGCAAGTCTTGGGTTGGATGAGATTTTTCAAGGTCAAGTCCCCGATTCATTTCATAAAGTTTTAGAGATCATAGCTGAACGTATATCTTCAGATCGGGGAGATTAATGAACTGGAATCCTTTATAGGCCATCAAAGTCGTTGCGTAATCCTTACCAGAGAGCCCTTTTTCGCACAGAGCTCACGTGCTTCAATAGCTGCTCTAATACATTCGATTCCTCTCATATTTTAACAATCGTTGCAGTTGTTCTTTTAACCTGGAAGGAGATCTCCCAACTTTTGCCTTTTTTTGTACCAAAGCCATACCGTCATTAGAATAAAAAGAGATACTGCTATAATGAATGGTACTAATCCTTTAGTACATGAGACTATAAACAGTGCAGCTCCATCCAGCCCCAATAATGTCCTTGTGTTCCAATTAAGAGGTGTTACATAGTAGCCGACGAGTGTCGCTGAAATAGCTATGACGGCCATTATTATCGCCGTGATTGGAATGATTGTATGGAGCGGATTGTCAGTGAACTGGAGCAGTATTGCCGGGGACCAGATAAAGAGGAAAGGGACTAAAAAGGCAACTATGGACACCTTCACTGCTTCGAAAGATGTTTTCAAATAACCTGCGTTGGCGAGTCGTGAGGCAACCAACGAAGAGACAGCAACAGGTGGTGTCACCATAGAGAATGCCGCGAAGTAAAAAATAAAAAAATGTGTCTGCAGTTCGGGTATACCCATCCTCACCAGCGCCGGTGCAGCAATGAGAGCTACTATAATGTAGGCTGGTAGTATAGGGAGGCCGCACCCTAAAATAATTGTCACCACCATGGTTGCCAGCACGGCAAACAGTATATTTCCGCCCGTCCACATCTCAACAGCCACGGGAAGTTTAATCCCCAATCCCGTCATGGTCATAGTAGACACTGCAATCCCTAAGGCTGCAACCGTTACCCCAACGCGAGCTCCATTGGTTGCCCCCTCGACCAGTCCATCAAGAAGACGACCTACCGATGTCCGCGTTCTCATACAGGCAACAATAATTGCAAGGGTGGCAATAATGCCCCAAAATACAGAGTATTGAGGGGAATATCCTACCATCAGCAGGGTTACGATAGTGCCGAGGGGGATCAGAAATGTTGGCGCACTGATTAGCAGTGCCTTTGTATCAATTTCCTCCTTCCATGGCGCAAGTCCCATCCTTTTTGCCTGAAACTGCACGTATAGCCCGCAACCAAAGTAATACAACAGAGCAGGAAGAAAAGCCATTATCATGATCGATCTGTACGGTATCCCTATGAAGCTCGCCATTATAAATGCAGTGGCCGCCATTATAGGCGGCATGACTAATCCCCCCGTTGAAGCAGCCGCCTCGATTCCACCTGCCTGTTCCGGCCGAAAACCAACCTTTTTCATTAAAGGTATGGTAAAGGTGCCAGTGACAATTACGTTAGCAGCTGGTGCTCCGGTTACTGAGCCAAATAGACAACTGGCAACAATTGAAGTCATGGCTGGTCCACCGGCCAGCTTGCGTCCGGCCAGTTTGCCTATCTCAGTAAAAAAACGAGAAGCCCCCGCAATTGGCAGCAGCCCTGCAAACACCAGGAACAAGAAGAGATAGGCAGCTGAAATTGCCAATAGTGGCCCGTAAAGACCTGAAAAACCGACAGCCATGAGAGACATTATCCGGTCCAGTGGAAGCTCAGGGTGATATAGTGGACTGGGCAAGTAGTGTCCAAAGAAGGTGTATGCGATAAAGATGGCAACAAAGATGGGCAAAATTTTACCAAAGGCCTCATAGAGGGCAACAAGAGTAATCGTAACAAGTATGCCACCGACGATCATATCCACTGTATTTGGCAAGCCGACACGGAACTGGATTTCATCAGTGAAAACATACATGTAGCCAGTAGATACTATACTCAATACAATGAGTGCTACCCAAATTGGCCAGAGGCGTGGTTTATTCCTGATGGAAAACAGAAACATTACTATCAGGATCAGTGCAAGGTGTATTGAGTGATGTTGATATGGCCCTACAAATATAGCCTGAGTGCTTGCTAACTGGTATAGAATGGCGATAATTGCCATAATGACCACTGCAAAGTAGCCAATTTTAGACATTATAGTAGCCAAATGATTCCCGCATTGTTTTACTATTTGTACCCCTTGCCAGGCCTTGTGCCAATAGTGTGTATTGAAGTTCTCAATTGAAGGTGGGCGAAGAGTCAACCCTTCGCCCACCTTCTCCCCAATAATAACATTCAGGTTACTTTATGAAACCTTTCTCACGGTAATACTTCAGGGCACCAGGGTGAAGTTCGCTGTTGTCCAGGATCGGACAGAGTTCAAACATAAATTTGGGTGTTATGTGCCCACCAAACGGCACATAATCCTTAAATCGATGAGCGTTCTCACCCAGGGTTTTGATGAGTTCATAGGTAACTTTTCCATCAACGCTGACATCGCAATTCATTATAGTGGTAACAATTCTCATGCCTTTAGCTGGTTCGGTTTGGCCGTTATAGGTTCCCGCAGGTAACTCCTGGGTACGTATGGGTTGGCCGGTTATCTCAGCCACCTTTTTTACTGCCTCTTCTGGTAAATCCAGAGGATAGAGCTTATGCTTCAGTGACACCTCTTGCAATGCGGGCATTATTTCCCACGTTTTTCCCTTTCCCATTGTAGTTCCAATCAGTATGACATCTATTAATCCATCTCTCAAAGCATCTGCTGCTGGGCCAAAGAACATCCTTGTGAACTTTGCTTTATCTTTTATCCCCCAAACCTTGTCAATGAGAACATCCCAGTATGGTGCTTGGGCAAACTTTGCAGGGAATATGCCGACACGCTTGCCAATGAGATCTTCAGGAAGTTTCTTAATCTTGGGGTCCAAGGTCACCCAGATACTAGATACGACACTGAATCCCCCGAGTATTCTGAGGTCGGTATGTTTCCTGGTGTAGGGTGGTTTCCCCCCACGTGCCAACCAATATCCAGTATCACTTGTGTTAATAATCGTTCTCGCCTTTTTCGCCGCATCTAATTTAGCCAATTGCTCTATATTGTATTGTGTCCCCGGGGTTTCAACAGTGCTGATTCTGACCCAGGAACCAGCTTTCTGAAGGATATCTAGGGGAGCAAAGTAGAATCGGTAAATTTCGGTGCCCAGCTCAGAGGTGTACGCATCGAGGCGCACCTCTTTGGTATGTCCGGGTGGCGGTGGAAAAGAAATCAGCAGAGCCACTGCCACGAAGATGAATAGCCAACGCTTTGCGCCGCCTGTGAATCCACCTCCTGCCAAACCACTTCTCTTTTTCATTGTCTTGACCTCCTTTCTTCTCATTCAGCTTACTAGACAATATAACATATAGGTCAATATGTAAATGATTATAACCACCCCCCTTCTCTAGAATGTCAACGCAGGAAAAGGCTGCCAAATCCACTCATACAGTCCTGAGTCTCAATTTCAGCCATTTTCAGAAGCTTCCACAGGGTTGCCTGGTTGGATGAGATGACGGGTTTCCTCAAATCTTTCTCGAGCATCTCTATAACACCTAAGGTTGGGAAACCCATGCAGCTTAAGAATATGCAATCACAATCAACTCTATAGACTTTCCTGACAGCAAACTCATAGACTCGTTGTGGTGGTACAGCGTTGACCAAGAAAGATAATTGTGGACCCGTCTCATCAGAGATATCACCGAACACTTCTTTCGCGTCTTCTATTATACTTCTTATATTGATTACTTCAAATCCACTGTCCTCAAGGAATTTGCGTTCCAGCGGGTTTAACCATGTCGAATATGGTGTTCCGACACAGACCTTCTTTATAGCCATAGTATGCAAAGCCTCTACCACTGCCGTAGAGGTAGTAGTACAGGGGCGATCTGTACGGTCCTTCATAATTTCAATGATTTTCTGGTCATAACCTAAACCACCATACAGGCTTCCACTTGTACAGGCAAAAGCGAGTGCATGTACTTGGGCATGGGAAAGCATTGTCACCGCTCTCGAAACGTCGTCTATGAGATGGGCGTACGTTTCCTCCGTTTCCTGTTCGAAGAACATTCTGGTAGTATGAACGGTTACACCCTCTGGGAGCATTCTGTAATACTCCGGTTCAGTGGTCACGTTAAGGGAGGGCAGTATCAAGCCAAGCCTTGCTCTCCAACCGTATGTATTACCTAACATGCTGGTCCGTATCCTTTTGTTTTCGAGTGGTTAACAACTCGTACCACAGTGTTCTCTGAGTAAATTGCGGTGCAGCATCGGTCTCAATTTATCTTTTATTCGCCTTATCTTGAAAATACTTATAGATCATCTTATCAACGGGCAACTCAGAGGGACACACTTCAACACACTTTCTGCACTCATCGCATAGCAATGCACCTTCAGATATGGCTACCCCAACTCGGTCCCCTTTATCGCGTGGGTCACGCGACTGCATTGCAATGTCGCTCATTATGGCTGGCCCGGCAAACCTGTGACCGTGCTCTTCCACAAGGGGACAAGCCGCGAGACATAGATAGCAGTGGATGCAGTTGATGAATTGCTTGTATTGTTGAACAATATCATAGGTAATCGACTCCGATCGTAACTCCACCGCGCCTTTTGTGTCAATAAATGGCCTGAGCTTCAATCGTTTGAAATAAGAAGGATCAAAATCCACTACTAAATCCCGCACTATGGGGAATCCTCGGAGAGGCTCCACCCTGATTTTGGGAGCGGCGGTGGTGGCGCAGGCGAGTGAAGGCCGTCCGTTAACCATAATGCCGCAAGTGCCACATACATTGTGCCGGCACGAATAGCGGAATCCTATCGGAGCTTCATTATCATATATATATTTTAACGCTTCCAATACTGACATTCCCTCGGTTTTTGGAACGGAGTATGTCTCATATCTCGGCTCAACGTCGCAGCCCGGGTCAAATCTAAAGACTTCAACTTCAATATGCTGATTCTTCATTGTGTCCCTCCCTTTATGAAACGCTTTCTACCGGTTGTGGTGTTACTTGCTTTTCTCCATCTTCAGTCCGCGTTATGATGATATTCTTCAGCCATTGTTCGTCATCTTTTGTTGGATAATCATCCCTATAGTGGGCCCCACGACTTTCTTTGCGAAGCAACGATGCCCTGGCTACCATCTCAGCAACATCAAGCATATTGATAATTTCTATGGCCTCATGCCACTCTCTATTGAATCTCGTGCTCTCTGTTCTTATGCGCATAGAGGGGAGGTCTTCTCTCCTGATGCGCTCTAGTGCATCTATGGCAGCTTCCAGATCTGGTCCATTCCTTAAAACGCCGACCTTATCCCACATTATAGTCTGTATTTTTTTCCTTATTGTAGTTGGTAACACACCCTTTTCTACCTTCATCAGCCCCATGAGCCGGCCTTCCTCTTCATGCACCTGCTCAAAATCTATGCCCTGCCTGTCAACCTCATGAGCGCGCTTAGCTGCACTTTGACCAGCTATAAAGCCAAGAACGATTGACGTGGCTACGGAACAGCCCGCCATTCGGTTAGCGCCATGTAAACCACCGGCCGATTCGCCCACCGCATAGAGACCAGGGAGACTCGATGAACAGTCCCCGTTGATTTTCACGCCGCCCATGAAGTAATGTGCTGCTGGCGCCACCTCAAGCAAATCCTTATGAAGATCAATACCCAGTTCGTCGAACGGATAGGCATAATGATCAAATACCGCGTAATCAGGTATCTTGGTAAAATCCTCCCATACGCCGCCATGCGGTGTGCCCCGGCCTTCCTTTACCTCTCTCATCATGGCCTGTGCCAATAGGTCTTTGGTGGGAGGTCTCCCGCCCTCAGTCGCATATTTCTCCATAAATGGCTCTTTCTTGCTGTTATACAGCGTAGCTCCTTGTGCCGCCGGTTCTCCTACGACGACACCTCGTAATCTTTCCGGATAAATTATGTTGCACGGCATGAATTGGACAAACTCAAGATCAACGAGCTGGGCACCGGCCCTCCATGCCATGGCAGCGGGATCACCGGTGCTTTCTAATAGGTTAGTTGTGTAAGCACCCAGCACACCCGGACCGAACATCTGGCATCCTCCCCCTGCTGCCAAAACAATTGATTTTGCCCTAAAGACAACCAGTGAACTGTCTTTACGATTTACACCGACAGCCCCTACCACCGTGCCATTATACGTGAGAAGTTTTGTAATCATCACTTCTGAAAAGAGTCTGATGTCCCGCCTCATCGTTTCCAGCAGAAGCAGGTCAGCGATTGATGCTGGATGGAATGAGCCAAGATCTCTTGGATATGAGTGCCCTCCCATGTGGTAACGCCGCAGCTGCCCATTAGGCAACCGGTCAAAGATTATTCCGTACTTCTCCATTTCCAGCACTTTCCCCTCGGCTACTCCTTTAGCCAGTGCTCTGGCAACACGTGGATTGCTCATGTATTGGCCGCTTCTCATCAAATCATTAAAAAAAACATCTGCGCTATCCGGCTCCTCTATTATCCCTGCCAATACAGAGAAGGCAACGGGGCCTCCTCCACTTTTGCTCGGGATCCCCTTATCAACGAGGACAACATCAACGTTAGAATCAGCTGCTGTTACAGCTGCTCTCAGGGCAGTAATCCCGCCACCGATAACAACAACGTCCGCTTCTATAATCTCATCCACCATGCAGTTCCTCCTTATTAATGTTCTTTGATTTATTAAGAAGAGAAATTGTTCAGTATTGCACATTCAAATATAAAATCCCGATAAAGTCAAGTATGGATCTCAGTTATGAGGTTTTCTTAAGAGATATTATTTATATGTTCGCTTTAGGATTACCTCAATCCCCTCTTTTCTTTTTCCACTGCAAAACGCTCATCAGGATAAAGCCGACTATGCTCCCAATTATTACTGAAAAATTATGTAGAGTGAGGGAGACAAAGAGTACAAGCGTAATGACTCCAAATATGCATCTTTCCCCCAAACCGGTCGTGACGAAATACTGACCGCAAACCACTATTTGCGCGACTATAACAAGCACGAAAGCAGCTGCTACCTTCAGGACGTTAAGAGCTAGATCTCCATGTATTGGTTGCAACACCAAGACCGGGCAGAAAATGAAAAGGAAGGGTATAATGAATCCCCCCAAAGCCACCTTGGTGGCTTCCATTCCCGTTTTCAAAAAAGGAGCTCCTGCAAGCCTTGATGCGATCAGAGAGCCTACGGCGACAGGCGGTGTGAGGAATCCAAGAACCGCGTAATACAGTACAAAAAGATGAGCCTGGGCGGTTGTCACTCCCAATCTCAGTAATACGGGAGCCGAAACCAATACCACCAGCAAGTATGCTACCGAAGTAGAAGCTCCCATTCCAAGAATAATGGCGGATGCCGCAGCGAGGAGTAACACGGCAATTAAGTGCCCGCCGCTTATGGACATAATGATCATTGGAATCTTGGAGATGAACACGGTAAAGGATATGCAGCCCAAGATTATTCCTAGGGCGGCACAACTTGCCGCAACAGCAGCTCCGCTGAGGGCCCCCTTGGTGATCCCATCTATCAACTGCTTCAGGGAAGGGCGAGTTTCTTTTCTAATCAGGCTTAGCGCAACAAGGAAGGCCGTGGTGACGACGATTATGTAATTTAAGGAAAAGCCTATGGTCAAAAGGACAACAAGCAGCAATAGGGGCAACACAAACAACGGTCCGAAGAGAAACATTTCCCGGAAATCTATCTTCGGTTCTTCCAGAATTCTGGTCTTGCTCTTCAGTGCTTGAAACTGAGCATAAAGACCTCCCGAAAGAAAGTAGAGGGCGGCCGGGATGGCCGCCATCAGGCAGATCTGAATGTATGGGATGCCAGTGATGGCAGCCATAAGAAAGGCGACCAACCCCATAACCGGAGGCATTATCTGCCCGCCTGTCGACGCCATAGCCTCAATGGCACCAGCTTGATGCGGCTGATAGCCGTGCTTCTTCATCAAGGGAATGGTGAACGAGCCAGTGAGAGTAATGTTACCTGATACGCTTCCCGTAACCATTCCGAGAAGAGCGCTGGTTACAATCGCGGTCAGGGCCGGTCCGCCGGCTAATTTCTTTCCCACAAATCTACCGACCTGTATGAAGAACCGAGTTCCTCCTGTTACCTGTAGCAATGAGCTGTAAATGAAAAACAGGAATATTATATCGGCCGAGAGCCCTAGAATCGGGCCGAATATCCCGTTAAGACCTATATTACCGATGCCCAGTCTGAGAAAAAGCCTATTTAGCGATACAGGAGGACCGTGAAATAAACCGGGAATAGAATTCCCCCAGTAAGCGTATGCCATGAACAGCAATACAACCATCGGTATGGCTGATCCAAACGCCTGCCTCGTGGCTTCCAAGGACAGAAACACCAATAGTACCCCAATTACTACAGTTATCAATGGCAGGTCGGGGTTACCGGCATAGTACTCCAGCCAATACACATGGGTATAGGTATATACCGCACTAAATAACAGCAACACTATGTATAAGGAAGTCAGCGTGACAGCTGTCCACCTCACTTTTGCTCGCCTGATCCAATCCATGAAGACGAGAACGAGGGCAAAAGTGAGGTGGACCAATTGATGTTGATTAGGGCTCATGTAAACATGAAATGGCGCGGCGACCTGATACAAGACCATAGCCGTGGCTATGATTGACAACGCCACACCAAGTGAATAGTGCCCTGCTGCTTTGTCGGATTTGCCCACTTTGGAAAAATCATGCCCATTGCTTGAGAAATATTTTTCTCACCGGCATGAAAAACCGTTAATCACCGATAGGTAACACTCGCCATTCTTTATGCCAAATTACTTTAGCCAGTCAGGCTTCCACAAGTTCTTGGGTTCCTTAAACGTTACCTTGATTCCGTGCTCGTCAAAATACTTAAGGACTCCCGGGTGAAAGTACTTTCTTTCTATGTCACAATCTCCCAGCCGGTCCTGCGTCCACCCCTTTGCTGATACATGGTAGTTTGCCATTTCTTTGGTACGTTCATCGAGTATGCGGACAAACTCATAAACAATTTCAGCATCAAGTTCAGGGTGGCATACCCAAAATAATTTACCCACAAGCAAAACCCAATCATTTTTCAGCCGCGGATCGGTTTCCTTTGGGATTTTGACGAAATCATAGGGAATAGCCTCTCCCTCCTGAATCTTGGGCAGGTCTTCAAACAAAAACGGTATGTTGTATACATTCTTGGATGTAGTCAACAGTTCTTCCGTCTGTGGAATCGGTATAAACGGTTTGGTGGAGACAAGAGATATCGGTGCGGCAGATATTGTTCCGTTGAGGAGTGCCGTTTTGGACTTACCGAATGGAAAGTAGGATACTTTGCTCTGATCGTATACACCGTGCAGTTTGAGGACCTTTGTCAAGACTGTTTCAACCGTACTTCCCTTATGGAATAGAGAGACTCTTTCTCCCTTCAAGCTTTCCCAGGTCTGGATCTTCGGGCTGAGCGAAGCGAAGCCTATCTGGAAATTGTTTTGAAACGCAACTACGCTACGGGTAAGCCGCCTTTCATAAGGCGGCAGAGGCGCTCTAGAAAGATAAAAACCTGACGGATTCATATGCCCGATCGATTTCTTCCTGTTTTCCGGCTGCTCCATGAGTTTGTTTATTTCTAGGGTACCTGATGTTTCGATAACTGTTACCCGAAGCCATTTGCTGTATTTGTTGATCAATTCAGCCAAGCCAAAGCTTACCACATAGCTGCTCGACCCCATGCTTAAAGCGTAAAGAACGATTTCCGTCTTTTCGCGAGGTGCCGACGCGGCTTGTTCAGCCAAAGGTCCAAGGACGAACACCATTGCGAAAATCAAGACTAAACTTACTAATATCCCCATTCT
>Ga0209427_10009930_pt1 | contig 10586 bp, 9 predicted proteins | sample DeeMarSWOR136_30_FD_187465 | JGI IMG/M metagenome (GOLD analysis project Ga0209427, IMG submission 187465) | Marine sediment microbial communities from White Oak River estuary, North Carolina - WOR-1-36_30 (SPAdes) (version 2) | ecosystem: Environmental > Aquatic > Marine > Intertidal zone >...
CTTCTCCTTGGGCAAATCGTTGAGCTTGCCCACAAGAACAGCCCTGACCGCCTTTATCTCGAATTCCTTGAGCAGAAGATAGGCCACTACGGGCTCCACCCCGAAACTGGTCTCCCGACTCCTTCTCAAAAACTGGATCAGCAGATCGTCACAGTTTCTCTCCAGGGGAGCGAAGCTCTCCTGGGCCTTTAGTTGAGAAATACCATCGGCAATGGCCTTGCCATATGGAGTTCGCTGGAATGTCTGCGCAAGGGTATCCAGCGGCTCCTCCCGGATATCGCGGAAAAAGCCCGCGTCTAGGCTGCCCCCCGGAATCATGTCACCTTCCAGCGATTTCAGGTCTCCCGCCAGCCAGCGAAGTCGCAGAAAGGACTTTATGTTGACAAGATCCACCTCCCAGCTCAGCCAGGTCTGCAGAAACTGGTTGTCCAGCCGGCGCAACTCCCTGGCCATGAAGGCATATTGCTCCTGATCTACGGCGATGTCCAGCTCTTGCGGTGCCCGCGTTTGAGCATATGCAGCCTCGGCGGCGATCATGGCTCGGGCCAAACTCTCCGGCAAGGCACCCGTTTCACCGCTCATCACCGCTTCGGTAAGATCATCCAGGAACACCAGGCCCACATCCAATATGGCGTGATCCAATTCCTGCCGAGAATGTTTTGCCTTGAGGAGCACTTTTAGATTGTGATAATCGTAGCGCCTTCGAAAAAGCTCCGCCAAGCCCTCATCCTCGGAAAGTTGCTCCAGAAGATGCAAAGTGGCTTTCTGTTGTGCCATCAAGACCGGCTCGTACTCCAGGATCTCCTCCGACACGGGATAACCCAGCTCAGCTAAGGTCCTCAGGGCCTGACGCAGATCTTCCGCGTCCAGCAGTCGGGAAAAGTCCGCCTTGGTGAGAAGCTTGGTTTCCAGAGCCCTGACTCGCCCTACGGCATAGGCATATCTGGTGTCGTCTTTGAGAATAATATCAGAAAGGTCCATGGCTGAACCGTTCATCTTCCAACGCGACCTTTGCGGTGAAACGGTTGTCTACGAAAACAGGATCTCGGACACCTCTGGTTCCAAGTCCTCACGAACGGTGCTGAAAAGAGCTTGAAGGGAACAATTCACCTCCATCTTCCCCCGGCGCAGGATGAAACCCCCTTGCAGATCTCGGTCCTCCTTGACCAGGCGAAGGCCTCCTTTCTTGCCCTCCTTGGCCAGCCGGGCATTGATTTCCTCTAGGACCTCCTCTCCCACCTTATGGCTGTCGGAGCTGGAGAAAATCACCTGTTCATCTCCCACCTCCACCGCCCTCAGCAGAAGCTCGGCGATGAATCTCCGGTATTGCTCTCCCCTTAGGGCAACCAGCCGTTTCAAGGCCTTATCGAAAACCTGCTGAATGAGATCTTGTTTCTGCGCAAGGAAGGCTTTGCGTAGATCCAATTCGGCGGTAGCGAGGTCCTTCTTCTTACGATCTGCTGACCGACGTCCGGCTTCCTCTTGAGCCTCTTTCTCGATGGCCGCCACTCTCTGCTGCTCATCAGCCTGTATTTTCCCCACCTTCTTGGCGACCTCGGCCTTTATACGTTGCACCTCGGCCTGGGCATCGGAAATGATCTTCTTTGTAATTGCGTCCACTGACATCGAGGGCCCCCATCTTGCATCGGCCTAGCTTCTTCTTGACACCGCTATGATCCCCTTATGCTGATCAGAAGCAGAATGGTGATGAGCAAACCCAACACGGCGTAGAACTCGACGAACACACCCAGGACCAGCGCTTTTCCCACTTCCCCAGGCTGCTTGGTGGTCATATTGACCCCGGAAGCGCACACCTTGCCCTGCTGAATGGCCGAGAACAAGCCAGCAAAGGCCACCGGCAGACTTGCATAGAAAAACTGCCAGCCCTTCTCTATGGTCAGAGCAGACGTCTCCCCGGCCATGATGCCACTCCAGAGCATGACCAAAAAGCCGGCCACAAAACCATAAATACCCTGGGTTCCGGGCAGCGCCGTTAGCATCAAGTACTTCGCAAAATCCTTTGTGCCCTCGCTCATGGCTCCCAGGCTGGCGCGGCCAGCATACCCGATGCCCACCGCCGACCCAATGCCAGAGAGTATGACTGCCAGCGCGGCGCCGGTGATGCACAGCGTCGCCGGACCAAAGCGAAACCAACTGCCCAGGCCGGTGCTCTCCATCTGAGCGAAAACTGGCGAGGCGACAGCCAGAACGGCCAGCACGGCAAGGAAAACTCCCAAGATCCTTCTCAAACTCGCGGCGTACATTGACCCCCCTTTCCCCAAATGGGTGCCCGGTCTGTTACTGCAAGCAGACATCTTATTCTCTGCTCCACAAAACATACTTACCTCTCTTCCGAAGCGGGTTGAACGTCTCTCCACCTCCTTCATAGAATTTGGAGAAGAACTCCACGAAATTCAATCTGGCGGTGTGCACAAACGCCCCCAGGCACGATATTACCATATAAGCCAAGTGGGCAACGAGAAAAAGGATAATGGTAAGAATGATACCGATAACGGGTATTTTCACCAACATGAGCCCCAAGATATCGATGACTCCTGCTATGACGGCCGTGGCCAGGCCCAGAGCCACCAACCGTGAGTAAGACAGGATGTCGCTGAAAATGCTGATCACACCATACAATCCACCCAATCCCTTACCTATCCAGACCAGCGGGTTTTTGGTTCCGATGCCGCTGAACAGAAAAATGCCCGCCAGCCCGCCAGCAAGCGAATAGGTCCCCACCTTTGACAGGCTTTCCCCAACGGGCGCTAAAAAATTCAGCATGAAGATGCCCACGCCCACATCCGCCAACAGCCAGGGGCCGTGCATTAAGACCGCTTGCACCGGTCTTCCCTCTTTTATTCCAGCGTACATCTTGATGGCCAAGCCGACGAATATATGGATAACCCCAAGGCTCAGAGCGAGCTTGAAAAAGGTCATGGCGTCTGCGATGGGATCGAAGAGCTTCACCGCATAGACGGCCCGGACCAACGGTGATTCGGGATTTAACTTGCTCCAGTCGATGCCGAAATACCCACCCGTGAGAACGCCAGCCACGATAGTGGCCAATCCGCTCCACAGAAGCAACTGGAACAACTTGCGAGTACCGCGCCCTAGTCGGAATTTCTTTAGAAAAAAGAGGGAGAGGGCAAAAAGGGTGAGGCCATACCCAGCATCTGTCAGGCATAGGCCAAAGAATACGGCGAAGAAAGGCGCCAGAAACGGTGTTGGGTCCAGCTCCGTATACTTGGGTCTTCCGTAGAGATCGACAACCATCTCAAAAGAACCCGGAACCGGTTTGTTCTCCAACTCCACAGGTGGCATTTCCCCGGGCAGAGAATCCACCGCCGATATTGAGATGGGACCGAATTTCTCCTCTAAATGGGATTGTACTCTTTGAAAATCCTTTTTCTTTATCCATCCCTCCAGCAGAGAAACCTGCTCTGTATTGGCCATGTGCAATTCCGCCCGCCTTTTCTCCAGCTCGTCTGCCACGTGCTCCGCTAAAACCATTAGTTGGGGCTGGTATTTCACCAGGCGCCGGCTCTTTTCATCAAGCTTCTGCAGGGTCTTTTCCACATCCGCTAGCCCTTCTTCCAGTTCCCTAGCTACTTCTTTAGGCGTGCCATGGAGACCTGGAAACCGCTTTTCGGCAAACTCCATCTCCTCCAGCACGCGCGCCACCTTCTCACCATCTGACCTGTGATACAAGAGCAGGCAATTTTCCTCAAAGCCCGTGCTACCAACCTTCTCAAGGTGGAAGGTGTCTACTTCTTCGGCAATCCGCTGGGACAGATTCTCCAAGTTTCCCATGGGCATTGAGCCGATGATCACTTCACTGCTGGCCGTAGAATGCAATTCTTCCAGGGGTACATCCAAATGAAGCCAAGTGTCCATTTGCTCTTTGAGGGCGCTTTTTTCGTGCACCTCGGTGACCAACCGCGCCCTATCTCGCTCCAGGCCACGAACTGTCTCTATAATTTCATTGCCATCGAATGTGGCCACCAATTTTTGGTATTCTCCCTCGCTCAATTCCACTTTCTGGCCAGCAAATTTCTGTATCCCCTTCGGCTTCTCCTCAAATAACTTCAAATACTCAAGAGAAGACTCTAAATTCGAGAGATATGCCTCCAGGTCCTGAGAGGCTCTTTCTTCTTGAAAAGTGATCCCCTCTGGCAGCTGGGGATAGTTTTCCCTGAAGCTGCTGACGTGCAGCCTTCCGCCCCTCTGGATCTCCTCCAACACATCATTTTTCAATGAATTGTGGATGAAGATCTGCACTTTTTGCATTCTCGCAACGGCCAACGATACCTCGCTCTATTTCTTAGGTAAATCGTCTTAACACCAGCTCCACCGCCCTGTCCATATTCTCAGCTGCTCGCCTCTTTAATGCATCCTGCTCCTTCTCACCTTGTGCCTTTAGCTTGGCCACCTCCTCCTGAGCCTTCTTAGAGGCTTGGGAGATTTTTTTCTGCACAGTCTTTTTGGCCTCAAGCCCTGCTTCTTCGACCGCCTTATCCAAAGCCTTTTGCGCCGCCGCAAGGCCTTTTTCTCCCTCTGAATGCGCTTTCCTCACCATCTCCTGGGCCTCTTTCTCGGCTCGACGGATCTCGTTTAACGCCTCCAACGCCACAATCTAGCTCCTTGTCTTAAGAATGTTGGCCCGTGCCGCGGCTGCCCCTCCAAGGGCAACGGCAAAACCGGCTTTCTCCACCTGTTTGTGGATAACTATAAATGAATTTCTGAGGTTGTCCTTATAATGCTCTCAAAACCATGCGCTTGTGGGGTTATCCACAATTTGCCTTGGTTTATCCACATATCCACAGCTGGCCTGCTGGGCACCCCTATACCTTCTTCACGCTCGGCCCGGTTCCGAGAGGCTTGCTCCTCTCTGGCTGGATCAAGGGGATCTCCGGCTTTCGTTCCTCCTTTGGCGGGGGGGCCTTGGCCTTTTCGCCTTCCTCCTCCTTCATGGAACATTTCCCATGGAAAATGCCGCCCTCTTTGATGACGAAGATTCGCGTCTTAACATCTCCCAGAATGGAGGCCTTGTCTTCCAATTCCACCCTCTGGCTGGCGGTGAGATTCCCATTCACTTTCCCTCCCACCACAGCTTCCTTCACCTCTACTTCACCCTCCACCACTCCGGTTTTCCCCACCGTTAAGGTTTCCGATGATTTCACCTTTCCCTTGATCAAACCGTCAACCCTTATGCTGCCCTCCATGTTGATATTGCCGTTGATCGTGGTGCCCCTGGCAATAACGGTGCTTAACTTGCCACTTTCTTCTGAGCGCAGCTCACTTTCCTTGCCGAACATTTTATCCTCCTTGCGGATTGTTTCCGTCAAGGACCCAAATACTTCCGAGGATCTATGGGCATGCCGTTTTCCCTAATTTCGAAGTGCAGATGCGGTGCAGAACTCTGTCCGGTGTTGCCCAGCTCAGCGATAGCTTGCCCCTGGCTAACCGGCTCGTTCACCTCAACCAGCACCCTGGAACAGTGGCCGTACAGCGTGCTTAAGCCATTTAGATGATCCAGAACGACCACCAGCCCCAGATCCTTATCCCACCCCGCGAAAGTCACCTTTCCCGATCCTGCCGTGAGAATAGGCGTCCCCTGGGGCGCGGCGATGTCTATCCCGGTGTGTTTTTTCTCCCTTCCCGGCATCGTTTCGTCGAACTCTGCAGTTACCCAACCCCTTACTGGCCATAACGTTGGCTTGTTGGACAAGTCCTCCTCGGCTGTATCTGCCCAGGTTGATTTCCGCAAATCTCCGGACGAAACGGCAAGTTCCTGTTGCGGCACGCCTTCGACAGTTCGGGTGGTCTCCGACTTGGCCAGCACCCCCTGCCCAAAGACCTGAGGTAGATCTTCTCCCATGCCGACCATCTCATAGAGCCGCTGGCGAATGTTCTGCAACCGAGCGAGCTCTGCCCCCAGGTCTGCAACCTTTTGGGCTTGAGCTCGCAATATCTCGTTCTCAACCTCTAACCGTTCGGCTCTTCGCGCATCAGAATATACTCGCCGATGCGCACCGACCATGTAAATATAGGAACTCAGCAAGAGCAAACAGATGGCTCCCAGAATATAGAGCCTGCCGCGTCGCAGTCGAAACGTGTACGTCTTTGAGGCGTTCTCCGGAACGACTATGAAAGTGAATGCTTTTTTCTCCTCAGCCATCAGCCTCACCGATTGCCATATGGCCCGTGATGCAAATCTGCCCAACAAACTGCTTTTTCGTGCCCGGTCGAAGCTTCTCGGCAATCTGCAAACAGCTTTTCGCTAAAAAGATGCAAATCTTCGTTGTTGTCGCAAATTTGTCGGCAGATTTAAAAAATATACCATCTGTTTTTGAGAACCTCCTTTGAGATCATCGCCTTATTCAAATGGTACTGAAACCAACTGTCAACAAAACAAGCAATTCAGTGCTCTCGACATAGACCATTATCATATCAAATTATCCCGTCCATGTCAAGCATTTAATAAGCAAAGACGGGACTTTTCTCTTTCTTCTCCTTATTTATAAAAAAACTCCCCATATCAATATCAATCGCCAAGCTGTGCCGTATGGTTGTGAAAACTCCTATTTCATAAGGCGACGACTACCGCAGCCCCAAGATCTCTAATATCCTTTCCAGGTCCTCATCAGAGTAAAAATCGATTTCAAGCCGTCCTTTTTTGCCACCCCGAACGATTCTCACCGCTGTCCCCAAAGCCCGTTGAAGCCTCTCTTCCAGCTCCCTCACCTCAGGTTCTTTCTGGATATGAGCCAGCTTAATTCTGGGCTCGCTCCGCGCTCCTCTTTTGGCCAAACTCTCCACAGTCCTTACGGACAAACCTTCTCTCACGATCCTCTCGGCCAAGGCCAATTGTTGTCTTGGGCTATTCAGCGCCAGGAGGGCACGAGCATGGCCTGCAGACATGGCTCCCCGAACCACTTGAGATTGCACTTCCGCCGGCAGCCTCAATAAACGCAAGGCATTGGTCACAGAGGACCGGTCCTTTCCCACCCTTTGGGAGATGTCCTTCTGTGTCAGGTTACAGTTCTCCATCAGTTTCCTGTACGCCTTGGCCTCATCTATCGGATTAAGGTCTTCCCGCTGAAGGTTCTCCACCAAGGCCATTTCCAACATCTCTCTCTCGTCGCTGATGTCCAACACGATGGCTGGAATCTTCTTCATGCCGGCCAATTTTGCGGCCCTGACTCTTCTTTCGCCTACTATCAGCTGGAAGCCATCGTCCATGGACCGAACCACCACGGGCTGGAGGATACCTTTCTCTCGAATCGATCTGGAGAGCTCCTCTAATGCCTGGTCGTCAAAATCACCTCTAGGCTGATTGGGGTTCGCGGAGATCTTCTCCAATTCGATGTCCACCATCATCTTTTTCTTTTTGTCGAATACCAGAGGCAAATCCGGGATAATGGCACCGATGCCCCTGCCCAACGCTTTTCTAGCCATTTGACATCACTTCCCTTGCCAAGTCCATGTAGTTTTCGGCACCCGCAGATAGGATGTCGTAGAGAATGATGGGTTTTCCAAAGCTTGGAGCCTCTCCCAACCTGACATTGCGTTTGATCACCGTCCGAAAAACCTTTTTATCGAAGTACTCTCTGGCTTCCTGAGCCACTTGTTTGGAGAGGTTGAGACGGTTGTCATACATGGTGAGCAAAACACCTTCAATCTTTAACCCGGGGTTGAGGTGCTTCTGTACCAAGCGGATGGTATTCAACAATTGCCCGAGGCCCTCCAGGGCATAATACTCACACTGTATAGGTATGAGCACCGAATCGGCAGCCGTAAGAGTGTTCACGGTAAGCAATCCCAGCGAGGGAGGGCAATCGATCAGGATATAGTCATAGTCCTGACGAACATTTCCCAGAGCAACCTCCAATTTTCTCTCTCTTGCAATTACGTTCACCAATTCCACCTCTGCGCCCACCAGACGCATATGTGCTGGAACCAAGTCCAGATAGGGAACTTGCGTGCTGCGAATAACCTCGCTGATGGGCTTCTCCTGGATGATGACCTCGTAAATGCTGCCATCTACCTCCTGAGGCGTGATGCCCAAACCGCTGGTGCTATTTGCTTGGGGATCAATGTCCACTAGGAGCGTGCGCCGCTCCACGACGGCCAGACAGGCGGATAGATTCACCGCTGTGGTGGTTTTTCCCACCCCGCCTTTTTGGTTGGCCACAGCGATAACTCTGCCCATCTCTCTACTCACCGAGCCCTTTTCTCTCCAATTGGCTTTTGCATTAGGACCAGATATCGGCGAGCCGATATCCCCGGAACAACCACCGGTGCCACCCCGAGAAGCTCCCCCCCGATCTTTTCAATTTGTGCGGTTGCTTTATCCACCTCTTCTTCAACCCGTTTTCCCTTATATGCCACAAAAACCCCTCCCCGCCGCACAAACGGAAAACACAAAAGAGCCAGTTTTTTCAAGCCAGCAACGGCCCTGGCTAACACCAGATCAAATCCTTCCCTCAGAGAGGAATCCCGACCAGCATCCTGCGCGGTTTGGCAACAGAGGAATACGTTATTTAGCTCTAGTGCCGTCACCAAATTCTTTAAAAAATAGAACCTCTTCTCCTTTGGTTCCAGGAGTGTAAGAGCGATTCCAGGACGACAAATCTTGAGGGGAAGACCTGGAAAGCCACCGCCACTGCCGACGTCTAAAACCCGGGCTCCATCCCGAAGACCCAACACGCTAAAAAGACTCAAGGAGTCCAGGAAATGCCTTCTTTCTACCCTATGCTCATCTTGTGATGAGATAAGCCCGGTTCTGGGATTCCAAATCCGTAAACGCTCCTTATAAACTCTAAACGAACGAATCTGCTCTTCATTGAGCTGGATGCCCAGTTGTTGACAATCCCTTATCAGTTCTCGTTCCCACCTGCCCCCCTCTCTCGACCCTTTGAGCATCACCACCACCCCTGTGAAGGTGAACGAGCAGAATTGAAATATCCGCCGGGCTCACCCCGGAAATTCTCATGGCCTGGCCCAATGACCGTGGCCGAATCTTTTCCAGTTTCTCCAGCGCCTCGACAGAAAGTCCTCTCCGACGCGAATAGTCAAACCCTTCCGGGATACGTTGTTTCTCAAGATGTTTAAATTTCTCTATCTCAGCTTGCTGTCTCTTAATATAACCTCCATACTTTATCTCTACTTCGACTCGCTCCATGACTTCGTGGCAGAGTTGCAATTTGGGCTTACCCAAACCGGCCAGATCCGCAAAGCAGACACCTGGCCTCCTCAGCAGTTTTTCCAGCTTGATGGGCTGCTTCAGCGGAACCAACCCTTTCCTCTCCAAAATAGGATTTACCTGTCCCGGCACAACCGTCGTTGTCTGGATAGATTTCATGGTCTTCTCGATTTGGGCCTCCTTGGCCAGACTTGATTCGTAAATCTCATCCGGTATAAGGCCGTATTGCCAACCATACCGCAACAACCTCCTGGCCACATTATCCTGTCTCAAAACAAGTCTGTACTCTGCCTGAGAAGTAAACATGCGATAGGGCTCCCTGGTCCCCTTGGTGACCAAATCGTCAATGAGAACCCCTATGTAAGCTTCGCATCGATCTAAAACAAAGGCCTTCTCTTCTCGTAACTTCTGGACGGCATTAATCCCGGCCATGATACCCTGGGCTGCGGCCTCTTCATAGCCTGAGGTTCCATTGATTTGGCCAGCAAAGAACAAATAATCGATGGCCTTCGTTTCCAGATTGAGCTTAAGCTGAGTCGGAGGGAAAAAGTCATATTCGATGGCGTAGCCAAAACGTAAAACCTCGGCATCCTCCAGACCAGGAATAGTATGAAGAGCTTCCAGCTGAATATCTTCAGGCAGACTGCTGGAAAAACCATTGACGTAAAATTCAGGCGTTCTTCTTCCCTCGGGCTCTAAGAAAATCTGGTGTTGTTTCTTTTGAGGAAACTTGACCACCTTATCCTCAATAGAAGGACAGTAACGTGGCCCAATTCCCTCTATTTTCCCACTGTATAGTGGTGATCTGTCAAGCCCTGTGCGGATAATTTGATGAGTTCTCTCGTTTGTGTAGGTCAGATAACATGGAAGCTGTTTCTGCGGCAGCGTATTTGTCCACAATGAAAAGGGGCGCGGCGGATCATCGCCGAGCTGAATTTCCATCTTTTCCATATTCAAGGTTCTGCCGTCAACCCTGGAAGGCGTTCCCGTTTTCAAACGACCCACCTCGAGTCCCATGCTGGCCAACTGCTCTGACAAACCCCTTGCCGGGCTTTCTCCCAACCGTCCTGCTGGAAAGCTGTTTTGTCCGACATGAATGAGGCCGTTTAAGAAGGTTCCCGCGGCCATGATAACACACCGAGAAAAGAAGTTCTGTCCCTGTTGCGTTTTGACGCCTTCGGCTCTTCCATTTGATATCAGAATTTCGGTGGCCATTCCCCGCTTTATCTCCAGAAGCGACTGTCGCTGTAATCGGCGCCTCATTTCCTTTCTATACTCGGCCCGGTCGGCCTGAGCCCTCAAGGCTCTCACTGCCGGGCCCTTGCCCGTATTGAGCATCCGAAACTGTATCCCCGTACGGTCGATGACCTTGCCCATC
>Ga0209427_10009931_pt1 | contig 10585 bp, 10 predicted proteins | sample DeeMarSWOR136_30_FD_187465 | JGI IMG/M metagenome (GOLD analysis project Ga0209427, IMG submission 187465) | Marine sediment microbial communities from White Oak River estuary, North Carolina - WOR-1-36_30 (SPAdes) (version 2) | ecosystem: Environmental > Aquatic > Marine > Intertidal zone >...
AGAAACTCCTGTGATTCTAAAAGGTGAAAATCAGAAGATTCTGTGAAGAACCCTATGTGTTTGACCTTTTTCTCTTCAGTCACAAAGTATACTGCTTTTTCATACTTCATGGTATACCTCTCTTTGAAGGAGGGTTTCTGCTATCTGTTTATCCATTTCATCCATGCACTCTAAAAACAGGTTCATCCCGGTGAGTTCTCCCAAACATCTGTTCCCCTCTTCTGTGAGCTCTGCAGAAAATACAGAAGCTCTCACCCCAAAGAAGAGGAACCCATGTGATTGGATCAACTTCTTTTCACCAGCACCAGGTGTACGCTGGGGATGCACTGTAACCAGTCCACAGGTTACCAGCTCCTGAAATTTCTCTGGAGATTCAAAATAAGTGCTGATCATATCAAGATCAGGAATGAGATGTTGTTTGAGATCGTACATAAACCTCAGCTGCATTCCATCCATGAAGATGACTTTATCTTTGAGAACACGGTAGCCCTTCTCTGTTTCAACAATGGTGTAAGTCACGATTTTCTAAAAGAGTACTCCCTTAAAAGGATTGTGATCTTTTGAATTTGTACAGAAAGTGCATACACACTGGTTGTTCCTGTATCAACCCCCAGAAAAGCTCAAGGTCAACCCCTCTGTGCTGCAGTATACACTCAGAACACAAAAAGGAGTCATTTCTTTCTCTTTTTTTTCTTCGTGGAGAAAATGGAGAATAAGTACGCAGTGGTGTAATTCCCCCCTATATTGGGTATGTATTGTGTCTGTGACGTTCTATTAAAAATTGCATCTCCTTACGTCTCAGAATCAATAAATTTCCAATCAGATTGCAACGAGAGTACGAATGAAGGAATTCAGTAACACAGCAAAAAACGAAAACTTTATAAATTGAAGAACATCTTCAAAGACAATAGAGAACTCTTGTTCTCACAAAAGGAGGGAAAACATGAAAACGAAAGTAAAGGCTATCGCAGCTATAGTGATTCTCGCAGCTTTGTTGGCCGGCTGCATTGGTCAAAAACCAGATAAAGAGGTGAAGCCAGTAATCTTCATCTTTGGTTCGTCCGGCGATGCAGTGAGGTTAGATCCAGCAGATGTTACTGATGGTGAATCCCTACAGAGAATGGACAACATTCACGAAGGATTGGTACGGTACAAAGGTAGCACCACTCAAATAGAGGCATGCCTGGCTGAAGACTGGACTGTATCAACCGACAAGTTGACTATTACGTTCAATTTGCGACAGGGTGTACAGTTCCACCATGGTTATGGTGAAATGACAGCAGATGACGTGGTCTTTTCCTTTGAGAGGCAGTACAACGCAGACCACTGGTACCATGCCAACGGTGAGTGGGCGTACTGGGGTTACATGTTCTCAGACATTGACTATGTGGAAAAGCTGGGTACATACGAGGTGGCTATCCACCTGAAGCGACCAAATGCATCTATCATGACCAGTTTGGCCATGTTCACCGTCAGCATTGTCAGTGAACAGGCTGCACAGGACTATGGAGAAGATTACTTTGCCAACCCAGTTGGTACAGGACCATTTGAGTTTGTGGAATGGGTAAGAGATGACCACATCACACTGAAAGCTTTTGATGACTACTGGGAAGGAAGAGCCCAAATTGACGAGTTGATCTTCAAAGTGATTCCAGATCCTTCTGCACGATTAATGGCATTACAAACAGAAGAAGTCCACGGTATTGAACACGTCGATCCACAGCACATTGAAATCATCAAGAATGATCCCAAGCTCCAGCTGATTTCACAGGCTGGAATGAATGTGGGATACGTTGCATTGAACTGTGGAGAAGGATACGAAGATGCTAACGGTAATGGAAAGTGGGACGAAGGAGAAGAGGCTGGGCCATTACCTGGTGCGTTTGAGCCGTTCCAGGACATTCGCGTCCGACGCGCTATAGCCCATGCTATCAATAAACCAGCTATTGTCAGGAACCTGTATCAGGGAGCAGCATCTGTAGCAGTGCAGGGAATGCCGCCTTCACTATTTGGATACAACACAGCCATTGCAGGGTACGAGTACGACCCAGAGAGAGCAAAGCAGCTCCTAGCAGACGCAGGATACCCAGATGGGTTTGATGTAACCTTCTGGCACATGCCTGTTTCCAGACCATACTTCCCCGTACCTACTGAGATTGCAGAAGCTATCCAGGCTGATTTGGCAGCTGTAGGAATTACAGCTACACTGTTCACAGAAGATTGGGGTACTTACTTACAGGATACTGAAGCAGGAAAACATAACATGGCAATGCTGGGCTGGACTGGTGACAATGGTGACCCTGATAACTTCTTGAACGTCTTGTACTCACAGGACAAAGCTACAGTAGGTACTGCTGGTAATATCGGATTCAAGAAGAACCCCGAATTCCAAGAGCTCTGTGACAAAGCATTAGCCACCTACGACCAGGCAGAGAGAGCTTCACTGTACAAAGAGGCGAACGCAGTGCTTGTAGATCAGTGTTCACACGTGTTTATTGCTCACTCCGATCAGAACCTCGGCTTCCTTGCTACAGTACACGGTTACCTCATCCACCCAACATCAAGAAAGTTCTTCTACCCGGTATGGGTGGAAGAAGAAGAGGAAGGTGGAGAAGGTCTGGGAACTCTGCTCGTGAGCATTTTGGTTTTTGGAGGCATTGCTCTGTATGCGAAGAGAAAGTAAATTCATTTCCTTTTTTTCTTTTTTAAGGTGGTGACATGAAGGAATACATTTTAAAAAGGCTGGTAATGTTGGTTGTGGTGCTGTTTGGTGTTTCAGTTATTACCTTCGTTTTGGTAAGGGCAGCACCTGGAGATCCTGCTGTACACTTAGCAGGTGAGCATGCAACTGCAGAAGTTTTGGAGAGAATAAGAGAAAAGTACCATTTGAATGACCCCATTTACGTTCAATACCTCATCTGGATCCAGATGGCGCTCCAAGGTGATCTCGGAAGGTCTATAGAATCCCATGAATTTGTCACGACTGAAATTCTGGATCGGTTACCCACGACGTTGGAACTGTCGCTGGTTGCAATCATTATTGCATCCATTTTTGGGGTTATTGCAGGCATCATCTCTGCTGTGCGTCAGTATTCTGCTGTAGATTACAGCGTCATGTTTGGAGCTTTATTTGGGGTGTCCATGCCAGTGTTCTGGCTGGGATTGATGCTTTTATTCATCTTTGGTGTGAAACTGGGCCTGTTTCCCATAGGAGGGAGATTGACAGCAGGAGTTTATTTGGAGAAAATAACAGGAATGTACGTTTTGGATAGTATTATCACATTGAACGGAGAAGCTTTCATAGACAGTGTCAAACACTTGGTCTTACCTTCTATCGCATTGGCGACCATTCCCATGGCTACCATAGCGAGAATGACCAGGTCTTCCATGCTTGAGATTTTGAGACAGGATTACATCAGAACAGAAAGGGCAAAAGGGCTTTCTGAGAGAGTGGTGGTCTTCAAACATGCTATAAAAAATGCTTTAATTCCTATTGTTACTGTCATCGGCATGAACATTGGCTTGCTCATGGGAGGTGCAGTATTAACAGAAACGATATTCGCGCTCCCCGGACTGGGTAAGTACATTGCTGATGCTATATTAGCGTATGATTACCCTGTCATCCAAGGGTTCACCTTGTTTTTTGCCACAGCATTTGTGGTTATTAATCTAATGACTGATATCATATACGTGTACATTGATCCACGTATTCGATACGGGTGATTCTCATGACTCCAGATACACAAAAAGTCAAACGCAGAACACGGTTCCAAGATATTGTAAGGCAGTTGAGAAAGAATAAGTCAGCCATGTTTGGATTTGGCATGATGGTAATCATTGTCACCTTGTGTGTGGGAGCACCTTTATTTGCACCCCATGATCCGTATGATTCTGACTTAGATCGCGGACTCAAACCCGGATTCTGGTCTGATGATGCTTTACCCGGGTACCCTTTGGGAACTGATTATTTGGGAAGGGATCTTCTTTCACGAATTTTGTACGGTGGGAGAGTCACTCTCAGCGTTGGATTCGTAGCTTTAGGGATTGCTGTGGTCATGGGTATTCTCATGGGCACATCTTCAGGGTACTTTGGAGGATGGGTAGACAATATTGTCATGCGGATTGTGGACATTCTGTTTGCTTATCCTGCCTTACTGCTGGCACTGGTGGTGGCAGGCACTTTAGGGAGAGGAATAGATAAGGCAATGCTTGCTATAGGAATTGTGTACACTCCTCAAATGGCCCGGGTGATGAGAGGAGCAGTACTCACTATCAAGGAGATGGAATACATTGAGGCAGAACATGCTATAGGCTCATCCACGTGGCGAATCATCCTTAAACACGTGCTCCCCAATTCTTTAGCTCCCATCATTGTGTATTCCACATTGATGCTGGCCACAGCGATTTTAGATGCTGCAGCTCTAGGGTTTCTAGGTGTGGGAGCACAAGCACCTTCTCCGGAGTGGGGGTTAGCACTGTCTATTTCGAGGAAGTACTTGGTGGCAGGTGCATGGTGGGCTGCTACATTTCCGGGGTTAGCTATTTTAATTTCAGTCATATCACTGAATCTCTTGGGTGATGGGTTGAGAGATGCATTAGATCCACGGCTGAAGGGAGGTGCAAAATTATGAGCCTTTTGGAAGTGAGAAATCTGAAAACCCAGTTTTACACTGATGATGGGATTGTAAAGGCTGTGGATGATGTGAGCTTTTCCATTGGCAATGAGGAAACCTTTGGGTTAGTAGGTGAATCTGGATGCGGCAAGTCTGTCACTGCATTATCAATTATCCGATTAATATCGTGGCCTCCTGGCAAAATCGTGGCAGGGGAAATCCTTTTAGAAGGTGAAAACCTTTTAGAAAAGACAGAAGAGGAGATGCAGAAAATACGAGGATGTAAGATATCGATGGTTTTTCAGGAACCCATGACTTCTTTAGATCCTGTATTCACGGTGGGAAATGAGATCATGGAGGTCATACAACTCCACCAAGGTTTAGACAAAGAAGAAGCACAAGAAAAAGCTATAGACATGCTGAAAATTGTGGGAATACCTGATCCTGAGAGAAGAATAAATGAGTACCCTCATCAGTTGTCAGGGGGAATGCGGCAGAGAGTGATGATCGCTATGGCATTGTCATGTAAACCCAAATTACTGATTGCAGACGAGCCTACTACAGCTTTAGACGTTACTATCCAGGCGCAGATTTTGCGGTTGATGGACCAGTTGAAGAAGGATTTTCAAGCGTCTGTCCTTTTGATCACCCACGACCTGGGAGTAATCGCCCAGCAGTGTGAGAATGTGGCAGTGATGTATGCAGGGGAAATTGTAGAATACGGAAGTGTGGAAGCAATTTTCGAGAACCCTCTCCACCCGTATACAGTCGGGTTGAATAGAGCTATTCCCCGATTAGACGTTGATACTGAAAAGCTTGAGATCATAGAGGGGACTGTACCTAACCTGATTGAGATACCTTCAGGGTGCAGGTTCCATCCCAGATGTCAGTACGTCATGGATGTGTGCAGAGAAAAACATCCAGATCTCAGAGAGCATGAGAACCACCATCTTTCCCGGTGCTGGCTGGAGGAATTACCATGGTAATTTTGGAAGTTCAAGAGCTGGTGAAGTTCTTTCCTGTTGGGGGAGGATTGTTCAAGAAACCTGAAATGAACAGAGCAGTGGACAATGTATCGTTCACCATTACTGAAGGAGAAACCCTCGGGCTAGTAGGAGAATCTGGATGCGGGAAAACCACGTGCGGGAAGACGATTTTAAAATTGTATGAGCCCACATCTGGAAAGATCATTTTCAAAGGAGAGGACATTACGCACTTGAACAGATCAGAAATGAGAAAGTTCAGACGAGACATGACTATCATCTACCAGGACCCTTTCGGGAGTTTAGACCCGAGAATGTCTGTGGGAGGAATTATTTCAGAACCCATGGAAGTTCACAACTTATATCCAAAAAGAGAGAGAGAAGAAAAGGTTTCTGAAATCATGGAAAAGGTAGGGTTAACACCAGAACAGGTGAACAGGTACCCTCATGAGTTTTCTGGCGGCCAGAGACAGAGAATAGGGATTGCACGATCTTTGGCAGTTGATCCTGATTTCATCGTTGCAGATGAACCTGTTTCAGCCCTGGATGTGTCGATACAGGCTCAAATTTTAAATCTGATGCAGAATCTCCAGGATGAGTTTGGGTTCACCTACCTGTTCGTGACCCATGATTTGAGCGTGATCAAACACACATGTGATCGGGTTGCAGTGATGTACGTGGGGAAAATTGTGGAAATGGCACTGAAAGAAGAATTGTTTAACCATCCAAAACATCCATACACTGAAGCTTTGCTGTCTGCTGTACCAGTGCCAAATCCGCGGTTCAAGAAAAAGGCGATCATTCTAAAAGGAGATGTTCCCAGTACGACCAGCCCACCTCCGGGGTGCAGGTTCCACACGCGGTGCTTGTATGCTCAAGAGATCTGTTCTCAAAAAGAACCTGTGTTCGAAGAGAAAGGTAAAGGACATTTTGTTGCCTGCCACTTCCCACTAGAGTAAAAGTAACCGAAATTGAAAATGAGATGATGAAGAAAATGGAAAGCCTGCGTATTTTATTCTTTTTTCAACTCATCCAGTATAATATCTGCAGTCCACACAGCTGTTTTCCCTACTACATTGGTGCACTTTTCTGTGTGGGCACCCATTTTGTCAAATTCTTTGTAATCGTCCCTATCCCATAGGTTGAAAGATCTTCCAAATATCTTTTTCTGGACATCTTTACATACTGCTCCTCCGAATTCTTCAACGAATTTGTCGTGCAGCTTCTTCGTAGCTTTGTATAGTCTTCCTGCTCCTTTTTTAGACGTGTATGCTTTTTTATCTCTTCCCAGTACTAACCCTATTGCCATGATACCTCCTACTAGAGCGCCGCACGTACCATCTCCAGCTAAAGCACCGCCTCCTGCTAACCCTGTTCCGCTCTTGAATGCATCATCTCCTCCAATGCCAAATAAGTCGTGCATGGCAGCAAGCATGGCCTGGGGGCAATTCCCCAGATCTCTCTCGTAGGCAAATGCTATATCATACGCTTTTTTTAAGATTTCTTCTCTTTTCATAGTCTTGTAGTCTATCATAGTACCATCTCCTCTACAGGAAATTCTGTAAGAATCTTCACACATAAAAAGATATCGGACTAGTTCTCAACGAACTCTACCATACTATACACCTTAATAACCTGCTAAAATGCATGAAATGATGCGATTTTCAGCTTTTCTCAAGTGTTCTGTAGTTGTTGATGTGCTAATGTTGAGCTTCTTTGCTAATTCTTCTGTACTTATTTTTCTCGGCACTTCATAGTACCCACTCTTTTTGGCAGTGGTAATGACCTTTTTTTGTTTTTCTGTTAGGCAGGACAAAATGTTATACTCACTGAATGTGACTGGCTGAAAAGAAACATTCTTGACGACTCCCCACACTTCAATGTTATCTAAAAGCTTTTTTATGTTCTCGTTATCACCAACAAATGCGAAAACAATTTTTTCTTCTGATAAAATGAATGGAAGTTCAAAAATAACATCTACATCAAATAATTTCAGAATCTTCAGCCTGTTTCCTTTGTATTCTATCCTGATCAAACACGTATAGGTGTTGTCATGCTCTTTCAAAACCTTAAGGATTGTCCATCCACCAGGTAACTGCACATCTTCTAAGGTAACCCCAGCCTTTGGGGTTATGTCAACAACTCCTATTTTTACTCCTTTTTCAAGATCAAGTCTTAACAGTGCTTCTCCTTCAATACAGTGGAGGGTTTTAAAGAAATTTTGTGGAAAGTAGTGAGATACAAAATTTGCATCCATGGTGATGATTACTTTTCGCATAGACATTCTGATACTACAGTGCTTAAATATTCTTTTAATCACTATATGAACTACCGGAAATAACCGGCACAAATTACATAAGCACCAGTGAGAAGGTACAGGAGGTGTGAACATGAGTAACCTGAAATTAGGAGTTGGAAGGTCACCATACAGTTTTGGTGTTTTTAAAGATCATGAAACAGACTGGGTTTTTAAGAGAACAATGGAGTACATGGTTGAAAAAGCAGCAGAAATTGGTGAGTGTCTGTACGCGGCCAAGAGAATTGATGAAACTGATGGAGAAAGCTGGATTAAAGAATGGGCAGCACTAGCTGAACGGGTAGAGAAGATTGGTGAAGAAGCATTGGAGAAAGGGCACACCATCAGTGCGCGAGAAGCATTTTGGCGTGCCACCAATTACTACCGGGCTGCTGAGTATGGATGTCCTCCTTCCCATCCCCGGTTTTTTGAGCTGTGGGAAAAGAGCGTCCGCAGTTTCCACAAAGCCTGCCCGTTATACAATCCTCCCATTCAAATCATTGAAGTACCTTTTGAAGGGAAAAACTTGCCCGGATACTACTGGCGCCCTGATACTACTGATGCCAGTCGTCCCACCTTGATTGCTGTTGGAGGGAATGATTCTTCAGGAGAGGAAGTGTTCTTCATTGCTGGACCAGCCGCTGTCAAACGAGGGTACAACTTTTTTACCTTCGAATTCCCCGGTCATAGGGGAACTGTTCATTTATATCCTGACTGTGTTAAACGGCCTGATTATGAGGTTCCGTTTAAAGCAGCAATTGATTTTTTAGAAACGCTTCCTGGTACAGATGAGAGAATTGCATTGACAGGGTTCAGCTTTGGAGGGTATGTCACCGCACGGGTAGCAGTGCATGAACCCCGGATCAAAGCTTTAATTCCTAACAGTCCCTTAATAAATACACACAGAGCATCTGAGGCCATGGGTAGCACTTTATTCGGTATAACCAGATTAATCCCTGACCGCTTACTCAATTTCTTAGTAGATCGGAAACTGAAAAAATCACCCATGATAAAAACATTGATAGAATACTCGTTATGGACCTATGGGTTTGAAATTCAACCGTGGTCAGACATGTTAAAGCTGAGAGAGGGAGCACCAGAAGAGTACACAATTGAGAACGATCTCCACAAGATTACCTGTGCTACCCTGGCACTGGTCAGTGAAGATGAGGGGGAAGAATTAGTACGACAGGCAAAGCAGTTCTATGAGGGGATTTCTTCTGAAAACAAGAAAATGCACGTATTCACAATAGATGAAGACGGAACGAACGATCACTGCCAGTTGGATAACAGATCTCGTGGAAACCAGGTCATGTTTGATTGGCTGGATGAGGTTTTCAACTACAGGTAGGGATCTACACTATCTATTTGAGACGTACGTTGAATCCTGGAAACAGATAGGCTGGATTCTTTTACCCCCTTCACAAGCTCGACCTCATTCAAGAACACCTTTAACAATGGGGTGAACATCATACCACACTTCATTATTTAGATATTCTAGAATTACAAGAGAAAAAAATAAATCATTAAACCTTTTTACATCCAACTTCTTGTGGGTTGCTGCAACCATTTTTAACATTTCTAGATCATCTCCCCACAGAAATCTCAAATTTTCATTTCGGATAGAAGAAGCTACTAATTCCACATCATCTTTTTCTATCTTACTATTATTGTTTCCGTGTGCTTTGGCAGCAGATTCTCGTATTATTCTAACAAAATCGTGCAAAACTCCTCCAGACATTTCAACAGCATATTCGAGAGCATCTTCATCTATGAGATCTTCTTTCATTCTATAAAGAGCAACATTTTTCATCAATTCTTTGTTTTCGTAGATTAAATTTCCATTCTTGTCAAATAAATGCATAATAGGGATTGAAATTTCATAATCAAAGTACCTTACTGGCCATAAATATTTCTTACGTAATTGCAATGATCCTGAAGCAGTGTAAAGAACGCTACATTGTAACTGAGTCAATGTAGCAGAATATCTGAAAAACAAATCTTCCATCTGCTCAGGAACCATCTTACCTAGATCATCGACTATGACAAATATTTTTCCAAGTTTTTCTTCTGCATGTGTAATCATCCTATTTATTATGTCCAAAAGCTCACTCAACTTTGGCTCAACTTTTCTTCTGATGATTTCCCTTGTAGATGCCTGGCTTTTCATCGCTCCCACCAATTTCAACAAAGCGGAAATACCACCTCCTACTTCAAATACTTCTTGTTCTTCTCTTACTTTTTCAATTATTCTTGAAGACCAGGTTCCTAATGCATCTTCCAATTGTGGATCGATTTCTATTTTATTTTTAATATGCCCATAAATTTGCAATCCTACATTTAAAAGAAGATCCACATAGGTCAGGTTTGCCACATCTAATCTATTTTTAGTACTGAAAAAAATGACAAATAACTCTTTTCTTGCTTCTTCAGCAAGTTTATTCAATTCGGTTGTGTTTCCATTTCCTCTTGTACCTGTAAATAGGATTTTAAGCGGCCTTCTTGAGCTCTTTATTTTCCATAATACTTCTTCTTTTATTTTGCTCTTTCTATCCACATAGTACGTTTTGAGTTTTTCTCCTTTGAGAGGTTCCTGTGGATCAAATGAATCGTAGACTTCCGAAAGAGTCTTCGCTTTCATAGTCATCAGGTAGAAATACATTCAATTCATAAAAAGGTTATGTCTCCAAGTT
>Ga0209427_10009935_pt1 | contig 10585 bp, 11 predicted proteins | sample DeeMarSWOR136_30_FD_187465 | JGI IMG/M metagenome (GOLD analysis project Ga0209427, IMG submission 187465) | Marine sediment microbial communities from White Oak River estuary, North Carolina - WOR-1-36_30 (SPAdes) (version 2) | ecosystem: Environmental > Aquatic > Marine > Intertidal zone >...
CCTTCAAGTGAAAGAATTCGATCCTACTGAACTCGATGGAATAATAATATCTCACGCTCATCTAGATCATTGTGGTATGGTTCCATACTTGTATGAATATGGTTTCGAAGGTCCTTTGTATTGTACGACTCCATGTCTTGATCTTTTCACGATGTTGTGCTTAGATTACATAGATGTTTTACAGAGGAATGGAGTAAAACCACCATTCACTGCAAAGGGTGTTAAAGAAGCTGTAAAACATTCTATCACATTAGATTATGATGAAGTTTCTGATGTAGGACCGGATGTGAGGTTGACGTTTCAACCTGCTGGCCATCTTTTAGGCTCGGCATTGGTTCATCTCCACGTTGGTCAAGGATTGCACAACATAGTCTATACAGGAGATCTAAAATATGGAAGAACAAGATTGTTCGAACCTGCATTGACTAACTTCCAAAGAATCGAAACTTTGATCATGGAATCGACTTATGGTGGGCCAGAAGACGTAATGCCAAGAAGAGAAGAATCTGAGAAGCAACTTCTAGATATAATCAACAGAACGATGGAAAGGAAGGGTCAAGTTCTCATACCTTCTTTTGCTGTTGGAAGGGCGCAAGAAGTGATGACTATCTTGGCAGAGAGTAATTTCCAGTATCCGATATTCATCGATGGGATGATATGGGATGCCACTGCAATCCATACCGCATATCCAGAATACATGTCAAGAGATATGGAAAGGAAGATATTCCAAGGTGAAAACCCCTTACTAAGTGACGTATTCAAACAAATCAAGTCACCCCAAGAAAGAGAAAAAGTCTGGAGTGAAAAGCCTTCTGTCATAATATCAACTTCTGGTATGTTGACTGGTGGGCCGGCAATGGAGCACTTGAAGACGATGGGTGAAGATAAGAACAACACTCTGCTTTTTGTAGGATACCAAGGTGAAGGGACGATGGGAAGAAGGATACAGAAAGGATGGAAAGAGATTCCTATAAACATTGGAGGTAAGACTCACACGATGAAACTAGAATTGGAAGTTGAAACTATACAAGGATTGAGTGGTCACTCGGATAAGAATCAACTAATAAATTACGTTCATAGGTTGAAATCAAAGCCTGAAAGAGTCATAGTGGTTCACGGTGATAACACAAAACCAGTCCATCTAGCTAGAACTCTGTACAAGATTTTCAGGATAGAAACTATGGCACCAAAGAACCTGGAAGCCATAAGGTTGAGATGATTAGAAAGGATAACCTAATCCTAGAGTGAAACTGTAAACTCTGTAACCATAAGTTGTGTTAACTACGTCGATTATGGTTGTTTTTTGAGCTTCAGTAAAGAATGGAACATCTTCATTTATTATATTTTGTTCTACCAAAAAATTTGGTGTTGAAGATTCAATCCTCTTCCACCAGACCATAGCAGCACCAGCAGCAGGAGTAAAAATGTTTTCCATGAAATTATCGAATTCTGATTCATCCTTTGCGAATTCCAGAGTTTTATTCATATTATCTATGGTTTTTAATGTGTCCTTAGTTTTTACTGACAACAGAACAGAGTTCCAATCTGACTTGACTGAGAAATGAGGGAAGAAGAATATCAGTGCCATGAGTAGAATAATTCCTACTGTCATGACTTCTATTATGTTAATTATTCCTTTCATAAAATCACATCTGGATTATCACTTCTGCTGGTTTTATTTCAAGTGAAACTGAATCATTGTAGGCAACTATTCTTTGGATAGTAATGTTTATCGGTAAAATAACTGTAGTTGGGGAGAGACATGTATACATTTTTATTCTGTTCCCGCCGGTCTCATCTATCTCAGAAATTATTAATGAAAAATTTCTATTAGCACCAAGCAATGACATAAAAAGATTGTAATCATTTAGATCGTTGCAATCAAAATTATTATCTAATTCATCGATTTTATCTTCTGAGATTAAATTAGATTTATTGAATCTCTCATCTAAAAGTCCTATTCTTCTTAAATTAGGAAAATCATCGTCCCAATTCTTTGGTTCACCTGGATTATTCACAATCAATTCCGATAACTGGAATGCTTCAGAACGAATATTCTCCTTCCTAACTTCTTCGATAAACCTCGGTATATTAGACGAATAAGAAAAATACGTGTATGCAATTAATCCAATGAAGATTACAAATGAAATTAAGTATTCGGAGGTTAATTGGCCCTTCATCTCATCTACCTATGAAACCTAGATTGACCAGTATGAAAAAAGCACCGAATGTTATGGACAATAATATGAGACTGTGTTTTGTCCCTGCTATCACTGAACCTTCTCCTATCTGTCCAGCAACCAGACCACTAGCTGCTGCTTGGATTATACTGACAGAGAAGAACATGGCAAGATAATAACAACTGATTTCCATCTCATTAACGTTGAATACCGAACATATACCAAAGTAAATATTACAAGGTGAACAATCAAAACTAACCCTATTTAAACACATGAGACATGGATTATCCACAAAACCAATCATCTGACCTCCACCGGTAGTCGGGGTTGACATGGATTGGAATATCGGGACCATAAGTCTGTTTATCGCAACTACTACTGCGATGAAAATGAAAGATATCACGTACATTGCCATCACATACTGTCCTAACATGGCCTTTCTTTCTTTCTCTGTATCTTGAATCGTTACTAGAGTTGTGGATAGAGCATTCAGAGTGCTATCTGGTGATCCGCCTGACTTGAAAGTCTCGATCAGAACTCTTATGACTTTAGACAAAGTCTTACTTCTCTTTAGTCTTATTTTCAACTGCTCCAAGACTTTTAGAATATTTACGTTCCATGATAATTGATAAGCCATTGTTTTAATCTCTGGTGTTAACGCGCCATAATCTCCGTGACTGACGAATTGAATTGCTTTGTGCAAGGGCAAACCAGCTTTGGTTGCCTCGACTAAATCTCTAAGGAAGTTAGGGAATTTACCTTCTATCTCTCGTATATTCTTGTAAGAGATGTAGTTGAATATCAATTGAGGTGCTACCATTAAGAATACTGAAAGTATTATTACGTTCCCCAAAACCCCAGTATCGCCAGTGAATAAACCGATGAATATCAAGACTGCTGAAATCGCTATGCAAACCAACAAAACTTTTATCTGTTTCGTCAATTCCAAGATCATTCACCGCCCGGGGATGTAGACTTGATTAAAATGATGAAAGCTGCTGATATCAAAGGTATGAAAAAGAATATCAAGAAGAATTGTATGTATACTAAATCTCCTGTAGCTCCACCCAGACCTGACATGACTGAAGTGAGGATGATGAAGAATATCGTTCCTAGGATTAGAGCAGTTAGATAAACTTCTAAGTAGACGGAAAGTGAACTGGCAAATTCATTCAACCTTCTTCTGTAATTATCCAAGAAAGTTTTAGATTTCTCTGACAGATAAACGGATAGTTCGCCTCCTGCTTTGAGTGTTGACAACATAGCCCAGAATAAATCCTTTAAATCCTTAGATGGTGTTCTCTCTATGGCTTTTTCCAATGCGTCATAAACATTCAAACCAAACATTTTCATATCAGTAACTATTCTCTTTGCTTCTTTAGTGAATTCACCGTATTCGTCGAACTTGGAGAATATCTCAAAAATCTGATGTGGTGGTAGGTTTGAACTCGCTATGGTCGAAAGATATATTCCAGAAAAGGGCAGTATCTTTTCGACTGAACCTGCTTTATCCTTTATTATGAATTTGGGGTAGTTGATGAAAAGGACGAAGAAGAGTGCTGATATAAGAATAGATGTGGTGGTTGCCATAAAGATACTGAATAAAAAATTCAGACCTAACAAGGAGAATATCAAAGAGAATAAAGGCAGTTCAACGACAAAGATTATGATACAAGTCAAGACAGATGTTGAAACATATTCTATCACAGTCTTTTTTAAACCACTCATCTTCAAGTCTTTTTTCAAGTCTGTGAAAAGATCCAAGTATGGCTCTACATACCTCCCTAAGAAATTCATGGCTGTTCTTTCATAGAAAGACATTAAATACCACCACTGACAACATCCAAAACTCTTTCAGGAAAATCATAGTATATACTCATTACCCTGCCGACATCACGATAATCAGTAATACCCTGCTCTTGCAACCAGAACAATATCGCCATCCTTCTCTTCAATTCTTCTGTTATATCTTTCTCTTTCATCCCAGTTTTGTTCATAATTTTCCAGAGTGCATGACTCTTGTTCTTAACCGATACTTTATCAGTGCTAGGACTCCATTCGAAAACTTGATTGTATTTCATTGATTCCTTTTTTATATCATAACCAGTTACTTCAAAGACATGGGTAATCTTTCTTGTGTATTTACCCCTGTATCTCATCCTGGATAAAAATATAACTAGATCTAAACTCTCCAACAAACTGGGTGGTAAAGATATGGGTGGTGTAACCAATCTGTTCGCAAGTTTTTCTATAGATTCTGAGTGAATTGTTGCTAATGAAGGATGTCCCGTTGCCATTTGCTGGAATAAGACATAGGCTTCTGTACCCCTGACTTCACCGACAATAATGTAATCGGGTCTTTGTCTCAAACTCTCTTTTAACAGATCGAACAAATCTATCTCTCCCTTTTTCTTCCCAGTTTCAGTAGATATGGATACTCTAGCCACGTGTGGTACCCAGTGTGGGTGTGGTAATTTTAATTCAGCTGTATCTTCTATGCTCACAACCTTCATCTCAGGTTTGATGAAGAGTGAGAGGACGTTTAGAAAAACAGTCTTACCGGTTGCAGTTCCTCCAGAAACTAGAACGCTACTTCCATGATCAACACAGAACCATAAGTATGCTAACGTCTTGATATCAACTGTTCCAAAGTTCAACAAATCTGTTGGAGTGAATGGTTTTTCAGTGAATTTTCTTATCGTAAAATTAGAACCTTTTCTTGCTATATCAGTAGCTAGAGTTCCTTGTATTCTAGAACCATCGGGCAAGCTTCCGTCGAGTAGAGGATCGATAACAGAAATGGCTTGACCACATAATTGTGCTAGACGAACAAGATAAGAATCTAACTCATCATTATCTTTAAAGACTATACTAGTCGGAATAGAACCCAATACTGGGTTTCGATGGAATACGAAGATTGGAATTTTGACACCATCACAACTTATATCTTCTATCTCAGTATCATGAATTAATGGTTGTATTGCTCCCAAACCCAAGAAATCCCTGTCTATGTAGTAGGTCAAGGCCATCTTCTCTTGAGGAGTTAAGGGTATTTTAAAATAAGCTAATAAATCAAAAATCTGTTTGTGAAGATAACCCTTTGCTTCAATTGTTTTTAACTTACTCAGATCAACATCCAGTTTTTCTTCAATCAAAGTCTTTACTTTTTTAAAAATTTTTTTTACATTATCAGTCATTCTCGGTTCTACTACATTGTAAACGTAAGATTCCATTCTCGGGTCCCAAGAGATATTTGCATATGCTAGTATGGGTTCGCCTTTCCTAGGTTTAATCGGTGTTAACGGGTATTGAACCTTAAACGCAGAAACATCTTCTTTCTCTTCGATACCAACAGTAGTCAATCTTTTTACTTTAAACGTAGGTATTTCTATACCTTCCAGTTTTTCTTCTTTCTCTTCAGCTTCAGGTTTAAGGGTCGCGGTTATTTGCATTGGATAAGCAACAGGAACGTTTTCACCCTTTGTTTGTGCTAGAAGCTTTGCATTATAACCCTTCTTTAATTTCCTGAAGACTTTGCGACCAAACATTATTCTACCTCAACCTCATCCTCTATATTATTAATTCTGATTCTTACTATTTTATTATCACTCATAGAATCGCTGTCCAAAAAATCATACGATTCAATGAGTTTCAAAGCTGACATTTCTCTAGAGAAGGGGTCTAATGACAATAGAGTAGTGTTTATCCCATTCTGAGACAATTCAATTTTATATAGTGATCCGCCTATCCTAGAAGGCACATCCTGTTTTATTGAGACTGTATCACAAGCCTTACAATTAACGGCATTCAGTATTCTTGTAGAAATTAGATAGTTGATAATCTCTGTATTGGTTTCTCCTATAGTTTTCTCAAAGTATGAATTCTGGGAAAAGAAAAGATAACTTATCGTAGTGAAAAGGCTGAATGAAATAAAAAAGAAAAGTACGAATTCTATTATAACACTCTGACCTTTCATTTACTTTCAGACAATAATATAAATTTCCGTTATAGTTAAGTCTTTTCCAGCAACATTTATTTCCTTAGTCCCTAATCTTTGAACTCTTAAAAATCCTGAAGTAGAAGTTTTTATGTTATTTCCTGTTGTATTAAAGTGAATTGCATAACCATCTCCGTATGCATCATACAATTCCCTGTACCAGATTCTGTATTCTATCGATAGTTGATCTCCAACTTTTTTTGCCTTGCCAAATATAACAGAATGTGTATCTATACCGAGTGTTGCAGTAACGTTCATGTTAGGGGTGTTCAATGGTATCCAATCTCCTTGCGCTATGTTAGAAACTTTGCTTGTGAAATTGAAAACAATACTGTTGTTGAACGGTGAGTTTGATGATTCAGGATAAACTGTAAAAGCACCTGGAGTTTCTAGAATAAGAGTTTCTTCCCCACCGTTATTCGCAACATCTCTTATGGTTTCATCCAAATATTGAAAAAAATAATACACATCATCCAAACTCTTCATATCTTTCTTCTTCTGTATCATACCGTAAGTCCATGGAAGAACCAGAGCTATTGTGCCGAGGGCTATGGCGACTATGATTATTATAGAAATAACTTGAGACTGTGCTTTCATGAAAAATGACACCTACTATAGAATTTAATTAAGAGTAATATAAGTATTAAATTTAATTAGAAATAAAATTAATAAAAAATGGAAATTACTGCCTTGATTATTCGTTTATGGACACATGAGTGTTATTCTCTGAGCGTTGCTTGGTGTTGAAACTAATACTGTATGTTGTGTCGTTGCAGTTGGAAACCATGTTGCAGCAGCAGCATCTTCATTTAATATTGGTTTAGTCGTGTGCGCATTTATACCTTTTTCAGTGTTTAACCAAGTACCAGCATCATTAAATGATCCAAACATAGTTGTTCTATCGACATTGTCAACATATATTTTTAGAATACCGTTAGCTGCACCAGGTATGTTATCAGTTCCATCGTTTGAAATAACCATAGTAATTATTCTACCATTAGTTCCAATTGTACAAGTATAGTCAAGTATAGAAATCGTCGTTCCTGTCTTACCAGTCAACATCCCTGAAATGTACACATAAGCAGTTCCTGCCAGTCCAATCGTTATAACAAGCATTAATATGGTTGCTATGATAGCGGAAACTCCTTTCATTATTTAAACCTCCTATTATATATTAATCGGTTTGGTTGTTTTTAAATGTTGGGTAGGTTTTGGTGTAGGCCGTACCATTGGTCTACCCAACAATTGTTTCACGCCCATGTGTTTTTGGGGAGGCCCTTTCAACCTCTTACCGATCTGATCTAATAATTCAAGTAAAGAATCATTCTTCTCTGATAATTGTTTGTTAGTCTTCACGATCTCGTCCAGTTTATCCACGACTGGTTTCATGGCTTCTTGAGTTACACCAGCAGCCTCTTCTTCACCAGAGGCTTTTATGAAAGAAATCAATTCTTTTAGTTGACTAATGACTTCGTCCAGTTTACCAGGCAACCTAGAAAGTTCTATCCTCAAAGCATCGTTTGCCTTTGCGAGCTCGTCAACGAGCATCTGATTCATCCTGACTATCTCGATTACATCAGCCATTATGCCTCTTGTATCGATGGGTGTAGAAGATTCTAATCTATCAACTCTCTTCTCCAACCTTCTCATGGGGGTAACAGGAACTAACTCGTACTCGTCAGGATTTTCCATGCCTACACCATTAATAAAATTCTTTTTCGTGTTTAAATTATTTCTTTTTATTTATTTTATAAATCATTTTATGTAGAGCCTTATCGGTATTAAACCGACCTTTTTTTCTTTGATTGGTTTCCAATTTAAGAAATGATGGTCCACGAGAATGATTCTGCTGTTCTTCTTAACTTCTTTTTTAATTTTTTTCTGCAATCTCTCAGCTAAAAATTGAGATAAGTAGGCAACTATGACAGTGGCTTTACTTAGATCTTGTTTGAAGATATCGCCTTTAATTATACTCACGTTCTCATGTTTTCTAACTCTTCTTCTTGCGATCCAATTCAACAATGGATCGTTCTCTATCCCAAAAACTTTGATCCCAGTCTTTGCTGCTTCGACCAGAATCCTTCCGTCACCTGAACCAAGATCATAGAAAACATCATTCTTCTTTATGTCTGCAAATTCTAGAATAACGTTAATCATTTTTTTAGAACTAGGAACGAATACAGCTAATCTTTTCTTCAACATGTAATAAAAACAAAATAAAAAGAAAAAAAATAACAATAACCAGATTTCATTCATGTTTTATTTTTGTTCATCAAACTTAATATTCACCTGGTGGCATTCCTCCGCCCGGTGGCATTGGTGGCATTCCGCCTTTCTCAAGCTTTGATGCTGATATCACATCGTCTATTCTTAGTATCATCTCTGCCGCGTCTGATGCTGATTTTATAGCTTGTGTCTTTACTTTCAAGGGTTCAATCACTCCTTTTGATAACATATCTGAAACGTTGCCGTCGAGTACGTTTACCCCAACAGTAAACTTGTTCTTATCGTGTTCAGACCTTAGATTGACAAGTGTATCTATTGGATCAAGACCTCCGCTCTCAGCTAGACTTCTGGGTATTATTTCCAGAGCATCTGCAAAAGCATTTATAGCCAATTGCTCTCTTCCTGAAAAGCTTTCTGCATATTTTCTCAATTCTCTTGCGGCTTCAGCTTCTGGTGATCCTCCACCCGCAACTATTTTTCCCATTTCCACGGATGAGGATACTGCACCTATCGCATCTTCTATCGCTCTGTCAACTTCATCAACAACATGCTCTGTACCACCCCTAACAAGAATTGATACTGCTTTTGGGTTCTTACAATTTCTGATGAATATCATTTGTTCGTCTGCTATTCTCTCTTCTTCTACAATACCAGCGTAACCAAGATCTGTTTTCTTTAGATCATCGATGTTGGTTACTATTCTTGCTCCAGTTGCTTTAGATAATTTTTCCATGTCAGATTTTTTCACTCTTCTAGCAGCCAGTATTCCTTTCTTCGCTAAATAATGTTGAGCTACATCATCAATACCCTTCTGACATAGAACAACGTTTGCTGTAGAAACGGCGACCTTATTTACCATTTCTTTTAACATTTTTTCTTCTTGTTCGATGAACTGTTGTAATTTGGTTGGGTCAGTGATTTGAATCTGTGCATCAGTTTCAGTTTCTTTAACTTCCAAAGCTGTGTCTAACAAAGCAATCTTTGCATTCTTTATTGTCTTGGGCATGCCTGGATGAACAACTTCTTTATCGATAACAATACCTCTGATCAATTCTGTATCTTCTGAAGAACCACCGTGTTTCTTCTCTCTCTGTATGTTTTCAGTATCGACGATTGTTTTTCCATCTTTTTTCTCAGCAACTTGTTGCACTGCTTTTACAACAAGTTCAGCCATCTGCTCACTGTAACCATAACCAGATTTTCCACTCATACTCGTCATTGCAATTTTTTTCAAAATATCAGAATCATCAAGTTTTACTGGTTTTGAGATTTTTTCCATCGCGTTCAATGCTTTCTTTCTTGCCAGGTTGTATCCACGAATGATAACGGTTGGATGAATCTCTTGTTCTAAGAGTTCACCAGCTTTTTTCAACAACTCACCTGCTATGACGACAGCAGTAGTTGTACCATCACCGACTTCTTCATTCTGTGTCTTTGCGACCTCGACCATCATCTTTGCTGCTGGGTGTTCTATCTCCATCTCATCGAGAATAGTAACACCGTCGTTTGTTATGACAATATCCCCAATACTGTCAACGAGCATTTTGTCCATGCCCTTGGGACCTAAAGTTGTCCTAACTGCTTCTGCCACTGCCTTTGCTGCAGCTATGTTATTTTCTTGAGCTCCCTTTCCTTTTTGTCTTAGAGTGCCTTCTGGTAAAATTAAAACTGGTTGGCCACCTATTTGTGCTATTTGTGCCATTAACACACCTCCATATAAACAGAATTATAATGTGTATGTGGGTATACATTTAAGAAGTTTACGGTTCGTCTTTTCTATTCACTCTTCTCTTTAATCAACTTGCTCAAATCTTTAGAAGATTCTAACTCAGGTAATTCTGATTCAAGAACGATTGGTACTCCATCTATTACTTGCTCATGACTTCTTTTTGCAACAAACATTCTCTGAGAAGAAAATACAGAAGAGAGTCCTTTAACTTGAGAAACAACTTTTTTTATCTTGACAGTATTGTCGGATAATCCAGTGATCAAAGAAGTCTTCTCCTTACCAATTATCTCAAAGTTTGCTGAAGTGACCGCAGAGTTATCTATTCCAAGACGAGAAAATTCTAAAGAAACTTTTTTCTGGAATTCGTTTTTTGGTTTGATGTAGGTCTTCTCAACTGCTTCCATTTTGTAAGGAACTTTCAAGTCAATCTCGAGTAACTCTTCTAATTTTTTA
>Ga0209427_10009936_pt1 | contig 10584 bp, 5 predicted proteins | sample DeeMarSWOR136_30_FD_187465 | JGI IMG/M metagenome (GOLD analysis project Ga0209427, IMG submission 187465) | Marine sediment microbial communities from White Oak River estuary, North Carolina - WOR-1-36_30 (SPAdes) (version 2) | ecosystem: Environmental > Aquatic > Marine > Intertidal zone >...
CTCAACGACCATCACGGTGGCATTGGGGCAGTCGATTCCCACCTCAATGACCGTGGTGGCCACCAGTATCTGGATGTCTCCAGCTCGAAAGGCCCACATGATCTTTTCTTTTTCCTCTCCCTTCATTCTTCCGTGAATGAGGCCGACCGTATAATTGGGAAAAACCTCTCGTTGGAGGCGCTCAGCCCCTTGGGTTGCGTCTCGAAGGTCAGAGCGTTCCGATTCCTCCACCAGAGGATAAACAACATACGCCTGCCTTCCCTTTTCAAGCTCCTGCCTCACCAGTCCGTAAACCTTTTCTCTCTCTCGCTCACGGTAAACCTTGGTGAAAATGGGTCCTCTGCCGGGAGGCAGTTCATCCAAAACCGACACCTCCATATCACCATAAATGGTCATGGCCAAGGTGCGGGGAATGGGTGTTGCCGTCATCACCAGGAGGTCGGGAACCGCACCCTTTCTTTTGAGTCGGGCCCGTTGCATCACCCCGAATCGGTGTTGCTCGTCAACCACAGCCAACCCCAGCTTCCCGAAGATGAGTGCCTCCTGGATGAGAGCGTGGGTCCCTACCACCAGATGTGCCTGTTGTTCTTTTATGGCACGATAGCATTCATCGCGATCCTTTCCCTTGATGCTGCTGGTCAGCAAGACAACCCGTACGTCATGACCGTCGAGCCACTCTTGCAGCGTTAGATAGTGCTGCTCCGCGAGAATCTCCGTCGGAGTCATCAAGGCGGCCTGATACCCACTGTCCCTGGCAATGAGCGAAGCGATCAGCGCAACGACGGTTTTGCCGCTCCCCACATCCCCTTGCAAGAGGCGATTCATGGGATGTGGCCTCGCCATATCCCCCTTGATTTCTTGCACCACTCGCTCCTGGGCCCTAGTGAGGGCGAAAGGAAGTCTCCTCAGCAAAGCATCGACCCTTGGTGTGTTCTGTACCTGAAAAGCGATCCCTTCTTCCATGGCAATGCCACTGCGTCGTAGGGCCATGCCCAACTCAAGAAAGAAAAATTCTTCAAAGGCTAACCTCTGGTGAGGGGGAGATATCTTGAGATTTAGCTGCTCCAGGTCCAGATATTGTTGGGGAAAATGGAGCTCTGAAAAGGCTTCCGAGAGGGGCATTAGGGTGCATTGTGTGATCACAGGATCCGGTATCGGACTGGAGATCTTAGGGGCATATTCTTCAATGGTACGGTGCATAATTGTTCTGATCCTACGCTGAGCCAGGCCTTCTGTTTCCGAGTAGACAGGTACCACACGACCAAAATGCACGGAATCCAATTCCATCTCGTCCCCCGGATCAATCCACTCGAGATCCGGATGGTGGATTTCCTTCTGCGCCCGATATCCCCGTATTTCCCCACAGAAGATAACCCGATCCCCTTTCTTTAGTCGTCCTTTGATGTATTGCAACCCCTGAAACCACTTTGCCGTGATGAAACCGCTTTCGTCACCCAGAATCGCCTCGTAGATCTTGCGCCGGCTCCTGGGATACACAACCTCGCCAACAGCAATGACGTGAGCGTCGCCAACCGCACGCTCACCAATAGCGAGCTCCGCAATCCGTCTGATTTTCCTGCGATCCTCGTACCGCAGGGGGAGGTTATAGAGAGCGTCCTCGATAGTTTCTATACCCTTCTTCTTGAAGAGGAGCGCAAGTTTTGGTCCGACTCCTTTGACAAACCGTACCGATGTCCTTAGCACGCGAGACATCTCCTCATGGTCCCAGGACTGTGGCACGTCCCTTGAGGACAAGAGTAACCTGATCTCGTCCAGGAGGCCTTTCGCCCTCCGGATCTTGGTCTCTTGCTCAGCTCTTTCGGCCTGCTCGAAATCGGTGAGGCTGTTCTGCAGTTCCATGAATAGACGGCGCATAGATGGGTCGCATGAGAGCGACAGGGCCTCTCGACTCATGCCAGTGACCAGTCCCTCGAGCCCTTTGATGTTTGCCAAGCGTGAAAAGTTGTCTTTCAACGCGAGGTTAATGGGGTTGATAAGTGCATCCAGAATTTCAGTCAGTCTGTCGGTCATAAGGTGGATCTTCTCGGGTGTGCAGGAATAGTCTCATCAGCATACAATAGCCTTGCCGCGGCAGAACCGTGGAGACCACTGAACCGTTGGAAATCACTCGTTATCTCGGCCGCTTTCGGTCGCCAATGAGTCAGGTTCGACGATCTTTATGTATACCTTCTGACAGTACACTCACCAGATTCGGTTCTCCCCAACGTGCGGGTTACGATACGCCACCGCGGCGTCACAGCCCGGGCAACGGGAGGGAAGGGGATGCAGGCTGATCTCTCGTGCTTCGGACATAAAACATTCCGAGCACGCTTCTCTTATAACGTATCCTCCCCATCTTGTAAATACCTTCGAACTGCCCATCTCGTCGCTTGAAACGGGGCAGAAGATGCTTAAATTCGTTATAGCATTACATCTGCAAAGGAGGTACATATATATGGCCAAGGCAATTGGAATAGATTTAGGCACAACAAATTCAGTCATTGCGGTAATGGAGGGGGGGAAACCCTCTGTTATCGTGAATGCGGAAGGGGCCAGGACGACCCCGTCAGTCGTGGCATTCACCAAAGACGGGGAGCGGCTGGTGGGTCAGATCGCCAAGCGACAGTCGGTCTTGAATCCCCAAAACACCGTATTCTCGACGAAACGATTCATCGGGCGCAAACACACGGAGGTTTCGGAAGAGATCAAGATCGTCCCGTACAAAGTGACGTCCGGCAAGGATGACGCGGTGCGATTTGACGTCGCGGGCAAACACTATGCTCCTGAGGAGATATCCTCCATGGTACTGCGCAAGTTGGTCGATGACGCCTCCAAGTATCTGGGGGAAAAGATCAATGACGTCGTCATCACGGTGCCTGCCTACTTCAACGATGCGCAACGGCAGGCGACCAAAGACGCAGGGACTATTGCGGGACTCAATGTTCTGCGGATTATCAACGAACCCACGGCAGCGGCGCTGGCGTACGGCATGGAACAGAAAAAAGACCAAAAGATTCTGGTCTTTGACTTTGGTGGTGGCACCTTCGATGTCTCCCTACTGGAAGTCGGCGAAGGGGTCGTCGAGGTGAGGGCGACCAGCGGAGACACCCACCTCGGTGGGGACGACCTTGACAAGCGGATTGTGGACTGGATGGCAGACGAGTTCAAAAAAGACTATGGGATTGACCTGAGAAATGACCAACAGGCTTTGCAGCGGCTCTATGAGGCAGCAGAAAAAGCCAAATGTGAATTGTCCAGTACCGTGGAGACCACCATCAATCTGCCCTTCATTACCGCGGATGCCAGTGGGCCAAAACACCTCAACATGAACCTCACTCGGGCCAAGTTTGAGGACTTGGTCCACGATGTCCTCCAGCGTCTTGAAGGACCTGTTAAGCAAGCCCTTGCCGATGCCAAAATGCCGGCTGACCATATTGATGAAGTAATTCTCGTCGGCGGCTCCACCAGAATTCCTGCGGTCCAGAAATTGGTGAAGGGACTGACTGGCGGCAAAGAACCGAACCAGACCGTCAATCCGGACGAGGTGGTGGCTGTTGGCGCCGCTATCCAGGCTGGAATCATCATGGGCGAGGTGAAGGACGTACTCTTGCTGGATGTCACTCCCCTCTCCCTGGGTGTCGAAACGCTAGGCGGCGTAATGACTAAGCTAATCGATCGAAACACCACAATTCCGGTCAAGCGTGGCGAGATCTTCAGCACTGCTGAAGACAACCAGACGGCTGTCGATATCCACGTGCTCCAGGGAGAGCGAGATATGGCCAGAGACAACAGAACCTTAGGGAATTTCCGTCTTGAGGGTATACCTCCTGCGCCTCGAGGCTTGCCTCAGGTCGAGGTGACCTTCGACATCGACGCCAACGGGATACTACAGGTAACAGCTCAGGACAAAGCGACCGGCAAGGAACAGAAGATAACGATCACCGGCTCAACGAGTCTGGAAAAAAACGATATCGATCGCATGATTCGGGATGCAGAAGCTCATGCTGCCGAGGACAAGCAACATCGCGAGGAAGTAGAGGTGCGAAACCAGGCGGATAGCCTTGCCTATCAGGTGGAACGGCAGCTGACGGATCTGGGCGACAAAGTGCCAGTCCATGAGAAGGCTCGCTGCGAACAACTCATAAATGACATCCGGCAGGGCATCAAGGATGGCGCTGATGTGAGCAGAATGAGAACGCTTATGAGCGACCTGCAGCAAGCTGCCCACTCATTAAGTGCTGCCGCCTATCAGCAGGCCACGCAGCAGGGGCAAGCGACCGGAACCCATGGTCCTGAGGCTGAGGCAGGTGCAAGCTCGGGTGAAGACGTGATCGATGCTGAATTCGAGGAGAAACAGTAAGGAGGATCCGAACCGATGGACGCTGACCGGTTTACACACAAGGTCCAGGAAGCTCTTCAAAGAGCCCAGACCACAGCTGCGAAATACAACCACCAGCAGATTGAACCGGAGCACCTCCTTATGGTGCTCCTTGATCAAAGTGACGGTTTAATCCCGCACCTTCTTGAGACAATGAATGTGTCCGCCCGGGAGGTGCGGGGAAAAACCGAGACACATCTGACAAGCATACCGCAAGTATCCGGTGCAGCCGCAGGGCAGATGTATCTGAGCCAGCGGCTCAGCAGAGTCTTGGCTGGGGCCGAGGATGAAGCTAAACGGTTCCGGGACGACTATGTCAGCGCCGAGCACCTTGTGCTGTCGATGCTACGTGACGATGGAGCATGTGGTCGCATCCTGCGGGACGCAGGCGTTACGAAGGACGGGCTGATGAAGGCTTTGATGTCTGTCCGTGGCAGTCAGCGCGTGACCAGCCAGAATCCTGAAGATACCTATCAGCCTCTCGAACGATACGGGAGAGACCTTACGCAACTGGCCGGGCAGGGAAAGCTCGATCCGGTAATCGGCAGAGATGACGAGATTAGGCGGGTGATACAGATTCTCTCGCGCCGCACCAAAAACAATCCTGTCCTGATTGGCGAGCCTGGAGTCGGCAAGACTGCCATCGTCGAGGGTCTTGCCCAGAGGATCGTGCGCGGAGATGTCCCCAATGGATTAAAGGAAAAGAGGGTCGTTGCTTTGGACATGGGGGCTCTCATCGCCGGAGCGAAGTATCGTGGGGAGTTCGAAGAGCGCCTCAAGGCTGTTCTCAAAGAAATCCAGGATTCCGAGGGACAAATTATCCTCTTTATCGACGAACTGCACACGGTCGTAGGAGCCGGAGCGGCAGAGGGTGCAGTGGATGCAAGCAACCTGCTGAAGCCAATGCTGGCCAGAGGAGAACTCCATTGCATCGGAGCCACCACTCTGGATGAGTACCGAAAACACATTGAGAAAGATGCAGCCCTGGAACGCAGATTCCAGACAGTGATGATTGATGAACCAGGGGTCGAGGAAACTATATCGATTCTGAGAGGTCTGAAGGAACGATACGAGGTGCATCATGGGGTGCGGATCAAAGACTCGGCTCTCGTTGCTGCAGCCGTCCTGAGTCATCGGTACATCTCCGACAGATTCCTACCTGACAAGGCTATCGATCTCGTGGACGAGTCAGCGGCCAAGATCAGGACCGAGATCGACAGTATGCCTGCTGAACTGGACGAGATTACGCGACGCGTCATGCAGTTGGAGATCGAACGGGAGGCATTGAAGAAAGAAAAAGATGCCGCCTCGAAAGAGCGACTCAAAAGGCTGGAGAAAGAGCTTGCTGACCTCAAGGGCAAGGCTGACGTCCTCGCCGCACAGTGGGAGGCTGAGAAGGAGGCCATTGGCAAGCTGAGAAACCTGAAGAAAGAAATTGAAGAGGTCAAGCTCCAGATGGAGCAGGCGCAGCGGAATTACGACCTGAATCGCGTTGCAGAACTTCAGTACGGCACACTGACTGACCTGGAACGCCAGCTGCGTGAGGAAGAGGATAAACTGCGCGAGAAACAGCAAACCGAGATGCTCCTGAAAGAAGAAGTGGACGAGGAAGATATCGCTCAAGTTGTGAGCCGCTGGACAGGCATCCCGGTCAGCAAGTTACTAGAGGGAGAACGAGAGAAACTGCTGCGTCTCGAGGAGCAACTGCACCGAAGAGTGGTGGGGCAGGATGAAGCGGTCAAAGCGGTAGCTGACGCCGTCATCCGTGCTCGTGCCGGGATCAAAGACCCGAATCGACCCATCGGCAGCTTCATTTTTTTAGGACCAACGGGAGTGGGCAAGACTGAACTCGCCCGTGCGCTGGCAGAGGCCCTTTTTGACGATGAAGGCAACATGGTTAGGATCGACATGTCGGAGTACATGGAAAAACACACCGTTGCTCGGCTGATCGGTGCACCACCAGGGTATGTGGGATATGAAGAGGGCGGCCAACTTACTGAAGCAGTGCGTCGCAAACCATACTCGGTGATCCTGTTTGATGAGATTGAGAAGGCGCATCACGATGTCTTCAATGTGCTACTGCAGATCATGGACGACGGGAGGCTTACCGATTCTCACGGCAGGACGGTGGACTTCAAGAACACTGTCATTATCATGACATCAAACGTTGGGAGCAACTACATCCTTGAGACACACGACAGTGGCGAAGGCGGTTATCAACGAATGAAAGACCAGGTGCTGGCAGCCTTGCGTCAGCATTTCCGACCTGAGTTTCTCAACCGGGTGGATGAAACTGAGGTATTTCGTTCCCTTACCGAAGAGCAGCTGGGTGCCATTGTCCAGATCCAAGTGGGCCATCTCCAGAGACGCCTCCAAGAGCAAGGCATCACCTTGGAGCTGGCCGAGGAGGCAACAGACCATCTGGCAAGGGTGAGCTACGACCCGTTGTTCGGGGCACGGCCCCTCAAAAGGGTGATTCAGAAGGAGCTGGAGAATCCCATTGCCAAGCAGATCTTGGAGGGTACCATCCTACCGAAGCACCATGTCATCGCTACGGTAACGAAAGATCGCATCGTGTTCCAGATCGAGTCCCCAGCGGCAACAGGAGAAGAAGGGAGTGTTGCACTCGCCAGCTAGGGGCGCTGGGCCAGCCTTCCCATTGCCCGCTCATCTTCTAAACCCCAGAGTCTCACAGCCACTTCTTCCCCCATAAGGGAATTCTCCCCTTGTACAAGGCAGAAAATGTAGTTTCTCGAAAGTCCTCGCAGCATCCCCCTTTCCCGGCGGTGTTCAATCAGCACGGGAAGATTCATCTGAACGTACTTCGCATAAAAGGCTCTCCGCTTGTCTCTGCTCAGCTGACGCAACAGATGAACTCGTTCCCTCTTCTTTTTGGGCTCGATCTGGGGCGACATAGAGCCAGCCTTCGTGTGAGGACGAGGCGAATACGGAAACACATGAAGGTAGCTAACAGGCAGCTCTTGGAGCAGAGAGTATGTCTGGTTGAAGGCTTCATCGTCCTCACCAGGGAAACCCACCATGACGTCGACACCGATGGCCGAATCGGGAATCTGATCAGCCACGTGCAGCACCACGTTGCGAAAAAACTCCGCGGTGTATGGCCGATTCATGCGCCGTAGAATGCTATTCGCACCGCTCTGCAGAGGGATGTGGAGATGATCACAGAGTTTGGCAGAGGCAGAAATGAGGTCGACCAGCTGTGAGGTCACCTCCGGGGGTTCTATGGAGCTGAGACGAATGCGGCCGGACGTCTCTGCCTTTTCAATCTGATACAAGAGATCCAGCAGGTTTGTTTTTGGAGTCAGATCGCGACCATACGCACCGAGATGCACACCAGTCAGGACGACCTCTCGATACCCGTCTCTATTGAGGTGTTCCAAAGAAGCGATTACGGCAGCAGGGCGGACGCTGCGACTTTTGCCACGAGCCAAGGGAACAACACAGTAGCTACAGTGAGCATCACATCCATCCTGTATCTTAACGAAAGCTCTGGTGTGGTGGCGAAAACACGGAGTTTGAAGAGCGGGTGGATTTGATGCCTCACGGATGTTTCCAACCCTGATGATCTGCTTCCTAGCCTGAAGAAGCTCATCAACGATGTCGGCGATCTCTTCCTTCTCCTGATTCCCCACTACCCCATCCACACCCAAAGCGCTTACACCCTGAGGATCTATCTGAGGGTAGCATCCGACGACCAGCAACAACCCTCTTGGATTGAGCCGCTTGGTCCGCCCAATCCATCGTCTGGAATCGGCCTCCGCCCTGCCAGTCACGACACAGGTATTGATGACGGTGAGGTCTACCCCTGAGCCAAAGGGAACCGGCTTCCAGCCCTTTTCCTGGAGCGCCTCCTCGATGGCTTCACTCTCAAATTGGTTGACCTTACAACCCAAAGTGACGACGGTGAAGCATTTCTTATTCATCACAGACGTCCCGTATCCATCCTCCTCCGAGCAAAACAGGGCCGTCGTACAGAACCAGGGCTTGCCCTGGAGTGATGGCCTCCTGAGGCTCATCGAACCGGACTTCAACCGTGTCGTTTCCGCACGGTACTACGGTACACGGGGTCTCCGAATGCCGATATCTGATCTTCCCCTTGGCTCTGAATACCCCTCGGGGATCAGGCACAGAAACCCAGTTCATCCCTCGCGCCACTAGCTTCCTAGCCGACAAGTCTTCCTTCTGACCCACCACCACCCTGTTGGTTGCCGAGTCGATTTTTGTCACATACAAAGGCTTGTCGGCGGGGATCCCTATCCTGCGCCGCTGCCCAATCGTGAAGTTGAAGATCCCGCGATGTTTCCCGAGAATTCGACCAGATTGGTCGACGATCTCACCGCCTGATGGAAGGTTGTTGCCAAGTCTTTCCTGTATGTACAAGCGGTAATCTCCCCGTGGGATGAAACATATTTCCTGGCTCTCTCCTCGCTCGGTCACGGGCAATCCCCGCCTCTTTGCATGTTGGAGAACCTCCTTCTTCATCAAACTACCATTCGGAAAAACGCACCGTGCGAGTTGTCCCTGGGACAGGCCCCACAGGAAGTAGGATTGGTCCTTTCGCCTGTCGATGCCTCTCAACAGGACAAATCTCTCACTCGATGAATCCCACGTCACCCGAGCGTAGTGCCCCGTCGCAAAACGTTCTGCACCCAACTCCAGCCCTTTCGCCATCAAGGCTCCGAACTTTATCTCTGGATTACAGCGAGCACACGGGTTCGGGGTGCTGCCCGAACGATATTCTTCGAGGAAGCACGCGACCACTGCTCTCTCGAACTGTAGTTGAAGATTTACGTGAGTGAGCGGAATACCTAGAACGTGGGCTGCGCGCAGCGCATCTTGATACGCTGCGTCAAGATCGAGAGAACCAGTTGCCCTTAACTGCATCCAGAGGCCGAGGACTTCGTATCCACCCTCCAACAGGAGGGATGCAGCTACGGCACTGTCCACCCCCCCGCTCATGGCAACAGCCACGGTCGTGGGGTTTGCATTCATGCGACAGGTCCACCTAAAAACTGGCCTTCATGGCCCGCACCGGGCAGGTTTTGATGCATAGTTCACACACACTGCACATCTCAGGAGAAAACACCACTTCCATTGTCTCCCTATTGACAAACAGAGCTCCACTCGGACAGACAGCAGTGCAAGCTCCACAGTGGATGCAGGAACTTTCATCCCGTTCGATGTCATGCTGAATCGGTTCAACCGTGATCCCCAGGTTCAGCAGATACTCTATGCCCCGGTGATAGTTCTCCTCGGTCCCACTCAGCTCCAACACCATAATGCTCTCTTGCTTCGGCAAGACGATGGCTTTGAGGATGTTGAAAACAAGATCATGCTCCTTCGCCAGCCGGTAGACAATCGGCTTGTCCCACGTCTTCTTGGAAAAATGCAATACTATCTTCTGGGAATATAGCATTTACTCTTCTCCATATATCACTCGGTTGCGTTGACCCAATATCTTACTCATGAAAGAGTTCCGTGTAGCATACAAAACCTCGGTCGATGCATGTCCACCTTAGCACTTCGATTCGCAAATACTGTGACGTATCTTATTAGTAGCCATCATTTCTTTTTGCTCACTCGCTACTTAGTCCTGACGCCATAAATTCGTAACCGAATTTATGGGTCGAAGGACTTAGCTCAGGTACGCCAGCTCATAATAGCCCCAGACCCCGAGGGTATCATCTACGATAATTACAATTCCTTCCACGCCAGAAATTCTTCGCCCTCGTTGCAGTGTTGTCTCGATGTCACTTTTGTCCTGCACCATGTTACCCAATGACGTGGCGACTGCATCAGCCAACGTCGCGGACCTGGATATAACACAGACTGCGTCAGCCTTCCCAAAGCTCTGGGAATGTCCCACGGTGCCCGAGGATGTACAGATGCCAAGAGGGGTCTTCTCGGCGGGTATCCGTATTCCCACCGTGTTGCTCAACGGAGAACGACCCGCGAAGATCCCTGCGGTCAGCTCGTTGTCAATGTGAAGAAAGATATCCCCGCCGTTTTCCACCACGACCTCAGGACTGTACGCCAGCAGTGTCTTGCCCACGAACTCGGCTATGGCACCCGCTACCCCGGCCATAGGACCCACTTTGGCCCTCTGCGAGGCCCGGAGCATCTCACTCACAATCTCAGGTGCCCGAGCGTCCAGGGGCAGAGGCGTCATACTCTCCTTAAAGAGC
>Ga0209427_10009939_pt1 | contig 10582 bp, 8 predicted proteins | sample DeeMarSWOR136_30_FD_187465 | JGI IMG/M metagenome (GOLD analysis project Ga0209427, IMG submission 187465) | Marine sediment microbial communities from White Oak River estuary, North Carolina - WOR-1-36_30 (SPAdes) (version 2) | ecosystem: Environmental > Aquatic > Marine > Intertidal zone >...
AACTAAGATTATTATAGCATTATTCGTAGGAAAACCCCAACCAAACAAAATGTTAAGAAGTGCATATGTTCCAATAGTTAATAGTGGAATACCAAAAATTAAAGAGCCTAATGCTATGTGTTCTCCTATAATCTTCCCACCCTGCACTCCTGATTCGCTGATATATTTATCTGACATTATGACTGTATTATCTTTTGTTTTTGTTTTTTTATTCATGTTCTTCTTCCCTCAACAATTTAATTTTAAAATTGATTAATTACTTATAATACCTACTTTTTAAACTAATAAAAAATATGTATTTCAGTACTAATCATTTTTATCATTAAAATATTGTTGAAATATTTTCCCTTATATGCTTATGTTCTAAATATTAGGTCAACTATAAATTTTTATGCTATTTATTTTTGTGATTAAAAAAGTCTTGAAAAGATTTCCGAATCCGTAAATAAAAGTATTTTTTATATTAAATTGATTCTTTTTGTTTAAAAAATGTGGGATCAACATAAGCGTTCAGAGAAATTGGGAATTCTTGACGAGTTCCAGCAATTGAAAAATACCCATCTATAGTTAAAATAATCCAATCTGGGAAAATTCTAACTGGACCTGAAAAAAAATATGTTCTATAAGGAATTAAAATTTTTGTTTTTACACAAACTCTGTCTTTCGGTAAAATTTTACATGATTCCATTTTTTCTTGACCAAGTAAAGTTTTTAGTTTTCCATCAAGTCTGTAAATACTACATACAAGATTTCTACCCTCAAGTGGAATATTACTTGGATTATATATCTTGAAACCAACGGTAGAAACAATTCCTTTTAATCTTAATTTAAACTGAACAGGAATTTGAAAATCAATAGGTTCATTTTTGAAAATAAATTCAGTAATGTCAGGAATTGTTAATTCTGCATCTGTAGAAATGTTAATTCTTTTTTCAAGTCCACCAATTTTACCAATCGCAATTCCATTCAATATAAAGATTATCTTATTAGAATCAAATGCATTATAATTTAAGCTTCCTTTCGAAGTAAAAACACAAGATTCTTTAGGTTTAACAATATCTCCAAAAATAACTACACGACCAACTTCTTCATTTTCTTCTGTTTTTGCAATAATAGAAAACTCGTCAATACCAAATTCAATTTTAGTGGGATTATATAATTCAACTTTTACTGTAAATTCTATTCCTTCATATGTAAGATTATCAAAATCAAGTTCCATATTTATTTCAGGAATGTCCATACTATCAATAATTTCCTCAATAGAAGCAAGAACTGAAACTTCTATAGGGATTGTTTTATGAATAAATCCAAGAAAAGAAACTCCGATTCTTCCTGAAATTTTATTCTTAATTATTGAAAAATCACCATCATCATTAAAATAAATTTTATCTTTTGAATAAAACTTTATGGTTTTATGAGATGGAATATTACCTCCATCAAATGTTATTTCTCCTATTTTTTTATCATCTTTTGTAGAAGTTTTCATTTTTAATTCTTTAAAAGAAATATCAAAAATATTAGGATTTGACATTTCAATTGTAGTTTCTATCAAGATTTCTTCAGATGTAACTTCTAAAATATTCACATAAACCTCAGTTTCTGGAGTTGTAATAATTTCAATATCAACAAATATTACAATTGCAACAAATATGTTAATAAGTAATAATAAAATTGTAATTAAAGAAATGATTTTTTGTTTAGATAATATCAAATCCATAAATTGAAATTATTTTATATTTAGTTACTATAAAAATATTTCTTAAAATGCCCGAAAAAATTTTAATATAATCATGATATGCTATTTTTGTGTGAAAAAATGATAGCGTTTAATTATATTATCATTGATATTTTAATTGTTTTGTTTCCTATATTATTTTCATTCAAATGGAAATTTAAATATTACAAATTCTTCAGACCACTTGCCGCATCAATATTAATTGTTGGCATATCATATATAGTATGGGATATTTTAGTTACTGCAAGAGGAGATTGGTGGTTCGAAGAAGAATTTTTAATAGGAATTGAAATATTTGGTCTTCCAATAGAAGAAATTTTATTTTTTATAGTAGTACCTTTTGCTTGTATTTTTATATACGAAAATTTAGCATATTTTGTAAAGGACAAAAAAATTCCATTTAATAAATGGTTTTATCTCACCTTAGCAGGGATATTTATCGTTGTCGGAATAATTTTTAGGAATCAAGATTACACAATTCTTTCAATGTTTTCTTGCGCATTATTTTTTATTCTTGCATCCACCTTATATCCTGATATTTTATTATCAAGGAACTACTGGTATTATCTTTTGTTATCTTTCATTCCTTTTATAATTTTTAATTATCTACTAACATCTTTAATTGTAGTAGGTTATAACCCTGATGCTATTTGGGGAGGCTTTGACGCTTGGAATGGACGATTTTTTACAATACCATTTGAAGATTTCTTTTATAATTTTTCAATGCTTTCATTCTATCTAATGGTTTATATTTACTTTAAAGCAAAATGGATTCAATCAAAAAACATTAAATAAGCTAATTAATTCTTATACTAAAATTTCAATTAAAGGAGTTAATCTATGGAGGAAAAAAATTTAATAGTAATAGGCTCAGGATTTGGTGGGCTAGCAGCAGCAGGGTTATTAGCTCGTGATGGAAATAATGTTTTAGTTATAGAAAAAAATGAACAACCTGGAGGCCGAGCCTCAGTTTGGAAAAAAGATGGATTTAGCTTTGATATGGGACCCTCTTGGTATTTAATGCCAGATGTTTTTGAAAAATACTTTACAGAATTTGGAAAAAAACCAGAAGATTATATGGAACTTGTTAGACTAGATCCATCTTATAGAGTATTTTTTGATGAAAATGATTTTGTTGATATTTCAGCAAATTTTGAAAAAAATCTTGATCTCTTTGAAAAAATTGAACCAGGTGCTAAAGAAAAAATGAAAGAATATCTTAAGATTAGTGAATACGAATATAAAATAGCAATGAAAGATTTTATATATAAAGATTATAAACATTTATCAGATTTTTTCAAACCAAAATTAATTATTGAAGGCACTAAATTACATATGTTTGAAAAATTAGATAGTTTTGCTAAAAGATATTTTAAGAGCGAAAAAATCAGAAAAATTCTAGAATACACAATAGTTTTTCTAGGTGGTAGTCCTTATGAAAGCCCTGCATTGTACTCATTAATGTCTCATGTTGATTTCAATATGGGCGTATGGTTTCCCAAAGGTGGAATGGGTAAACTAGTTGAGGCAATGTTTACTATTGCAAAAGAACAAGGTGCAAAATTTAAATTTAATGAACCTGCAGAAAAAATTCTTATAGAAAATCGAAAAATGGTTGGTGTAAAAACAACGAAGGACAAGTATAAAGCTGATATTATAGTAGTGAATGCTGATTATGCTTGGGCTGAACAAAACCTATTAGATAAAAATTATCAATCATATTCAGAGAAATATTGGACAAAACGTAAAATTGCACCATCTGCTTATCTTATTTATCTTGGTCTGAACAAACCTTTAAAAAAATTTATACATCATAACTTGTATTTTCATCCAAATTGGAAAAAACATTTTGATGATATATTTAAAGATATTAAATGGCCAAAAAATTTTTCTTATTATATATCTTGTATTTCAAAAACTGATAAGAAAACAGCAATTAAAAATGGTGAAAATGTATTTGTTTTAATTCCGGTTGCAGCTGGTCTTGAAGACACTGAAGAAGCAAGACAAAAATATTTTGATAAAACAATTGAGCATATGGAATTATTAGCAGGTGAAAATATCAGAGACCATATTGTAGTTAAAAGAATCTTTGCACATAATGATTTTAGTAAAAGATACAATGCATATAAAGGAACAGCTCTTGGATTAGCTCATACATTAAAACAAACAGCAGTGTTCCGTCCGAAACATGAAAGTAAAAAAGTAAAAAACCTGTATTATACAGGTCATTATAATCATCCTGGAATAGGTGTACCTATGGTTATAATATCATCTCAAATACTTGCTAATATGATAAAATCTAATAATTAGATTTGGGGGACATATAATTAAAAAAAATCATCCTAGACTAGAAAAAAATAATTCAAAATCTAAAGAAAGATTAGACTTATGTTTATCTGCAGGCAATCTAGCTTGGTGGGAGATGGATCTTAAAACAGGTAAAGTTATTTTCAATGAAAATAAAGTAAAAATGCTTGGATACTCAATGAAAGATTTTAAAGATGCAGATTACAAATCATTTACAAATTTATTACATCCTGATGATCATGATCGAGTTATGCAGGCTATGAAAGATCATTTGGAAGGTTTAGCAGAAGCATATGATGTTGAATATCGAATAAAAGCTAAAAATGGTATATATAAATGGTATTATGACAAAGGATCCATAGTTGAAAGAGATCAGAATGGAAAACCTTTAGTTGTAAAAGGCATAGTAATAGATATTACTAAAGTAAAACAATCTGAGAATCTGGAGAAATTATCAAATAAGGTTCTTGATCGCTTAAATAAATCAGGTAAACAAGTAAATCAAATCCATGATATTATTATTCTAATTAAACAATCTAATGATTTTGAAGCAGTAGGAATTCGTATTAAAGATAAAGATCATTTTCCATATTATGAAACAAATGGTTTTACAGATAATTTTGTAAAAAAAGCTGATCATATCTGTAAAAATAATTTAACTGATGGATCAAAAATCAAAGTTTATGAATGCATGTGTGGAATAATTATCTGTGAAAAAACAGATTCCACATTGCCATTTTTTACTAAAAATGGTAGTTTTTGGACTAATAATCTCTCAGAGTTATTAAAAATTAACCCTAAAAATATTCGCAAACATTTTTCTAGAAATAATTGTATTAATTCAGGTTATCAGTCTATAGCACTTATCCCCATTAGAACTGATAATGAAATTATTGGTCTTATACAAATAAATGATAAAAGAAAGGATATTTTTTCAAATGAAATTATTAGAACTCTCGAACTTATTGGGACTAGTATTGGAATCGCATTTGCAAGAAATGAAGCAATAAAAGAACTCGAAATTAACGAAAGAAGATATAGACTTGCTCAAAAAGCTGCTAATATAGGTAGCTGGGATTGGAATATTATTACGGGTGAGTTGACCTGGTCAGAAAAAATTGAACCAATATTTGGTTTTAAAAAAGGGGAATTTAAAGGTACATATGAAGCTTTTTTAGATTGTGTACATCCAAATGATAAAAATTTTGTAGTTAAATCAGTTGATGGTTGTTTAAAACATAATAAGAGATACGCGATAGAGCATAGAATTGTCTGGCCTAATGGAGTAGTACGCTGGGTTTTGGAACGTGGGGATGTAATAAGAGATAAAAGTGGTAAACCAAAAAGAATGCTTGGTGTTGTACAAGATGTTACACACAAAAAAGAAATCGAAGATGAATTAAAACAAAGAAAAGATCAATTAGAAAAAATGGTTGAAGAAAGAACCATTGAGCTAATTGATGCAAATAAAAAATTAAAGGACGAAATCTCAGAGAGAAAAAAAGCAGAAATATATTTGGAAAGAACAAAAGAAAATCTTCGAAATATAATAGATAGTGCTTCTGAATTGATAATATCTTTTGATATGAATAATCGGATAGCAACATGGAATAAAACAGTCGAAAATATAACAGGTTACAAACAAATTGAGGTTTTAAATAGAAGTGTAGGAAAACTTGATGTTTTTGATAATCCAGAAAAAATTATTGAAAAAATTAAAGTGGTATGTGGGAAAAAAGCTTATGGATTTATAGATGTTATTTTAAAAACAAAAGAAAATGATAAAAGAGTAATACGAGTGACAGGAACAAAGATTAAAAGTTCTAACAATGAATGTATTGGAGCACTATTTATTGGAAAAGATATAACAAAAGAAATCGAATTGCATAAAAAATTACTTGCTGGTAATAGCTATATAATTACTGATAAAAATTACTTTTCATCAATTGATTTATTAGCCGATTTAACAATCAATGATTTTAAGGGTCTTATAATTACTCGTGGAAATCCAGATCAAATTAAAAGACAAATCCCTCGTTCAAAAAATATTGAAATCGTATTTCTAACTGGAGAACCTATTCAAGAATTAATAAATATAACAAATCTTGAAAAATTAAAAGAAAAATTTGAAGAATTTACAAAAAAGAATAAAAAATCAGTAATTTTATTAGATGGAGTCCATTATTTAATATCGCGTTTTTCTTTTAATGAATTTATAAAATTTCTATACGATATCAACGATACAATTGCAAGAAACAAAGCAATACTTTTTGTTAGAATTGATCCATCAACAATAGATAGTACTCAAATGGCTCTTATAGAAAATGAATTATTAGTTTTACCAAGTCAAAAAACTGAAGATTTAATTATTGAAGATGATAAATTCGATATTTTAAAATTCATTTATGAAGAAAACAAAGATAATGCCATTGTTTCTGTAAAAAAAGTAATGGCTAGATTTGACATTACTTATGTAACTGCCGCTTCAAGACTTAATTCATTAGAATCAGCTGGATTGATAATCACAAAAAAACAGGGAAAAATAAGAGCATTATTTATTACAGAAAAAGGTAAAAAATTATATAATAAAAGAAAAACTGCATAGATTGCATATTAAATTCATTTTAAACATGTTTTAAACTCATTTTTAAGTTAAAATTATATTAAAATCTACTAATTTTACTTTTGGTGAAGGGGTAATTGGAACCGATAAATGAAAAATCAATATTCAAAAAGAAATTAGATAATCATCCTTCTCTCAATGATATTAAAACAAAGGGATTTAATTTTTTTATGCATCCTATTCTTTCCTCCTCTCCTCAAAAACCCTTTGTTTATTCTTACCCCTTACATCCTCTCCTTATAATCAATTATATGTATTTTTATAGGTATTTTTTACCTATTTTAAAGTCATGAATATATGATGAGATATTTATTAAAAAAAAGATGGAGGTAATAAAATATGAGAAAAAAAATAATTGGAACGCTTGTGTTTATAATGCTTTCATTGACAGTAATATCTGCAATCGGAGCTTATAATACAAATATCAACAATGAAGATATGAAAAAATTAAATAAGAACGAAGAACTGATTATTGCTTTGTATAGAGCACCTGGTTTTATAGGTGTAAATTTAGATATTGAAAATAATGGTACAACAACATTAAACGATGTTGAATGGAGTTTTCGAACCAAAGCAGCGATTACTGGTACTGGAATTTTAATAGCTGAGAAACTACAAGAAGGAATAATAAATGAAATTGCTCCAGGTGAAAAAGTAACATTAGAATTTAGACCTCTTAGCAAAGAAACAAAAAGCCCACTTGGTCTTGGTAATTTATATATGAACGCTTCTGCTGGAACAAATGAAACATATATAAGAACTCAAAAAAGAGCTATAATTATTGGATTCTTCTTTATTATGTACAGAGATACATATATGGATATTAAACCAAAAGAAGCTCATGAACGTTGGCTAAATAATGAATTTGATTTAATAATTGATGTAGTAGGATTAGACATATACAGTTTAGGGCATCTACCTGGTGCGGTTAATTATGTATGGGCTGATGGAACATTAAATAGCAAGATATCAGATCTAGATCCTAATGCAACATACTTAGTATACTGTCATACAGATCCGCCATCAACAGCAAGTGCTCAAGCATTGATAGATGCAGGTATTAAGCAAGTATATCGTCTTGAGGGAAACTACGCGGCTTGGAAAGATGCAGGATACCCAGTTGAAACCTAATTTATTATTTTTTTTTAATTTAATATTTTATAAAAAAGGAGACATAATGATGAAAAATTTAGTTGAAACAGCTATTGAAGCAGGAATTTTTAAAACACTTATAAAAGTGATACAAGAATCTGGGTTATTTGATATATTAAGCAAGGAAGGACCTTATACAATATTTGCACCCACTGATGAAGCTTTTTCAAAGTTACCATCAGGAACCATGGATAATTTATTTCAAGACAAAGAAAAATTGACTGATATTCTTACTTATCATGTTGTTCAAGATAAAATAATGTCAAATGATGTTATTAAATTAAAAAAAGCAGATACAATTAATGGTAAACAAATAAAAATAAGAACAGATAACCGGGTAAAAATTGATGAAGCAAATATAATTAAAACCAATATAGAGTGTACAAATGGTATTATTCATATAATTGATCAGGTTCTCTTACCAAATAAAAAATTAAATATATTATAAAAATAATATAAGTTATGTTTAATTATATAATGGAGATAGATTTTTTATGATTAATAAGACATTATTTTCAATATTTAAAGAGGGAAGTAAAACCTATTTTTATAGTAGTATTTTTTTTCCAACATATATTAAAAAAGATGTTTTTACTCTTTATGGTTTTGTTAGAAAGGCAGATAATTATGTTGATTCAATTCCACAAGATGTTAATGGATTTTATAATTTCAAAGAAAAATATTATAATGCAATTAATGGTAAAAAAATTGATGATTTTATCATTGATTCTTTTGTAAATTTAGCAAATAAAAAGAATTTCAACCTAGAGTGGACAGATGCTTTTCTTAACTCAATGGAATCTGATATTAAAAAGTCGACTTATGAAACAATTGATGAAACAATCAATTATATGTATGGCTCTGCCGAAGTAATTGGTCTTTATATGGCAAAAATAATGGGTTTGCCAGATGAAGCACTTTATCATGCTAGATATCTTGGAAGAGCAATGCAATATATCAATTTCATTAGAGATATTGCTGAAGACCTTAAACTAGGTAGAGTCTATATGCCCGGAAATGAAATGAAAAAAAATGGAATAATAAAACTTGATTATGATTATGTAAAGACAATTCCTGATAGATTTACTGAATTTATTAATAATCAATTAAAATATTATTGTAAGTGGCAAAAAATTGCTGAAGAGGGTTATAGATATATTCCGAAGAGATATTTAATTCCAGTTAAAACTGCTTCAGAAATGTATAATTGGACAGCAGAACAGATTTATAATAATCCGTTTGTGATATATCAAAAGAAGATTAAACCACAAATATCTCAAATAATTTCTACAACCTTACTTAACGTTATTGATCCTGTATCTCAAAAAAGACGCGGAAAATTATTATCAGTTTTTTCAAAACCATTACCTCAGCATGACTGCTCTTGTTATTAATAGTTAATCAAAAAATAACTGATAAGAGGAATAAATGAATATGTATACAATAATCTTTTACTCGATAATAATCATAATTACTTTAATTTTGATGGAAGGAGTTGCATGGTTTTTACATAAATATGTAATGCATGGTTTAGGATGGTATTTACATGAGGATCATCATAGACCTTCAAAAGGTCGTTTTGAAAAAAATGATATATTTGGTTTATTTTTTAGTTTATTATCATTTATTTTTATACTAACAGGTTTTTTAGGAAATTTTGATATACGTTTTCCAATTGGGATTGGAATTGCCTGCTATGGAACAGGATACTTCCTTGTTCATGATACTTTTTTTCATAAAAGGATTAAAATAAAATATAGACCTAAAAGTAAATATATTAAAAGAGTACTAAATGCTCATAGAATCCATCATCAAAAAAGTACTGCTAATAAAGGTATATGCTTTGGATTTATCTATGCAAATAAAAAATATTTAGTAACTGATTAAGATTGATATTGGTGAAAATATAAATTAATAAAACACTAATATAAGGATAAAATCCATAATTATATATTTAGGGGGTTTCCAATATGTTTCTTTTGTATGCAAAACAAATGATAAAGCTTACACGAGCTCATGTTGGTATAGCGGTTCTTCCCTCATTTTGGCTTGGGAGTCTATTTGCTATTGTACTTGGCTATAAATTTGATTTTTTGATTTTTCTATGGGGATTTTTAATTATTTTTCTAATTTATGCTGCTGCTTCTTATATCAATGATTATTCTGATTTTGAAGCTGATCAGTATAATAGACAATTTGGATTCTCAGGTGGTAGTGGAGTTCTGCAACAATATCCTCAACTTAAGAATTTGACAAAATGGTTAGCTGCATTTTTTATAATGCTTTCACTTATTCTTACCTTTCTATTAGCTTGGACTACATATATCCCTTTTTGGTCAGTTGGCTTTATTGCCATTGGTGCATTTTTTTCATGGTTTTATTCAGCACCTCCTATTCGCTTTTCATATAGAGGAATGAGTGAATTCCCTCATTTTATCGCAGGTTTAATGAACACAGGTTGGGGATATATGCTAATCACAGGTACCTTGAATCTACCATTATTAATTTTTGCTATACCATTATCTTTACATCTCCTAAATGTAATTTTAATCTTTGAAATTCCTGATCGAGAAGCAGATATCCATGGCGGAAAACGAAACTTTATTGTCACAAGAGGTAGAAAAAGAAGTTATTTGCTCATTAGTGTGATTTTTTGGCTTTCAACGTTGTATTTTACGGTTCTCGCGATATCTGGGTGGTATTCCGACTATATTAATTTCTGGCTTCTGACGCTCCTATCTGTTTTTCCCTCAATAACTGCG
>Ga0209427_10009941_pt1 | contig 10580 bp, 7 predicted proteins | sample DeeMarSWOR136_30_FD_187465 | JGI IMG/M metagenome (GOLD analysis project Ga0209427, IMG submission 187465) | Marine sediment microbial communities from White Oak River estuary, North Carolina - WOR-1-36_30 (SPAdes) (version 2) | ecosystem: Environmental > Aquatic > Marine > Intertidal zone >...
GGCTGGACGTTTTCTAGTTGGAGTGGCGACCTAACCGGCTCTACAAATCCAGACACAATCACCATGGACGGTAACAAAACCGTTACAGCCACCTTCACCGATGTCGTCCCACCGATTACTGTTGATGACTACGATAGATTGTGGCACACCTCTGACTTCACCATAAACCTAACTGCGACAGACGACCTCAGCGGAGTTCAAACCACTTACTACCGAATAAACGACGGTTCCAACATGAGCGTGCAAATCGATGGCCAACCTTTCATCTCCGTAGAAGGTTACAACAAACTTGAATACTGGAGCGTGGACGTAGCTGGCAACGAAGAAGAACATAAAATAATACCTGACGTCAAATTAGACAAAACGAACCCAACAGCCAACGCTGGCGCTGACCAAGCCGTTGACGAAGACACATCAATGACATTTGATGGGTCCGCTTCATTTGACAATATTAATATAACTAGTTACACATGGACCTTCTTTGATGAAACTCCTCAAACATTAACAGGAGTGAACCCAAACTACACTTTCAACACACCAGGAAACTATAACGTCACCCTTACTATAACTGACGCAGCTCTCAACTCTGCTACCGATACCGTTGTAGTCACCGTCTTGGACATAACTAAACCCATAGCTAACGCGGGTGACGATCGAGTCATCCACGAAGGCACCCAAGTCACATTCAACGGCTCAAGCTCAACAGACAATGTAGAAATCGTAAGCTACATTTGGACATTCGTTGACGTTACACAACAGACATTGCTTGACGCAAATGCAACCTACATCTTTGCCACTCCAGGTGTCTATACGGTAACCCTAAACGTGTCTGATGCTGCTGACAACTGGGATACCGACGAGGTCATAATCACAGTTCTCGATGTAACGATGCCTGTTGCTGATGCTGGTCCTAACCAAACTATTGACGAAGACACATCAATGACATTTGATGGATCCGCTTCCATTGATAATGTCGGAATAACAAGTTATACTTGGTCTTTCTTTGATGTGACACCTCAAACATTGACAGGAATGAATCCAACATACACGTTCAATACGCCAGGAAATTACCCTGTCACCCTTACTGTAACTGACGCAGCTCTCAACTCTGCTACCGATACCGTTGTAGTCACCGTCTTGGACATAACTAAACCCATAGCCAATGCGGGTGACGATCAAGTGGTTCATGAGGATGTCACAGTAGTATTCAATGGCTCTGGCTCTTACGATCCAGAAGGAGGGCTCATAACCAGCTATATCTGGACTTTCATCGACGATACACTACAGACCCTGTCTGGCGTAAATTCAACCTACATTTTTGAAATACCAGGTATCTATAATGTCACGCTAACTATCTCAGATGAGCAAGGAAACTCAGCAACAGATATCGTCACAATCACCGTTGTAGACGCGACTTGGCCAGCGGCTAACGCAGGTCTTGACCAAATCGTTGACGAGGACACTTTGGTAAACTTTGACGGCTCAGCTTCTTTAGATAACGTTGGGATAACCAGCTACATTTGGACATTCACAGATGGAACACTCCAAACTATATTTGGAATAAATTCGAACTACACCTTTGAAACACCAGGCGTATACACAGTTACTCTAAAGGTTTCAGACGCGGAAGGACACCATACAACTGATACCGTCGCAATAACTGTTCTGGACATAACCCCGCCGATTGTTGACATTGGCAGTTATACATCAGTAGTTGAGAGAGTTCCTGTAAATTTCGATGCAAGTGGATCAAGCGACAATGTAGGAATTGTTAGCTACTTATGGGATTTCGGAGACGGAACAGTTGAAAATAGCACAATCTCATCGGTGATCCGTACGTACACAAATCCTGGAGTTTACATGGTCATATTGACGGTTATGGATGGAGAAGGCAATGATGCCCAGGCCACTATATCCATTGTTGTTAATAGAGATACTGACGGAGATCTCATAGCGGACCTCATTGACACAGATGATGATAACGATGGAATGTCGGATGATTGGGAAATACTCCGCGGTCTTGATCCATTCGACCCGTCAGATGCCTCCCTCGACATCGACGGCGACGGCTTAAGCAACCTCACAGAATATCAAATAGGCAGCGATCCAAACGTCTATACTTCTCCATCACCGTTTCCACTGTTTGTTCTACTCGTAGTAGCTATAATTGGCTTCATAATCTCTTTAGGAATATTGTTCTGGCGAAAGCTATAGAGGTAAACAAAATGAGTGTGCTTGTTACAAATCCGCCGTGGCCTGGACCTGGATACGGAGCTAGATCCGACGTTAGGTGGCCACACCGACGAAGTGACAAATATCTTGAATACCCTGTATATTTGGCATATGTTGTCGCTATACTTGAAAAGGCAGGGATAGATGTACATTTCATCGATGGAGTTGCAGATGATCTCTCTGTACAAGCCTTTGTTGATGAGGTCAAGAAAATAAGACCTGATCTAATCGCTATGGAATGTTCGACTCCCTCAATAACGAAGGACCTGCACACCGCCAAAAAATTGAAAGAAAAAATGAAAGACACTTTCATAACTTTGATGGGTTCACATCCCACATATTTTCACAAGGAGATTCTCAGCGAAAACAAGTTTGTTGATGCAATTGCCAGAGGTGAGTTCGACCTAACGATCAGAGATCTTGCGTTGGCCCTTCAGAATGGGCAACAACGACTTCGAGACGTCGAAGGGATCTCATACAGGGATGGTGAAAGCGTGCAAGTAAATGAGAATCGACCTTTAATTCAAGACCTAGACGCTCTTCCATTTCCAGCGAGGCACATCGTCAAATCTGATAGCTACAGAGAAGCTGTTTTCACAGGTAGAAGATGCACAACAATCGTAAGTTCTAGAGGCTGTCCATATCAATGTATATTCTGCTTGTGGCCCAGAACCATGTACGGTAGAAAGTTCAGAAAAAGAAGCCCGGAAAACGTTGTAGACGAGGTCCAGCATGTTGTGGATGAATATGGCGTTGACGAAATATATTTTGACGATGACTGTCTTACACTGGATAAAAATAGACTAATCAAAATATGCAGAGAAATCGTCAGACGCAATATAGATGTCAAGTGGATGTGCCAAGCTAGAGTTAACAATGCTGATCAAGAGATCCTCAAGGCGATGAAAAAGGCTGGTTGTCACTACATCAAGTATGGAGTCGAATCAGGATCTCAGGAAATGCTCGACGCCATGAAGAAAGGTATTACGCTAGAACAGGTAAGGGAAGCTTTCAAGTTGACCAGAAAAGTTGGTATAAAAACGCAGGCATTCTTCTTGCTTGGTTTACCCTGGGAAACTCCTGAAACAGTTAAGGAGACAATTGAGTTTGCAAAAGAGATCAAACCTGATAGCGCTCAATTTGCGGTTGTTGTCCCTCATCCGGGTACAGAGCTGTATGACTTGTGCCTTGAAAAGGGATGGCTCAATTATGATTCGTGGGAGGATTTTGACTGTCGTAGGGCTCTCATTGAAACTGAAAACCTTTCCGCTGAAGATGTGGAGAAATATCGTACCAAAGCATACAGGGAATTTTACCTCAGACCCAGTTTCATTTTGAGAACCACACTCAGATTGTGGAATCCAAAAGAGGCAAGGAGAATCATCAGAAGCGCCAAATCGATTATTAAAAGAATCTCCTATTATGGAGAATCTTGAGACAATAACATGCATACGCACGAGCAACTTCTTCTGAGATCGATACCTATTAATTGAGTCTACGAAGGATTGAATAAATGTCGAGGTCCATGCACGTGCCTGGGAGCCTTATTTCCTTAACCTTCGACGATGGACGTGAAGAACAGTATAGCAATTTCTATCCCATATTAGATGAATACAATTTGAAAGCAACCTTTTACATTGTCACAGAACGCATTAACTGGAAAGGAGTGATGTGCTGGGATGAACTTAAAACTCTTCACAAAGATGGAAATGAAATCGGAAGTCACACTCACACGCATCCTCATCTGACAACTCTATCAGATGACGAGTTGGATCTTGAGTTTAAGAAAAGCCATGACATCTTGCGTCCTTTCGATTGCTGCACACTAGCTTATCCCTACGGTGAATACAACGAAAGAATTGTTGATCACGCCAAAAAATATTTCATCGCTGCAAGAAGTCATCATAGCCCAAACATCAAAAGCAAAGATCCAGAAGCCAATCTAGACCTGAATCAAGATAGGTTCAAACTAAAGATCTTCCCAATCGAACACGTGATTCAATCACGAACTACAGGGGCTCTTCAAAACTATTCATTATTTGCGCTTCCGTTTTCCAAGTTTAAACAGACTCTGAAGGAACTAATCGAATATAACATAAAAAGAAAAGCCTGGATCATATTCACAGTTCATGGTCATTATACGTGGAAAAGCATTTCATGGATTTATAGAAAGCCGAAAGAAATAATCGAACACTTTGCTGTTCGCCTTACAGAACGACCCAGTGCACAAGATTTCGCTAGAAGGAATGTTCTGAAGAAGGAAAAACTGCTAAAGTTCAAATGGATGTGTGAGTTTTTCGCCCAGAATGATCAGACAGAAGTTTTGCCAGTTTCGCAAGTCATTAAGAAATACTTTGTGTGCCCATAGAAATCCTTACGAATAACATTACAAAAATAGGCGCTTCGCACGCCAAGTTGAGATGATTCATTGAGAAATAAGCCCCGTGGACTAGTGGCCTTAGTTGACACGTCTAAATACGCTGAATTGACTGATGCAGTGGCGCGAGCTTTAGAATTAATCGATTTTGGTTTCAAGAAAGGGGTTAAGAAGATAGCCATCAAACCAAATCTATGCTACTACTGGAAAAGCACAACTGGTGAAACAACAGATCCACATCTGGTAGAAGCGATTATAGATGTCCTTAGGATGAAATGCGAAGTTGATGAGATTCTTATTGTGGAATCAGACGCAACAGCTGTGAAGGCAAAGTATGCTTTCAGAGCACTTGGCTACGAGAGACTTGCTAGGCGAAAGAAAGTAAGACTCTTAAATTTGTGCGAAAATGAATCCCTTTCAGGTCCGCATGTATCGCCAACTATATCCAGAGAAATTAGGATTCCAAAAATACTAACCGAAGTGGATCTCTTCGTGAGTGTTCCTAAACTGAAGTTTCATTCACTTACAGGATTAACGTGTGCTTTGAAGAATCAATTCGGATGCATTCCCATCAGGAGGAAAGTGGTTTTCCATAGCCGTATACATGAAACGATAGCATTGATCAACAAGCTTATTCCGCCTGATTTGGTTGTTGTCGATGGAATAATTGCAGGTGGAAAGACGCCGAAAAGGCTCGATCTGATCATGGCGTGTTCGGACGCCGTAGCAGTAGATTGCGCTGCGGCGAAAATCGCTGGACTTAGTGCAGGACGAATAAAATATATCGCACAGTCAGAGAAAAACGGCGTTGGATCCATGAACTATCAATGCGTAGGAGATGACATACAATATTTTGCGAAGAGATTTCCACGAAAAGGTCTTGTCTCCCGTTTCGCAAGAAAAGCTCTTCTAAAATCCTACGCTCTTTATCTGCGCTTTTTCACGTTAGAAGGCAAAATTTTCAATAAGCAACCAACGCTTGGAAGTTGACAATCGTGAATCATTTGAAGATTGGAATTGCAGGGGCAGGTGGACAGGGAAGAAAACATCTTCTTAACTGCCTGCGAATGAAAAACGCCAAGGTCGTGGCAGTGGCTGACACTTCAAAGTCTGTACTGTCCAAAATTTCCAAGCTAGGAATCCAAACCTACGTGGACTACCGGAAAATGATAGAAAAAAACGAACTCGACGCAGTTATAATATCGCTCCCCAATTATCTCCACAAAGATTGTTGCTTCCTTTCATCTGAAAGAGGATGTGACATTTTGGTGGAAAAGCCTATGGGCCGTAACCATGAAGAAGGAAGACAAATCGCTGACCATGTAAAGAGATCAGGAGTAAAACTAATGGTAGGTATGTGCCACAGATTTATCCGAGGCTGTCAAGAACTAAAAGAAACCGTAGAGAAGGAAACACTAGGCCAAATAGAGTTTGCTTCAGCCCTGTTTTTCACAGGCCCATTCATTTCTGGAAGCAGAAGAGTCTCTGAATGGATATTTGACCGAGATAGAATTGGCGGTGGCGCCCTGTTAGATGCTGGTTGTCACCTTATAGATTTGTTCATATGGTTTTTCGGAGAAGTCCGTTCAGTGACTGGATATGTGGAATCCAGTTTTAACCTTGGCTATGACGACTATTCCGAGGTTTCGATGCGATTCAAGAATGGAGTCAATGCATTGGCAGTTGCGAGTTGGCGTGCTCGTGTTCCGTGTTATCGTGTTGAGATCGTGGGAGAAGCCGGTCGAAAAGTAGCTTTCAGCAAGAAATTTGGAATATTTGAACTTGGTCTTCGAAAGGGTTTATCGTCCTTTGTGAAGGAAAGTCTTCTACAGAGGATGAGTGGGCGACCTTTCCTTCCTCTCGGCGACGATATTTACTACGAGGAGTTAAACTATTTCGTGAAATGTATTCTAAACGACGAAGAACCTAAACCCGATGCAGATGACTGGCTGAAGGTCTCCAAAGTTATCAACCTCGTATATCAGAAAGATAAACCGATAAATGTACCTTGAGAGAACTTGAGAAACGAACGCGCGCATGCGCGCGCGCAATAACGAAGAACCCAAACCATACGCATTATTATTAGTTGAATAAAGCAATTGACAAAACTCGAGTATGAAAAACAACGCACGTGCGCGCCCGAAACAAAGGAGTGCGAACAAATGAAGATTCTCCAGATTAACAAATATTACTATCTTAAAAGCGGTTCTGAACGGTACATGTTCAGTCTTTCTTCATTACTCAAAAGTCATGGACATCAGATCATCCCATTCGTTATGAAGCATAAGAAAAATGTGCCTACAGGGTACTCCAGATATTTTGTAGAAAACATAGATTACGATAATGTGATCAATGAAAGCATCTTCAAGAAAATATATGTAGGCTTGAAAAGCATATACTCTTGGGAAGCAAGAAACAAACTCTTAAGACTTGTTGGAAATAAGAATCCGGATATAGCGCATGTTCACAAGATCAGCAATACTCTTACTCCATCAATCTTGTATGCATTGAAAAAACGAGAAATTCCTATGGTTCAGACATTACACGACTATAGAATTGTGTGTCCAAACTATAACATGTACAATCCCAACATGCTTAAGATTTGTGAGGCTTGTAGAGGCCACAAATATTTCAATGCCTTGCGGACGAAGTGCCAAAAGTCATCATATTTAGTAGGTCTAAATATTGCAGTTGAGTCTTACACATATCATCTCTTGGGAACTTATAACAAGACAATTAACCTTTTCATTTCACCTAGCAACTTTGTGATGAAAAAAGTGATCGAGTTTGGAATTGACGAAAAAAAAGTTGTTTGCATCCCTCATTTCGTGAGATGCGAACAGTATACCCCAAACTACACTAATACTAATTACATCTTGTACTTTGGCAGGCTGGAAAAGCACAAGGGTGTGAAAACGTTGATCGAAGCCATTAAAAGCGTAAGAGATGTGAGGCTGTATATAGTTGGTGAGGGAACATATCGAGCCGAATTAGAAAGCTACACCAAGAGGAATTGCATGAAAAACGTATCCTTTTTTGGATATAAACCGGAAACTGATTTGATCAACCTGATAAGAAACTGTTTGTTTACAGTAGTTCCATCGGAGTGGTATGAGCCTTTCGGGTTTACAGTTCTGGAATCCTTCGCCTTAGGCAAACCTGTAATCGGAGCAGATATTGGCGCAATTCCGGATTTGGTGGAAAACGGATACACTGGAACATTGTTTCGCTCTGGAGACGTTAAGGATTTGGCGGAGAAGATCAACTATTTATTGGACAATAGGAATCTCCTCTCAGAAATGGGTAAAAATGCCAGAGAAACAGTTGAAAAAGAATACAATGCAGATCTTCATTATGAAAGGGTTATGGAAGCGTACGAAAAAGTATTGCATTGATTTCTTTAGATAGGTGCGAATTCTTCAGACGTAGACATAAACTTAGAAGAAGCGTTTGTATGTTAAGGAGGCAACTCTAATGAGAGGGGGCATTGCATCGACATCGCAGCATGTTGTATGAAAAAGGAATAGGAATCGCAAAACCGTTTTTGATAAGAATGAATTTGACACCCAACGCGCGTGCATCAGCGCGCGCGCGCATAAATATTCGTAAGGTCAATGCAAATGATCTGAAAGCAGTGTTAAATCTATTTGCTAGACATATGAACATCGAGCGGGAGCGAATATCAGCATTTAGAAAACGGTCTCTCTTGAGCTACATCCTTAGTGTGCCGTTTGGTTTGTTGGGTGAGGATACATTTATAGGCTCAATAGCCGAAACGGACGATGGACATATTGTAAGTGCAGTTTTTGCAAGAAGATTTCCATTTGGAAAAAGTTGGATTATAGGTCCCGTCGTCTGTCACGTAGATTTTAGACATCTAGGCATTACAACTCACATGATGAACTGGGTTATGAAGTATCTTAGGGAGAAGAAGACCAAAAGTGTCATAGTCTCCGTTGAAAGAAGTAACATTGGGGGCATAAGATTTTTCAAAAAATTCGGGTTCAAATACTTAGAACCGGTTTTTGACAACCACGAGAGAGCACGCAACTATGTTCGAACAATCGCATTAATCCATGGTTACCTCCGAAATCCCTCATATAAAATCGAACGATGCCCTCCACCGCGCGCGCGTGCAAACTTCGATTTGCCAAGAATAAGGAAGACCAGAATGTGGTGCGTCATGTTAAAGGAGTTCAAACAAATACCACGCGCGAACTCCACCTCAGACCCAGTTAAATTCTAAGAACCACACTTAAGTTATGGAATCCCAGAGAGGCTAGAAGAATCATCAGAAGCGCCAAATCGATTATCGAAAGAATCTCCTATTATGCATGCACGGAGAATCCTGATACCATCAACCGAGTCCAACACTGAATAGAATGCGATCATAGCAGTACAAAGAACCTTGCGTGTTAGAAATTGTAGATTCGCATAAGTCGTCGAGCGAATGAGGCAATGAAAAGTAAAGCCCCAGAGATGACTTCCAGCGGATAGCTATGAGAGAAACATTGAAAGAGGATTTCATGATGCAGGTATTTGTTGCCACATGCATGCATGTCGTCTATGTCTTGAAGACCATCATGACCAGGAAATGTCTCCTTTGTTGACATCCAATTCGCCCGCTCACCTGCAAACATGAAGTGGAAATAGTGCCAAAAATGAAAAAACATAGATTGGTAGTTTTTGTAGGAACCGTCGGCGCTGGAAAGTCAACACAAATAAAGCTTTTGGCTTTTCAGCTACGTAATAAAGGATTAAAGGTTAAAACCGCCTACATTAGAACAAACCATCTTTTCGCGCATTTGCTATCACTAATCTTGGCACGGGGTTTCATCAAGAACAGAAAGAGCCCAAGGCGCGCGCATGTAAGGGCTCTAATCGAAGAGAAACCCGCGATTTTTAGGAGTATATTCAAATTATGGCTCGCTCTCGACCTATTCGGCACCTCACTCAGGTTTCTACTGACAGTTTTCCTTCCCACGAGAATGGGATACACAGTGCTTGTTGAGGATTATGTCTCAGCCACCATCTTCGATCACATATACTTCAGTAGGGTTCTGAATCTTCCATACAAAGCTTCATCCTTCGTGCCAAGGTTTTTGTCGAGGCTAATTCACGTAGCTGGCTCAACAAGGTGGGTGTTCCTAGACGCAAATAAAGACACATTGAAATCTCGCTTGGAGAAAAGAGGAAGTTTCATCGAGAAGACCGATTACCTTCAGATGCAACGTAATACCGTTCTATTTTTGTCAAAGACGCTTTCGTCTTATGAATTACTCTATGTAGATACAACTGATCAAAACGCGATGGAAACATGTGAGCGTGTAGTAGGCCATTTGATGGAGCCAAGGTAATAGTAAGTCTTTAGCTCAACAGTCTAGAAGACCGCTAAAAGAATCTAAAGCAATTTCAGATATATACTGCGACGCACACAAACCTATTGATCTCAGCCTGCGTGTACACTGCGAAAACATAAAAAATAGATTTGCGTTTGCGGGGGTTATCTACAGAATGGTGAAGGTTAAATCTCACCCCTGACGTGCCCGCGCATAAAGGTCTTGGAGTGTAAACATAATGAAGGTACATCCTTCAGAAAAAACGAATAGGCTATCGATAGTGGTTCCTGCCTACAACGAGGAGAAAGCATTACCCACCCTAATAGAGCGACTAGTTCAAATGCTTAAAGAGAATAATATCCAAGGCGAAATCATAATAGTCAATGATTGTAGCACGGACGAAACAGGGAAAATAGCAGAAGAGTTAGGCAAGAAATATGCAAACATCAGGGTTCTTCATCATAGAAGGAGGAGGGAAAAGACGGCAGCTCTTCATACAGGATTTGAGAATGCTTCAGAGGATATTCTAGTCATGATTGATGCAGATTTACAATATGCTCCTGAAGATTTGCCCAAGCTTTTGAGAAAGATCCAGCAGGGATATGACGTTGTGAATGGTTGGAGGAAACATC
>Ga0209427_10009943_pt1 | contig 10579 bp, 10 predicted proteins | sample DeeMarSWOR136_30_FD_187465 | JGI IMG/M metagenome (GOLD analysis project Ga0209427, IMG submission 187465) | Marine sediment microbial communities from White Oak River estuary, North Carolina - WOR-1-36_30 (SPAdes) (version 2) | ecosystem: Environmental > Aquatic > Marine > Intertidal zone >...
GACCTCTCTAATAAGCTGCCAAGCTGCTCATACTTTATATGCTGCTCGCGGCAGAGTTGTCTTAGCTTTTTGCCTTCCGCGGCCGCCACGTTGCCTAAGTCAATCAAAGCGACCGCGACGGCCTCGTTGCCGGATTTCAGAATACCAGCGACGACCGGATTGGCCTCACCGAACCGCCAAACATCGCCCCCCTCTTGCTCCCGATGGCTTTGGTCAGCCGCCCGCTGCAGGGCTTGCTGGCCCAATTCTATCAGCTTCTTAGTGCTGCTTGTGGATTTGCCGCCGTCGCACTGCAAAACCAGTTCGTTGCCGGTGTCGTAAACTGCAAAATTGACACCGAATTTGCTTACTGCCCTGCCAAACGCCTTCAATTGGTGCAGCTGTAATGAACTTAAGTTTTTTCCAATAGTCTGCAACATGGCTGCTCAAGTTCCAAAAACCCATCATCAATTCTTTTGCATTACGGCCCTCTGGTGCAGAATATCCTCGATGCTTCTCAACAGTTCCTTGGGACTGAACGGCTTACTAAGAAATTCCGATATCTGCAAATCTTCTTTTTGCTCATCTTCGATGGCAAAGCCTCTGGCAGTTAATACAATCACGGGTATGTCTTTTGTCGCTTCGTTCCGGCGAAGCTCCCGAACAAGCTCCAGCCCTGTCATTACGGGCATCTGAAAGTCCGTTACGATTATGTCAGGCTGCTCTGAACAGGCCAGCTCAAAAGCCTCAGCGCCGTTCTCCGCTGATAAGACATCATAGCCGTTGTTGCGAAGCTTTATCGTGACCACGTGAATGATATGTATCTCGTCGTCTACAACTAAGACCTTTCTTTCCGCCATTACTCTGCCTCCTCAAAAGGCTTTAAAGAATACGCCTTACCCTTTTGCCGCCGTTGCAGTCGCCAAGGGTAGTTCAAAGCCAAAGGTGCTACCGGTGCCGCGCTTGCTGGTAACAAATACCCTGCCATTGTGAATCTTCTCAACTATTTGTTTGACGAGGTTAAGTCCCAGCCCTGTCCCCTTGGCCTGCCCTTTGTTTGCACCGACTCTGTAAAACTTGTCGAAGACATGTTCGATTTCATCTTCGGGAATTCCGACTCCCGTATCGGTTACCTGAACTCGGGCAAGACCGGCGACCTCATCAACCTCCGTCTGGATTCTCACCGAGCCTCCGGAAGGCGTATACTTAACGGCATTGCTGAGCAGGTTGACAATAACCTGTGCAATCATGTCTTTGTCTACGTACACCTGGTCGAAAACAATGGGCTTATCTCGTATAATCTCGATGTCCTTTTCTTCAGCGTAGCTTTTCATCATTTGCAGTTGTTCTTCTATTAATATTGTCAGGCTGACCGGCCTCTTATCCACCTTCGTCAGACCCGACTCTATGCGCGCCGTATTCAGGCTCTCTTCTATCAGACGATTCAATCTTTCTGCCTGACTTTGAATCACTGAGTAAAACTCTTTTCTTGTCCGCTCATCATCGGCCTCGCCGTCGCAGAGCATCTCCGAATAGGCCGTGATTGAAGCAAGCGGCGTTTTTAGCTCGTGGCAGACGGCATTTACAAAGTCATTTTTCATCTGAGACACTTCTTTTTCGCGAGTAATATCGTGTAGTACCGCTACCACCCCGCCAACCTGTTCTTTCCGCTCATATACACACGACACAATGCAGTCGAAGGTCTTTAACTCGCCGTCTCCTGGAAAATCAATTTGACGCCTCGTATGCCGTACCCTTCCTTCTCTGCTTTGTCGCAGAAACTTCACCAGCTGGTCTTCGCCTGCGTTCGGTTTTTTGCTGTGAATCAGTTCGCAAACAGGCCTGTGATGCGAATTCCTGGAATCAAAACCGAAAAGTCTGCCCGCCGCCTCATTTGCCATTAGCAAATTGTCAAATTCATCAACAACAATAACTGCATCGCGAATACTGTATATAATCGCCTCGATGTTGCTTTCTCGTTTTTCTGAGAACTGAATCTGTATTTGCAAATCCTTGATTCGTTTCTCAAGTTCCGCTATATAGTCGGCTTCCTTGCCGAAACGGTCATTAATCGCTTGGCTCAGTGTATTTACTATCCGGCTGCTGCTTGGCTTGATGCGAGTTAGCTGCTTGTCCTTAAGCTGCCGCGCTATGGACGTGATTGCCCTGACCAGCCTTGACCATTGCAGGCAGAGTAAAATCACACCCATAGCCGCGGCAACATAGCATACCGACGCTGCGAAGCCCCAGCCCCATACAGAGACAGGCCCGGAGAAACTCGGACCTGCTTGCGTACTCCAGGCGCGCCGGAACAACTCGGCGAGGCCCCCTATAAACAAACTACACAGGACAATGCAGACGGCCGAAGGCCCCACTTTGCAGATTTTCGCGAAATGCGAAATTGTCCCATATAAGTTTCTTGCCGATTTCAAAATAAAAACTCCAAGCTCTTTTACAGCCTCCAAGTTGCAATTAAATTCCAAGCGTGTTACGGCCAGTCATCCGGCCAATTCTCCGTACCTCTGCCTTTGGCCAGAAAATCTCCGAGCTCGCTGTCCGGATTTATCTCCATTGCCTTTTCGTATGCTCGTTCAGCCTGAGTCGTTGCACCCAGTTGCTCATAGCATCGCGCTTTCATCAGCCATGAAAAACATCCGTTCTTGGTATCCGTTGCTGTTTTTTCAAAGCTCTGGATTGCTCCCAGATAATCGCCGCTGGCGTATTGAGCACAGCCCAGCAGTGCAATGGCCTCAGCATAACCCGGCCGTAAATCCAGCGCCTTTTGTGCACACATAAATGCCCGGTTTGCAGCTCCTGCGCCTAACGCCGCCTGACCCATTTGCAGCCAGAACTGTGCGTTGTCCCTTTCTTCGACTGCTAACTTGTTGTACCAACTGACCGCCCTGCCGTACCGTCCGGCGTTCATATTGCACCTCGCAAGAAGACGAGCCAAAGATTTTCGCCTTTGCTCTTCTTGGCTTTCCGTCTCGCGGTTGCTCTGTGAGCTGCGTTCTTTTCCGTATTCAGCCAAGAGTTTTTCAAAAATCTCCGCAGCCTTGCCCCATTGCCCGTCGAGTATATAGCAGTACCCAAGAGACTCAGCTATGTCACTGGTGTCGGCCAACAGAACCGCGCGTTCGTACAGCCGGATTGCTCCTTTGGTGTCGCCTTCTCGCAAGACCAGGTCGGCGGTAGCCACTTTCAGCGACACGTTGCGGGGCAGAGCTTTCATCTTCGCACTCAGCAGCTTTACCGCCTGCTCGCTTTTGTTTAGGGCTACAAGGACGTCGACAACGGCGAGGATGTAATCGACGTCTCCTGGTTCCAGCAACGAGGCCTCTATGTAGTGTTCACAGGCTCTGTCGTAGTCTCTGCTTTCCTCCGCAGCAACACCCAGCCAATACCAGCCTTCTGCAAGGTTTTTGTCTGATTTCAGAGCAAGCTCAAATTGCTCTGATGCCTGGCTGCGCCGCCCCCTCGCCAGCAGTATTTTCCCGTATAAAAGCTGAACCTGAGGATTATCCGGGTCGGCCTCCAGGCACTGCTCTACGGTCTCCATTGCCTGCTGATAACTTCCCGACTTGTACTGCCGCTCGGCCAAGGGAAGCTTCATTTGAGAAGTGGCTGTGTTCCATCTGTCTGCAGCTGCTTTTCTCTGCGTGGCATGTGGCTCGCAGCCCGTGCAGACCCCCAGCACAATCATCGTAACCATCACAATCGTTTTCCGTAACATCGTAAATCTCCTTTCTATAGGTGTTGGCTTGGATGCCGACAAAAGTAATCAGTCCTTTCCGCTATCTTCCGCGTCCCGGCGATTTAAAATCCTGCCTTTCTCTTTGCCCGAAATCGGGCAATTACTGCTCAATTTATCAGGGTTCCCAAACCCGCATGCGAGTCTGGGAACCCCGATTTGCTCCATTATCCGCTGTTTAATATCTGCGCCACTGTGATGCTTCTTCCTGCTCGATAACACCTAACATGATGCGCTCGACCTGCCCTACCTCATCGGGTGATACCTCAGCGATGATTCGCTCCTTCAGACGCAGAGCTTCAAGGTAGGTCGGACGAAAGGCGAGGGCCTCATCGACTTCGTACATGGCTGCCACGCTGTTGCCGTCGGCATAGTGTTCGACCGCGTTTGCATAGTGGTCCTCGGCCAGTCTCGCTCTGCTTATGCCCTGAAGCGCCATCCGAGCGCCATACCGCTTTCGCATAATGTCAGCTGCCCTTGCTTCTCCGTCGGTTTCCTCAGGCTCGCTGATGATATGCGGCGTGAGCATCACTATTATCTCCTGTCTGACTACGCTGTCATCTGTGCCTCTAAACGCCGCTCCGACAAACGGTATATCACCCACTAGCGGAACCTGTGACCGTGTCGTTGTTACCGAGTCTCTAAACAGCCCGCCGATGACTATAGTCTGGCCGTCCTTGACCATTATGTTAGTCGTAAGCTCCGCAGTGGTTTTGCTCGGGATACCCTGAGCATCCAAGTCGCCAGAACTGTCCTGCGGGTAAATGTCCATACGGATGTAACCGTCATTGGCGATGTACGGCCTGAACGAGAGCTTGGTTCCTGTCTGGTAAAAGCTAACCTCGCCGACTGTGGCCTGGCCGCTGGCGTCTATCGTTGTCCTGTCTCTGTAGCCCAGTTCTTGCCCGATAAACACCGTACCGGCCTGCTTGTTCAAAGCCAAAATCTTGGGATTCGCGAGGATAGTGATATCGGTGACTGTTTCTAAAGCGCGAATCAAGACGCGAAGGTGGTCGTTAGTTATGCCGACAGTCAGCCCAGTGACTCCCTCGACAAAAGCACCGAATCCGTCAGTCTGCGCTCCCGTAGTTTCTGGTGCGCTTACTGCGACGCCATCTACTGTGTTCCAGTCGATACCGAGTTGTATTCCTTCCGTCAACGTAGCGCTAAGAATGGTTGCCTCGATTAATATCTGTTTCGGCTTGACGTCGATCACTGCTATGACCTCTTCGGCCTTGGCGATGTTTTCAGGGTAGTCATATAGAACAAGTGTGTCGTGCCACGCCATATTGTCGCCGCCGCCTTTTGACCCGGTCACACCTTCTTTACCTACGGATATGCCTTCTTTGGCGGCAGTGCTGGCCTGGATGATGGCCGAACTGCTCAGCACAGGCGTGACAAGCTTTTCGGCCTCTGCCGCGGTGATGTAAAACAGCGTGAAGACCTTGTGCGTCATTCGGCTTTTGTCTTCCTTGAATTTTTTGTATTCTTCTGCCGTGTAGACCCTGATGAAATTGTCTTCCTGGTCATACTTATAGCCGTAGCCCAAAATCGCCTCCAACGCCTCTTCGAATGTCACGTCATAAAGGCTCGTCACCGTAACCACACCGTCAACGCTCGCTGAAGGAACAATGTTTTTCTGGTACTTGGCCGCCAGAAACCGCAGCGCATCACGAATCCCTATGTTCTTCTTGAAGGTGATTGACTGAATTGTCTTGTCCATAAAGATGTCTTCGTCGCTTGCCTCAATACCGCTCATCTGCGGCTCATCCCAGTCAGCCTCTGTTGGGCCCTGCTCGACGTCTCCGACTGCAATAGCTCCCATTACGGCCAATACAATGCACCATACCATCAACTCACTTCTCTTTCTCACTTTGCTGCTTGAACTTTTCTCACAATACATAATTTAGCTCCTTTTCCTGTAAAACCTCTCTTCCGAATCTGCTTAATCAACTACTTCATTCAACTGCATAAGTTTCAGTTTGATTTCCGCTTCTCCACATCTTATTAACACCATGTCTCGTTCAATTCTTACTACTTCACATTCATACGTCTCGCCCCCATCCTTGACGGGCAGTTTGCCCCCCACCGTCAGCAGCTTGTCATTTATAAAAACCTCGGGAATCTCGCTTAGGCCTATTGCTTCCAGCTTCAGCTTGCCTGCAACCCGCTTTACTACTTCTTCACTACCACCTCTTGAAACAATGTTCACTGCTTTAGTGCCGTCTGAGTTTGCGCCCTGACTTTTGGTAAATTCCCGCCACCCTTCTACAGCAAAAAAATCTCTTGTAAGTGTGTCGTTTCGCCCTTCGACTTTGGGCAGTTCCGTAAAAGATATTTTTCCTTGCGAGCTTGACCCTTCTGACGTTGTTTGCCTTGCTCGTTCTTTTGCCTCGGCGCTCTGGGGTGTTTCTTTGCCGAGCACTTTGGCCCACATAAAGACCATCACGCCAATCAGACAAAGCGCTATAACGGTTTTTTTCTTGTCTGCCGCCAGTTGACTAAGAAGCCTGCCGGCTCTGTTACCCTCATTTCTCATCAATTGCCTCATGTTGCTCTTGCCTTATTCGTTCTTATCCCTGTTCAGCTTTGTATCTGTAATAAACCACCGCGCTTGTCTCCATACTCGCCTCACCACTGAAATATCTGTCGTTGACAAGTTTTACCTGCTCAACGCGGACCAGCCTGTCCAAGCTCTGCAGCGATTTAAAAAATTCGAATATTTCGGTCAATCTGCCTTTACAGCGCATGCTGATGGGTATGCAGCTCAAATCCTCCGCTTCTATTTCCTTCCCGGGTTGAATCAGTTGTTCGCGGAGATTATGTTCATCCATCAAATCGGCTATCCTATGTAAAAACACACCGATGTCTCTTTGTGCGGGGACCTGTCGCTCATAATTGCTAACTGCCCTGTTTAAGTACGCCAGTTGCTCTTTGAGGCCGGGCAGTTCTGTGCTCTGCGCCGAGGCTTTGGCGATGCCGACCGCCTGCAGGGCCCTTTTTTGTTTGACGGCTCTCATGCGTTGCCGCAGAGGCAGGTACCCGAACAATGCGAAATCGGCCACCAGCATGCCGGCCAAAATCAAGATTACTATTTGTTGCCTTTTACCGAACAACATCACAGTGCACCTTTCCTCCACCAGCTTTTTCTTTGCTGTTCCTTAGCTATGACAACAGCCGCTTGCTCATAATTTGCCAGATGGCAGCTTATCTCGAACTCAGTTACCCGTAGACTTTCTCCGACAGTATTGCTTCCGGTTTTTATCATTGCGCTCCGGGAAAACGATGGATAAACGTGCCGAAAATACGCCGACTCTTCCAGCCTGCATGTCAGTTCCGCTACTTCGCTTGCGTCTGCCGCCACTCCGCTCAGCACCATCTTAAACCTCACGTCGCCCAGTGGTGCTCTTTCTTTACCGACAAAATTAGAACCCACAGCTTTAATAACGGCGCCGCCGCTTGGTTGCTCTGGCCGCCAATCTCCCAGCTTCTCCGCGAAGAGTTCAACTTTGCTCAGTACTATCTTTTTATCGATTAAAAAGCTCAACTCTGCCAAAACGCTCGCAACATCAATTTTGGAGTCTATTCTTTCCAGCATTTTGACCTTTTTCTCCAGTTCGGTCGCTGCGTTTTTAACAAGCGCGAATTCTTGTGATATATCTTGTGCAGATGCTGCATCCAGTTGTCCTTGGGCAAGCCCCTTTGTCGCTCTGGAGATCGAAACAGTGGCAATAAAGTTGCATAGCATCATCGCAACAAATATAGCACCCAAAGCGATATATTGCGTCCGGTAGCTAATCTGCTGCCGTCTGTCGCTTTTATACCAGCTTGGAAGAAAATCAATTTCTTTCATTGTTATCACGTCCCCTGCGGTCTCTTGTCTGCCTGGCATACTCATGTTCTGCCTCTTCACTGTCATCTGTCTGCCAACCCTTCAGACTAAGACCAACAGCCACAGCCCAGTCGCAAAGTGAGCCACGTTTGCACGCATCGAATTTCACGTCTGTCATGTCGAAGCCTTTCAGCGGCTGTGCCACCTCAATCTCAACCGGCAGTTGCCGTCGTAAAACATCAAGCAAAATACCTTCGTGTGCTTCGCCCCCCGTAAAAACCGCCCGCTCCACGCGCTTGCCTCTAAAAGTTACTGTATAATATCTAAAACATAACGATATTTCTCTTGCCAGCTCTTCCGCAACTGTGCCGATTGCGTCAGCTACCGCCTGCCGCGTTAAAGCGTCGATGCGGTTCTTGCTGGTGCCGTTTTGCATACCCGTTTCCGAGGCCGACCTATCGCTTCGCAGATGCTCTCGAAGAGTCTCTGCCTCCTTGACGCTGATGCCTAATTTGGCTGCGATTTCATGGTTAAATTTTTCTCCGCCAAGCTGCATCTGCTTGACGAAACTGATCTCGCCTCCGCACCCAAAAACCACGGTCGTGAACCGCCTTCCCAGATCTACAAAGACGACCGTGCGCTCTTTATCTTCTTGACGTCTTAGTAATCTCTCGAAGCTCCTGAACAACGCGCACGGAACCGTATCTATTGCGACCGGCCTGAGCCGCGCCTCTTCAAGCATATCAATGTGCTGTTTTATTGTCTCATTGTCTGCGGCAAACAATATCAGCTCCTTCCTAATCTCATCACCCTGCCGCGTGCTCCCGGCTACTAAGAAATTGATTAAGTCCCTATCAGGGTTAAGCCCGAAACGCTGGCTCACCTCTTTTCGCAGCGTCTGCTCGATTTCTGCCATTTCCGCCTCTGCCAGCCTGAGACTCGTTATTTTCAATTTGTCGTTCGGCAGGCACGAGACCACGCTCTTGCCCTGAAAGTTGGTCCGCACCAGCATCTGCTTTATGGCTGAAATGACAAAGCTTCTCCTTTCTTCCGAATCGCCGTTCACATCACCGTCAATGCGGATTCTATCTGCTGCGTGAACACTGACCTGCTCCCCGTTGACCGCCAGTTGTATCATCTTGATAGAGCTATGCCCTATGTCCAGTCCTATAGGCCGCAAACCCCGTGCTTTCAGTCTCCAGCTTATCATCTACGACTCTCTTCTGAATCAGTCCGAAATCGAGATAAAACCTGTAACAGGCTCTACAGTTATCGTCATCGTTATATCTCGCGCCTGCAGGGTAATAGTCCCGCTGTTGAGAGCAGTATCGTTACCGTTGTAAGGACTTCCGAGGTAATCAAACTTGACCGTGCTGCTCGCGTCAAAAGCCGCAGTGGCAATATCGACCTGGTTGAGTCGGCCGTCGCTGGCCATATTCACTACGTACGTAAACCCTTTCTTTACAGGGTGGTTGATTATTCCGTTGGGGTCCTCGATGTGGTAGCTTTCGGCGGATGCGTCGAAAACAACACTGTATACTTTTTGTCTGCCGATTGCCATGCTTTTGGCATACTCCAAATCCGCTGCAATCATGTTCGCCGCTGAGCGAAGCTGAGTGTCGGCCGCCGAGCTCATCATCGGTATAACCATCATTGCAGCGATGGCGATTATTACCATCACGACCAAGACCTCTATCATGGTAAAGCCGCGGTTTGCACCTCGACAATCGTACTCGCCCTTTTGCTTACGGCAAAAACAGCCCAATAGCCAATGCCATGAAATCATCATTTTTATTGCCCTTCCCTCTTTGTTTTGATGCCTTGGGAATCCCTTCCTCCGTTCTTTTTTCGTCCTCTTTCACGTCGCTCTTTACTGCCCTCTCGCCTCTTCAATACGGCCCGTTGAGCTCTCTAAAACCACTATATTTCCGAGTTGTAAAATGCCTCCGGGTTTGTTCCCCCGACTCGCGTCGTTTGCACACACCCGAACCGCTGTTAAATGCCGTTTCTCCGCCCTACTAAGAGCAGGGTCAGCAAAACCCATACAATCGTTAAAGTGGTACGACAAAAACCATCGAGCTAACTCGATGGCCCGTGCGGACCGGGATAACTAATCGGTGTGTTTAACATACTTCTGGTTTTTCTTTTTATTGAGTGTAAAGGCCGATAAGCAGCTTTGCCTACAGCCTTTTGTGTGGTCCTATAAGCTCTCTTTAGTTTCTTTCGATACTTCTAAAAAACGCTCCGCCGCAAGGTGTCCATCTTACGGGATTGTCCGGCGTCGGCCAAATCTGAATCGATGCTATAGCGGGAGCTGCTGTGATATTAATCGAATTCGAAAGCGAGCTGCCGTTTACCCCATCGATTTCGCCGTTGGCGATATACAAACCACCAGCTATATCAATGTCCACATTCTCAGCTCCGGCATCAACATTTATTCTATTACCAATTTGGGCAAGCCCGTTAACTTGCAGCGTCCCTGCGGTTCTCACTACCACGTCACCGCTTACCAGAAGGGCCGGAAAATTCTTGCCTGCTGTAACTACGTTTACCAAACTACTGTTCGCATCGCTTACTATCATGTTCTGCCCAACTACCAGCATCCCGTTTATCGTTACGCCGCCGGCAAGTTCGATGTCCCCACCGCAGTAAAAAACTTCCGGTGGCTCGCTCGAAGCCGAACCAAACGTGCAGTTAGAATATGTCCCCGGGCTAACGTTCTGAACTCCATAACCGGTTGACCCATAGTAGTATGTCGAACTAAAATCGCTTATGTCAAGCCCGGGCCAGGCCACGGGTGACTGGGTAACGTTTTCGTTTTTCCGGCCTTCAATGTATAATGCCGTTATGCCCAGCTTTGCAAACGCATCACCGTTGATGTCGCCTTCACCTTCTAAGGTTCCGTTACAATAGACGTCGCCGTTGACTGTGGTCTGCACCTCGCTTTGCCAGGTTCCGCCGGCCCAGAATGCTATCACCGGGTCGAGACGCAGCTCACTCGTCAGCCTGCTGCTGCC
>Ga0209427_10009946_pt1 | contig 10578 bp, 7 predicted proteins | sample DeeMarSWOR136_30_FD_187465 | JGI IMG/M metagenome (GOLD analysis project Ga0209427, IMG submission 187465) | Marine sediment microbial communities from White Oak River estuary, North Carolina - WOR-1-36_30 (SPAdes) (version 2) | ecosystem: Environmental > Aquatic > Marine > Intertidal zone >...
CAGATCGCCAGCCCTGCGCACCGCATGCACACCCACGGCGAGTGGCTCCACCAGCACGGCATCTCGCAGGGAGAGCTCGTCGGGAACGGGTATGGTTTTTTCCGCAGGGGCTATGAACAGGTCTGCCATCGCACCATCACCCTGACAGCCCATGACGCGCAGGTTTTCGCAGATATTGTACCTTCCCATGCGGCAATTGTAACAGGTACCGCATACCAGGTTGGGCTCGCACACAACCCTGTCTCCCTCCTGCAGACCAAGCACGTCTTCACCCACCGCGGTGACTGTTCCAGAAAATTCGTGGCCAGGTGTGGCCGGCAGCGGAATGAAGGGGTGCTCCCCCATGAAGGCATGCATGTCAGAACCGCAGATACCGCAGTAGGCCACGGACAGGCACACCTCTCCGGCTGCGGGTCTGGGGTCGGGCACCTCCTCGAGAACGACGCTTTTCGGTTTCTCGATGACCACTCTTCTCATTGATTTCCTCGTAGTATTATTGTTCTACTCATAACTTTTCTACGCTGTATTAGATGAAACCTGCTATGCAGGGAGGCGCATGTAGAAACCGGTGCCCCTTTCCGGGCCCGATTCACACCACACCACCCCACCGTGCCGTTCGACGATTTGCCGTACCAGATACAGGCCGAGACCCGCACCGTCACTGGACTGAACGAGACGGGAAAATTTCTGGAACAGGGAGGGTATATTTTCCGGAGGAATGGGTGTACCGCCGTTCTCCACACCGAAAACGAAACTCCCGCCCTCGCTGAAGGATCGCAGCCTTATCCACTCCTTGCCGTACTTCAGGGCGTTGACGATGAGGTTGCTGAAGCATATGTCCAGGAGCTCGTTATCGGCATTTACCTGGGATTCAACCTCCCAGGCCCACTGCAGATCCATACTCCGGTGCTCGATCCGGCGTTCAAGCCGCCGGATCACCGGTTCCACCACCATCTGCCGCACGTCGATGAGACCGGGGTTGTACTTGAGCGTTCCCTTCTCCAGGCGGGAGATGTTGAGGTAGTTGCGCACCATGTCACGAAACCGTTCGACATCGCGCAGGATTTGCTCGACGGTTTCACGCTGCTCACCTTCGATCGCTCCGAGGGTCCCGTCAGCCAGGATCGACACGTTGAGCAGGAGCGAACCCACCGAGTTGTTCAGCTCATGGGTGACGAAGGAGAGGAGCTCCCTGTAATCCCTGTTCGCCTGCTCGAGCTCCACGTTCTGATCCCTGAGCATACGTTCACGTTTCTTGATGGCCGAAGCCATCTGGTTGAAGGCATTGGCAAGAGTCCCGAGCTCGCTTGCTCCGGGCGAAACTTGCACACGGGTGTCGAGCTCGCCTTTTGCTATCTTCTCGGACGCATCTGCAAGATTGGAAATTGGTTTCACGACACGCTTGGACATGAGAAACACGACAAAGAGCAGAAGGCCCAGGGTGGGCACGGTTATGCCTGAGATGATGAGCGTTGCTCTCCTCTTAATATCCAGGTACTTCTTCTCGAGCATGCCCACGTAGAGTATGCCCACGTTTTCTCCCCTGGGGTTCTTGATCGGTTCATAGGCTGAGAGATACCATTCGTCTACCACGTATGCCCGGTCAAGCCAGACACCTCCCTCGACGAGTACTTTCTGGCGCACCACATCGGAAACCTGTGTTCCGACCGCAAATTCACCGCGGGGACCGATCACTGTGGTTGCAACTCGCTTGTCTCCGCAGAACACCGTCACGGTCCCAAATGGTTTCTTCCCATAGAACTCGCTGCCGTAGAGGAGCTTCTGCAGGGTGGTGACAAGCTCTCTGTTTCCGTTCAGGAGCATGCCCGAAAAGGCCGTACCCTCAGGACCGTGTTCCACCGCAAAAGCCCAGAAGGTCATGTCCTCAGGGCAGAGCGATTCCTCGGCGAGAGCCGAGGTATCAAAACCGAAAGGCCTGAGCAGTTCAAGCGGCAGGCTCAGAAATCCCTGAACCGGTTCGAATTGGGAAACACCGCCCTCGTCGACGAGATAGTCGAGAAAACGTTGCTGTTCCTCGTTCCTCCTGCGGGGGATGAGGATCGAAAAGTCCGGTTTGATGCCGAAGTGCACTCGCTGTTCAGTGCCCTGCGCAAGCGACTGTGCATGGAAGGACAGCGTTTCGAGCCGATTTCCGGTTACGATACGGGCAGTGTTGAGATCATTGTCCAGCCTGGAAAGCGCTTCGGATTCGGCCGCCCTGGATATGAGTATGGCGCCTATCAGGGCACTGCACAGCCCGCCGAACAGGATGATTCCCAGGAAGCTGAAGAAGATACGGTTTGAGAGCTTCATGTCCATGCCCCGTACAAAGTACTGTATTCACCATGAAGTAAAGCATCTGACGTTCTCCCCTAAGGTACGCAATAAATAGTACTAATGTCGAGCTTCTTTAATTGGTACAAGAAAGCTTCATTTGTAGGAAGCATCGCATGATATGCTGTGGAAAACTCGGTGTCTAAGCGCGGTTGAAAAAAGAGTCTTTTAGAATAAAAGGATATTTACTAGGAAAAGAAAATACTGAAAGAGCGCAGCGATCTCTTTTTCTATCTTTATTTTTCGACTTAAATTAAGTAAGCTGTCACCGTACTTCACGACCTAAATCAGGTAATGTGTCACCATAATCCTTATGGAGAGCACATGCAATGAGCAGGGAAAGTCCATACGATACAATTGCTGCCGTGTCAACGCCCCCGGGTGAGGGTGGCATCGGCATTGTGCGCCTCAGTGGTGAACGAGCGGTCGACATCGTGAAGGGACTATTCGAACCGCGGCGCGCCAAGGACCGGGAACCCTTTGAACACTCCTTCACCCTGCATCTCGGATATATCAAAAAGGACGGCAGGATCATCGACGAGGTGCTCCTTACATTCATGAAAGCCCCCGCCACCTACACCAGGGAGGATGTGGTCGAAATCAATTGCCACGGCGGTGCGGTGGCCGTCAATGAGGTGCTGCGTCTCGTGCTCGCAGCCGGAGCTCGGCTTGCAGAACCAGGCGAGTTCACGAAACGTGCGTTCGTGAACGGCAGGATCGACCTGGCCCAGGCCGAGGCGGTGCTCGACATCGTGCAGGCAAAAACCGCCCGGGCCCTCAAGCATGCGGTCCGGCAGCTTCAGGGGAGTATGTCCCACAGGATTGAGGATTTGATGAACCGCCTGAAGATACTTCTCGTGACCCTGGAGGCGAACATCGATTTCCCAGATGAGGAGGACGTGGAGCCGGTCGATTACGATGCCGCTGGGGCTGTAATCGCACAGGTACGAGCAGACATAATACAACTCGTCGAGAGCTACGATACGGGGAAGATACTGCGGGACGGAGTACTCACCGTCATAGCGGGCAAGCCCAATGTGGGAAAGTCGAGCCTACTGAACGCCTTTCTCAAATATGACCGGGCGATCGTTACCGAAATACCAGGAACGACCCGGGACGTCATAGAAGAGCAGCTCAACCTGAGCGGTATTCCCTTCATTCTCGCTGACACCGCGGGCATCACGGATACGCACGATCGCATCGAACAGGAAGGAGTGAGGAGAAGCAAGAGCCATCTCGAGAGGGCGCAGCTCGTGATTCTCGTCCTTGACGGAAGCCTGCCCCTCGACTCACGGGACCGGGAGATTGTTCAATGGGTATCAGATCTCACCCATATCACAGTGATCAACAAGTCGGATCTTCCCGGCCGGCTGGACCCTGCAGCGCTGCAGAATCTCGGATGCATTGACACGGACTTCGTTGCCCTGTCAGCCCTGACCGGAGCAGGCCTCAAGGAACTGGAAAAGCGCATGGTGGACAAAGTATTTGGCGGGAACGTTGAAGGCGACCGTTCACTCATGGTGACCAATGCGCGACACTTTGCCATATTACAGCGCGCTTTACGCGAGCTTGAACATGCGCAAGAATCGGTGCAGGGAAAAAGCGACGCTGAGCTCATCGCCTATGACGTGAAGAGCTCCATGGATACCCTGGCCGAGATAACAGGACAGGTGACGTCGAACGACATCATGAACGAGATATTTCAGAACTTCTGCATCGGAAAGTGAGCCCCTGCAGGAAACCTCTCAACAGGATTCTCACGCTCGATTTCAATCCCCTTCCACACTCGGAAATAACCGTTGATTTTTAAAAAAAACCGGGATACCATTCCCTATCCCGTGCGTCTTTCCGGAGAACAGAATGGACATGAAAAAGATCGAGGAAGCGATCAGGTCGATCATCATGGAAATAGATCCAGATCCCAAACGGCCTGAGCTCGAGCGCACCCCCGAGCGCGTTGCCAAGATGTATGAGGAGATATTCTCAGGGGCCTTCACCGATCCAAAACAGGTACTGAAAGTGCTGCTCTCGGAACAGCACGACGAAATCGTGCTCGTCAAGGACATTCCCGTCTATTCCATGTGCGAGCATCACATGCTCCCCTTCTACGGCAAGGCCCACGTCGCCTACATACCCAAGGAAAACCGGATCACGGGCCTGAGCAAGCTCGCCCGTATCGTCGACGTCATGGCAAAGAGGCTGCAGGTGCAGGAGCGTCTTACCGCTTCCATCGCAAACCTCATCATGGAGAGGCTGAAACCCTACGGGGTGATCGTGGTTATCGAGGCAGAGCACCTGTGTATGATCATGCGGGGTGTGAAGAAACCTGGTTCCTACACCATAACAAGCGCCGTACGCGGTATATTCAAGGAAAACGAGAAGACCCGGGCCGAAGCGCTCAGCCTCATCATGTCCCGCCGCCAGTTTTAAGTGAATTTTACACCCGTATCCCATTGTTTATAAGCTGGTCTCTCGTGTCGTGCGGATCATCCGGGAAATGGGAAACTGCCAAATACTACTCAAGGACAAGTCTCATGTGCCGCTTCTTGCCGGCACGCAGATCGAGCGCTCCTCCCCTGAAGTCTTGCTCCGTAATGGGTTGATTCTCATCCTCCACCCGCATCTCATTGATGTAGGCGCCCCCCTGGCGAATCAACCTCCGAGCCTCTCCCTTGCTCGACGCGAGACCAGCGGCCACAAAGGCTTCGAGTACCGTGAAGCCCTGATACAGGACGCCGCGCTCTATGGCAACCGAGGGGGATTGGGCGGCGCCCCCGACCGCATCCACAATCGAGGAAGAAGTCTCAACCGTGCAGCTGGGATCCGCCTCGCCGAACTTCATAATCGAGGCCTGGAAGGCGCTGACCGCCTCCTCCTTTCCGTGGTTGATCAAGGTCGCCTCGTACGCCAGTATCTCCTTCGCCCTGTTGAGAAGCGGCGGCTTCAATGAGCCGAGGGTGTGCACCTCGTCCATGGGCAGGAATGTGAACAGGCCAAGGTAGCGTTCCACGTCGTCGTCCATGGTGTTCCGGAAGAACTGATAGTAGTCGTAGGGTGAGGTCTTCTTCGCTTCCAGCCACACGGCACCCTTGACGGACTTTCCGAACTTTTCGCCTGCTGAATTGGTGATGAGGGGGAAGGTCATACCATAGACTTCCCTGCCGGCAATCCTTCTCGTGAGATCGATGCCTGCAACGATATTGCCCCACTGGTCCTGTCCGCCCATCTGCAGGTCACAGTCGTAATCACGGTTGAGGACGTAAAAGTCGTAGGACTGGAGCACCATGTAATTGAACTCGATAAAGGTGAGACCCTGATCGAGTCGCATCTTGATCGATTCGGCCGACAGCATTCTGTTTACGGAGAAGTGCTTGCCTATGTCACGCAGAAACTCAATGTAGTTGAGGTCCGCCAGCCAGTCCGCATTGTTCAGGAGCAATGCCCTGTCTTCGTCAAAGGACATGAAACGTGAAAACTGCCGCTTCAGGGCCTCCGCATTGCGCTGTATATCCTTGACCTTCAGGAGCTTTCTCGTCTCGGTCTTTCCCGAGGGGTCACCCACCATTCCCGTTCCCCCACCCACGAGTGCGATGGGCCGGTGGCCGCTTCTCTGAAGATTGGCGAGGGCCATGATGGGAACGAGACTTCCCGCATGCAGTGAATCCGCAGTCGGATCGAACCCGATATAGGCGGTTACCCGTTTCCGATCAAAGAGCTTCCTGATTGCCTCCTCATCAGTAACCTGAAAGATGAATCCTCTATCGCTGAGTATCTCGTAGGTGTTCATGGCTGCTCCAGTACAGGAATCCTCGTGTACTATCCAAACCGCACAACTTTCATAAGGGATAGAGCGTGACAGGTGCAAAAACGGATTTGATTTCCCTGTAATGTACTGAAAGATGAAAAAAAAGTAAACGGGTGCCTTAGGATGCACCCGTTTATATCCCCATGGATTGGGATAAATCAGGCGAACACGTACTGAAGCACGTCGTCCATCTTTTCCACCAGATGGAAGGATATTCCCTTCTTGATGTGATCGGGTATCTCGTTCAGGTCCTTCTGATTTTCCTTCGGAATGATGATTTCGCGTATCTTCGCCCGTTTCGCCGCGATCACCTTCTCCTTGATCCCACCGACGGGCAGGACGTTCCCTATGAGTGATATCTCCCCGGTCATGGCTAACCGGCTCTTGATCTTCTTGCCCGTCACCAGTGAGAGCATGGCCGAGGCCATGGTGATCCCGGCGGAGGGGCCGTCCTTGGGTGTTGCGCCTGCAGGTACGTGCAGGTGGACGAAGTTCTTCTCGTAGATGCTTTCATCCACGCCGTACTTTTCTCCAGTCGACTGCACCCACGAAAGCGCGATATTGGCAGACTCCTGCATCACCTCCCCGAGGCTTCCCGTGAGCTTGAGACTCCCCTTTCCCGGTACCAGACTGGATTCAACCGTGAGGGTAGCACCGCCTAGTGGCGTCCATGCAAGACCAATGGTAATACCCGGCCGTGTGATGCGCTGGTACACCTCCTCGACAAATGTGCGCTCACCGAGATAGTCGCGGATGTTCTGCTTGCTTATGATCAGGGGCAAGGTGATTTCGTTCTCAAGGGATTTACGTGCCACCTTCCGTAATATTTTGTTAACGGCCTTCTCGAAGTTCCGCAAGCCTGCCTCGCGTACGTATCCCTGCAGTATCTCACGGAGCGCGCTCTTCTCGAACTTTACGCCACTCTTCTTCAATCCGTTCCGTTCGAGCGACCGGGGGATGATGTAGCGCCTACCGATCTCGATTTTTTCCTCCTCGATGTAGCCGGAGAGCCGTATGACCTCCATACGGTCCAACAGCGGTGCAGGGATGGTGTCGAGAGTGTTGGCGGTGGTGATGAACATGACCTGCGAGAGATCGAAGGGGAGGTCCAGGTAATGGTCGCGAAAGTCCACGTTCTGCTCGGGATCGAGCACCTCGAGCAGGGCCGAAGAGGGGTCGCCCTGAAAGCTCACGCCGAGCTTGTCGATCTCGTCGAGCATTATCACTGGGTTACGGGTCTGCACGATTTTCAGAGCCTGGATGATCTTGCCCGGCATGGCACCGATATAGGTTCTGCGGTGCCCTTTGATCTCTGCCTCATCGCGCATACCGCCCAGGGAGAACCGGAAGAACTTTCTCCCCGTCGCACGGGCTATGGACTTCCCCACCGATGTCTTTCCCACACCCGGAGGTCCCACGAGGCAGATGATAGTTCCCTTGGAATCGGGCTTCAGGTGTTTGACCGAGAGGAACTCGAGTATTCGCTCCTTCACCTCGTCAAGGTCGTAGTGGTCCTGATTCAGGATACGCCGCGCCCTGGCAACATCGATTTCAGTCTCGGAAAGGGTATTCCACGGCAGGGAACAGATGGTCTCGAGATAGTTCCGCGTGACCGCATACTCAGGGGAATGGGTATCGAGCAGGTCCAGTTTTTCGAGCTCCTCGTAAGCCTTGTCCCTCACCTCCTGTACGAGCTCCAGGGTGTCGAGCTGCTCCTTGAACTTGTTGTAGTCGCTGCTCTTGGCATCCACATCCAGTCCCAGTTCTTTCTTGATCGCCTTGAGCTGCTCCTTGAGGAAGAACTCCCTCTGCTGTTGTGTCACTTTCTCGTTGATGCCGTCCTGAATCTTCTTCTGGAGCTTCATGAGCTCTTTTTCACGGTGCAGGAGGGTGAGCACATTCTCGATACGCTTCTTCACGTCGAGAGTTTCCAGGATGTTCTGCTGCTTCTCCCTGTCGATATTCAGGATTGAGGAGATGAAATCGGCTACCTTTTCGGCACCGTCCAGGTTCGCCATGTTGAGCTTAATCTCCTCGGTGAAAAAGGGGTTGTCCTCTGACACCTCCTTTATTTCCGTGTACAGGGTTCGTGTGAGTGCCTGAAGCTCGTTGTCCATGCGCGCTCGCTCATCGACATACTCAACGGCCGCTACCACGAAGGGGTCCATGGTGAGGAACTTCTTCACCCTGAACCGCTTCAGGGTGTTGATAAAGATATTGATCTTCCCGTCCGGGAGGTTGATCTTTTTCATGATTTTCGCTATCGTCCCGATACGATAGAAGTTCCCCTCAGTGTCCTCCTCAACATCGGTGTCCCTTATCATTATTAGCCCGATGTACCCGTCAATGTCCATGACCCGCTCAATGGTCTTGATGTACTTCTCCCCCCCAATAATGAGAGGCATGAAAATACCCGGAAAAACTGGCCTGGTCTTCATGGGAATGAGTGAAAGCTTCGGGGGCAGCATTCTGTCCACCGATACGAGTGTCTTTTGGTCATCAATTTCGATCTGTGCCATCTATGTATCATCCTTTATGAAAGTTCAGTGTCTGGGAACATCCGCTCCTCGTAACTAATATAATAAAAAACTGGGATGAAAAAAAATTTGCTAAAATCTTAACTATATATTACCTTAACACAAAATTTTTTTTCCTGTGGAGGATCCGATGATAGTCGTTGGTGAACTGATCAACTCAACGAGAAAGAAGATAAAAGAGGCCATGCAGCAGCGAGACGCCGACTACCTCAGGAACCTGGCAAAGCGTCAGGATGAGGCCGGGGCCGATTTCATAGATGTCAATGCCGGTGCCTTCGTGGATGATGAGATGGAGATCCTCAAGTGGGCTCTCGAAGAAGTCATGAGTGTGACGAAGAAACCGATTGCCGTTGACAGCCCCCGCGGAGCAGCAATCAAGATGGGTTTGAAGATGCATAAGAACGGCAAACCCATGCTCAACTCCATCACAAAGGAGAGTGAGCGGTGGAAGGAAGTGTATCCCGTGGCTGTGGAGCACGAGTGCCTGGTACTCGGACTCTGCATCGACGACAGCGGCATCCCCGATGAGGCTGACAAACGGGTCAAGATAGCCGATACAATCATCAACGATCTCGTGAAGGGAGGAAAGAAGATCGAGGATATCGCCATTGATCCTCTAACCACCCCTCTCAGCGTCAACACCAACTACGGAGTAACCGTATGGGATACTATAAGAGGCGTGAAAAGGAACTTTCCCGGTGTGAAGCTGATCACCGGCCTCAGCAACATATCCTACGGTCTCCCTGCCCGAAAGCAGATAAACCGGGCCTTCGTGGTTGCCTGCATGGTGAATGGGCTGGACGGTGCGCTCATCGATCCTCTTGACGCAACCATGATGAGCATGATCAGGGCAACCGAGGCACTCATGAACAGGGACCCCTTCTGCGGGAACTATCTCAAGGCCTTTCGTGCCGGTCTGGTGGCAAAGGAGTGAGGCAAAAGAACACAGGAGAAGATATCAGGGCGGGTACCACGAGGACCCGCCTTTTTCAATCCCACAGGGGTACCACTTTTCATTGAGGAAACAGCCGCTTTTCTGATATAATAACCGCACAATTTCCTTCAGATATAACTTCCAATAGGAGGCCTGATATGGCAAAAGAGGTAATCACAAAGGACGATCTGGTGAAGATGGTCGCGCTCATCTATAAAACCATCGACGGACAGAAGGAAGCTCTTTCGAAGCTGGACACGGAGATCGGAGATGGTGATCATGGATTCAGTATTGCCAACGGCTTCCGGCACTTCTACGAAAAACTGGAGGAGTACGCTCAACTCGACATAGGACAGTTCCTCAAAAAGGGAGGATTTGAGCTCATAAAGAACGTTGGGGGAGCCGCAGGTGCGGTCTTCGGCACCTTCTTCACGGGTCAGGCCTCCTTTTACGATAAAAACCTGGGCGGCAAGGAAAGCCTCGATCTTCAGGACATCGCCCAGATGTTCTCCGAGGCACTGGCGCAGATAAAGAAGCGTGGAAATGCCAAACCGGGTGACAAGACCATGGTGGATGCCCTGCAGCCCGCAGTGGAGAGCCTTTCTAAAAGCGCCTCGTCGGGTGTAAAACTTGCCGACGCTTTCGAAAGGGCTGCGAAAAAGGCGGATGAAGGAGCTGAGCGTACCAGAGACATGGTTGCCACACGGGGAAGGGCGAAAAATCTCGGGGAGCGGAGTATCGGATACATGGACCCCGGCGCCAAGACAATCTCGGTGATCATCAAGACCATTGCAGGATATCTCGCGCAGTAACACTTCCAGGCGGGAAACGTAATCCTATGGATCAGCCCCCTCCGGGCATCTGCAATGCCCTCGGAACGCATGATCCCCTTTGGTTGACACACTATACGGGAAGGAATGTTTGGAATGGGCAGATGCATCGTGTTCACGAACTGGAAGATGAACAAG
>Ga0209427_10009947_pt1 | contig 10577 bp, 8 predicted proteins | sample DeeMarSWOR136_30_FD_187465 | JGI IMG/M metagenome (GOLD analysis project Ga0209427, IMG submission 187465) | Marine sediment microbial communities from White Oak River estuary, North Carolina - WOR-1-36_30 (SPAdes) (version 2) | ecosystem: Environmental > Aquatic > Marine > Intertidal zone >...
GTTTATTCAAAATTAGGCGAATTGCTTTCCAATGGAAAGTTTATTTTAACAGGAGAATTAGAACCAGAAAAGACTTGTGATCTCTCGCATACAATTCAGGAAGCAAAAGAAATGGCACCTTATGTTGTTGCGGCAAATGTCACTGATAGTCCTCTTGGAATTGTCACGATTAATAGTATGGCAGCTTCACATATTATCCAAAAAGAGGCAGGATTAGAAGTTATCTGGCAACTTACAGTAAGAGATGTAAATAAATTAGGCATTGCTGGAATGATTATGGGTGGCCATGCTTTAGGATTGAGAAATATTTTATCTCTTACTGGTGATCACACAGCTCTAGGAGATATGCCAGAATCTAAACCTGTTTTTGATCTTGATTCAGCTACTTTAGTTAAATTAATAAGAGAGATGGTTGATAAAGGTTCTATAAATGGTCATGAGATAGAACATCCTCCTACTCTTCATGTTGGTGCTGCTGCGAATCCAAATGCAGATCCTATGGAGGCTGAGATCTTGAAAATTGGACGAAAAGCAGAAGCAGGATGTGAATTCATACAAACTCAAGTCGTTTATGATTTAGACAGAACTATTGAATTTCTGAGTGAAATTCGAAGGTACAATGTTCCAGTACTTTTAGGTATTTTTCCTATGAAGAGTTATGGTATTGCCAAGGGGTTTGATATGTTTGTACCGGGTGTAGATGTTCCAAAAGACATTTTAGCAAAATGGAAAAATATCAAAACTGAGTTTAAAGACGATAAAAAAGAGCAGGCTCGAATGTATGACCAAGCTAATTATGAATTTTTCAAACCATTCATTTCTGAGCTTAAGAAAAAGGGTTTATTAGCTGGAGTGCACTGTATGGCGGTCCATTATCCACGAATTTTTCCAAAACTGGTTGAAGTTATTCAAGCTTAATTATTAATCTCTTTTTATTTTTTTATTTAGCATATTTCAATGCTTTTTCCAACTTTAATATCAACATAAGCTTCTTTAAAAGTGTTTTTAAAAGCGTCTATGCTCTCTATGCTGCTATCATGTGGCGAAAGACCTACAAACTTAGGATTTCTAGCTTTTAGATAGTTTAAAACAAATTCCCTATCATCCTCATGCCATGGTTCCCAGGGTGGTCTTCTTGTCATGATAAATTTATGCACAGGTAATCCTGCCCACGCATCATCATCACCTGGGAATTTTGGGATTGGCAAGTGTAATCCGCCCATAATTCCGTAGATGGGAGTATCAAATAACATTTCAACACGGTCTATTATTTTTTGGATCCCTTGATGTCCACAGCCAACAATAATTATAATACCTTTCCCTTCTACATTAAGAGCCAAGGCTTGCTCGAACGTTGGACCTGCAAAAAACATAGCATTTTGAATTGACCCTATAGAGGCTATACCATTTACAATAATTTCCGGACCTTTTATTTGGCTAATTTTAGCAGTAGGATGATTCATTGAAACAGGAGTGAGTGCCTTTACATGACTTAAGTTTTGCTGCACTCCTGAAAGTGAGAATGTTTTATTCCTAACCCATTTTGCGCCCCCAACATGGTCTCCATGCAAATGAGAAATAACTATATAATTAAAATCTTCAGGAGTAATATTTAAAGCTTCCATGTTTTTTAAGAGAGGAGAAGGATGTTCATCCTTAGAATTTAAGCCTGTATCAAATAATATTCCTGTATTATCAGCTTTAATATAATAAGAAACTCCTTCCTCGGTAGAAAAATTACCGTCAGCATGAAAATCAACAAGAGGAGTTATCTTCAGATGTTTAACTGTCCCAATATTATTCAATTTTGTTATCTTTGTACTCGACCACTCTTTCTCAGCAAGTCTTTTGTTCCTCTCAAATCTTTTATTTAATACAACAAGAGTGAAAAGGGGTAAAGACATATGAAAAGAACGGATTATCTCACTCTGAGAAATTTTTTTTCCATCTAGAATTTTATTTATAATCTCTTTATCTTTTTTTAATGGAAATTCTTCAAGTAATTTTTTTATCTCTTCTATCTCTGAATCACTCAACCTAAATACCTGAATTATGAATAATTTGATGTATTATAATTTTAAATTAACTTAGTAATTTTTTTCAATTTTCTATTTTTTTTATATATTATTAAAAATAATAATCCTATTTATGTTGTAAAATGAGTACTCGAGAAGAAGAACATATAGTTGGTGGAGGTAAAATTCGCAGTGTTATTTTAGGATTAAATGATGGATTAATTTCTACATTTACATTATTGGTTGGAGTTGCTGCAGCTACATTGATATCTACAGGGAACAGTTCAATAGTTATTTTAACAGGATTCGCCGCCATGGTCTCAGGAGCAATCAGTATGGGCCTTGGTGAATATATTTCGAGCAAATCTGAATACAATTACATTAAAAATGAATTAAAAAAGGAGCGTGCGGAGATTGAATTGTTTCCAGAAGAAGAAAAGGAAGAAGTAAGGGAGATTTTTGAAAAAATGGGACTTGAAGGTGAAACACTTAATGCATGTGTAGACACGATTACTTCAAATAAACAAACTTGGATAGATTTTCTAACAAAAAGTGAATTAGGATTGGAAGAACCAGAAAATCCTATTTTAGGTGCGATATTAACATTTATTGCTTTTATTTCTGGTTCGTTCATAACCCTTTTTCCATACTTATTCAATTTGCGTTTAGCATCTCTAGTAATTTCCTCAATTATTTCATTTTCAATGTTATTCATCGTCGGCGCGTTAAAAACAAAAATAACTGGGGAGCATAAAATAAAGAGTGGTTTAGAGATGATTTTAATTGGAACAGTAGCGTTCATAGCATCCTATGGAATAGGGACAATACTTGAGCAATTAATTGCTGGTATTTAAGCAAAAATATGAATCCGTGTAAAATTAGAAAAGAATTCCTCTAAAATTCTTTAAAGAATTTCTGAGAATGATCACATATTGGACAAACTAACGGCGGGGTTTTAAATTCTACATTTCCACAGATCTGACATACATAAATTTTCTTTTTATCAATTTTTTGATTTTTTTCCAACTTTTTGAGGTATCGTGAAAAAATTTTTGCATGGACTTTCTCTGCTTTTTTTGCTAGCAAAAACGATAATTCAGCAACTTCATTTCCTTCCTTTTTAGCATTTTTTACAAATTTTCTGTACATTTGTTTAGTTTCATAAGTTTCTCCATTAATAGCTTCAATTAGGTTTGAAATTGTATCTTTCACACCATCCTTTAATATTTCCTCATTTACATTGACGAAATCTTCCAAAGAAACTTCAGCATTAGTAATAACCGTCAATGCTCTGATATGATTCTTAATATGAATTGCTTCTGCAGTTGATATAGCTTTGAATAAATGAGCAATCTCAGGAAGATTTTCTTGTTCTGCTCTTTCAGCAAATAATTCATATTTTCGTTTAGCATTACTTTCTCCATTAATAGCTTCTTTCAAATTTTCTATAATAGAAAGCATTTTATTGCCAAAGATTTAATTTAAAACTATAAATAAATTGAGCTTTAAAAGTATTTCATTTATTTTATTCTATCTTTTATTTTAAAAAAAATCAATTGTTTCAAATCGGATATCTTTTCGGATTTGAAAAAATACAATATATTTTTTATATTGCTCTTTTTAAAATTCATAAAAGTGATGACTTTTAGATTCTGAATAAACTCAAATTTAAATCAGCTAGCTTATTTTTATCCATTTTTATTACTTCGCGATCATAAGTTAATAAGCCATTAATTTCATGTTCAATATCGGTAATCTGTGTGTATATCGCTGCACTTAATCCATGTTTAATTATATTTTTAAGTTTTATCATTAATTTCTCATATTCATTCATAAGGCGTTGTCGATCTTGGAAGTTTCTGTAAACGAATTTTCGTTTAAATTTCCACATATGTCCTTCAATCTCAAGTCCCAATCCACCAAATTCTCCTATTACAGCAGCTCTTCCTTTAAGTTTATTTGGCATTTTAGGATCAGGGTAATTATGGATATCTCTAATATCTCCAACTCCTTTATCAAACCAACCACTAGCATTATTAATAAGACGGGAAGAATCTAAATTTCGGATGGTTTCAACTACTTCTTCTGTATCAAATTGACCCCATCCTTCATTGAATGGAACCAATACAATAACCGAGGGAAAGTTAAATAGGTAATTAATCATAGAGTTTAACTCATTATAAAAATCCTGTTTGGCGTGATCTTTTCGTTTTCCCTTAAATCTCTTCTCACTTGAGAGCTTCATCTTAATATGGTTAGTTAAACTCCAACGTTCTCCATTTGGCATATCTTGCCAAACTAAGAGACCTAGTTTATCACAATGATAGTACCATCGAGCAGGCTCTATTTTAACGTGTTTTCGAATCATATTAAAGCCAAGTTCTTTTGTGACTTCAATATCATATTTAAGAGCTTCATCAGTTGGGGCTGTATATAATCCGTCAGGCCAATATCCCTGATCTAAAGTGCCATATTGAAAAATTGTGTTGTTGTTTAATTCTATTCGTCTAATATCATCTGTATCCTTACTGAGTGATACTTTTCGCATCCCAAAATAGCTTTCTACCTCATCTACAACAGTATTATCTCTTGTAATCTTTAGAATGATCCGATAAAGGTATGGATTTTCTGGACTCCAAAGAATAGGAGATAGAATTTTGAGTGAAACTTCTTTTTTGGATGTTTGTTGTTTGAGTATCACTTGATTATAATGATCAAGAATGGTTATGTGCATAATTTCATTAGATATAGGATTAACCAAACCCACATTAAGACTAAGTAGTTCTCTGTCGATATCTGCAACCATTTTCAAATCATTAATGTAAGTAAATGAGACGGGTTCAAGCCAAACTGTCTGCCAGATCCCTGAAACTGCAGTATAGAAGATTATTTTTGGTTTTAGAGATTGTTTACCGTGTTCTTGATGTCCTTTATCTGTGGGGTCCCAAACTGATAAGATTAATGTATTTTCTTCTGAATCCTTTAAATATTCTGAAATTTCGAAATAAAATGGTGTATATCCTCCTTTATGAACACCAACACGCTTTTTATTTACCCAAATTGTTGTTTCCCAGTCTACAGCACCAAAATGAAGAAGTATTTTTTTATTCTTCCAAGATTTAGGTATTAAAAAATTACGTTGATACCACAATTTTTGGTTTGGACTTAATTTTCTCTTAACACCGGATAAAACAGACTCTAAAGGAAATGGAACGAGAATTTTACCTTCAAATTCATTTACAAACTTTTCCTCTTTTGGTCGAATAGCATAATCCCATAAACCGTTTAAATTCAACCATTCTTTCCGTCTCAGCTGTGGTCTTGGATATTTCGGAAGTGTCTTTTCTGGATCCACTTTATTTGTCCATCTAGTTATTAATTGATCTTTTATTGGTTCCCAAGCCATATTATCAGTTTAGTTAATATTAATAATGAAAACTAAGAACTAATTAAAAAGTTAATTTTATCAATTTAGTTATTTTTTTATCTCTATTTTTCATCAAATAAAAAAATTCATGTAAGGGTAGATCTAATAAGAAAAGAAAGTTATACTCTAATTATTTAAATCTATGGAATAATAATGTTTTAAATAGTATTTTTTTATCAACATTCTGTATGGGAAAACATAGAAAAAAAATATTACTTTTAGGTTTAGCTAATAGTGGTAAATCATCAATTTCACTTTCCATGCAAAAAATAACTAACTTATCATCTTTTACTTCCTTATTGCCAACAACAGGAATAGATATTTCTAAATTTGAAGATGATACTTCAAAATATTTGTTATGGGATTTTGGTGGTCAAGAACAATATCAAAAAAAGCATAAGAAGAATTTAAAAGAATATATTTCACAAACAGAAGAAATTTTTTATGTTATAGATATTCAAGATGATAATCTTTACTATTTAAGTGTTGTTTTTTTAAGAGAAATACTTACTATGTTAAAAAATATAGCAAACTCCTTTGAGCTATCAATTTATTTCCATAAATTTGATGTTAATTTCACAACAAAAGAAGAAAAAGTTAAAGAACTAATTATACTTTTAGAAGAAGAAATTCCGAAGGATTTTACTTATAAAATTTATCACACGAGGATCTACACTCTTTTTGAAAAAAAGTTGTCATCTTTTGTGCCTTAAAATTCTCCAATTCCCCTAAGTATAATATAATATCTTGCCATTTTCCTCAGTCATTTTTACTTTATCTTGTTCTTCAAGGTAAAAGAGATGGCCAAGAACCTCGCTTAATGCCATATATGAATTAATTTCATCCAAATCTTCTCCAAAATGAATTTGAGAGATTTTAAAGGGTGTCATAGGATTATTTTGTATCAATTGAGAAATTTCTGCTAATCTATTTTTGTGATGTTCTTTAATTTCTAAAATCCGTTCATGTGGGTTATAAATTATTTCCTGGTGTGCTGGAAAAATAACTTTTGGCTCACGTTTGTCAATTCGGTCTAAAGAATTCAAATAATGTTTTAAAATATTTTTAAAATCATGTTCTTGATATTTTTCTGAAAGATATTTTGGAATAACAAAATTCCCTATATGCGGTGTAATTCGTGAAAGTATATGATCACCTGAAAACAAAAATTTTGTATTTTTATTAAAGACACAGATATGCCCAAAACTGTGACCTGGAGTCCATATTATTTCTAAACACTCTAAAAACAAATCCCCATCATGTATTATAATATCAGGTTTTTGATAAGTTAAAAATTTTGGCCAATAGGTAAAAAATTGCACAACTCTGTTTGCTTGCTCATTAGAAATACCGAATTTGATTAAATCTTTAGCTATTTTTTTTGCTTCTTGTTCTAATTCCGTTAAATTTGCATCATTTTTTTCCCATTTTACTATTTCATGAGTAATATCATGCATGAGAATTTTAAGATCAGGATTTTTCTGTTTAAGTTTTTTCAATAAACCTATATGATCTATGTGCATATGTGAGACAATACAATAATCTATATCATTAATTGATATATTCAAGTTGCGAAGGCATGAAAAAAAAATTTTACCCCAACGCCCCATATCTAACCCAGAATCGAAAAGTACAATCGTATCATCTATTTTAAATAAATATAATGAAACAAATTTCACAGGAAAAGGCGTATCGATTTTTATCTGGTAAACTCCCTCAATTTCATTTGTTTCAGATTTAAATTTGTACAATGTTCTAGGAGAGGTTTTTTTTGCTTTAATAAGAAAAATTTCTAATGAATTTCTATTTTATGATTTTAAAATAATATGATTTAAAGCGAAAAGACAAAAAAATCAATTTTTTAAAATTTAGTTTTCTTCTGAAACACCAAAATACCTAATAACGTAAAAGCAATTGTATAAGTAATTACTATTAATAGACCTCCCAATAAAGTAATTGGAATAGTCTCAGCCCCTGCGCCGATTAATGAACTACTAAATAAACTATCATTTATTCCATGCCCCAGTACAGTAAGTTGAAGAAATATTTGTTTTGCCCAATAAGGAGGGGTGAAATAAACAATAATACTCTCGAAAGGCATTAAACTACCAGAGAGGAAAGCTAGTAACATAAATATTATCAATGAAAATGCATTAGCTATCTCAACATTTTTCGAAACACTCGCAATCATAATTCCTAAGCCCACTGCAGAAATCCCAAATAATAGAGCCACTAAGAATCCAAAAAATAATTCTAAGGGACCTTCAAAATATAATCCAAGAATTACATAACCAACAATAAATATAATAATAATTTGAAGCATCAAGAAAAATGATTCAGAGATCAGAGTTCCCAAGAATACATTTTTTCTTCCAGTAGGCATCGTATCTAAACGGTCTAACATCCCTGAACTTTTTTCGTTAGCAAATGATATTGCAGCATTCATGGTACCTATACCTGTAGCATACATTATCATTCCAGGAAAACCATAATCAAAGTTAGTGCGACCCGTCGGATCCTCTTCATTACCAAGCATAAAGTAAAACATAATTGTAAACATGATTGGTAATAAAAGAGAAAAGAACATATATTGCCAATGACGTAATTTATCTTTTAGATTTTTAATAGATATTTGAATAGCTTTATTTTCTAAAAAAGTCAACTAATCCCTCAACCTCCTTCCTGTTAAATTTAAAAAGACATCCTCAAGAGAATTTTGCCTAAACTTCATGTTTTCAACCTCGTCAATATTTCCTATAAATCCTTGTTGTAGAATTTTTACAAGGTTCTTTAATCCTCCTTGAAAAGCTATTAAAAGAGTATTTCTTTCTTTTCTGTGAATTTCGCTCAAATTTACGATAAATGGAATCTTTTCAATATTCATTTTTACTAAATCAAGTTCACTTTTTTCAACAAAAGAAACTTCCAGTACATTATCACTCCCATATTTCTCCTTTAATTCAGGGGGTGTTCCTTGAGCTATTATTTTTCCTTGGTCTATTATTGCCACGCGATCACTTAGAGAATCAGCCTCCACCATATCATGAGTCATAAGAATAATAGTGATGTTTTTTTCTTTTAAATCTCGAATGTAGTCCCAAACCAATCGCCTTGCTTGAGGATCAAGTCCTGCTGTAGGCTCGTCAAGGAATAGAATTTCAGGATCAAAAATTAAAGCCATTGCAAGATTTAACCTTCGTTGCATGCCTCCTGAGAAATTTTTTGCCCAATCTTTTCTTCCAGCTATCCCAAAATCTTCTAATAACTCTTTTGTTTTCCCCTTTGCTTTTTTATGAGCCATTCCATGCATACTAGCTACAAATTCAACATTTTCCTCAGCTCTCAAAACATCATAAATCGTAATTTCTTGAGGACATACCCCTATTTTCTTTACTATCTCTTTTTTTCCCGTTAGAATACTATGACCATTAACATAAGCATCTCCTGAGGTTGGAGTTAAAATAGTAGTCAACATTCGTGCTAATGTAGTCTTTCCAGCACCATTAGGTCCAAGAATGCTAAATAACTCTCCTTTCTTAATTTTTAAGGATATTCCATCAACTGCCTTAACTTCTTTAAAATGTTTTTTTAGATCTTTAATTTCAATAATAACAGAATTATTGTTTGTACTCATAATTTTAACTCATATAGTTTTCAGTATAAATTTACGCCAATAATATACTTGTCAATATAATTGATATTAAATCTTTATTAATTAATATAATTAAAAAATTAATTAAAAAATCGGGCGTCCAAATTTTATAAAACATGAAATTCTTTTCTATTTACATAATATAATGCAACACTATTCTATCTAAATTCTATTTAAATTATTAATATAAACTTTAAAAATAATATAGACAAAAATGAAATTATGGATACTTATGATTTAGTAGTTATTGGAAGTGGAGCAGGATTAAATATTTTAAATCTTGGACTCCAATTCGGAATGAAATGTGCTTTAGTTGAAGACACTAAAATTGGAGGGACTTGTTTAACTCGAGGCTGTATTCCGTCAAAAGTATTAGTTCATCCAGCAGATTTGATTCGTGAATCACAACATGCAACAAAAGTAGGAATTAAATTTAGTGTAGAAAAGATAGATTGGGATTTGATTGCCCAAAGAATGTGGTCTCAAATTAATGAGAGTAAAATGATTGAAAAAGGATTATCAACAGTACCAAATTTAAAATTATTTAAAGGTGTAGGAGAATTTTCCGGGGAATATGAGATGAAAGTAAAAGATAAAAATTACGAGAAAAATCTAGGTAACTTTAAAGGAGAACGATTTGTCATCTCTTCTGGAGCAAGATCATTTATCCCCCCTATTGAAGGTATAGAAGATATAGATTATACCATAAATGAAAATTTTTTTGGAGATAAATTTCCAAAAAATCCCTGGGAAAGTCTTATTATAATAGGAGGTGGAGTTATTGCGGCTGAATTTGCTCATATCTTCTCAGCATTGGGCACTAAAGTTACTATTGTTGAAATGCTTCCACGATTAGTGACTACAGAAGAACCTGAAATTAGTTCATTACTTGAAAAGAACTTTAGAAATCACATGACAGTCTTACTTAATGAAAAAGCGATTAAGGCATATAGGAAAAAGAAGTTAAAAGTTCTAATTACAAAAAATATGCAAACAGGTGAAGAAAAGGAAATCACGGCTGAGGAAATTCTTGTAGCTGCTGGACGTAAATCAAATGCAGATATTCTAAAAGTTGAAAATTCTGGAGTTGAAATTGATAACCATGGTTGGATAAAAACTAATAAATATTTAGAAACTACAAAAAAAAATATTTGGTGTATTGGAGACGCCAATGGTTTATATCAATTCCGCCATAAAGCAAATTATGAAGCTGAAATTTGTGCTAATAATATTTTTGGACAAGAAAACAGTCGTAGATCAGTAGACTATTCTGCTGTCCCCTGGGCAATTTTTACCCACCCTCAAATTGGGCATGTTGGAATGACTGAAGCACAAGCTATTGAAAAAGGCCATGAGATTTATGTTGCTAAAAAATATTATTCTTCAATTGCTAAGGGTTTTGCTATGGGATATGAAGAAGGTGATGTGGATAATGGATTTTTCAAGATGGTTGTAGATAGATCATATCAAATTCTAGGAGCTC
>Ga0209427_10009950_pt1 | contig 10576 bp, 6 predicted proteins | sample DeeMarSWOR136_30_FD_187465 | JGI IMG/M metagenome (GOLD analysis project Ga0209427, IMG submission 187465) | Marine sediment microbial communities from White Oak River estuary, North Carolina - WOR-1-36_30 (SPAdes) (version 2) | ecosystem: Environmental > Aquatic > Marine > Intertidal zone >...
CTCAGATAAAAATCCCAACCTATTTATCTACTTCTGGGATCGTTGGATTCCATACCTGGCCCACCTTTGAATCATACGAGGGCATAGGGTCAACAAGTAAGAAGCTGTTATTATGGCCTCCAATGTCTCCAGACCGACCTCAAGTTCAGTATTCCGATGAGATTGTGAGGTGGTTCGACTACTGGCTCAAGGGGATAGACACAGGAATTGTGGATGAACCACCGATAAAGATTTTTGTCAACGGGGTCAACAAGTGGCGCTTCGAGAATGAGTGGCCTCTGGCGAGAACGGAGTGGGCGAAATTCTATTTGCAGCCTAAAGGCGGCCTATCGACCAGCCTGGTTAAAGGAAAGCCTGAACCTGACACCTTCACTCAACCAGCACCCTACTTGGATCCAACTGTCTACTGCCTTACCTATCGAACCACACCATTAGCTCAAGATATCGAGATAACCGGGTATATGGCTTTATATCTGCATGCTGCCATCGACAAAGACAAGACAAACTGGATGGTGGACCTGCTAGATGTAGGCCCCGAAGGTAACAAGACATTGGTAACTACAGGTTGCCTGGCAGCAGAGCACAGAGCCCTCGATGAAGCAAAATCCAAACCTTATCTGCCCAGCCACCCACGAAGAGACCCGGTACCTGTTCCTCCAGGGGAGGTGATTGAATACGCAATAGCGCTTATGCCAACTTCAATGGTATTCCAGAAAGGTCACTCTATTGAATTGATAATTAGAAACCAAGAAGACCTTCTCAGCAGACTTGGCGCTTGGGGTGTCCACAATTTACCCCACATGCAAACAGTGACGCACAATATTCACTTTGGCAAGTCGTACCTGCTCCTGCCGGTTATCCCTCCGCATAAGTAGGATTTGCGGCTCGGCAAGCCTCGAGACAAATTATTGACTGCCGCATCAGGACCAATGAGGGCGAGATAATCCCGCGTGGGTGCCGATAGTTGAGCTCCCACACGAGGCTATCCCGCCCCTCATGATATCGGGTCATCGATGAGTTCGGGCAAAAGTATCTGGAGAATAAGTCACCCTATTCAGATTAGCCCAGGATATGAACAGTGCCCTCGGTTCCGTCGACCCTTATCCTCTGCCCGGTCGTGATCTTCTTTGTGCCCTCAAAGGTGTTTATCACCGCCGGTATGCCGTGCTCTCGGCCGACGATGCAAGCATGGGAGAGCATCCCGCCCCGATCAACGACCGCCGCCTTGATGATGCCGAAAACAGGGGTCCAGCTTGGTCCGGTAGTAGGAGCGATCAGGATCTCACCCGGCTTGACCTCGCCCATTTGTTCATAGCTCATTACGACTCGGGCTGGCCCTTCGACAACGCCTGGGGCTCCAGGCAGGCCATAAAGGTCGGCCTTCAGCTCTGGCTTGACCTCGGGCATCTCGCCGACGATGACTTTGAGGGCAATGCCGTCCGCTGAGGGTATAATGTCCATCCCTACCGCTTCCATGATATTCGCCCGGGTGGTAAACACAGGCGGGGGGTCTTCCTTGAGCCACTGCTCCCACTCTTTGCGCCGCCTGTTGACAATGAACCGCAAGTTATGGCATTCTGGCACCATCATGACCCTCTCGATCTCATCGGGGATGAGGAAGAAGACATCCTCAGCTTGATCGATGGTCCCTGCTTGTGCAAGCCTTTTCCCTATTCCCAGGCAGCAGCGGCGGATCAATGCGTGAGCGTACAGGTCCAGGTAATGGTCATGCTCCTCAGCCCAGTAGCTACACTTTTGCGACAATCTTATCAGTGCCTCGAACCACTCCCTTTCCTCTTCAGGCACTCTTTGCATAAATGCAGCTACCGCTTCCTCCCTTTCCTTGGCCAATCTTTCTCTGGTCGCATCGAGGTCGAAGTCGCCGCCCTTGGCCAGGAAGCCTTTTATCCCCTGTATCGCTGGAGTGGGGTCCTCGATCCAGGTCGGCACATTGATTTCGGCTGGCCGATCGATTCTCCAGCCATCCTCCCACAGCCATTCTCGTAACTCTTTGAGCCACTCCCTCCCAGCTTCGCTTTGCTCCAGCTTCGGTATCACCGCTCTGGGTTCGTTGTTGAGGAAGATATCTGCCAAGCCCCTCTTTCGCGCATCCTGGCCAAATTGCCACAAGCGTTTGTTGATCTGAAACACTTTATTGTCAAAGCCGACCATCAGTTTTTGGAATTCGGGGCTGGTATCGCCGATTCCAAACCGTTCCCTGCATAATCTGTCAAGTAGCACCCAACAACTATAAATAGCATCCTGACAGGTAAAGTGATTGTACCACATCTTGCGGTACATGCTGACGGTATCGTAAAAGCGTTCGATTATTTCGAGATTTGTCCCCTTATCATAATCGAATTCCTTGAGCGGCTTATAGATGGCCAACATCTCTTCTATTTGCCTTTGCCAGATGCCGTCAAAATCCTCGAGATAGGGACGCAGTGCCTCCCTGAATTTGACCTCGCGCCTCTTTATCTCTTCGGGGTCTCTGACGATGAGGAAGGCGGGGTAATCGTGACCGTGGTAATGCCTCATATCCCAGCCGTAACAGCAAGGGGTGCTGAGCGCTACATTGCCATACGTCGGACGGCAATACTTGTTCCAGAACCAGGCGAACATCGGCGTCCATGCCGGTATCGAGTGTGTCCCATCGAGAAACCAAGACGATACCTGCTTAAGATCGACTTCTGGATCCCAGTCAACCCCTGGAACCCAATCCCAGACCGGTTTTGTTACCTCCCTCGGCAGCTCTTGCGGTGACTCTTGTGCCATTTCCTCCCTCCTTTTCTTTTTAAGGCCAAGACTTTGGATCAATTTTTTAAACACCTGGCTTCCACCCCCTTTCTTGGCATTTTGTTGATGCCAGAAGCTTACATCGGTTACGATGTTTTGTCAAGACCTTATTGAGAGATCCTGGAGCTTGGTGAAACGAGGGAGCGGCGAGGTCTATCATGCCGTGAGTGCCGAATAGCGGCAAAGCTATCCGAATGAGTATTCGTTTCGGTATAACCGCAAGAAGGCAAAGGAACTTTCTCGTGTCAGCGGCTCTGATTTTGTTGCTTGTGGCTCAGGCTTAGGTATATACTGGTTTTTAGCCTTAGAGTTTATGACAACTATGTCCCAAAGAGCCAAAAACTGAACAGGAGGTGTGACAATGGCATATAGAGATCTGCGACAGTATGTATCAGCACTGGAAGAACACGGGGAGTTAAGGAGGGTAAAGAGGGAGGTCGATTGGGATCTGGAAGCAGGGGCAATTATGCGTTTCGTGAACGAAAAGAGCCTGCCATCCCCCCTTTTTCAGAAAATCAAGGGTTATCCCTCTCAATGCACGATTTTTGGCTGCCCAATGAATACCTTTGGAAAATTCGCCATCGCCATGGGGCTGAATCCGGAAACCAGCCGCAGGGAATTGGAGGACATTTACCGCCAAAGAATAAGTAAACGTGTCAAGCCGATCATCGTAGACAAGAGCAAAGCGCCGTGCAAAGAAAACATCGATGTAAGTGACCAAGTCGACCTCTTCAAGTTTCCCGCCCCTATGCTACATGATGGCGATGGAGGCAGATATCTATGCACCTGGCATGTTACTATCACTAGAGACCCTGATACCGGGTGGGTCAACTGGGGCATGTACCGGCAGATGATCCGAGATAAGAACTCCCTGGTTGGTGTCATACGTCCGGCAGCACATATCGGGGTTCAATTCTACAGGAAATATAAACCGAGAAAGCTGCCCATGCCTTTTGCTATCGCAATAGGCACGGAGCCCATTTCCAGCTTTGTTGCTGCTTGCAAGCTCCCTATGAATGTCAATGAGGCGGATATAGCTGGAGCTTTGAGACAGGAGCCTGTAGAGCTGGTGAAATGCGAAACCGCAGACCTGGAAGTGCCCGCAACCTCTGAAATCGTGATCGAGGGCGAAATATCTGCCACGGAAGAGGACTGGGAGGGGCCTTTTGGCGAATATACTGGATACTGTACTAATCCAAGAGACAAGAAGCCAGTGTACCATGTAAAGGCCGTTACCTATAGAGATAATCCCATCCTAACTGCTTCTTGTATGGGAACACCTGTTGACGAAAGTGATATCGTGCAATCCATTTCGAGGTCAGGACAAATCCTTGCCAGACTCCAGGAGGACGGCATCGCGGTTGTAGCGGTAAATGTGGCACCCGAATGCATTGGTTATTTGGTCGTAGTTAGTGTCATGGCCAGAGTGGCTCAGATCCCGAATCTGGCTCACAGGGTGGCATCGTGCATCTGGGGTTCAGCAGTGGGGGGTAATATTCCGTATGTAATAGTTGTCGATGATGATGTGGATGTCTACAATTTGCACCAGGTTTTGCATGCCGTGGTTACTAAATGCCATCCCTACCGAGGCATCAGCAGAGTGGAATTCGCAACAGGTATGGCTTTTATGCCGTTTCTCAGTCCTTACGAGCGTTCACAGCGACTGTCTGCCAAAGTAGTGTTCGATTGCACTTGGCCTCTTCACTGGGATCCGGTAACCGATGTCCCGCCAAGGACTTCCTTTGATACCGCCTATCCAAAGGAAATACGCGACCATGTGCTCAAGAACTGGAAACGTTATGGCTTTGACAGACTCTATTAAGGAGACATCAATGGGCAGAACTGGCTACGAAATTTTTGTCAGGAATCTTGACGAATTGGAGGAGGATAAAGAACTGATCAAACAAATCAGGGACGGCCAAACCTACAGAACAAAATATGTGAGGGCTCTTTTCTCTTCCTCCTCAGAAAAGCTTCCGAATGGTGAGAGTCTCTGGGTGAGGTCGTTGCTAGGCCCTTTGCTCGATGAAAAGCCGTGGCGAATTAAGATAATTAGCGAAGTCTAATAAGGCTACCCAAGCATTCACAACCAATATGACTGAGCAAAAGGTGGCCCTGGTTTGTTTCCATTGCATGGAAGACGATGAATGTCCAACACACTTAATGTGCATACAGCTTACAAGCAACTATTCAGTTCCATTGCCCGGATGTCAAACCGTTGACCTTACCGATGAGGCAGCAGCAGCTTGACCGAAAGGATGGAACAGGTTTACTATCGGGCTACAGAACAGTCATGAATGCTCACGAGCAATGAGAGGGCAGGGCACTATTACCCGCCAAGATTCTGGTATCGCCTTGGCGGAGAAAGCATAATCACGGTTCTTGGCCGGCAATGAAACATAGGAGAGGTAGTTATGGCTGCACTTCGGAAGACGAGAGAGGAAATTACGCACAAAGCGAGGGAGTTGGCGGTGGAATATGAAAAGAAATATCAGGTCTGTGCCCTGTGTACCTTTGGTGCAGTAGTTGATGCTCTGAGATGGGGAGGCCTAGAACTCATACCAGAGGATGTGGAAGAACAACTTCTTGCCGGGTTAACCGTCCTGTCTGGCGGTGTCGCCATGACAGGAGATGGTTCATGTGGTGCGGTAACCGGCGGTGGCTTGGCGATAGGTTTAGCTATGGGAATTAGTCGGGAGATGCAATTGAAGGATAGGAGCCTTAGGCGTTTAGGTTATGCAGCCGTCCAGAAGGGTGTGGTCGACAAATATTACCAGAAATACAATTCTATACTCTGCAAGGATGTACAGAGGAAGCGTTTCGGCAAAGCTTGGGACCTGACAAGGCCCGAGATGAGCCAGGAGTTCTTGAAAACGTCAGGACTCTTTGATATCAACGAGAGAACGTCGGAGAGGTGCGTCTGTTTGACTCCCGATTGCACCATTGCGCTAGCTGCCATGTGGGCGACTGAACAAATTTTGGATGAGTTAGAGAAGGGAAATCTAAGGGGCCGGCACCAATTTGTGTGAATCATCGGCGAAAATGGCGCAGTTTTGGCTCTAAGCTCGGTTTCGATACTGCCCTTGCCATTCGGAACATGGTAAAGGAGGAATGGGGGCGGGGGACTGTTTGTTCGTCGAATTTTGGCACTACGTGCCTGAGCAGGAGGCGATATGGCTGACGCAAGTTATGACGCGGTAATCGTTGGCGGTGGACAGCATGGGTTGATCCTGGGATGCTATTTGCAGAACGCAGGCATGGCAACAGCCATCTTCGAGAAGCAGTATGAACTCGGTGGTGGACTTTGCGGTGACGAAGTGCCCCTTCCCGGGTTTCTGGCCAACACGTGCGCTCACTGGACGCGCTTCTACTCCCATCCCGCCTATGAGGATTTCAACCTCAGAGAATTAGGGGTGCACTATGTCTTCCCCGAATGTGGACAGGGAATGATATTTGACAACGGGACCTGCTTAGTCGGCTATGTAGCTGAGAAAGTCGTCGATGAAACCACAGGCCGAAGCGAATTCTCTGCGGAGAATGCCGAAAGAAATATCGCCGAGATCGCCAGGTTCTCAGCCAGAGACGCCGAGACCGCTCGTGAAATCATCGACAGGTGGAACCGGAAGTGGGCCCGGGCGTGGGCTGAATACCACTATAATCCACCGGCGCCGTGGGGGGTCAAGAACCCGATAGAGAAATTGCTCGATGATCCCCAAGACGGCATCGATCCTGTTTACCAGTTCATGACTATCTGGCAGCAGGCCTATGACCTCTTCGAAAGCGATGAAATGAGGACCTATCTGATGAGATCGGCCCAAGGCTGCACCGGGTGTATGTATAATGATACCATCGGCGTTGACCAATACCTGCTCGGCATTAGCCTTATCCTGTCGCTAAGAGCAACAGCAGTAGTCATCGGTGGCGCCCATGCCATAGCTCACGCCCTGCAGAGGGCGTTTACGGCAAAGGGAGGAAAATTCCTCGTCTCGAGCGAAGTGGACAGAATAATCATCGAAAACGGCAGGGCGAAAGGGATTCGCCTAGTCGATGGCACAATGATAGAGGCTAAGAAGCTGGTAGCCTGTGATGTCGATGTCACTCAAATGATCTTGCGCTTGATCGGTGAGGAGCACGTAAGCCCCAGGATTGCCCGTAGGGCCAGGAATATCTCATATATGCGAGGGGCCGCCTTGTGGACCAATGTGGCAATCTATGAGCCGCCTGAATATAAAGCAGCGGAGTTCAACCTCGACTGTCAATACCTCCCCAGGTTGTGGCTCGGCGCCAATGACCCTGAGTACATGGTGAAGAAATTCGAGGCTGAGGCATACACTCGGGGATTCCCCAGCAAATTATACATGAACACGGGGATGGACTCATTGTGGGATAGGACGCGTGCCCCTCAGGGCAAGCATATGGTTTTAGTTGAGCAGTATTGCGCACCAACGAGCCTTTTCACAGAAAGGGAATGGCTCAAAATCAAAAAGGAGTACGCCGATGAGTTGATACGGCAATGGCAGTGGTATGCACCCAATATGACCGGGGACAATGTGATCGCCATCGATGTTCAAACCCCTTATGATTACCAACAAAGACTCATAAACATGCCCGAGGGGAGCTGGCAACTAGGGTCGCCGCTTGCCTCTCAGATGGGGCGCTTCCGACCTTTTCCCGAGCTCTCTGGTTATAGGATGCCGATAAAGAGCCTTTATCTCTGTTCCGCAGCGACCCATTATGCAGGAGGCATCGGGCGCAGCTCGAGCTATAATTGCTTCAAGGTGATCGCAGAGGACTTCGACTTGGAGAAGATCTGGGAGAAACAGGGACGTCCCTGGTAGGAACATGAGAAACGCCACCAGGCAGCATATAGGGACGAAATCGAGGCCTTCGGCCCGTCTACGTGATGCTCCGGAATTTCATAGTGAGCTGAGCTGGTGGCAACCAATGGTTGACAGGCGCGTCCGCTCTGTCAGTGACTTCGTCCAGCCTCTGCTTTAGCGGTTCAACGAGCAAACGTATTTACAATTCGGCTTCGAGAGTTCCCCCCGTCCGAGTTATTATTTTTATCCTTTTCTAACTCCTAATCCAATATATAGACTGCCCCGTTAGCCGCATCCATCCTTATTCGCTGCCCCGATTTGATTCTCTGTGTGCCCTGCATGGTATTCACTATGGCGGGAATTCCATATTCTCGGCCAATGATAGCCGTGTGAGCGAGTGTTCCCCCACTATCGGCGATTACGCCCTTGATTATGGCAAACGTTGGCGTCCAGGCCGGATTGGTGCCCGGGCAAACCAGAATCTCACCCGGCTGCACCTGCCTCAAATCCTGATACTTGACCGCCACGCGGGCTATTCCTTCAGCTTCACCAGCACAGCCGCAGATGCCGAAGAAGTCTGCCTTTAGTTCTGGCTTCACCTGGGGCAGGTCGCCCACGACAACCTTTAGCGCAATAGAATCTTTTGAGGGCAGCAAATCCAACCCCACTGCTTCCTCCAAGCTGGCTCGATCGGTAATGAGGGGAGGATTGGGCCTCGTTTGCCACTCCTCCCAGGCAGCAATCCGCCTTTTCGTGATAAAGCGCATGTCATACGACTCAGGAACCATCAGCACCCGGTCAATTTCAACCGGGTTGAGGAAGAAGATATCCTCAGGCTTATCAATTGTCCCCTTCTGAGCCAGCCTTTTCCCCATTGCCAGATAGCCCCGGCGCATGAGCGCCTGCAGCATGAGCTCGCAGTAGAGGTCGTGTTCCTCGCTAAATGCGCTTATCTTCCCCGACAACCGTATCAGGCCCTCAAAGAGGTGTTTTTCCTCCGCAGGCACCCGGTTAAGGAAGGCAGCTATTGCCGCCTCCCTCTTTTTGGCCAACTCTGCCCTGGTAGGTTCAAGCTCAAAGCCAGTGCCTCTGATGATAAAATCCTTTATCACTCCTAAAGGCGTAGCCAAGTCCTCCATCCAGTAAGGCTCGGTGAAATCGTTGGCACGCCTCATCCGCCAACCGCCGATCTCGTCGGTCTCCAAGTAATTCATGAATTGCTGAAGCCATTCCTTACCTTTGGCTGACTGCTCCAGCTTGGACATTATGGCTTCGGGCTCATTCTGCTTAAAGATATCGTCCAGACCCATTCTGGTAGCAAGCTGTCCAAAATCCCAGAGCTGTTTGTCCATGTCGTAGACTTTGTTGGGAAAGCCTCTCAGCATGTCCTGAAAAGCGGCGTCCTGGTCACTGATCCCGAAACGATCCTGGCACAGTTCAGTAAGCAATAGATAAGCGCTGTGCGTAGAGAACAGTCCTTCGTGGTGGATCTCCCACATCCTCATATAGGCCATCATCAGGTCATAGTGGTGATGAAAGAGCTGAAAGTTTGAGGCATTAGCAACGTCCAGCTCCTTGAGCTTATCATATATGCTCAGGAGTTCCTTCTTGCCAGCTTGCCATATGCTGTCGAAGTCCTCAATGTAGGGGCGCAACGCCTGCCGAAATTTGACCGCGCGCTCTGCAATCTCGTTCTCGTCTCTCACTATGTGCCAGGCATTATAGGAACCTCCGTCCCGATACCGCATCTCCCAGCCTTTGCAGGTAGGAATGCTGAGTTTATCACACATGAACTTCGTTCCGTGAGGACAATAGTTGACCCAATACCACCCATACAGCGGTGTCCATGGCGGTACACAGTGAGTCCCATCATGGAACCAGGTATGCCTCTCGGGAATGTCAACCTCATCAATGAAATCAAACCCTGGCGTCTCGTCCCAGATTTTCACCCGCTCCTGCTTTTGTTCTGCCATTTTCCCCTCCTCTAATTTTTTTGAATTGGCAGACGGCTGTTTGGCTCTTTACTCTTATACTCTCACCTCCTTCTAAGATGAAAAAATCACGAAAATAGCCAAGCTAGCACCATCCCGAATTCACCGACTGGCATTTATTGGATGCGATTTTATAGAGTCACATACGATGCCGCAGGATGGCTTGTAGCCCATAGGGTCAACAAAACAATGCTGCCATGGCCTTGGCAAGAGACTACCATGGCGACAGCTGTCGCTTGCTGCTGCCGTAGACTGTGCTGCTACAGTTAGGACAGACGCCTCGGGTCGCTGGCTTACCATTCTTGAGCGTCACCTTTTTCCGGCAGCTGAAGCAGCAACCCTCTGTCTCTCGTTGCTCCTTCCTTTGTGCTTCTTAGCCTACTATCTTACCAGGCAAATTGTCAAGTGGGACAATCGTTTGCGCACTGCAGTCAAGTTAAGTAGGGGCGATAGTGAACCGTTAGCAATGTATGCCTGCTCTTTCAGATGGTCAGCCTATCCATGCACCGATTATTGAGGCAGCGAAATGAGGGCCACATGGCACGAACCTGTTGCCGGGCTCCGCGGCGGCTTGACGGCCCAGTGTCATAGGGGTATCATCCATGCCGAGGGGGGAGTTGCCCATTGTGTTGAGACGGAGAAGCCCCAACGCCAGGGCAAGGGTGTAGAGTGTGCAAAATGACTAAGGAGAAGCCATGATCGTAAAGAGTATTTGCAACCTGTGTAACAACTTTTGCGGCCTCGATGTCCATGTGGAGGATGGCAGGATAGTAAGAGTTAGTGGTATGGCAGAGCACCCCTTGCATACACTATGTGTCAAGCCTCAGGGGCTGGTTGATTTGGTGTATTCCAAGGAGCGGATTACAAGCCCGCTGCGGCGAGTAAACGGGGACTGGGAGGAGACCTCCTGGGACGAGGCGCTGGACACTATCTGCCAGAAGTTGGAACGAATCAGGGAGGAAGATGGAG
>Ga0209427_10009953_pt1 | contig 10574 bp, 10 predicted proteins | sample DeeMarSWOR136_30_FD_187465 | JGI IMG/M metagenome (GOLD analysis project Ga0209427, IMG submission 187465) | Marine sediment microbial communities from White Oak River estuary, North Carolina - WOR-1-36_30 (SPAdes) (version 2) | ecosystem: Environmental > Aquatic > Marine > Intertidal zone >...
ACCTGCGCCACCGAATACTTCGGAGGAATCGAAATGCACATGTGAACATGGTCTGTCATCATATGCCCTTCAACTATTTTACTATCTTTTTGCTGAGCTAATTCATGAAATACAGATCGCACATACCTTCTCACTTGACCAAATAGCTCCTTTTTGCAATACTTCGGGATGAACACAACATGATATTTACAATCCCATCTAGAATGTGTTAAACTCCCAAAATCCGACATGGTTCCTCCTTTCTAAATCGCTATCAAGCCTCCAAAGGAGGAACTATGTCAATTCCCGCTAAAGGTCAAACCTTTTCAAGTCGCACTGGTTAAACCAGTGGTTTACCAATTTGAATGAATGACAAAAGAAACATAAGCATAAGCTGACTCTTACTATTAAAATGAGAATAGTTTCTAAGCTTATAGGGAAAAAAAGTTTAATCTTACTAGATTTTTAAGTAGTATATTAACTTCTATGAAGAACTCGTCGTCAAAAACAACCAGGCATGTTATGAACAACCTAACTTTTCTCATTGCTTTTCTTTTCGCAAATTGTCCTCAGACCACTTTAATGGGAGGTAGCGCACTATCTGAGTCTGATACCCTTCTGGTCGAAAAGATTCCAATTCGACCGAAGGATGGCATCAGTGGTTCTGAGTTTGCCCAACGTACAATAACCATGTCAGGAGCAGAAAGACAGCGGGCAGCGCTCTCTGAATTGAGAAGTGGTAACATTCCAGAGTTTTTACGAAGGCTAAAGCCAGTCCGGTTGTCTCATAAAGACCAGATGGGAAAATGTATTACTGCGACTATCTGGGTTACGCCGGACTATTTAGCTATCGGCTCTGATGATGATTTTTTACGAATCCCGCTCACCTATCCCTCGGCAATAATAATAGCGGAAGAATTTGGATTCATATTGCCGACCCGTAAGATGGTCGATGCAATTTATGAGCAGTCGACCTGCCGCCTCAAACCGCAACCATTATTCCCCAGTTTCAAAATGCGGTCGAGTGAGTACTATCTGAAACATCAGCAAAAAATAGAGGAACAGCGACTTCGTGCGGGGTGTATGCTGGGTGATCTGATTTCCGGTCACAAAAAAGATGTTGTGCTCACCAATCGTTTGCTAAGTGAGCGTGATAAAATCGCTATCTATGGCTGGCACAACCAGAAAGATGAGCCGATCCAACCTTTGAGCACATTTCACGGAACACGCTATACAGACTATAGTCACGGAATTCGTCTCGTGTATCAGACTGTTTTAATTAATGGAGAACCGCGATCAATTTTTGAGGTGCTAGAAGACCCGCTTCTAGCACCAGCATTGACCTACGAGGGGGTAATAGCTAAGCTGCGAAGTTTGCTACGATGGGAGAAGTGATTCCAATGTGTTATTTCACCTCATTTCGTTTAATTGTTTTGCAGCAGCGGAACCCGAGGTGGTAATTGTGATGGCTATTAGGATCCATGACACGACTACCATGCCAGAAGGGAGCCCTCCAGCGACACCAATCCTCATGAGCCCTATAGTGGTCAAAGATGAACCAACTACCCTTCATCTCTGTGTATCCATACTCTCTGCTACCTCGACAGGCCATCTGGGATTCGTTGAGTGGTAAGTTTATGTGCTCAGCAGCATTCCCATGGAGATCATACACACCAAGGGTACTGCGACATTCGGGAAAGAACCCGGCAGGAAAAGTATTTGAACCACACTTCGACCAGTTACCACCTTCACAGCCTGGAGTTTTAAAGCTTGAAGCCCCGCAGATTCCTTTCCTGTATTCTGATCCGTAACTCCATGACTTTTTTAAGCTATAATTCTTATTATGGGCTTCACGCATTAGCCTTATAGCTTTTTCTGGAGAATTGCTGGCTGCTAGATCAAATCGATAGTGAGGTGGTTCAAGACTACCGGCACAAGCTCCCTCCCACTCATGGGCATCACAGAGACGTTTTCCAAGTGCTTCGCAGAGCTGTGCAGCTTCACTGGCCCGGACCCAGACCACTGGATACGTTCAGGGAATATTGGGAAACTCGAACTGGTCAATGCAGACGGTAGTGTCTTCAGGTTTTTCCACGGTTGGATTGTAGAGAGGAGCCATATATTTGGCTCCACAGATTTTAGTGAAGGTAGGATTTTCATAATTCACACCTAAGTTTTTTAGCTTTTCCTCACATTCCCCAGGAGTAGCAGAGTGTCTGGTAACAGTAGGGTTACCCTGACCGATACAGCCCGATTTGGCAAAGATATCCCTCACAATTGCCATCTGTTGATTAGTAAGAGTGTGAGCATTTTGGAGTTGATGAAAAAGGACTTCATTCTGTTCTTTAAGGCGTGCAGCAGCCAGTGGTTCAGCGTTTGCACACACACCATGGAATAAAAGCAAAAAGGTGAGAAGAAGTGTTTGGCATCCCATTAGTCTGTCCTTTTCAATAAATAGAAGAAATCACGATTGTCCGCATAGCCTATAAAACGGGGTACTACCTGTCCCTGGAAGGACTTGTCTAATGCATCCATCCCTTTAATTAAGTGTTGAACTGTGAACCTTGAATCCTTTTCTTGATATACTGCCAGATAGGTGTGTTCGAGGGCATTCATATCAAGGAGCATGGCATACTTGCACTGGTACGCCTGAAAAACACGTGCCATAGCTGAGGGGGTGGCAGTTGAAAAATAGCCATAGATGAGAAAACGGTAGCCATCGTGTTCCTGTAATCCGATACCTGATCGCAGCGTTCGGTATCGTCCATTCACAGAACCAGACCAGTTGCCAAGGCCCCAACTCATGATGCGGGATCCCGGTTTCGAAACTCTGGTTGTTTCATCATAGTCTATAATGGGAACGCCGTTTTGACGGGCATGGCGGATCCTGAAGAGGTTTGCATTGTCCTTATCTGTCCATGTTTTTAACTCGACGACACCGTTATTGTATATGATTACAGTAGCTAAACCGGGCTGTAGTTTACTGAACACAACTCCGTTTTCGATGAATCCATAGTGACTACCATGGTTCTTGAATGCAAAATCTGAGTATCTGAAGGCACCGTGATAACGTTTAAAACCACCAACAAAAGTAGCAACGACCCGTCTTGCTCTAAGTGGGTTAACCATTCCCGTGTTGACTAAGGGTTCTACTGTTCCGATACCATCTGGTCCTGGCAGTGAGTTGTCGCGAACACTCTGCTGAGTGCGATCAGACCAGTCTACCCTCGGATGCTCGGTACCCATAGCAAATCCAAGCTCAAACTGATCGAGGTCAAAGGCAACTATATAAACCATCGCAGAGGACTCAATTTCATCAAGTGGATTAACCTGTTTCTTCTCGTTCTGAATTACCTCTTCAGCAACCAGTTTCGGTTGGATGGCACTGACGAATATCCCTGGTATATTCTTGACACGGTACCATCGTCCGACGAGAACTTTATTCTTCATCTCATAGTCTAAATCGGTTCCTAACTCTTGTAAGATTAGGTAGTGATCATTATAGAGTGGATTGATGAGCGGACGAGCGGGTGCACCAAGAGGCCTTGGTCTGGCAGCACCCACTCCTGACTTTCCAGCAGAGACAACCTCTGAGGTATTGAGGAATGCATCCTGGAAAAATTGTTTTCGTATAAAGACCGTAATTTTTTCACCACCAACTATATAGTTGCGCAGAAAGTCAGTTGCCCACTCCATGGTAGTTTTGTGGCCTTTGGTACTATTACGCAGGTAGAGCCGAGAACTGCAAAGGGGTACGTAAGGTTTACTAGAATCACGACCTTCACTTAAATCCGACTTATGAGCCCCTGACCAGAGGTCACAATTATGCTTTTGCTTTTTCTCGATAACTACGATGCCCTGCGGGTAGTGGGGATCAAGGATAATCCTCTGATGTGTGGGGTCTGGATTTTCGAGGTGGTAAGTTTCAGCTCCTAAACTATCATTCCAATCGACGGTTAATAGAAACCAGGTATTTATTAATGGATTGAGATTGGTGAGCTTCGCTGTGCCATGTTGCCCTAAACTGTTTTTAATTGCAATCGAGCTGTTTTCACGAAACTGCTGAAGTTCAACTATCGATTTGGGTATCTGTGCATTGTATTCATTAATCTGCACCTGTGGCGGCTGGGAAGCGATTTTGTATCCAGTGTGGTCTCGTGCGATATCTCCATTCATATCCTTTCTTCCCTGGTTTTGGGAGTAGGATAGAAATAAAATACACAAGAACATAATCACATAACCAATTTTCTTACGCACTCTTATCTTCATATTAAAAACTGGCTGGAATCAATCTGCTTGAACTAACTATTTTCTCTTATGCCGTTTCCTTGTTTTTTTACTAAAAAGTACTAACTGTCAAAAGTAAGTTTATCAATATTTTTGATGCACTTTTCTTACATCTTATTTAAGGTTCTTTCCGAGCCTTCCATTTTTCCTTTTCTTCAGGAAAACTTGTGTTGAATGTATAGCTGTGAACAGTTCCGTCCTTGTTAAAATAAATAACAAGGTCTTTGGTACGAGTTGAACTGAACAGATTGTATTTATAGTATCCGTATGTCCAGGTGAGTTTTCCCGCATCACTTCCCACTCGAAAAGGTTCTCCTAGTTCATCGTAAATATCATCTTTTGTAGTCTGATCCTTCATAATCCAGGATAAATCATCAGAATTGAAAGATGTGCCCACACTAATGCATCCATAACTAGCCATTAGAATAAGTGCTGTTAGAAAAATTCTTTTCAAGTGCATTGCTTCATCTCCTATTTTGTATTTAACCTTACACCTAATAAAGGTTCGTACCTATCCTGTATCACAGAATTATCTTATGATTAAATAATAAAGTAATCTTGAACAAAGGTTACTATCTGCGCTGTGAGCAAAATTTTCAGAATAGGGCTAAGTCTCAAGGCAGCAGAATCTGTCCAAAGTGCAGCAGGAGCAACCATAGGGCTTTTATGCAGAGCCATATACACTCAAACAACAGCTTTCACTCCGCAGGTGAGGTGAAGGTATGAGAGAGTGAAATCAGTACCCTATTGCTCTTCCTCCACGTTCTTTAATTGTAATTCGGTAGAAACTTGATTTTGGGGCTTTTGCGGTGAGCTGGTCAGCCCTTGGTTCAATGCGTGATTCAGAGAGCCCCAGCTTTTTATACAACACCCGCAGACCCTTCATGATTTCTTCTCTTTGGGTAAGCTTCTTAACCTGTCCTTCCACAATCACCGCTCTGAATCGTGAGGTATCCTTTGAGGAATCGCAGATTTTAAAAGCCACCTTGGCATTATCTTTGATACACTGTGACATCCGACCACCTGGCATAGAACCGCAGTAGATATATTTGCCATCGGTGGCATAGGAGAGTTCAATCGCATAGGGCTTATCACCCTCAATTGCGATAAGGGTTCCCCAGGTCCACTCATCAAGAAACTTTTTAATTTCGCTCTCTGACATAGCCTTCATAGTATCTTTACCTCGTAGCAATAGGATGTTCTAGTAATTTTTCCTAATCTCGGCTAGTAACCTTTTTTTAAGGCTAATACTCATCTCTTACTTTCTTACCAATTTAACCACTCTTCATGAGGATGAGAAAGTATAGGTAAAAACCATTTATAAGTCAATAGAAGCTAAATTTCACCTCGTTTATGAGGTGAAATTCAAGTTTCCTAACCTCGCTATGCACGGGATATAAAAGATGGTGAATGTGAAAGGGGCGGTTATCACAATTGAGGTAGGCGCTCCAGCTAGACTGGATTACTGGCCTTAAAAGGAATGTCCTGACGCCCTGGATCTCAACCTCTCACCAGAATTTGGACCCGTGCTTAACCGCCCCTAATAATTATAAGATCAAAGCAATCTGACCTATTTTCTATTTATCCTCTGTACCCTCTTCACAAGGATGACCTTCTTCATCTGGATGACACTCTGCAATCTGCTCAGGCGTACATTCCTCTGGCTTTCCTTTTAACTTTTCTGGTTTTTGGCAGCATGGTGAATCGTTACACATACTATTGTATCTCCTTTAAAAACTCTCCCTCTCATATAAGAGTCAAACGTGGACCCTCTATGGACGCTCTATCCGTTTATTCCAACCATTTCTCAGATGGTGTCATTAAGAATTCTTGCAAGGCAATTCCCTGTGACCCGACCAATAATTTTCTCTTTACCGGGAACATTTTAGAAAAGGCCTCCATTCCTGGAAAACTCGTTTTTCGACGCCCACTCTTTACCTCAATGGCAATCAAAGTTTTGCCCTTTCGTAGTACGAAATCTACTTCTCGGTTACGTTCCAACCAGTAGAAGAGCTCTACTTGTGTTCCCTTTAATCCATTGGCAAGGGTGGCGCCTATGGCTGATTCAACTAGTCGACCCCAGTATTCAGAATCTCTCTTTGCCTCATCGAGGGTAAGGTGGGAAGGTGCTGTCATTAGGGCGTTATTAAGAATCTGAAGCTTTGGGCTTGATGTTCGCTGACGCACCTGCTTACCTGAATATTTGTACAAGCCCATCAATAAACCCGCACCGTGCAGTAATTCTAAGTAGTGTGCAAGTGTAGTTGTATTACCGGCATCCTGTAATTGTCCAAGCATTTTCTGATAAGAAAGAATTTGACCGGAATAGATACAGCCAAGTTCAAAGAGACGGCGCAGAAGGGCAGGTTTATCCACTCGTTTCATCAGTAGAATGTCCCGTGAAATAGTGGTCTCTATGAGAGAATCCATAATGTAGTGAGACCACCGTGTGGGTTCATTGATCAAATTTGCAGCGCCAGGGTACCCCCCATAAAAAATGTAGTGTTCAGCATTCCAACCGAAGGCTCTTTGCATTTCTGCAAAAGACCAATGGGTAATGGGGATGATTTCAAATCGTCCCGCGAGACTATCCGTTAATCCACGCTGGACTTGCAAGGGTGATGAACCAAGCATGATTACCTGTAAGGAAAGACCTGAAGCAGAATCCTCATCCCACAGGCGTTTCACCGTTTCTGACCAGCCGGTGATTTTCTGAACTTCATCGAGGGCAAAGAGGGCCTTCTTATTTTTCTTAGCGGATCTTAATTTTGTACGTGCTACTTCCCATTGCTGTTCTATCCATGCACGATCTTTCAAAGCCGGTTCATCTGCAGTAGCATAATGGCTTGGTAGTTTAAGCTCTGCAATAAGCTGCTGGGCAAGGGTAGTCTTGCCGGTTTGTCGAGGTCCTAACAATACTTGGATAAAACGCCTGGGCTCAGTTATTCTTTTTAAAATTGTAGTATAGATAGGTCTTTTAAACATTTTGTTTATCACTTAGTTATCAATATACTCATTTTTATGAGTAATTTTACTCAATATTATGAGTATTTGTCAAGCATTTTTTGAATCTTCATAGTGGGTATGATGTTATTAAGGAGAAGTGTAATAAAAGGAATTATTGGGAACGCAAACGTTTTTTGTGGTCTTTAGTCTGTTGACTGTGGACTGTCGACTGTGGACTATTTAATCTCTGTCTTCTGTTTTTTACTAAGAGTCAAACGGAGCCTTGACCCTTTTTATTTCCTGTAACTCCTTAAAATCACTGATCCCAAAAAGTGAAAGCAGGTATTTATTTAAAATGAGATATTTTTCGATGTTCATACTGAATTTTTTTACAGATCTTTTAATACCTTTTGCATTGAAGATTTTAACTTAGGTATTTCCTTCTTAATAGTATCCCATACAAGTTCATATTTCACTCCAAAATAAAAATGGATAAGCCTATCTCTCATGCCTGCCATTCTCTTCCACGGGATATTAGGGTATTTTCCTGTTATTTCTTCCGGGATGTTCTTTGCAGCCTCACCAATTATTTCAAACTTCCTGATTACTCCACTTGAAACCAGATCATTACTTTTGAATTCTTCAAAATCTATCCCTTTAACAAAGTTTTCAATCGCCACCATGGCATCAAGAATATCCTTCAAGTATAAAATGACATTCCTCATATATAGACGACCTCCTTCATGATGTAATCCTTAATCTCCTCCCTAACAGTATCCACCGGGACAATATCAACTGGAATCTGGAGTTTTTCTTCTAAAAAGTTGGCAAGGCCTGTAAGGTCAAACAGTGTAGCACCATCATAAAACCTGACAAGAATATCAATGTCACTAGTCTCTTTCTGCTCTTCTCGCACATAAGAACCAAACAAACCAACAAGCTCTGCTTTATATTCATTTTTGATCATCTCTTCAAGATTTTTAAGGGTTGTCTGAATCTCTCGTATATGTTTCATCTTATTTCTCCATCAATCTTTTAACTCTGGTTCAATATAACGGATTTCAACTGATAGGCTACCAAGTTTTGGGGTCAAAACGCTCTGACCATTTATATACACCACCTGCGGCGCCCAGGACTTAAGCTCTTCAATGATAAACTCCTTGTCCTTTCTAAAATCATCTTCACTCCATCTATCTTCATAATCCTGCCAATCTCCTGCATGTAAAAAGAGCGCTCAGGATTGGTAAAGAATAGTTTTAATAACGCTGCTCTAGTTTTTGTTAGGGGACTCATGTTAATTTCTATTTATATACAATTGCATACTATTGTATGCATTTAAAATAACACATCAAGATTTATTTTTTATTTCTTGTACTATACATTTTGCACGCAGGATTTTATAGATCAGCACTCGTAACTACGCACTCATTTCTCTTGGCTGGAGTAGTAATTGTTTCGCTTATGGCAGGTTCTCTAGATTTCTTGTCTTTATCTATTTTTTACTGTGGACTGCCGACTGATGACCGAAAACTGACAACTGTAATCTGTTGACTGTGGACTATTTAATCTCTGTCTCCTGTCTTCTGTTTTTTTATTAAGAGTCAAACGTAGACTTGACTTTTTACCCTTTTTAGAGTTTGAGTAGTGGCATGTTGGTTTTCAACCACTCTCTGCGTTCCTGATAACTCGGGAGCGCTAAAGACACAAGTTTCCAGAAATCCGAAGAGTGGTTTTTTATCTTTAAATGACATAGTTCATGTACTACGATATAATCGATAATGGAAATTGGAGCCATGGCAATTCTCCAATTGAACCGTAGTATGCCATTATTTGAACAACTGCCCCAGCGTTTCTTCTGATCTTTAATTTTTATGTCACGTGGGATTACTCCCAGTTGTTTGCAATATCGTTTAACCCTTTGCTCAATCATCTCTACAGATTCTAAGAAATACCACTTCACCAATATGTCCTTAATTATTTCCTTTTTTTCCCTTTGAGTTGATTGTTGATTAATTGATATAAATATTCTCCTTCCAATTAAACGAGGCACCTTTGAACCTTCCCTTTGTACTTCCTTTATTTTCAAGCGATATTTACGGCCGAGAAATAAGACCTGTTCCCCACTAGTAAATTCTTTTTCAGGGAACAGTGTAGCCAATCTTTTAAAATATGCTTGTTTTTCTAAAATCCACTTAGCCTTCTTTTTGATAATTTCCTTAATTTTCTCTTTATTTAAAGAATAGGGAGCGAGCACAATGGTTTGTGCAGTGGGAGTAACATTGATAGCCACTGTTTTTTTACGCCTACCCCTTTTAACACTATATTCTATACGTTTCGTACCGTAATTAATGTGTGCCATTATAGTCCTTAAATCTTTCCCTTGCGAGCTCTAAAACTTCTCTTGTGAACAGTTCGAGCTTATCAGATGGAAACCCAATCTTTCTCAAACAGTTCTTTAAATCCCTCCGCATCTCCTTTTGAATATCTTCCTTATCAACCCAATCAATAACCATCTTATTTTCTATGATTTCAACTATTCCCTTGCTAAACAGACATCTTTTTTCATCACTTCCACTAAAAAGTTCATCCTCATACGGTTCCAATAATCCATAAAAAGAAAACTCATCAAGGGTTAAACCTTTCTTTTTGGCAACAGCTTCTCTTCTCTCTTCCTGTTTACTAAGTTTGACTAAATCTTTTAATAATTCAGCTTCATCTTTACGTCTTTTGCGATCCGCCTCAATTATTGACTCCAGTTGTTCCTTAAGAGATTCATAGAAACGAGGATCTTCTCCTATCTTTGCACTGATAGTTTGACGAATAGCATATTCAACGTGACTTGCCTTGGCTTTCTTACTTCCTTTAATCTCCAATTTTTCTTCAAAATCGGGTGAGGTTATGTTTATAGGCTCTAATATCTTTTCTACCCCTGCATCCATAATATGAGCATGAATAAGGTTTTCGACCTTTTTACTGCAATTCTCTAAACTCAATCTTTCATCACGGTACAAATTTCTGGCTCCTTCCCGAATCATACCAAGAAATTTAAAATCATCAATAAAAGGATTAACACATGGGTCAGGCATAAGTATATCCATACTTTTAGCGAAATCTCTAAATAAAGCATCAAACTCAGCTCTCACATCTTCCGGTTTTAATATTTCAAGGCACTGTTGAATCACCTCATCTGGCTTGCCATCACGCTTTACTTTTTTAAATATAGCCATTGCCATCTCATCAGCCTCTTTTAAAGAAGCTATTTCTTTCTTAATATCATCCACACTAAAAATACCATCTAAATCTTCTTTATCAAAAATAGCCAAAGCTTCTACCAACTCTTTCCCTACCCCTGCGTAATCTAC
>Ga0209427_10009957_pt1 | contig 10572 bp, 3 predicted proteins | sample DeeMarSWOR136_30_FD_187465 | JGI IMG/M metagenome (GOLD analysis project Ga0209427, IMG submission 187465) | Marine sediment microbial communities from White Oak River estuary, North Carolina - WOR-1-36_30 (SPAdes) (version 2) | ecosystem: Environmental > Aquatic > Marine > Intertidal zone >...
GATTCAATATCCGATTTGCCCTTATTAGGTCATATATTAGCGTCGGCCTAATCTTATTACTTATTTGCTTGAAACACTTCCCTAAGATTATGACAGATTTGATTACGAGGAGGGTTTGAATTTATGAAGAAAAATGTGAAGGATTGGTTGTTAGAAGTTGGTATACTATGCGGAAGGGTCGTTGTCTAAAAAATGAGCAATGAGTTCATACTATAAGGAATCTTCTAATGCTAAATAAATTTTGTCTTTTGCTGCTCGTAAGTATTTCCGGTGTGGTTTTGGGGCAGGACTTTGTGTGGATCGAGGGGGAGAAGCCCGCTAAAGCGAGCTTAGAATGGAGTTCTGCCGGAGTTGAGAGGTCTGAACTCTTGAGTGAGGGCAGGTGGCTGATAGGTAAAGAGCGTGTCAACCTGCCGGATGAAGGATTTCTCGTTGAATATGATGTGGATATAAAAAAGACCGGAACCTACACATTATGGCTTCGCGTTGGATTCGAATGGGTCAGAGCCAATGTCGCATGGAGGTATGATGACGGAAAGTGGACGACAGTCGGCATTGGCGCAGCACTTAATGACAATGAAAAGAAAAAAATAGCAGGCCGGCCCAAACAGGACATCAACCGCAGGACCACCAACGTCAAATATGTGGGCGTATGGAACGAAGTTGCATGGTGGAATACAGGGAAGGCCGAACTATCTTCAGGCAGGCACAAGTTACAACTACGTTTCACGAGGACACACATTGACAATCCCATTATCGCGATCGATGCAATTGCATTAGTTAAAGGAGACTGGACACCTGAGGGCAAACTGAAGCCGGGCCAAATTTATAACAGCCAAACAGATATGGCAGCGGCAAATAAGATTTTCGAACTGCCAACGCCAATAAACAAACAGAGCAGAAGTGAAGTAATCCTGAATGGATTATGGCAGATCGCGAGATATGATGACATCGACATGAATGTCGATCCATATAAGCCTGTCGCGAAGATTCCCTCAAAGAATGAATATGATCTCAAGTGGATGGGGATCAACGTGCCACAGGATGCATCGAAGCATCCGGAGATATTGTTTGGGCATCGGGTGATTTATCGAACAAAGGTCAGGATTCCGGCCCAGTGTAATGAGCGTGGTTTCTACCTTCATTTTTCAGGTACCAATTGGATTGTAAGTGTTTTTGTAAATGGTAAATTCGCAGGAGACCATACCGGTGTCTGGATTCCGTGGGACCTGGATATAAGCAAATTTGTTGAGCCTGGCAGTATAAATGAAATTGCAGTCGCAATAAAAGGTAGCTATTACGCATTTGATTACAAGCAACGGAGTGGTGATTTGAATTCGACCCGCAACCTTCCCCGTGACCGTAACAACTGGTCGCGATGGGTGGCTCCGATCTGGCCATCGAGCAAGGGCGATGGCGAAGGGCTCGATTATGGTATTGTTAATCCTGTAAAATTTGCTTCAGCGGGTAAAGTATATACGGAAGACGTGTTTGTTAAGCCATCCGTAAAACGAAAAGAGCTTACTGCGGATGTGACGGTTCGCAATACAACAAATCTTGATGAAAAGCTCTCGATTGTTTGCGAAGCAGTGTATGACAAAAAAGATAAAGTGGAAAAAACCTTCGGACCTATGAACATCAATATGTGCGCCAATGAGACAATAATGATTACAGTGAAGGGACAATGGGAAAGTCCGAAATTGTGGTGGCCTTTGCCGAATCCTGACCTGTACCGGCTGCGGACGAAGATAATGAAGGATTCGACGATTATCGATACACATGAACAATTGTTTGGTTTCCGCGAAGTGACAGTTGAAGGGAATGCGATTTTAATTAATGGTGTCCGGCGTAACTTCTGGAACTGGGTGGATATCCCCGAAAGGATTACTGAGGCGGATGAATACGAAAAGATGTGGCGAGTCGAAGGAGACCGCTTTATGCGGATGTCGCACGGACGAAGGATTACATCGATCTTGAAGACCAGAGAAGAACGCCTTGAGTATTATGACCGCAAGGGAATGGCAGGACGCCTTTGTTCGATGATAGATGGGATGATGATTAACTATATCCTGCTCAACGATGGCATACCGAATGAGCCGGTGTGGGCAAGTTTTCGCAGGCATATCGATCAACTTACAAAAGCATACCGCAACCATCCTTCGATTATTTTCTATCAGATTGAAAACGAGCTGGTATACATCAACGGCATGAACCTTTATGGAGGACATCTGCCTGTAATCGAGAGAGAGATGCTGAAAGTCTACGAAGTCGGTAAAGCGAACGACCCGACAAGACCTTATACGGTCGGTGGCGGCGGCGATTTGTCAAAAGCCGAAGTGATTGCCGACCCTTCAGAAGCGCTTGAGATAAACGACCCCCACTATCCACTTGGTGAGATGGATTGGTATCCTGATAATGCTTATACGATGGAAAAAGTAGCGGACAAGGTAAGCCGCTGGCCTTGGACGCGACAGAAACCCTGGGTTGCCGGTGAAAGTCTTTTTGCCAAGTGGCTCGAATTCGGTACATACGCAGCCGGTCCGATTGCTTTTCGCAGCCAGGATGATGCGGCAAGAAGCAAGGCCAAATTTGTACGAGCAGTTTATGATGGGTATCGCTGGGCGTCTGTTGCAGGCTATTTTCCTTGGGATAACCTGAGCCGATATGAAGACGGCAAGAAGATGTTCAGCGATCTTTACGTAATCCCACGAAAGAGGTCTTATCGTCTATACGCAGACAGGGATAATGAGCTGCTCATAAAGGTAATGAACGACACCTTCAACGATAAGCCCATCATGTTCGAATGGTCTTACGAGATACGCGGAAGAATCATTGTTCAACAAAGCAGGCAACTGAAAATAGAACCTGGCTATGGTATTGAACAGAAACTGACTATACATGCACCAAAAACAAAAGAGCGAAGCGAGGGCAAACTAAAGGTTCGTGTTTCACAATCCGGCTCGGAAACTTTCGAAGACTCAATCAACATCCCGGTAATGCCGTGCGTGGATCAAATTAGAACCAATTCTCCGATTACTCTGTTGGCTAGATCTGGCAAAGTTGTGAACTTTATGAGCAAGAGAAAAATCCGTTTCAGCAAGATCGATTCACTGGAGGCTGTTAGGAGAGAAACCGGCCTTTTGGTCATTGGTCCCGACTCATTGACTCGAACTGAAGCCCTGGGACAAGAGTTGCTTGCATTTGCTGCAAAGGGTGGGCGGGTAATCGTACTGGAGCAGGAAAATCCAATTTCCGGCCGAAACCTTTCCGCTCCGATTGAAACGACGAATCATTTCGGCGGCTATGCCCACCCACAGGCCCTAGGCACTGAATTGTTCAGAGATTTGGGTTCGGATGATCTCACCGATTGGGCCGGCGATCACCCGACATATAAGAATGTGTACAGAAAGCCAAAACAGGGCGCGAGAAGCCTTGTCGAGTGTGGCCCGTTGCTGCCGTATTCGGCGCTGATTGAAATGTCAACAGGAAAGGGGATTATGGTTCTTTGCCAGTTGAGAGTGGGTGCGAAGCTCGATCTTGAGCCCGCAGCCGATATTCTGTTAAGGAATATGCTGGAGTATTACTCCGACTATGAGCCATCTACTGCGAAGGCGGCGATTTGCGCCGGTGATAATAAGCTCCTTAAGAAAAAAATCGTACAAACAGGCGTCTTGCAACAAACGGTATCGAGTGTTGAATCTGCAATCGATTATAGCAAATACGCTGTCGCTATAATCGATGCCACAGCAGGCAACATCGCCGTACTAAACAGTTTGAAGAGTAAGGCTGATAAATTCCAGAAAGCCGGCGGCTGGATAATGCTCTGCAATGTGAGACCCGAGAGTATTGATGGTTTCAACGAATTGGCCGGAACAAATCATCTTCTTCGCCCATTCCGGCTTGAACGCGTGCATATGCTGGATACCGATACACCCCTTGCAGCTACAATCGGTGACGGCGATGTCATGCACTACGGTATCGAGTGGATTGCGCGGTGGAGCGGCAAAAGATGGATTAGTGGTGACACTTTCAGCTATTGTATCGACGGCGACGATGCCGGTCCTTTTACGTATCCACCAGGTGCAAAGCATCAGCCGTATGAATACAAGGCTACTATGAGTGATAACGATTCATATAACTATGTCAACGGAATGCTCAACAGCGACTTCTGGAAATATATCAGGCAGATATGGATAGGAGACAATGGCCCCGAACCGTTGGTCTTTACAGTACGAAGGCCGGAGACCATAAAGGAGATACGTATTTGGAACAATACGAATTATGGAACAATCGAAGACATCGATGTGATTTTTGACGACGACAAAGCCAATGCCATCAGGATGACTTTGCCAGATGAGTCTCGTATGGTTGCTGTGAAGCTTGATAAACCTCGAATGGCAAGGAATAATATTACTCTGCAGATACGTACATGGCGGACTAAACCACAAACGAATAGACAGCCGAATCTTGTGGGCATAGACAATATACAGTTCATTCGTGACAAGCGACCGTCGAATGGAGTATTCCTCGACCGTGCCGGCGGCCTTGTTGCTTTTAAAAACGGCAGGGGTGGTATTTTCCTCAACCAGATTAAATTCATGGAAGATGAACCGCTCGAAGAAAATGACGCTAAAAAGGTTGCTCTCGCGGGAACTATTCTGCAGAACATGGGAGTCGGAACCGGCTCTTCGAAAGTTGCTGTTGCCGGAGTAAATATCAAATATGAAACGCTCGACATCAGCGGTTTTTGCAATTGCTTCATAACGGAACGAAGAGGTAAAACTGGCTGGTTCGGCCGAAAGGGACAGGACCTGTCGAGACTGCCGCTTGGCGAACAGCTTTTTGCCGATGTCAAATATCACGTTATTGACTTCAGTACATCGCCCGTGCCGGATTGTATCATGCTGGGAGACCTGCGAGGCTCTCCTTCGGGTTTAATGAGGGAAATTAAAGGAATCAAGGTCGGCAAGAAAGCCGACGTGCTTTTCTTCCTGCATACAGCCAATGTGACCAGGCCCTTAAATGATCGCGAGCGGTCCAGGATAGGCGCTTCGCGTAATGAATTCGCGCTGCCGCAGGTGGCACGTTATGTTTTGAATTATACCGATGGAGAGAAACTCGAAGTACCGGTAATACTTGAAAAACACATTAATCACTGGCTGCAGGAAAAACCGGATGCCCTCGAAGCTGCTGCGGTAGCCTGGCATGCTATGCTTAATGACAATGAAAAAAGACATGCGGTGCTTTACAGTATGAAAATAAATAATCAAAGACGTGATGTTGAGATAGCCACTATAGACATCCTGCCCGGAATTGATGATAAGGGTAATACTACCAATCGTGCAGTTCCTGTTGTTATTGCGATAACGACGGGGACAATTCTCGAGTGATTAGAAATGTAGAAATGCGGGTAATTGGGTGTTTCAGTTATAGCTTTTAAAGCATATGGAAAAGTGTGTGAAGGGAGAGCGTTACTATCAAATTTTGTTACTCGACACAACAAATCTTAATTCAATCAATGTCCGCTCATAAAGCCTTGTCATGGATATTTCAAAAAAGTGTTGCATCAAGGATTTTAGTATTTGACTTTGAGTTCTTCATAGGTGTCCGTCGGTCAAATCGTGGGATTTCGTTATCACACCGATACGTAGCGATCATAGGCCATCTTAATAGAAGAGCCGAGTTAGTTAGTTCAACGTTGGCGATCGTAACTTTTTATACAACTATTTCGGTACTATCTTAAAAGCAACATCATTCCCAATGTGCAGCGCATGACCTCTTGTGGTTTTCAATTCCGGGATGGTACAGGTAAGTTTTCCATTTTTACACTCGACCGTTTGCCTCTCCAGATATTTGCCCCGCCAGGTCCGGTATAGCCTTACGTCGTACTTCCCATCCGGCAATTTGGGAATCGTGAATGATTCCCCGGCGACGCCCGCACGAGGATTGACTATCCAGCCGAACAGCAGATCATCACTTCTCATAGCCCAAGCGTCACACTCACCAGCGGTGATATCCGCAGGTGCAAAGTCAAGATTCGCAAAGTCAATGTCAGAAGCAAATTGCCGGAAGTAGAGCATTTGATTGGTGACAACACTATCATTTATGTAGTCGGAGTATGCCCACCAAAATGGCGTTGCGCATAAGCCGTTCGTCAGACTTACCCAAAGGGCGTTATGGTACATCTCGAGGTATCCCGGCATGCCCGGCTCATAATATGTATGGTCCCAACCACATTCACCGATGATGGCAGGTTTGTGGAAACCATTCCAAAGGTTCTGTGCCTGGGTCGCATAATTTCGGTAGCTAAACTGAAGTGGATTATCATCAGCAGGTCCGAGCTTGCCACTTTTCGGCATGGGATGCCCCTGGGCCTCGTAGATTTCCCGTGCCGCTATATCGAAGATCTTGTATCCCCCGGGCCACCACTGATTTATGCCGCCACTTTGTGTGCCTGTGGTAGGCCTGTCATACGGATCGTGCTCATTGAAGTATCTGTCCACCTTGCGGCACCATTCCTCGGCTACTGTCTGATCCCCCTGTTGCCAGCCCTCAGTACCATTGATTTCATCGATGATGAACCATAGGAATAGTGCCCGACTGTATCCCCATCGGGCGATTATATAGCGGTAGAGCTTCTCCTGGTATTTCCATGCTTCCTTGCTTCCAAAAAAGTCGACGGCACTGCTGACGAGTCTGTACGGATTGTTTCTGTATCTCGCGTTTCCACCACCCCAAACAGCCATGGATAGATAGGAATGGAACCAGATATTGAAACTAATGTACATATCTCTTTCTTCACACCATTCAAAGATCTGATCCAAACGGCCACATCGGTTCTGATCATACCTTCCGAGGCCAGTGCCCATGGTTTCCAGAGGTGTCGGGAAAAAGCTGATAAAATTGGCTCCATGATTTTTCAAATTGTCGAGCCCTTCTTCGGTTATCCGAGGTTGATTGAACAACTCGTAGCTGTCGTTGTACCACATACCGACACCGTAGAATGTAGTTCCATCATCGTATTTCAGATACCTTTTATTGGCTGCGATTTTTATGAATCCGTGATGTGGAGAGGCCACGGCGGTAAAGGTACCTACACGACTCTTTGCCGTACCTTGAGAATCAGTTATGGTAACAATGTAGCGCCAGGTTCCTTTCTCTGTTGGGGCGAAGCGCACCATCCAGAGGGAAGCCCAACCGGACGGATTATAGAATCCCCAGATGTTCCACTTCCTGCCCGAAGGTGCGGTGAATTCGGCCCGCAGATCATTTTCGTCGGGATCGAAGGGATTTGCATATGTAGCTTTAAGGTCGATATGAAGCTCGAATTTCTCATAGACACCGATTGTGCCTGAATTTTGCCGGACCGACAAGATTGATGCAGGGTCGGCTTCGGCGACAGTCACCATACTCAAGCACATAACACTCACAGTCAGTGACAAAAAATACTTTATCTGTCCAGCCATGGCAGTTTGGCCCTCCTTCCCGGCTTGTCTCGTTATGGGAACATTATTGATATCCGGATTCCATATTGAATGTGTTCTTAAACACGAATCTTGCGTTACAATACCTGAGTTGAGTGTTATATGCAACTACTTTTTGTACTCTGCATTAATGGGTGTATCTGAGGAATCTGAGCTGATATAATGTTTTGCCATAAAGAGGCTGTGCCAAGTCAAGGCTGGTGCGCCGGACGACAGGTAAATTACGAGCAGCAGGAGAAATGGGCATGTGGAAAGAGTTTAGTCTTGTTTGTCTAATGCTTTCGATTACAGTTGAGGCAACCGGGCAGCCTGTCACCTGGGATTTTGAGAGTGAGTCTGTCGATTGGAGGCCCCGTGCGCCCACTGTGAAGTTGGAGCACGTGACGGGGAGCGGGGCGACCGAGGATAGCCGGGGCTATCTTCACATCCACGGTAGAATGCAGGAAAACTGGAACTATGCCTTGTCAAATTCTGTCTCCATGCGGGCTAGTCGCTTTTATCGACTGTCAGCATGGGTGCGAATTGTTTCGGCCGGTTCCAAGACACCAATGCCGTTTCTTAAGTGCGAGTTCGTAGCCTCCGACTGCCGGCGAGAGATGGGAAGGGCTGCTACAACTCGGTATGACGCTGCACGTATAGACCTATGGCAGCATCTGACGGGTGAATTTCAGGCGCCGGAAGGGACGGTTTCTTGCTGGCTCGCTTTGGAGAAGGGCACATCAGATCCGACACAGATCGACGCTTATCTGGACGATGTTATTATTGAACCCATAGAGCAACTGACTGCTATATCAAGGTACGACCTTGACCCGATTCCTCCCGCTTTACAGAAGGTTTGGAATGTGCATCCACGGCTATATCTGAATGCAGAACGTATCGTGGAGTTTCGCAGTGCGATCCGAACGACACATGCCGGTCTCTGGGCCGATGTACAAGTATTGGCTGACAGTGCTGTTAAACGAGGCGCCCCCAAATACAGAAGAGATGATTCGTGGAGCGGGGATGAACAACTGTGGCAACGTAGCGTTGGCAACGCCATGCCCCATCTGGCGATGGCATATTTGATGACTGGTGACAAGCGTTATCTTGAAGCCTCGAAGCAGTGGGCTCTGGCTTCCTGTGCCTACCCTACCTGGGGCTACGGTCGAAACGATGGTATGGATTTGGCCGCCGGGCATCAGTTCTTCGGCTTGGCTGTTGTTTATGACTGGTGCTACCACGACCTCGACGAGGCCAGCAGTCAGCATATCCGAGATACCCTCATCAAGCGCGCTTCCGCCATGTTCCAGGCGGCAGCAACCGGTAAGATATGGTGGCACCGTTCTTATTTGCAAAACCACCTTTGGGTCAACGCGTGCGGATTGGCGGCCGCCGGCTTTGCACTATTCGACGAGACCGAGCAGGCTCGTTTGTGGATCGGGCTGGCGTAGGATAAGTTCAAGCGCACAATGGATGTGCTCGACCCGATGGTGCCAGTCACGAAGGTGTTGGGTATTGGGAGTATGGGGCCGAGTATATGCTCAAGTTCATGCATCTGGCGGATGAGTTGCTGGGCATTGATCTCTATAATCATCCATGGTGGCGGAATACAGCCCGGTACTGTCAGTACCTGTCGCTCCCCAGAGAGGACTGGCCGAACAAAGATTATATTGTGGATATAGCTGACTGCCCGCGGACTCACTGGTATGGTCCCGACCATATTCTTCGTGATTTGGCTCGGCGGTATCATGACGGCCATGCCCAGTGGCTTGCCGAGCAGATGGGCAAGGCCAATATCGACGCCCCCAGCGCTCGCTGGCTCAATCTGATATGGTATGATCCGACTGTGCAGGCCGTGCCTCCGGATAACCTGCCGACGCTTCACCACTTTGAAGATATGGGAATAGTATCGGCAAGGACAGGTTGGGATGGTCGAGAGGGTCTTGTGGTCTTCAAATGCGGTCCCTTCATTGGCCATGAAGCTATTGATGATTTCTCGTATGATCCGGGCGGTGGTCATGTGCATCCGGATGCCGGACATTTCATAGTCTTTGCCAACGGGAAGTGGCTCATTCGCGATGATGGATATCAGGATAAGTGGACAAAACAGCACAATACGCTACTGATTGATGGCGCCGGGCAGTTGGGCGAGGGTCGTACATGGTTCAATGGGACCGAGTGCCTATTGGTGAAGGCTCGACCACGCATTATTCTCGCAAGCTCGAGCTCTAAGCTTGACCATATTGCAGGAGATGTGACGGCTGCGTATCCAAAACGTTTGGGCCTGGAAAATTTCGTGCGTCATCTGTTGTTTATCAAGCCGGATGTGCTCATTATTGTTGACGATATCGCACTGAATAGAAACGCCGACCTTGAGATTCGGTTGCATACAAAAAGCAGCAACTGCAAACAGCAGGATAGCGGCTTTGTCGTAAAAGGCGATGGGATCGTTTTGCGTGTTGATCTATTTTCTGATGGCGATACTAGGATGGACGCTGCAAACTTGCCGGCCCGTGGAAGCCATGGCAGAGACACGAAACTTTGAGCGACTTGTTGGGCAATGTAACTCAAAACAGATTACACAAAATGCAATTGACAGGTTCATACTAGAAAGAGGTAAGCAGGTAAAACGTTCGACGCTCAACAAGGACATCAGGAACCTGAAGGCATTTATTCATTGGTGCAGGAAGAATAGGTATGCTAATGGAGAAATTGAGATCAGGCAGGTGAAGGAAGACGAAAGACCTGTAAAATCTCTGACCAATACCCAAATCAAGAAGTTGATATCAGCATCCAAACCGTATCAAACGTTACGGATGAGGATCCTATTGGCTTTGGGCACAGGTTTAAGGCGAGGTGACATTGAATCATTAAGAATTTATGATGTTGACTTTGAAAACAGCTATGTTACTACAAGGAGCAGGAAGACAAGAAAAAGTATGGGTTCACGTCCTGTACCTGTTCGGATTATGGAAGAGCTCAAAAAATATGTTTCTGGATTAAATCCTGATCAGAACAAAATATTCATTGATCATTTCAACCAATACAGGTGGAATCAAATACGAGAAAAACTCGGATTGGGTGATTTCAAATTTCATGATCTAAGAAA
>Ga0209427_10009958_pt1 | contig 10572 bp, 9 predicted proteins | sample DeeMarSWOR136_30_FD_187465 | JGI IMG/M metagenome (GOLD analysis project Ga0209427, IMG submission 187465) | Marine sediment microbial communities from White Oak River estuary, North Carolina - WOR-1-36_30 (SPAdes) (version 2) | ecosystem: Environmental > Aquatic > Marine > Intertidal zone >...
CTTTAGCACCGCCAAGAGGAATGTCTATAACAGCACATTTCCACGTCATCCACATAGACAAAGCTTTAACTTCATCCAAAGTTACATCAGGATGATACCTAATACCTCCCTTATACGGACCTCTAGCATCACTATGTTGAACACGGTAACCTTTGAAAATTTTAACACTCCCATCATCCATAAGCACTTGCACTGAAACAAGAAGCGACCTCTTCGGATATTTAAGCGACTCATGAATGTTTGGATCCAAATCCGTTATTTCCGCAGCAATACTAAGCTGCTCTAACGCCATCTCATAAGGATTGAATAAACCTTCACTCATCCCAAAACCTCCATAGGAACAAATCAATTGAACCGTATTTAGTGATAGAATCTTTAAACTTTCTGGAATAGAACTTTAGAGCGTTTCTCATAATTTCGCTCTGAGATTGTTTAGACTGCTCTTTTAGATTATCGAATATCGAATGACTCTTTTCATCAAAAGTTATTGTAATTCTGACAGGCTTTTTATAATAAATCATATTGTTCTATATTCTCGCCAATAATCTGATACAAAGTCGTCAGTTCCTGCAAGTTTTACACCTGCAATCGCAGCAGCGTCATATGATAGGGCTCTTAGATCTTCCCATTCTAGGTGTCTTATATGGGTTTTACCTGCTATCTGTGCTAGGGTGCATGCTTCATCAACTATCGCATGTATATAGTTTATAACTCGTTTTGCAGCTGTTTCTGAATCCAATCTTTTCCTCAGTTTCAGTATTTGAGTCGTAATACCCCACGGACAATTTCCTGTACTGCAAAGCCCACAAACCCTACAACCCATGGCTATAAGGGCTCCTGTACATATCGCTACAGCATCTGCGCCAAGGGCTAGAGCTTTTGCAAGATCTGCTCCGTACCTTATACCTCCACTTATTATGAGATTTACTTCATCTCTTAAGCCTAGCTCACGTAATGCTCTGTCCGCAGTTACTAAAGCAGGTAGTGTAGGAATACCAGCATGTTCTGTTGCAACTATCGGAGCTGCTCCTGTTCCTCCCTGCATACCGTCAATAAGTATTATATCAGCACCTGCTTTAGCAGCGATCTTTGCATCTTCAAACTGCCTACCAGGAGCATATTTTACAATTATTGGGACTTTCCAGTCAGTTATCTCTCTTAATTGTTCTATTTTAATTTTCAGATCTTCTGGTCCAACTATGTCTAAGTTCCTTGCAGGAGACAATGCATCAGTTCCAGGGGGTATTTTTCGAACTCCTGCTATCTCAAAAGTTACTTTTTCAGCGGGAAGATGCCCCCCCATACCTGCTTTTGCACCTTGCCCTATCTTTATCTCTACAGCTTCAGCACATTGAAGATATTGAGCGCTTACTCCAAAGCGACCTGAAGCATACTGTGAGATCACTATAGGAGCTATTTCTCGTTCTTCAGGTAACATCCCTCCTTCTCCTGTGTTAGTAGCAGTTTTAAGCTCTCTTGCTGCCATAGCTATTGCCATTTTTGCTTCCTTGCTTAATGCTCCATAACTCATAGCACCAAATAATACGGGAATATCTAATTTTAAAGGATTTTCAGCAAACCTTGATCCTAGAACAACATCTGTACGACACGGTTCTCTGTAACTATCAATTGGAGGACGAGAAGTTTGAGCGCACATAACTACAAGATCATCAAAGTTTGGCACGATTCTATGAGCACCTGTTCCTCTTACAAGAGGCATTCCATTTGAAGCTTCTTGTAATATTCTGTCCACAGTTTCAGTTCTCCATGTATAATTACGAAAGTCGGGAGGAACAGGTTGAATCCTAATAGCTGATTTTGGACAACGTTCAATACAATATTCACACTTAACACATTCTACTTCCTTAACTGGGATAATTTTTTCATTTTCTTCGTCCGCTTCAAAAACATTAACAGGACAATTTCTAACACAGGCTTTGCAAAAGCTGCACAAATCTTGCCTAATTTTGATATTATATGTTGGCATGTTTCTTTTAATTGAAAGAGATTCATGTAACAACGGATTATAAAAAGGTCTGCGAGTCTCAGGAACAACTTTTTTAAAATTATAATCTATATCAAAATCATAAACAGAAAGCTGTTTCCTTAACATTTCAAGATCATCAGATGTGGGTTCAACTATTTTCGCGTTTTTCCCTAAAGATTCTATCTCACCTGCAACAAATATTTCTCCACCTACAATCATTTCACCAGTATTGGTTCCAGAATCACCTAAAATTATAATGGTTCCACCCATCATGAACAAACCAGTCATAGATGAAGTTTTACCACCAACTATTAACATCCCTCTTTTATGTAATTGTGCTGTTCTTGCTGTTGCATCTCCTTTTATGATCACCTTAGCACCATAGTTGCCTTGTGCTACCCCGTCTCCGACATCACCTTCTACGATTAAAGTTCCAGAGGTCATATTGTCCCCGACATACCAACCTCCATTACCGTAAACATGCATCCTTAACTTATCACCACAAGTTGCAGGGTAGTATCCTACACTACCATTGATTATTAAGTCAATATCCCTAATACATCCTGCTGCAATAAAATGGAGACTATGCGGGTTTTTAATGAGGATTTTTTTGTGATCATTTTTTAAGGAGCGAAGATGTTTGTTTAATTTACGAGAATTATAACTACTTGAATCAATAATTTCGTCAAAAAGTTCCTCAGAGATTTCTTGAACAAGCATAGTTTTCTAACCTCACCTTCTATACGGTTAAAATTTGAGTTTTTGGTAATGAGACCCTCTCATATTCTTGTCTTAATTTATTCTTTATTTCAGGAATTTCAAATACTGCAACATCTCCTGGTGCCAGATAATGTATCGGAGATTCAGGGGAAATAGATCTAAGCGGACCTTCTTCAGAAGCAATTGCAAAAAAATCATCTGTTTCCATGGTTAATGCCGGTCTTAATCCCAGAGGATCTTTAGCGACACCGATAGCCCAAGGAGTACTCACTATAAAAGAGAAGGGACCATCCATATCCTTTATAGCGTTTTTTAAGGCTCCTTCTAAGGAATTGCCTTGCATCATTCTCCAAACTATGTAATGGATTAAAACTTCACTATCATTATATGTGAAAAAGTCAAATCCCGCTCTTTTCAGTTTTTGACGCCATTCATAATAATTCGTTATTTGCCCATTATGAACCACTGCAAAATCATAGTAGACAGTGTCAAATAAAGGATGAGCAAAATACCGATTTACGACGCTTTCAGTAGAGAACCTTACGTGACCGATAGCATGAGTACCAATCTTACTTGAAATGTTGAAGAAATCGTCAAATTCTTTCACCAATAAGCAATCTTTGAAAATCTTCATCCGTCGACCAATGCTTAAAACATCAGCATTATCGACTTTATCGAATTCTCTTAAAAGCTTGATTAACTTACTATGCTCGTTAATGGTGAGAAGGTATTCGTTGAAACCGATATTATCGCGTGTTCTAAGCTTTATATCATGGATGTTTCCATTACAATCAGCGATTATAGAGGATGTAGATGCTTCACTCCCTGGAATATCTGGAACAACGATGGTTAGGATATATTGTTTTTCACTAATTCCTATGTCATTATAAATTGCGACACCTGTGGAATCAGATCCACGATGTTGTAACTCCTTAAGCATTTTGATTACTATTTCACCGATGACGCCTTCTCCGTGTTTTAACATAATACCTGCAATTCCACACAACAGATACTCCTCCATTCAAAATTTCAACTTTGTTTATTTAGCAAAATTTTACGAATTAATACAATGCTTTTCTCGGCATTTTACCGAGCTTTTATTTTCATCCTATTTCTCTTTCCAACTCTTTTGCTCTGTCTATTTTCCATTTGAGCCCACAGCCAACGCATACGACTTTAATTTTGATATTCCCTTGGTAATTGGTCTTTTTTACGTTAGGATCAACAGCCATATACACGATGATCGAATCTATTTCGTTACAGTAAGGGCATTTGCCTTTCCCACCGTAACTGATTACTTTCCAATCGAATTTCCAACGATGTCCACAACTATAGCATTGCATTTCTTCAGCTGCCACTTGATCGGCTGGTTCTCCACATTCAGGACAACTCATTTTTTAAAATCCCCTTAGAGTGAATTTTTTCTTCTGTTAATGATTTTATAAAAAAAGATGAGTTTACGTGGGATTTTTGTTATTCGACCACTGAAAAAAAATATGCAGACGAACGTATAATAGAAGATTCTTTCTGAAATCACTGGATTTATGAATGTTTGAGATATTTTTCTAATTCCCATGGAGTGACTTGAAGTCTAAACTGATCCCATTCGTCACGTTTGACCTTAAGAAAATTCTCATAAACGTGGTTTCCTAAAGTCTTTTTTAACACATCGTCTTTCTCCAGTTCACATAGGGCTTCTGCTAATGTGCTGGGTAAAGAGCCGATATACAGTTCATCTCTTTCTTTAGCAGTCATTTCGTAAATATCTGCTTCAACAGGATCTGGAGGAAGGATCTTTTTCTCTATACCGTCAAGACCTGCAGCACACATGCAAGCAAACCCTAAATAGGGGTTGCATGATGGGTCAGGACACCTGAATTCTGCTCTTATGGCTTTTTCCATGCCTGGGAAGTACTCTGGAACCCTTATAAGGGCAGATCTATTTCTATGAGCCCAAGATATGTAAACTGGAGCTTCATATCCTGGAACCAATCTTTTGTAAGAATTGACAGTTGGTGCAACTACACCAGATAAAGCCCTTGCATGAGATAATAAACCGCCTATGAAATATAGAGCTTCCTCGGTTAGAGCATCATTTCTCATCTTTTCAGGATCGTAGAAGGCGTTCTTATTCTTCTCTATTTCCCAAAGACTTTGATGAGTATGCATTCCAGAACCGTTAACACCGAAGAGCGGTTTTGGCATAAAAGAAGCTATATAACCATGCATGTGAGCGATGGTTTTTGTAACCATTTTATACGTCATGACATTATCTGCTGTTCTCACAAGGTCTGCAAATCTGAAGTCTACTTCATACTGCGAAGGAGCAACTTCATGGTGACTCATCTCTATTTCAATGCCAAAATTTTCCAAGGAAAATATCATATCTCTTCTGAAGTCTTCTGCAAGATCTAAAGGATGAAAATCGAAATATCCACCATGGTCTATTTTTCCTGGTTTTGAATCTTCTGTACCCTTTTCGAAAAGGAAAAATTCTAATTCAGGTCCACAATTGTATACATATCCCATATCTTTAGCTTTTTGCGCTGCTCGCTGAGCCACATAGCGAGGATCGCCTTCAAATCGTTCTCCACTAGGAAAATAAACATCGCAAATTAGCCGTGCAACTTTTCTTTCATCTGGTCTCCAGGGAAGTAGGTAGAAGGTATTCGGATCAGGAACCAAAAGCATATCAGACTCATCAATCGGTGTAAAACCAAGAATGGAAGAACCATCAAATCCTATGCCATCATCGAATGCATCTTCAAGCTGTTTATCAGTTATAGCTGTAGATTTTATTATACCGCGCAGATCTGTAAATTGGAGCCTTATGAATTTTACGTCTTTTTGTTTTGCTGTTTCAAGCGCTTTTGCTTTGCTTTCTTCACTATAATTTGTTCTAATTCTACCCATAAAGATCACCTAACATTTTTTTGTTTCAATCGTTCTCTGAATTTTCGGCTTCGGATTGCCTGAAACTGATTGATTTTTCTAAATTCTTTGCTGAGGTTTGGTTTTTTAAGCTGGTTTTCGATCACGTTAAACTCACCTTATGGTAAGGTTTATATATTTATAAACGGATATTTACTTCCGATTATATAAGAAGTTTATTTCCTTTATATTAATAAATTTTTCTGTTGATGTTTGTAAAGAAACATTTAAAATGAAATTCAAAAAAAAACAGTAAAAACAGGTCAAAATTAGGGAGTTTAGAATGTACGCAAAAAATTCTGAAAGCGAAAGAAAAACAGCTGAAATCTTACAGATTTTAAGCCAGTATAACGAGCCTATAGGAGCGCTAACAATTGCTAGAGAACTAGAAAAAACTGGGATTTCTATTGGCGAGAGAGGAGTAAGATACTACTTAGAAGTTCTTGACGAACACGGTTTAACTAAAAAACATTCTAATTTAGGAAGAACACTTACAGAAAAAGGAAAAGAAGAGTTAAAAAATACCCTTGTATTTGATCGTGTTGGATTTGTTATATCAAAAATAAGTTCGATGGCTTACCAGACAACTTTTAATCCCTATACTTTTGAAGGTAAAATAATCGTTAACTTAAGTTATATTGATAAAAATAAGATCGATGAAGCTCTAGATATTATTAAAGAAGTGTTTAATGTAGGTTTATGTGTTGCACCTTACATAAAAATTTTTGAAGAAGGAGAGGAGTTTAAAACAACAATTGTTTCTAAAGGAAAAGTTGGGTTAGCGACTACTTGTAGTATTACGGTTGATGGAGTTTTATTAAAGGCTGGGATACCAACAGATCCAAAGTATGGTGGAACTGTTCAAATGAGACCTGTAAAGGAGGGAGATATGATGATGATTGAAGCTTTAAGATTTACTGATTTAATTGCTTATGAAGGATCTTCTCTTGACCCCTTAGAAGTTTTTATGGCACGAGGAATGACTTCTGTAAATGAAGTGATTAGTGGAGGTCATGGGAAAATACTAGCTAACTTTAGAGAGATACCTGCTATTGCAAAAGAATCCGTAGAGGACATTTTAGAGCGTTTGGAAAAAGTTAATTTTATACCTGCATTGCAGGTAGGGGAAGTTAATCGCCCACTCCTGTCAGTTCCTGTGGATAGGGATAGGTTTGGTATGGCGATCGTTGGGGGTATTAATGCCATGGCAGCTATAGAAGAAAAAGGCATTAAGACTGAAACTAACGCAATAACTGATTTAATTGAGATAAAAAAGATGGAAACCATCTTATAATTATTAGATTTTTATTTAATTTTCAGGTCTATTTGTAGGGTGTGAGTTGAGCAAGATATACAGGGGTCGTAGGCTCTTACTAGTTTGTGTAGTTCGAAGGTGATTTCTTCTTCGCTTTTTCCTTGGAGAAGAGGTGTATAAGCTATTATATCTTCTTCTATGTTTCTGTTATTCATAGAGGTGGGGGTTATGATGTTTGCATACTCTACAAGGCCTCTATCATTGAATTTATAATGGTGTAGAAGGGCACCTCTTGGTGCTTCTGTTACTGCTATTCCTTCACCTTCTTTAACTTCGAAGTTGTTTTTCTCAGGTTTTAATTCTGTATTTTTCAGTTCTTTAAGGATCTCGATACCACGGGTGATTAGATGGGCTACTTCGACTATTTGGGCAAAGGATATGAGGTGGGGATTTTTGTTGGGAAATTCTATGCCTGTTTTTTCTATTAATGACTTCAAATCATCTTCTATAAGGTCATAGTTTAAGTTCATTCGGGATAGAGCGCCGACCATGAAACCTTTACCGTTTCTTTTACATGCTTTTGAGTTGGAATATGATGGTGTGTATTCTTCTATATATTCTTTGTATCTTGAAATTTCAATGAGTCCAGTCTTTGTAGAAGTGAGGGGGGCGTTTAAAAATTCGTATTTTTTATCCCCTTTTAATGCAACAAAATCGGTTTCTCTTTCAAAATCCGGGTAGTTTAACGAGCCAAAGATTTCTATAAAGTGTAAAGCTCGATCTTTAAGATTTTTAAAGCTATTTTCTAAAGCTTCTAAGGAATTTTTTGAGGGTATTTTAGAGAATCCTCCTATTTGTGTTGTGATGGGATGGACAGCTCGTCCACCAACTATTCTTACAATGTTATTTCCAAGATCTTTAAGTTCAAGAGAAGTTTTAACCAACTCTTTGTGGTCATCAGCTAATGCGATGGTAGAGGGTGCGCCTAAATAATCAGGTAAAGCTAAGAAACAGGCATGTAAAACATTGCTTTGAACGATTTCACCTATATCTAAAAATTCTCGTAACAAACTAGTTTGTTCTGAAACTTGAATATCCATCGCGTTTTCAACTGCTATCAGGCCAGTTAAAATATGGGAAGCAGAGCATATACCGCAAATTCTTGAAACAAATGGTGGTACTTCATCATATTTTCTCCCTTTAAGAAAAGATTCAAAGAGCCTTGGACCTTCAAAGATTGACAATTGAACATCTTTTACTTCACTATCTTCTAATTCTAAGAAAAGACGACCGTGTCCTTCTACGCGGGTAAAACGATCTATTGCTATTGATTGTTTCATCTTCAAATCACCTTTAAACCCCTGTATCGGGGTGCCCAACTGGTATACATTCGAAATTTCCTCAAGATGTCGTCGGAGCTCATTTTCTTTTCTTTCAGGATTTCGATAAAAGATTCTATGTTTGCTTGATCATATGGGCCTCTACAACCGTCACAAGTAACAGAAACAGCGGGGCATCTAGCCTTACAGCCTGCATTGGTAACAGGGCCCATACAAAGCTTTCCTTCATTGAGAAGGCAAACATACTCAGCCAACTTACATTCTACACATACAGAGTAATGTTTTGGTTCAGGGATTTTACCGATCAATAAGGAACTAAGCACATCAATAATTTCTCCTCTATCAACTGGACAACCGTGCATATAATAGTCAATGTTAACGTATTCATCTAATCCTGTTGATGGTAAAGCGTCTATATGAGAACCATCATCGTCATAAACTTGTTTTCTTGCTTCTTCTATGTCGCCAAAGTTTCTTATTGCTTGTACTCCTCCATAGCATGCACAAGTTCCAAAGGATACTAGAAACTTTGTCTCCTTGCGGATATTTTTAATTCGTTCGATCTCTTCTTTTGTGGTAATAGATCCTTCAACAAAGGCTACATCATAAGGACCTTCTATGTTTTCACTTTGAGCTTCTGGGAAATACACTAGTTCAAACACTTCTACAAGGTCTAGAATAACGGGTTCGAGGTTTAATATTTCAAGCTGACAACCGCCACAACCCGTTAAGCCAAGAACAGCAATCTTCAACTTGTCATCATCACTATCCAAATACTACCACCTTTTCCTCAAAATTTTTGGCTTATATTGCTCCTTGTAAATTCTTGATCTCTTCATACGAGAATACTGGACCATCTAAACAAGCATATTTTGGACCTATAGCACAGTGGCCACATTTGCCGATCCCACATCTCATACGCCTTTCTAAAGAGACAAAAATTAGGTTTTCTCTAAGTTTTCCATCAAGCTCTTTTAAAACGAACTTATACATTATAGGTGGACCGCAAATTACTGCGGTATAATCCTTGTGAATGTCTACTTTTGGAATGAGGGTAGTTACTACACCTATATTACCTGACCACTCTTGTCCCTCTGGAACTGTGTCTACTGTTGTTAAAAGTTCAATATCGTTTCGTTCTTCCCAGCCTTTTAATTCGTCTCGGAACAGTAATTCTTTTGGTTGTTTTGTCCCGTAAAGGATTTTTAAATCGCCAAATTCATCCCTTTTGTCAATGATGTAGTTTATCAAGGATCTAAGGGGTATAAATCCTAAACCGCCTGCAATAACAAGGATATTCCTACTTCTAAGGGTTTGTAATGGAAAACCGTTACCGAAAGGTCCCCTTATACCTACTTTTTCTCCTTCTTTTAGGCCGTGAAGGGCTCTTGTTAGTGTTCCCACATTTCGCACGCAAAACTCAAAATATTCATTTCTTGTGGGAGTAGAGGTTATGGAGAAGGGGGCTTCTTCAAAACCGGGAATTGAAAGCTCTAAAAATTGCCCAGGGAGGTAATCGAACTTTTCCTGTATAGTTTTATCAATAAATTCGAAGCGGAAAATTTTTTCCAATTCGGTTTGAGGAATAATTTTTGTGCAGCGAGCAGGAACTGGTAAGTATGGATTAACTGCTAGGGTTTTTATTTCCACGTTTTCTCACTCACCTTTTATCTTTTTAATAACATCTTGCATCTTTATCCCAGCGGGGCATGCGATATTGCAGCGTCCACAACCTACACAGCCCGGTGTACCTCCTCTTTCCAGTTCATATTTTAGTTTGTGATACATTCTAAACCGTATACGTGAAGTGTGAGTGGGGTGAAAGGTGAAGCCTCCAGCAATAACTGAGAAGTCTGGTAATAGGCATGAGTCCCAAACCCTTTTTCTTTGTCCTTCTTTTCTTCGTAAATCTTTACAGTTCTTGCAGTTAGGTCAATATCTTTTCTTTTTATAGTCAGTATTTCACTTTGTCTTACTCCTGTATAAAACAAGAAATATAGAATTGTTTTGTCCTTCAATGGATTTTGGGATAAACATTCTACAATGGGAATAATCTCTTGTTCAAAAAATTCTAACGAAATACTATCAGGTAATTTTTGAATATCTTTAAATTGTTTAGGAATTGAGATTTCTTTCTTTAAAAATCCCAAATATGCTTTAATCGCTTTCCTATAACTATTAGTAGTAGAGATTGTCCTTTTTCTTTTTATATCTAATATAAAATTTTCAATAGTTTCTTTAGAGATACTTTCTGTTTTAACTACCTTTAAAAACTTTCTTACTAATTTAAAATAATTAGCAATAGTTTCTTTAGCATATCCTTTTAGTTCTAAATATTT